>Ga0228700_1000099_pt1 | contig 89678 bp, 92 predicted proteins | sample McNCre317_Aug_MG_FD_178019 | JGI IMG/M metagenome (GOLD analysis project Ga0228700, IMG submission 178019) | Freshwater microbial communities from McNutts Creek, Athens, Georgia, United States - 3-17_Aug_MG | ecosystem: Environmental > Aquatic > Freshwater > Creek | place: USA: Georgia...
AGCAGCAACACGATACTGTTTGCCACCGGTTTTTATGACCGCGTACATGTGAGACCTTTAGATAAGAATCTAGTGGATATCTACGGACGGATTTCCGCAGAGCCCGAAATTATAGCAGTGAAAGGCCTAGTTCTGCCAATCCCTATAATCCAGCAGCGTTTCGGCGCGTTTCGTCCATTTTTCCTAGTCACGCTTTGTCCACTACACCCGCCAACCCCCTCGCCCTGATCGCTGCCGATATGGCCGAAGTTGACCGCGTCATCGCGCAACGCTTGGATTCGGGTGTGCCGCTGGTGGGCACCGTGTCTCAGTACATCATCTCTGCCGGCGGCAAGCGCATTCGCCCCGCCCTGCTCTTACTCATGGCAGGCGCCTTGGGCTACACCGATGCCCAGCGCCACAACTTGGCAGCCGTGGTGGAGTTCATCCACACCGCCACCTTGCTGCACGACGATGTCGTGGACGAATCCACCCTGCGCCGCGGCCGCCCCACCGCCAACGAATCGTTTGGCAACCCAGCCAGCGTGTTGGTGGGCGATTTCTTGTATTCCCGCGCTTTCCAAATGATGGTGGACTCTGGCGAAATGCGCGTCATGGAAGTGCTGGCCGAGGCGACCAACGTGATTGCCGAAGGCGAAGTTCTTCAATTGATGAACATGCACGATGCTTCGCTAGACGAAGCAGGTTATTTGCGCGTGATTCGCTCTAAAACGGCGAAGCTATTTGAAGCCAGCACACGCTTGGCAGCCATCTTGGCCAAAAGCTCACCCGACGTTGAAGTCGCTTGCGCCGACTACGGCCAAGCCTTGGGTACTGCCTTTCAAGTGATTGACGATGTGCTCGATTACGACGGCGACGCCAAAGAACTCGGTAAAAACTTGGGCGACGATTTGCGCGAAGGTAAAAACACTTTGCCACTCATCATCGCCATGCAGCGCGGCACACCTGCACAACGTCAAACCATCCAAAGCGCCATTGAAAACGGCGAAATGGATGCCTTGGCAGAAATTATTGAGATTGTTCGCAACACAGGCGCGCTGGAGGCCACCCGCGCCGCAGCCAGCGCGGAGGCTGAACGAGCCATTGCTGCTTTGAATATCTTGCCAGCCAGCGCTTATCGCGATGCCATGCATGCTTTGGCTGCGCAGCTGCTGGATCGCCGCAATTAATCTTTTCATAAAGCCCATCGAATGCACGATTTAGACAAACCCTACACCGACAGCATTCAGCAATGGGACATTGCCTGCGATTGTTTCAAAGCAGAATTTAAATTCGACCCGAATGAAATTGTCACGATCGATACGATCCGTGAAATGTTTGCTGAACTCGTGGATAACCACGAGCTGTCACAAAACGCCTCTATTTCTTTGATGTTTGCCTTGTATTTCTTGGGCTACGTGACGCTGCTAGAAATTATGAAAGCCAAAGACGAGGCTTTTGAAATTGGCAACATGAACGATTTTTATTTGATATTAGATCGCGCTGACCAATGGGCGCATCAGTCATTGGATCCGACCAAGCTGGCGGCGTCTGCAGCACCGATTATTCAAGCCACGCAGCAAATCATGCGGAAGCTAAATTTGGTGCGCTAAATACAGCGCACCAAATACTCAAATTACTCTTCTACTAATTTACAGGGCATTTTGATGCCCTTCTCTGCACGCTTTTCCTCGCAATAGCGCATGGCACGACGCTCGCCTTCGGCTGACATTTTGATGTGAATTGAGCAGCGAAATGCCATTTTTTCCCCATCAGAGTGGCTATCAAAGGCGGCCGCACAGTGGCTCATTTCATTCATTTCAGGCTTGAGTTCTTTCCACACTGAGCGCAGAGGGTCAGGTAATTCACTGACGTGCATAGAGGGATAAGGACCAATTGGTTTTGCCAAAGCGGCAAAACCAACCCATGCCAAGGCATAAACCAAATATTTAAAACGATTCATGATTCAGTCTCGGCAATCTGTGAATTAAGCGGCTGCAGCCTGAGTAATCAGCGCTGAATCCAAAGTACCAGCCGCCTTCAACGCTTGGACCCATGTTGGTGAAACACCACGACCTGTCCAAGTTTGCTCGGGATTGGCTGGGTTGCGATATTTAGGAGCCACTTTTTTACCAGCCAAAGCGCCCTTTTTGGCGGCCTTAGGGGCTTTACCCGCCTTGGCTGGCTTGCCAGAGCTCAAGGCTTTGGTGATATCGGCAGCGGTTAAGCCAGCCTCTTTGGCTAACGCAACGATTTTTGACAAAACTTTGTCATGCGATTTAGCTTTCAAAGCCTGCTCTTTTTTGTCCAACATTTCGCGCTGTTTACGAATAGCGGCGAGTTGATTTGCAACAGTGGTACGTGCCATGAGATATTCCTATTCAATATGTTTTAAATGATGCGGTTATTTTAAACATAACTTTCAGAAAATAAAAAGCCCGCACAAAGCGGGCTTTTATTAAATTGATTTGAATATTAATTCAAAGCATCTTTCAAACCTTTACCGGGTTTGAAACGTGGCACCTTAGCCGCTTTGATTTTCAAAGCAGCGCCAGTGCGTGGGTTACGGCCTGTACGCGCAGCACGCTTGCTGACGCTGAAAGTACCAAAACCAACCAAAGTCACGGTGTCGCCTTTTTTGAGTGTCTTCTTGACAGCGTCAATGATAGAAGCGAGTGCGCGTGTAGCGGCAGCTTTAGAAATATCAGATTTACCTGCGATGTGTTCAATGAGTTCGGTCTTGTTCACGTTAATTGTTCCTATTGTTGATTTTTATCAGCGATGCTGATTTGCGCAGTTTACTTAAATTTATCTCTTTGCAAATACGCCAATTGGCGTATTCAGGCGCTTGGCAGCCATATCAACGCCAACGGCCTTTTTTTGTAACGACAACCCGCCACCCAATCTCGGTTAAGCGGCGAAGAATTCCCATCACAAAGACGAGGAACCGCATGATCACGCCCCCTGACACTGCCACCAAAACGTTAGATGACTTGCTGCACCAAGCCTTGGTCCAAGGCGCATCCGATGTGCACTTTGAGAGCGGCGAAGATTTTTTCCGTGCACGATTTCGCATCGATGGGTTGTTACGCATCGCAGCAATGCCCGCACTGTCTTTGCGAGATGCTGTGATGTCTCGTATCAAGGTGTTGGCACGCATGGACATTGCCGAAAAACGCCTACCGCAAGACGGACGCATTCAATACCTACACCTTGAGCGACGCATTGACTTGCGCGTGAGCTCACTGCCTACCCTGCATGGCGAAAAAATCGTGATTCGTATTTTGAATTTCAGCCGTGAGCGCCCAGGCTTAGCAGCCCTGGGGTATGAACCAGATGACAGAGCCAAACTGGTGCAAGCCCTGAGTCAACCTCATGGTTTGATTTTGATGACCGGCCCAACCGGTTCGGGCAAAACGCTCTCGTTGTACAGCTGTCTTGAGGTGCTTAACCGCACCGAGGTGAATATCTCAACCATCGAAGATCCTTCTGAAATTCATCTTCCCGGCGCCAATCAAGTCAATATCAATGACCGAGCAGGTTTGACTTTTGCCACCACGCTGCGTGCGTTGTTACGACAAGACCCAGACGTCATCATGGTGGGGGAAATTCGCGATTTAGAAACTGCAGAAATTGCAATTCAAGCCGCACAAACCGGTCACTTGGTGTTGTCCACCCTGCACACCAATGATGCGCCGGGTACCTTGGCTCGCTTGCGTCATATGGGGGTGGCCGCATTCAATGTAGCCGCGAGTGTGAGTCTGATTACTGCGCAGCGTTTGGTCCGGCGCTTATGCGAACACTGCAAACGCCCATTGGATGAAGCGCAAGTTGATTTCTTCTTCAAACAACTCAGCGAACAAGACAGCCAAGCCATTCCACCGCGCATACGGGCACACCCCACACTTTACAAAGCCGTTGGTTGTGAAGCATGTGACAAGGGGTACAAAGGACGCACCGGTTTGTACCAAGTCATGCCCATCAGCGATGCGATGCAAGCGCTGATCATGCGCGATAGCGATGCCCAAGTACTGGCTGCGCAGGCCGCGTTAGAAGGCGTGCGTACCTTGCGCCAAGCGGGATGGCTCAAGGCTTTACAAGGCATCACATCGACAGAAGAAGTCTTGGCGTTGACCCACCATGGCTAAGCAACGTTACGCATGGCGTGGTGTTGACCGCCAAGGCCAAGTCGTCACCGGCGAAACAAACGCCGCACATCAAGAAGAAGTGACCCTGTTGCTGCGCGAGCAACGCATCCGAGCCACACGCATACGTCGCCAGTTTGAACTCCCCACTGGGTTTCAATACAAAACCAAGCAGCGCGCATCGGCACGCGACATCACCCAATTCACACGCCAGCTAGCCACGTTGCTGCATGCAGGTGTGCCTCTGCTCCAAGCCTTTGGCATTCTGGATCGCGGCGAAACGAACGCGACGTTAAAGGCGATCATCCGTGAACTGCACGCACACATCGAAGGCGGCATGGCACTGAACCAAGCGTTGCGACAACATGCGGAATTTGATGCGCTGTACTGCAACCTCGTCGCCGTGGGAGAGTTGGCAGGCATGCTCGACACCATGCTGGAGCGATTGGCCCATCACCTTGAAAAATCAGAAGCCTTGCGCACCACCATTCGCTCCGCGTTGGTCTACCCCAGTGCGGTCCTAGGCATTGCCAGCATCGTGCTGGTTTTGATTTTGGTATTTGTGGTGCCTGCTTTTCAAAACATCTTTACCTCTTTCGGTGCCGAGTTGCCGTGGCTCACGCGCTGGGTGATTGGTCTGAGCGAGGGCATTCAGCGCTACGGACTCTGGCTCATGCTGATCTTTTTCATCGGCATGTGGCAACTGCGACAGTTGATAAAACAACGCATTCACTGGCGGCGTTATTTACACAGTTGGCTGCTGCGCATCCCGATTGCAGGCCCACTCACCCGTCACGCGTGCACCGCGCGGTGGACCCGCACCTTGGCCACCTTGTTTGCGGCTGGCGTACCACTCACTGAAGCACTGGAAGCAGTGCAAGGCGTGACAGGTCATCTGTTGTTTCAAGACGCCACGCAAACGATTCAAACGCAGCTCATTCAAGGTCGCACTTTGTCGCAAGCCCTCGAAAGCACGCAAGGTTTGTTTTCCTACATGGTCGTGCAAATGTGCGCGATTGGCGAAGAATCGGGGGCACTTGATCACATGCTTGAAAAGACTGCCGAGCACTACGAACGCGAAGTCGAAAGTACCGTCTCGCGACTGTCTACACTCTTAGAACCTTTCATCATGGTGGTGTTAGGTGTACTGATTGGCGGCTTGGTCATGGCTTTGTATTTTCCGATTTTTCAACTAGGTCAAGTGGTATGACGTGGGACATGGCACTCGCCTTTGGGTTGGGCTTGGTTGTGGGCAGCTTTGTCAATGTGTTGATCCACCGCTTGCCACGCATGATCATGGGCAACGTCCATGTCAGCGATGCACCGCCCTACAACTTGTGCTGGCCCGCCTCGCATTGCCCGCAATGCCAATCACCAATCAAGGTATGGCACAACATCCCTGTGCTCAGCTATGTGTGGCTAAAAGGCCGCTGCAGTTTTTGTGGGCACAACATCAGCGCGCAATACCCAGTCATCGAACTCACCACCGCTTTGATTTGGCTCAGCAGTACGTGGCACTGGGGATTCAGCGCCACAGGTTTTTGCTGGGCTGGTTTTATCACCGTGCTATTGGCGCTGTCTGTGATTGACTGGCAAACCACCTTGCTGCCAGATGACCTCACGCAAGCCTTGGTGTGGGGGGGGCTGATGGCCTGCGCCTTGGGCTGGTTGCCATTGCCTCTCTCTCAATCCGTCTGGGGTGCGGTGATTGGGTATAGCTCGCTATGGTCAATCGCCACCGTGTTTGAACGCATCACAGGCAAGCAAGGCATGGGGGCCGGCGACTTCAAACTCCTCGCAGGCTTAGGCGCTTGGTTAGGTCCAATGGCGTTGCTGCCCGTGGTCATGCTGGCCAGCTTCAGCGGTGCCAGTGTGGGCTTGATTTTGAAATTGACCCATCGCCTGCGCAGCGATGGGTATGTGCCCTTTGGACCTTTCTTGGCGATGGCTGGCTTGGTGGTTGCTGTCATCGGGATTGATGTGATTGCGCGCTGGATGGGTTGGTGATTTTTTGCATAGACTCAGCACCATGACATCTTGGCCCACCCCACTTCGCATTGGCTTAACTGGCGGCATTGGTAGCGGCAAAAGCACGGTCGGCCAAATGCTGCAAGCGCGTGGCGCGGCTGTGATTGACGCCGATGCCATTGCACGCCAAGTGACCGCAGCCCACGGCGCAGCCATGCCTGCCATTGCACAAACATTTGGACCTGAGTTCATCACCGCAGACGGCGCACTGGACCGCGAACGCATGCGTGTCCATGTGTTCAGCCAGCCACAAGCCAAGCAAGCACTGGAAGCCATCATCCATCCCTTGGTTGCGCAAGAAACCCAGCGACAAGCGCAAGAAGCCTTGGCCAAAGGCCACAACACCTTGGTATTTGACGTGCCTCTGTTGGTTGAATCAGGCGCGCGTTGGCGCACGCAGGTGGACCGGGTTTTGGTCGTGGACTGCTCAGAAGCAACCCAGATTCAACGGGTCATGGCTCGCAACGGCCTGAGTCGCGAAACCGTTCAGAGCATCATTGCGGCGCAAGCCTCGCGCGCTCAGAAATTAGCGGCAGCGGACTGGGTTATCGACAACGATGACATCAGCCTAGAAGACTTGCGTGCCCATGTTGAAAGCCTACCGATTCCTACGACTTAGATCAAAAGAAAACACCTTGTGAACGGGTATGATCCTCACAATTACCAAAGTCCATCCTGACCCGTTTTCCGCGTGATTCTGTACGAACATCCCTTCAACGAACGTGTGCGCACTTACCTGCGCTTGGAACACCTGTTTCAGCGTTTTGAAGAACTCACCCAACGCGATCATCCGGTGGACAACCACTTTGCGCTCACCACCTTGTTTGAGTTGGTCGAAGCAGGTGGACGCACAGACCTCAAGTCCGATGTGCTCAAAGACTTAGAGCGTCACAAGCAACAGTTCACTTCACTGCGCGGCAACCCTTCGGTGTCTGAAACCGCACTGCAACAGTTGCTCGACAACATCGACCATTGCTACGGCGGTCTCAACGGCGCTGTAGGCAAGATTGGTCAAAACATCACCGAGAACGAATGGTTGTCTGCCTTGCGTAACCGCGTGGCTATTCCTGGTGGCACCTGCTGTTTTGACTTGCCTGCGTACCACGCGTGGCAACAACAAAGTCCCGATGTACGTCGCGCGGATATCTTGCGTTGGTTTGAAGTGTTTCAGCCAATGAAAGATTCGGTGAACCTGTTGCTCTCGCTGATGCGCGACACCGGCACCACTCAAAAAATGATGGCCATGGGCGGCCAGTTTCAACAATCATTGGCACAAGGTAAGTTTCAACTCATGCGCGTTGCGATTGACCCCGCGCTGGGTTTTGTCCCAGAAATCAGCGGCAACCGCTTGATGATTTGGGTGCGCATGATGCGTCAAGACGGCGATGGCCGTTTGCAGCACAGCACGGACAACGTTCCTTTTGAAATGGCTCTCTGCGTTTAAACCATGAGTGAAGCTGAGGTTCGCATCGTTGTGTGCCCGCAGTGCGGCGGTCCTAGCCGCTACGAAATGGCCAATGTGTATCGCCCTTTTTGCGGCGAGCGTTGCCGCAACATTGACCTAGGCGCTTGGGCCAACGAAGAACACCGTTTGCCCGACCAAACACCGCAAGACGACGCTGACTTCGAAAACACACCTTTGCAATAAAAAAGCGCCTACTCAGCGGCGCTTTTTAATGGCTACAAATTCATGCTCAGACTTAGTTGTTGTGTGTATCACCCACAAACTCACGCTCTTGCGCAAACCACTGCAACACAGGCAGTGTCCCCGGCAGCACAGGCTTGACCTCAACTGGCAACTGCTGCCAAGCGAACGACTGTGATTCCAACATTTGCAACTCGCCCGTCCATTGCGTGACTTTGCAAAAATTCAGTTGCACCAAGGCATGTGGGTAGTCGATGCGCTCGGTCTTCCACAGGGTGCAGTCTTGAATGGTGAGACCAATCTCTTCTTGCAGTTCACGACGCAAAGCTTGCTCAACTGTCTCACCAGCTTCCAGCTTGCCACCCGGAAACTCCCAGTAACCCGCATACGCTTTGCCTTCGGGACGACTGGTGAGCAAGAAGGCATGGTCTGTACGCACCAACACGCCCACCGCCACTTGGACCAAACTGCGGTCCGTTGAACGTGGTTGGTCTGCATCGACCACGCGCACAAAGGTTTCAGTCATGCGATGAGGCTGCTTGATTAAGCAGCATGCTTGCCTGCGTAGTCGCGTGCGAACTGATAGGCCACACGGCCACTGCGTGAAGCACGCTCCAAAGCCCACACCAAAGCCTCAGGTTTGGCAGCCTCAATCTCGGCGGGTTTGACACCAAATGAGGCCAACCATTGCGCGGCAATGGTCAGGTACTCGTCTTGGCTGAACGGATAAAAACTCACCCACAAGCCAAAACGTTCAGACAAAGAAATCTTTTCTTCCACGCCTTCCCCCGGATGCACTTCACCGTCTTCGGTGTGCGTGTACGTGAGGTTCTCCTTCATGTACTCGGGCAACAAATGGCGACGGTTGCTGGTGGCGTAAATCAACACATTAGGCGTGGCCGCTGCAATCGAACCATCCAAGATGGACTTCAATGCTTTGTAGCCGGGCTCGCCATCTTCAAAGCTCAAGTCATCGCAAAAAATCATGAACTTCTCGGGACGCTCAGACACCAACTCAATGATGTCAGGCAAGTCGGTCAGATCGTCTTTGTCGACTTCAATCAAACGCAAACCTTGTGTGCCGTACTCGTTCAAGCAGGCTTTGATGAGCGATGACTTACCCGTGCCACGCGCACCCGTGAGCAGCACGTTGTTGGCAGGCAAGCCTTTGACAAACTGCTCGGTGTTGCGCTGGATTTTTTCTTTTTGACCCTCGATCTCTTGCAAGTCACCCAAGCCGAGTTTGGCCACATGGCGCACTGGCTCTAAACCACCGCGACCGTTGTTGCGCTTGCGATAACGAAAAGCCACGCTGGCTGACCAGTCGGGCTCAGTCATGGGTTGGGGCAGCACTTGCTCAATGCGTGCCATCAACAACTCGGCGCGTTGCACCAAGCGCTCAAGAGGGTGGAGTGCGTCTGTCATCAGCTGCGGTAGTCGGCGTTGATGCTGACGTAGTCGTGGCTCAAATCACAAGTCCACACGGTGTCGCTGGCAGTACCACGCCCCAAGACCACGCGCACGGTGATTTCAGATTGCTTCATCACGCGTTGACCATCTTCTTCACGGTACTCGGGGTGACGGCCGCCTTGAATGGCCACATGCACATCGTCCAAATACAAATCGATGCCAGTTTGATCGAGGTCGGTGATGCCTGCGTAGCCCACCGCCGCCAAGATGCGGCCTAAGTTGGGATCGCTGGCAAAGAAAGCCGTTTTCACCAAAGGTGAATGCGCAATCGCGTAGGCCACTTGACGGCACTCGGCGCTGGTGTTGCCCCCTTCCACGCGAACTGTGATGAACTTGGTGGCACCTTCACCATCGCGCACGATGGCTTGCGCTAGTTGACGCGCCACTTGCAACATGGCTTGCAGCAAGGCTTGGCCTTCTGCACTTTGCAAACTGGTGATAGGCGCATGGTTGGCTTTGTTGGTGGCAATCACCACAAACGAGTCGTTGGTCGAGGTGTCGCCATCTACCGTGATGCGGTTGAACGAACCTTCGGCCAAAGCCAAAGACAACTCTTTCATCAACACAGGGGCCACACATGCGTCGGTGGCCACATAGCCCAACATGGTGGCCATGTTGGGGCGAATCATGCCCGCGCCTTTGCTGATACCCGTCACGCTGACCGTTGCATCAGCAATCTTTACTTGCGTGCTGGCCGCCTTGGGCACGGTGTCGGTGGTCATGATGCCTTCAGCCGCATCCGCCCATTGCTGGGCACTGCCTGCATGGCCTGCGGCTGCGATCGCAGCTGGCATACCGGCAATGATGCGGTCGTGCGGCAACGGCTCCATGATGACACCCGTCGAAAACGGCAACACTTGATTCGGAGAAATATGCAAGGCTTCGGCCAATGCCACGCAGGTTTCGCGTGCGCGTTTGAGGCCTTCTTCGCCCGTGCCCGCATTGGCATTGCCGGTGTTCACCACCATGGCACGGATGCCTTGGCCTGAATCTAAATGTTCACGACACACTTGCACAGGTGCTGCGCAAAAACGGTTTTGCGTGAACACGCCGCTGACCGATGCACCTTCGTCAATCAAGACAACCGTCAAATCTTTGCGGCCCGCTTTGCGAACACCTGCTTGCGTGACACCAATGCGCACGCCTGCAATGGCGTGCAAATCTGCGGGATTGGGAGGAGTGAGATGAACGGACATGTGTTTAAGCCAACTTACCGTGGCATTGCTTGTATTTCTTACCGCTGCCACATGGGCAGGGCTCGTTACGACCAACAGGTGGCATTTGCGCCTCAAACGTCGCCTCATCGGCAGTGGTCACCGCTTGGCCTGATTCGTCGGGCGCGGTGTAAGTGACGTTGTGCAAAGTTTCCGCGCGGTCTTCCAATTCAGTCGCAGCTTGCTCGATTTGCTCGTTGGATTCAATCTTGACGGTCATCAACACGCGGGTCACTTCGTTTTTCACCAAGTCGAGCAACTGGCCAAACAACTCAAACGCTTCACGCTTGTACTCTTGCTTGGGTTGCTTCTGAGCATAGCCGCGCAAGTGAATGCCTTGGCGCAAATAGTCCAAGGCCGCTAAATGTTCGCGCCAATGGCTGTCGATGTTTTGCAGCAAGACCACGCGCATGAAGGGCGTGAACTGTTCAATGCCCACGCGGTCAAGCTTGATCTGGAATGCAGCATGCGCAGCATCAATCACTTGTTCAAGAATCTCTTCGTCGGTGATGGCTGAAGCCTGTTGAACGGTTTCTTGCAGTGGCAGCTCAATGAGCCATTCGTTCAACAGAGCACGCTCTAAGCCAGCAATGTCCCATTGCTCTTCCACGGATTCTTCGGGCACGTATTGGCGCACCAAGTCGGTGAAGCTGCCTTCGCGCAAGCTGGCGATTTGAGCGGTCAAATCGGTGGCATCCAAGATGTCGTTGCGTTGCTGGTAAATCACACGACGCTGGTCATTCGACACATCGTCGTATTCCAGCAGTTGTTTGCGGATGTCAAAGTTGCGGGCTTCGACTTTGCGCTGCGCGCTTTCGATGCTGCGTGTGACAATGCCCGCTTCAATCGCTTCACCTTCAGGCATCTTCAAACGGTCCATGATGGCTTTGACTCGTTCACCGGCAAAGATGCGCATAAGCGAGTCATCCAAGCTCAAGTAAAAACGTGACGAACCTGGGTCACCTTGACGGCCTGAGCGACCACGCAATTGGTTGTCAATGCGACGTGACTCGTGACGCTCGGTCGCGATGATGCGCAAACCACCGAGTGACTTGACGTAGTCGTGGTCTTTGGTCCATTGCACGCGCAAGGCATCGATTTGCTTTTGTTTTTCTGCGACATCCAAAGCCTCGTTGGCTTCGACCTCTGCAATCGCTTTTTCAACGTTGCCGCCCAACACAATGTCAGTGCCACGACCAGCCATGTTCGTGGCGATGGTGATCATCTTGGCGCGACCCGCCTGCGCAATGATGGTAGCTTCGCTGGCGTGCTGTTTGGCGTTGAGCACTTGGTGAGGCAACTTGGCCTTGTCCAACATCTCAGAAATCAGCTCTGAGTTTTCAATTGAAGTGGTACCCACCAACACGGGCTGACCACGCTCGTAACACTCGCGAATGTCGTCAATGGCGGCGGTGTATTTTTCGGCCGTCGTTTTGTAAACACGGTCCAACTGGTCTTCGCGTTTGCTGACCCGGTTGGGTGGAATCACCACGGTTTCCAAACCGTAAATTTCTTGAAACTCGTAGGCTTCGGTGTCAGCCGTACCGGTCATGCCACCGAGCTTGTTGTACAGGCGGAAATAGTTTTGGAAGGTGATGGACGCGAGTGTTTGGTTCTCGGCTTGGATTTCCACGCCTTCTTTGGCTTCTACCGCTTGGTGCAAACCATCACTCCAACGGCGACCCGACATCAAGCGACCTGTGAACTCATCCACGATGGTGATTTCACCGTTTTGCACCACGTAGTGTTGATCACGGTGATACAAGTGGTTGGCACGCAGGGCTGCGTACAGATGATGCATCAAGCTGATGTTGGCGGGGTCATACAACGATGCGCCTTCGGGCAACAAACCATTGGCCGTCAAGATGCGTTCTGCGTTCTCATGACCTTGCTCGGTCATGAACACTTGGTGCGACTTTTCGTCGACCGTGAAGTCGCCTGCTTCGATGATGCCTTCGCCCGTGCGTGGATCTTCTTCACCAATTTGACGCTTGAGCGATGGCACGATGCGGTTGATGGCCACGTACTGTGCGGTGTGGTCTTCGGCTTGGCCGCTGATGATGAGTGGCGTACGTGCCTCGTCAATCAAGATGGAGTCCACCTCATCCACGATGGCGTAGTTGAGTTTGCGTTGCACACGGTCTGCCGCTTCGTAGACCATGTTGTCGCGCAGGTAGTCAAAGCCGTATTCGTTGTTGGTGCCGTAAGTGATGTCGGCGCGGTAGGCCGCTTGCTTCTCTTCGCGTGGCATTTGTGGCAAGTTGATGCCCACAGACAAGCCAAGCCAGTTGTACAAGCGAGACATCCACTGAGCATCGCGGCTGGCCAAGTAGTCGTTCACAGTCACCACATGCACGCCGTTGCCAGTGAGGGCATTGAGGTACACGGGCAATGTGGCGGTGAGGGTTTTGCCTTCACCCGTGCGCATTTCAGAAATCTTGCCTTGGTGCAAGGCGATACCACCCAGCAACTGCACATCGAAGTGGCGCATTTTCATGACACGCTTAGACGCTTCACGCACCACGGCATAAGCTTCGGGCAGTAACGCATCTAAGGTTTCACCGTTGGCCACACGTGATTTGAATTCGTCGGTTTTGGCACGCAATGCCTCGTCGCTGAGCTTCTCTAACGTTGGCTCCAACGCATTGATTTGCGCGACGGTTTTGCGGTATTGCTTGAGTAGACGCTCATTGCGGCTACCAAAAATATGAGTCAGGAAAGATAGAGCCATGCGAGCACTGCGGGGGTCTTGTTTTCACTTGAAAACAAGGGCCGCAAAATCCTTTGTGAAAGGCTTGATAGAAGCTTCGAATTTTAACCGTCCATAGCCCCATAATTGCCGCATGGCTACCCGTTCAACGCCGCATCCCGACACACTTGCCGCTTACCGTGCGTTGGGATACAACGCGCCCCCAAAAGCAAAGGTGTCCGTACGAGGTCGATCACAAACTTTGGCGCAAGTCGTCGACACGGCCCCTTCATTAGCGCAGTTTTCAGCGATGGCCCACGACACCCAAAACCGGCTCAAAGCGATTTCCCCGTTACTACCCGCTTCACTGCGTTCTTTGGTGCAGTCTGGCGGGGTTGAAGGCGACTCTTGGTGCCTACTGGTACCCAACAGCGCGGTGGCTGCCAAACTGCGCCAAACGCTCCCTGCCTTATGCGCCCATTTGCGCACCAAAGGTTGGGAGGTAAACACCATTCGCGTCAAAGTGAAATCACCCAGCTAAAAGAAAAACCCGCTACGCCTAGGCGTAACGGGTTTTATTTTGGTGCCGCTTGTCGGATTCGAACTGACGACCTACCGCTTACAAGGCGGGTGCTCTACCAACTGAGCTAAAGCGGCGCAGGCGGTATTCTAACCTAACTTCTTCGTGTTATTTCACGCGCGTGAGTGTGGGACGGCCAGATGGTGATGTGGGCGTAGGCGGCTCCTCATCTGAATCCTCCTCTGCGTGAGGCGTTTCTACTGCACTCAGCACAGGGCGCACAGGCACCGATTTTTTAGACGCGGGTAAAGCATCTGATGCAACGCTCATCGGAAAGGACATGCCTTGTCCGTTTTCACGTGCATAAATCGCCATCACACGGTTGACTGGGATGATGATTTCACGTGGCACACCACCAAAGCGGGCTTTGAATTCAATGAACTCATTGCCCAGTGTCATACCTGCCGTGGCGTCATAACCCACGTTCAGCACAATCTCACCGTTTTTGACGTACTCCATCGGCACTTGCACAGTCTCGTCCACCAAGACCGCCACGTAAGGCGTGAACCCACTGTCCGTGCACCACTCGTGCAAAGCACGCAGCAGGTACGGACGGGTGGAAGATGCGTCTGGAGCGTTCAACATACGTATTACTTGCGCATGACCTTTTCAGAAGGCGTCAATGCCTCGATGTAGGCTGGGCGCGAGAAGATGCGCTCGGCGTACTTGAGCAAAGGTGCCGCGTTCTTCGACAAGTCGATGCCGTAGTGATCCAAGCGCCACAACAGCGGTGCAATGGCCACATCGAGCATGGAGAAGTTCTCACCCAACATGTATTTATTCTTCAAAAACACGGGGGCCAACTGTGTCAAACGGTCACGGATGTGCGCACGGGCTTTTTCCAAAGCTTTGTCGTTTGCTTTGGCAGCGCGAGACTCCAAGGTGGACACGTGTGTGAACAATTCTTTTTCGAAGTTCAACAAGAACAAACGCACGCGCGCGCGCTCAACAGGATCACCAGGCATCAACTGTGGATGCGGGAAACGCTCATCGATGTATTCGTTGATGATGTTGGACTCATACAAAATCAAATCGCGCTCGACCAAGATGGGTACTTGGCCGTACGGATTCATCACGTTGATGTCTTCGGGCTTGTTGTAAAGATCAACATCGCGAATTTCAAAGTCCATGCCTTTTTCAAACAAAACGAAACGGCAACGATGTGAATAGGGACACGTGGTTCCCGAATAAAGCACCATCATGATGGGCGGCTCCTAAAAATCAAAAAGAGTGGCAGGCTAACCTGTCACTCCGTGAGGTGACAACAGGCACAAAGCCTGTTGCCGAATTTGCGCAAATTACTTGATGTCTTTCCAGAAGGAAGCATTCAAGCGCCATGCGATGAACATGAAACCAACCAAGAACAACAACACCCAAACGCCAATGCGAACGCGTGTATTTTGAGCTGGCTCGGCCATCCATTGCAAGTAACCCACGAGGTCACCCATGGCTTGGTCGTATTCCAACGCAGTCATCTTGCCTGGGGTCACTTGTTCCCAACCCTTGAAAGTTTGGACTTGGTGGCCATGCTCTTCATGCGTGTCGTAAATAGGACGACGCACGCCTTGCAGCTCCCACAGCACATGAGGCATACCCACGTTAGGGAACACCAAGTTGTTCCAACCCGTGGCTTTGGTTTCGTCACGATAGAACGTGCGCATGTAGGTGTAGAGGTAATCAGCGCCTGTGCCACCGTGACCTGCGCGTGAGCGTGCGATCACCGTCAAATCAGGCGGCGTTGCACCAAACCACTCTTTGGCCTGTTTAGGGTCAATGTTGGCTTTCATGGTGTCGCCGACTTTTTCAGTCGTGAACAGCAAGTTGTCTTTGATCTGCTGCTCGGTCAAACCGATGTCTTTCAATCGGTTGTAGCGCATGAACGCGGCCGAGTGACAGTTCAAGCAGTGGTTCACAAAAATCTTGGCACCGTTTTGCAAGGCACCCAGATCATTGGTTTTATTAGGCGCTTTGTCCCATGCGATGGTGTCGCCGCCAGATGCTTGCGCACCTGCAACCACACCAAGGGCCAATGCCAAGCTGAGAATGATTTTTTTCATGGTTATGTACTCCGCGAATCTCAGTGAGGCGTGAAAGTAACGCGATCAGGCACTGGCTTAGTCGCACCAATTCGGCTCCACATCGGCATCAACAAGAAGAAGCCAAAGTAGAACAAGGTACCGACTTGCGACACGCGCTCGCCAATGACGGATGGAGGCTGGACGCCCAAGTAAGCCAGCACAATGAAGTTCACAACGAACACACCGTACATGTACTTATGCCAATCAGGACGGTAACGAATCGACTTCACAGCACAGTTATCCAACCATGGCAAGAAGAACAAGATCACGACAGCACCGCCCATCACAACCACACCCCAGAACTTGGCGTCGATGGAGAGCATGAGCAAGGACACGAACACAGCCGCACCCACCACACCCGCTTTGATCACTTTAGGCAAGTTGGTTTTGGCTGCACCGAAATAGGCACCGGCCAACACGCAAGCGATCAAGACGTACATCATTTCGCTGGTGATCGCACGCAACATCGAATAGAACGGCGTGAAGTACCACACTGGCGCAATGTGCAACGGTGTCTTCAATGGATCCGCAGGGATGAAGTTGTTGTATTCGAGGAAGTAACCACCGAATTCAGGTGCGAAGAAGATCACAGCGCTGAACACCAACAAGAAACCGCTCACACCCAAGATGTCGTGCACGGTGTAGTAAGGGTGGAAAGGCACGCCATCGAGTGGATGACCGTTGGCATCTTTCGGTGCGTTCGGGCCTTTGATTTCCACGCCGTCTGGGTTGTTAGAACCCACTTCGTGCAACGCAATGATGTGTGCCACCACCAAGCCCAACAGGACGAGTGGCACAGCGATCACGTGGAAGCTGAAGAAACGGTTCAAAGTGGCATCGCCCACCACGTAGTCACCACGAATTAGCAAAGCCAAGTCTGGGCCCACGAAAGGCACGGCAGCAAACAAGTTCACGATCACTTGCGCGCCCCAATAGGACATTTGACCCCATGGCAACAAGTAACCCATGAAAGCTTCAGCCATCAAGCACAAGAAGATGGCACAGCCAAACACCCACACCAACTCACGTGGCTTGCGGTATGAACCGTAAATCAAACCACGGTACATGTGCAAGTAAACCACGATGAAGAAGGCAGAAGCGCCGGTCGAGTGCATGTAGCGGATCAACCAGCCCCATGGCACGTCGCGCATGATGTATTCAACCGAACCGAATGCCAAGTTGGCATCAGGTTTGTAATGCATGACCAAGAAGATACCGGTCACGATTTGGATCACCAGTACCAACATGGCCAAAGAGCCAAAAAAGTACCAGAAGTTGAAGTTCTTGGGTGCGTAGTATTCAGACACGTGCTCTTTGACCATCTTGGTCAAAGGAAAACGGTTGTCCACCCAATTGAGCAGTTTTTCGCCAGCGCTGGCGTCAGGGGAGATGTCTTTAAATTCAGCCATGGTGCGTCCTATCAGGCTTTCTTGTCTTCACCAATCAACAGCTTGGTGTCGGACAGGTACATGTGTGGCGGGATTTCGAGATTGTCTGGCGCAGGCTTGTTTTTAAACACGCGACCAGCAATATCAAACGTCGAACCGTGGCAGGGGCACAAGAAGCCACCATTCCAATCGTCAGGTAACGAAGGCTGTGCGCCTGTTTGGAATTTGTCTGAAGGTGAGCAACCCAAGTGCGTACAAATACCCACAGCCACAAACACCTCTGGCTTAATAGAGCGGGCTTGGTTGCGTGCGTAGACAGGTGTCAACTCAGAAGGTTTGCGTTCTGACTTGGGGTCAGCCAACTGAGATTCGGTCTTATTCAAAGACGCAAGTTGCTCAGGTGTGCGCTTGACGATCCAAACGGGCTTACCGCGCCATTCGACGGTTATTTTTTCGCCTGGCTTGAGGGCTGAGATGTCGACTTCGACAGCAGCGCCGGCAGCTTTGGCCTTCTCAGAAGGCTGGAACGTGCTGACGAAAGGCACAGCTACTGCTACGCCGCCGACCGCACCCGCGCAAGTCGAGGCAATCAGCCACGTGCGTTTATTGGTGTCTACTGGGGTGTCACTCATGGAATTCCTCAAACAATAATCACTGGTTGGGTTAACACTTCATTGTAGCTGACCGCGCGCACTACCTATTTATTACGAAGTGCTTCCACTGCAAGGCTAGGGTAAGCCAGCGATAATTCGAGTACTTTTTACGCAAGGAGTTTCAGATGCTCAAAGAGTTCAAAGCCTTTGCCGTACGCGGCAATGTGATTGATTTGGCTGTGGGCGTCATCATCGGCGCCGCATTCGGAAAAATTGTTGATTCAGCCGTGAACGATCTGATCATGCCCATCGTGGCGGCGTTCATTGGTCATCTCGATTTTTCTAACTTCTTCCTCGTCCTTGGTAAAGCCCCTGTAGGCACAGCCATGACACTGGATGCCATGAAAAAGGCTGGCGTACCCGTCTTTGCCTACGGCAATTTCATCACCGTCGCGGTGAACTTTGTGATTTTGGCCTTCATCATTTTCTTGATGATCAAGCAGATCAACAAGCTCAAAGGCACCACCGAAGAAGCCGCCCCCAAAGAAGAAGTGCTGTTGCTGCGCGATATTCGCGATAGCTTGAAAAAGTAAATCGGTTCAGCGGCGCATGGCACGGGCCATCGCCACTGCAGCCAACAGGCTAGACGCATCCGCCTTGGCCGTGCCTGCCACATCAAAAGCAGTACCGTGATCGGGGCTGGTACGCACCAAGGGCAGGCCCAACGTCACGTTGACGCCCTGCTCCACACCAAGGTACTTCACGGGAATTAAACCTTGGTCGTGGTACATCGCAATCACCACATCAAACTCTCCTGCTTTGCCATTCTTCGCTCGTGCACGCATGAATACGGTGTCAGGCGCAAACGGCCCGCTGACTTGCATGCCCTCGGCAAGCGCTTGTTGCATGGCGGGAATGATGATGTCTAGCTCTTCGCGTCCCATCAAACCACCCTCGCCCGCATGCGGGTTCAAGCCGGCCACCGCCATATGCGGCGCGCGACCTGTCGCGGCCAACTCTGCCGCATGGGTGATGCGCAGGGTTTGCAAAATGTTGTCCACCGTCACCGCATCGATGGCTTTGCGCAGCGACACATGGATGCTGACCAACACAGTTTTGAGTTCTGGGTTGGCCAACATCATGCGCACGGGCATGTCGTCGACCGCCACACCAGCATGTGCTGCCGCACAGGCTTGCAGCATTTCGGTATGACCAGGAAACGGCACACACGCCGCAGACAGTGCTTCTTTGTTTAAAGGCGCTGTCACCACCGCCGAAACTTCGCCGCGCAAAGCCGCTTGCGCCGCCCACACCACGCAGTCAGCCGCCAGCTTGCCAGCGGTGGCGCTGATCTGCCCCCAAGCGGGGAGTTGGTCGGTGGTCAACGGCTGTGTCACTTGCAACACAGGAATGGTGAATGGTGCTTTGACTTGCGCGGTTTCATGCAAATCACGCACCCGCTGAATCTGCATGTGTGGTTCTTGATATTCGCACTGGGCCACAAGCAATGCCGCGCGTTGCATCACGGCCAAGTCGCCTACCACCACGCAGTCTTGCAACTGCTCAGGCGCATCACGAAACGCTTTGACGATGATTTCTGGACCAATGCCCGCCGCATCGCCCAGCGTGATGGCGATAGGTTTGAAAGTCATGCAGGGTTATCAATTTCAATGAACTGGTGCGTGACGCCCAGTTGTGCAGCCACGTGCGCAGCAGCAGCAGGTGCCCCATAGCGCTCGGTCGCGTGATGGCCGCAGGCCAAAAAGGCCACGCCTGTTTCGCGGGCTAAGTGCGCTTGCGGCTCTGAAATTTCACCGGTGATGAACGCATCCACACCGGTAGCAATAGCCGCTTCGAAATAGCTTTGCGCACCGCCCGTGCACCACGCCACTTTGCGAATCTCACGTGTAGGCGTTTGCACCACCACTGGTTCTCGTTGCAAAGCTTGCGACACCACAGCGGCCAACGCATTAACATCGGCAAACGCTTGGGCATCGGCGCGTGTGCCCCAGAAACCTAAATCTTGTTCGCCAAACGTGCCCTGCACTTGCAAACCCAAACGTTTGCCCAGCTGCGCGTTGTTACCCAACTCGGGGTGCGCGTCCAGTGGCAAGTGGTAGGCCAGCAAATTGATGTTGTGCGCCAGCAGCAACTGCAAGCGTTGTTTCATCCAGCCTGTGACCGTACCGTCTTGGCCACGCCAAAACAAACCGTGGTGTACAAAAATGGCATCGGCTTTCGCGTCAATCGCGGCTTCAATCAACGCACGGCTGGCCGTCACACCCGACACGATATGGCGAATGGCGTCTGCACCTTCCACCTGTAAACCGTTGGGTCCGTAGTCTTTGAAACGCGCAGGTTGCAACAACTCGGTGCAGGCATTGAGCAAGACTTGGCGTGTGACGGGTTGGCTCATCGTGGCAGCCTTACTTTTGAATCTTTGGCTTAGGGCGCTGGGCAGGGGTCACATCCAACGTGAGGCTTTGGTTGCGGCGTACCACATCGAGCTTCACACTCTGACCCGGTGTGAGCGCTGCAATTTGCGTCAACAACTCGCCCACGTTTTTCACGGGCTGGCCCGCCACTTTCAACAGCATGTCGCCGGGGCGCAAACCCGCATTGGCGGCTGGCCCATTTTGCAACACGCCAGTGATGATGACGCCTTCGGTTTGCTTCAACCCAAAGGTCTCGGCTAACTCAGGCGTGAGTTCCATCGGCTCAATGCCCACCCAACCACGCACCACTTGGCCGTCGCGCACAATGCCTTCCAACACTTGGCGAGCCGTCGACACTGGAATGGCAAAGCCAATGCCCATATTGCCGCCCGAGCGTGAATAGATGGCCGTGTTGATGCCAATCAGATGGCCGTTCACATCCACCAAGGCGCCACCTGAATTGCCGGGGTTGATGGCTGCGTCGGTTTGGATGAAATTTTCAAAGGTGTTGATGCCGAGTTGGTTGCGGCCCAAGGCAGACACGATGCCGCTCGTCACGGTTTGCCCCACACCAAAGGGATTGCCAATGGCCAACACGCGGTCACCCACTTGGGCGGTATCCGAGTTGCCGAGGGTGATGACGGGCAAACGGTCTAAGTTGATACGCAGAATGGCGAGGTCAGTGTCGGGGTCAGCACCAATCACTTTTGCCATGGCGCGACGGCTGTCGCTGAGCGTGACTTGAATTTCCGCCGCGCCTTCAATCACATGGTTGTTGGTAAGGATGTAGCCCTCTGGGCTGACAATGACGCCACTGCCCAGGCCTTGCTGCGGCGCTTCGTCTTCACGGTCGCCGTAAAAGAAACGAAACCATGGGTCGTTTTGCAAATCTTGCTTAGGGGCTTGCGCTTGCATGGTGGCAATACTCACCACAGCAGGCGACGCCACTTTGGCAGCAGGACTCAGACTGCCAGGCATGGGCACGCCTAGTGCATTGGGTGCGGCTTCAATCAGCGTCACGCCGCTGACGGTGGAGGTGCGAAGGTTAAGCCACTCTGGCTTTAAGGTCGCCACCACAAACCACATCGCCACCAGCACGGTGACGACTTGGGAGAACAACAACCATTGACGTTTCATGGTGTGTTTGCGCAGCGCTTATTCGGCGTCCGGCGCTTGCGTGTGTTGGATGAACAGTTGCGCCGCCCAAATGCCAATCTCGTACAAGATACACATGGGGATAGCCAGCGCTAGCTGCGACACCACATCGGGCGGCGTCACGATGGCCGCAATGATGAAGGCCAACACGATGAAGTACGAGCGAAAGTCTTTGAGCTTATCGATGGTCACCACATTCATTCGGGCCAACACAATCACCACGATGGGCACTTCAAACGCCAAACCAAAGGCGATGAACATGTTGATGACAAAGCCCAAATAAGCCTCGATGTCAGGTGCAGCCGTGATGCTTTTGGGTGCAAAGCTTTGGATGAACTTGAACACTTGGCCAAACACGAAGAAGTAGCAAAACGCCACGCCCACCATGAACAGCAAAGTGCTTGACACCACCAAAGGCAGCACCAATTTCTTCTCGTGCGAATAAAGTCCCGGCGCAATAAACGCCCACGCTTGGTAAAGCACCACAGGTAATGCCAGCAAAAAGGCGGTCATCAGCAAAATCTTCAGCGGCACCAAGAACGGTGAAATCACTGACGTGGCAATCAGCGTCGCGCCGGTAGGCAATTGCGCCACCAAAGGCGCCGCCAACAAGTCATACAACTCCGCAGGGCCTGGGTACACAGCGAGCGCAGCACCCGCCACCAACACAGCGATGGCCGCTTTGACCAAACGGTCACGCAGCTCAATCAAGTGCTGCACAAACGGCTGCTCTGTGCCAGCCAATTCGTCGGTAGAGGGGGTATCAGACATGTTCAGAACGCTTCACAGGGCGAAAACGCGCCACACGTGCGGCGCCAGATAGCGCCTTGGTGCGCACACCTTGACGGGCTTTGTACCAATGCGGCACGGCACCTCGCTTGAGACGCCATTTCTTGCCTGGGTTTTCATACGTCGGTGGCGGTGGGGCCAACGGTTCGTAATGGTCAGATGACAAACCTGCCGTGGTCTCGGACCAGTCTTTTTCAAAGTCGCTGGCTGCCGTGTGTACGGAGTGCTCCACATCGCGGGCGGCAGACTCCATCGTCTCTTTCATCTTTTTGAGCTCATCGAGCTCCATCGTGCGGTTGACTTCGGCTTTGACATCCGACACGTAACGCTTGGCTTTGCCAATCATCGTCCCAATCGTGCGCGCCACACTGGGCAAGCGCTCTGGCCCAATGACGACCAGTGCGACCGCACTCACTACCGCAATTTTGGAAAAGTCGAGATCAAACAAAGTAAGCGATCAGCAGCAATTAAGACTTGTTTTTGACTTCAACGTCAATGGTGGTTTTGTCTGCAGACACGGCGGCAGCAGGCGCTGCTGGCTTGTCTTCCGCAGGTGCGCTGCCGTCTTTCATGCCGTCTTTGAAACCTTTGACAGCGCCGCCCAAGTCAGAGCCCAAGTTTTTGAGCTTCTTGGTGCCAAACACCATGATGACGATCAACAACACGATCAGCCAATGCCAAATTGAAAACGAACCCATGTGTGACTCCTAAGTAATTGTTTGAATTCTAATCAGCCGCGCAGCCAAGGGCGTGGACCACCCATGACATGCCAGTGCATGTGGTGGACTTCTTGGCCACCCTCAGCCCCAGTATTGGTCACGATGCGAAAGCCACCTTCGGGGTAAGGTCTTGCGCCTTCTTGAAGCGCCAGCTTAGGCGCCAACAACATCATGCGGCCCAACAAACCTTCGTGCTCAGGCGTGGCATGCGCCACCGAAGGAATGTGCAGCTTGGGGATGATCAAAAAATGCACGGGCGCCCAAGGGTTGATGTCGTGAAACGCGAAGATGTCGTCGTCCTCGTACACCTTGCGTGAAGGAATCTTGCCCGCGATGATTTTGCAAAAAATGCAGTTGTCGTCTGTCATGTCCATCACTCCCCTGCGGCTTCGCGTGCTTGCGCTTTGCGCAAGGCTTTTTCTTCCAAGCCACTCAGGCCTTCACGGCGCGCCAGCTCGTCAATCACATCAGAGGGCTTCAGGCCATAGTGCGCCAAAGCAATCATGCTGTGAAACCACAGGTCAGCCACTTCGTACACCAGCTTGCTGGCATCACCGCCGTGGTCCACGTCTTTGGCGGCCATCACGGTTTCGGTGGCTTCTTCGCCAATCTTCTTCAAAAAGGCGTCAGGACCTTTGTGCAACAAGCGCGAGACGTAGCTCTTCTCGGGGTCGCCGCCATTGGCGGGCTTGCGGCTTTCAATCACGTCAGCCAGACGTTGCAGGGTATCGTTTGAACTCATGGTGTTCACTTGTAAATAGATTCGGGGTCTTTCAGCACAGGCTCGCAAGCGTGCCAAGCTTCACCTTCAAGGCGCTGGTAAAAACAGCTGTGGCGGCCAGTATGGCAGGCAATGCCGGGCGTGTGCCCCTCTTGCGTCACCTTGAGCAACACCACGTCGTTGTCGCAGTCGATGCGAATGTCGTGCACCGTTTGCACATGGCCCGACTCCTCGCCCTTGAACCACAACTTGTTGCGTGAGCGGCTGAAATACACCGCGCGCTTCAACTCAGCCGTTTTTTGCAGCGCCTCGCGGTTCATCCACGCAAACATCAGCACATCGCCGCTGTCTTTTTCTTGGGCGATCACGGGCACCAGTCCCTTGTCGTCCCATTTGATTTCGTCAAGCCAAGTCATCACAACCTCACTGGAATGCCGCGCTCGCGCATCCGCTCTTTGGCCTGCTGCACGGTGTATTCGCCATAGTGGAAGATGCTCGCGGCCAACACGGCGTCAGCGCCACCTTGCTGCACGCCGTCGGCCAAGTGGTCTAGGTTGCCCACACCGCCTGAAGCGATAACAGGCACGGGCACGATGTCGGACACAGCGCGGGTGAGCTGCAAGTCAAAGCCGCTCTTTGTGCCGTCGCGGTCCATGCTGGTGAGCAAAATTTCGCCTGCGCCGTAGTCGGCCATTTGTTTGGCCCATGCCACAGCGTCAAGGCCGACGTTTTTGCGGCCACCGTGGCTGAACACATCCCAGCCGGGGCCCACGGGTAAGCCGTTAACGCCCAAGCGTTGTTCATCTTCCGCAGTGCGGCGTTTGGCGTCGATGGCCACCACGATGCACTGTGCGCCGTATTTGGCTGAAGCATCGCGAATGACTTGTGGGTTGGCAATGGCCGCAGAGTTAAAGCTCACTTTGTCAGCGCCAGCGTTGAGCATGCGGCGCACGTCGTCGACGGTGCGCACACCACCGCCCACGGTGAGGGGGATGAACACTTGGCTGGCCACGGCTTCGATGATGTGAAGAATCACATCGCGCGCGTCGCTGGTAGCGGTGATGTCAAGGAAGGTCAGCTCGTCTGCGCCTTGGTCGTTGTAGCGTGCCGCGATTTCCACAGGGTCGCCTGCATCGCGCAGCTCGACGAAGTTGACGCCTTTGACCACGCGACCACCGGTCACGTCAAGGCAAGGAATGATGCGCTTAGCAAGCATAGAGGTCCAAAGAGTTCTTCAAGAAACGGTCAAACGCTGCCAGCCAACCCATTGGCCACCAGCAGGAATAGAGATGGGTTCAAACACCTGCGCGGCTTCCACGCACAACATGCGCGCAAAACCTTGGGCGGGCATGTCGGCCAGCGCGGCGCACTTGCCCTCGCCCGGGTTCCACACCACCGAGTTGGCCCATAAGGGGCTTTGTTCAATTTGCAGTGTGCTGGTGCCGTCTTGCAGGTGCAGCGGGTTGGCCGCCGAGTCATACACGCGGTCAAACTCGCCATCAAAGTACAGCGCCTCGTCGGCTAGGCCATGCACATCGGCCACCGCATCCCACTCGGGGCGGCCGCCTAGGCCACGCAGCTCGGTCAGGTCAATGTCGTCCACCGCAAAGTAGGTGTGCAGTGCGCCGGTGAAGTTCAATTCATTTTGCGCTTCGGTGTTATTGACGGTCAGTGTGAGGGTTAGCTGACCGGGTGCGAGTGCGACTCGTAGCACGGCCACAAAGGCTTGTTGCCAAATGGCGAGTGTGTCGGAGTTGGTGCTGAGGGTGAAGTCGATGTGGGCGTCGTCACCGCTTGTCACCGCATCGCCTGCTGTCCAAGCCATGTTGCGGGCAAAACCATGCTTGGGCAAGGTACCGCGTTGGTTGAACTGGGGGAAGCACACCGGCACGCCGCCACGGATGGCGGATTGGCCATCCCACAGGTTATTGGGGCTGAGATACAAACGCTCGCGGCCTTGGCTAACCCACGACAACACATGCGCACCTTGCAGGGCCACCAACACGGTGTCGCCGCAAGGCAAGGTCAAGCGCTGGCAGGCTAGACCTTGGTATTGCTCATCAGCCATTGAGTTCGTCAGCGCGGGCTTGGGCTTTTTCAAAGTCCAAATCGCCGCTGTAAATGGCGCGACCGCAAATCACGCCTTCCACGCCTTCGTCTTCCACGGCGCACAGCTGTTCGATGTCGGCCATGTTGGACAAACCGCCAGAAGCAATGATTGGAATCGACACGGCTTGTGCCAGTTTGACGGTGGCGTCGATGTTGATGCCGGTCAGCATGCCATCGCGACCGATGTCGGTGTAGATGATGGACTCAACGCCATAGTCTTCAAATTTCTTGCCGAGGTCAGCCACGTCGTGACCTGTGAGCTTGCTCCAACCGTCGGTCGCCACTTTGCCGTCTTTGGCATCGAGGCCGACGATGATGTGGCCGCCAAAGGCGCTGCACGCATCGCGCAAGAAGCCGGGGTTCTTCACGGCAGCGGTGCCGATGATGACGTAGCGCAAGCCAGCGTCGATGTATTTTTCAATCGTGTCGAGGTCGCGAATGCCGCCACCCAATTGCACGGGGATGTCGTGGCCTACGGCTTTCAAGATGGCTTTGATGGCCGCTTTGTTTTGTGGGGTACCCGCAAAAGCACCATTCAAATCCACCAAGTGCAAGCGACGCGCGCCTTTGGCCACCCAGTTGAGCGCCATTTGCGCTGGGTCTTCACCGAAGGTGGTGGACTGCTCCATGTCACCTTGTTTGAGGCGCACGCAATGTCCGTCTTTGAGGTCGATGGCGGGAATTAAATACATGATGGCGTTAAAAGTTCAAGGGTTCCAGTGCAGAAAATTGCGGTACAGGGCCAAACCATGCGCCGCGCTTTTTTCCGGGTGAAATTGTGTCGCAAAAATGTTATCGCGCGCTACGGCACATGTAAAAAGGCCGCCGTAGTCCGTTTGGGCCGCGCTGTGCTCTGCATTGGCTGGGCGGGCGTAAAAACTGTGCACAAAGTAGAAATAACTTCCATCGGGCACATCGGTCCACATGAAGTGCGGGCGTGTGGGCTGCACTTGGTTCCAGCCCATTTGCGGCACTTTGAAGCGGCTGCCGTCGGCTTGTGTGCGGCCTGCCAAATCAAACTTCACCACTTCACCTGGAATCAGACCTAAGCCGGGCGTGTCACCCTCGGCGCTGTGGTCCAGCATCATTTGCATACCCACGCACACGCCAAACAAAGGCTTTTTGTGGGCAGCATCCATCACTGCATCAAACATGCCCGACTCGCGCAACTCCCGCATGCAGTCAGGCATCGCGCCTTGGCCGGGCAAGACCACACGGTGCGCGTCACGCACCACCTGCGGGTCAGACGTGACCACCACTTCAGCATGGTCCACCAGCGAAGCAGCATGCATCACCGCCTGCGCCACTGAGCGCAGATTGCCCATGCCGTAATCAACGACTGCGACTTTGTTGGTCACAGGCTTCCCTTTGTGGAGGGAATCATGCCAACTGAACGTGGGTCCAACTCCAAAGCGGCACGCAAGGCGCGGGCAAAGGCTTTGAACACCGTCTCAGCTTGGTGATGCGCGTTTTCGCCGCGCAAGTTGTCGATGTGCAGTGTCACGAAGGCGTGGTTCACAAAGCCTTGGAAAAATTCAAACGCCAATTGGCTGTCGAACTCACCAATCATGCCGCTCTTGAACGGCACGTGCATGATGAGGCCAGGACGGCCCGAGAAATCCACCACCACGCGGCTGAGTGCTTCGTCGAGCGGTACATAGGCGTGGCCATAACGGCGAATACCTGTCTTGTCGCCCACGGCTTTGGCAAACGCTTGGCCCAAGGTAATGCCCACGTCTTCCACGGTGTGGTGGCCGTCGATGTGCAAGTCGCCCTTGGCTTGGATGTCGAGGTCAATCAACCCATGACGCGCGATTTGGTCGAGCATGTGGTCAAAGAAACCAATGCCGGTAGAGAGATTGGCTTTGCCCGTGCCGTCGAGGTTGATTTTGACGGTGATTTGGGTCTCGGCCGTGTTGCGGCTGACTTCGGCGGTGCGAGCTGTCATGTGTGACTTTCGATTAAGAGAGGGCGGCGTGCAGAGCAGCCAAGAGTTGTTTGTTTTCCTCGGGCGTGCCGATGGTCAAGCGCAAGCAGTTGGCAAGCAATGGGTGCATTTTAGAAACGTTCTTCACCAGCACTTTGTGGGCCTTGAGCACCTCAAAAGCGCGGTTGGCGGCATCGGCCTCGCCATTGAGACGCAGCACCATCATGTTGGCTTCGCTGGCATAGGGCGTGACGCCTGCCATGTGCTGCAAGGCTTTGAACAAGGCTTCACGCTCGGTACGAATGACAGCGGCTTGCTGGGCAAACACATCCGTGTGCTCCAGCGCAAACAAAGCGCATTCGGCGTTGAGCACACTCACGTTGTACGGCGGGCGCAGTTTGTCGATCTCGTTGATCAACGCCTGCGGGGCAATCATGTAGCCCAAGCGAATACCGGCCAAACCAAACTTAGACAGCGTGCGCATCAGCAACACATGGGCGTTGGCTGCGGGGTGTTGGCGAATTTCGTCCAGCCAGCTTTTGCTGGAAAAAGGCTGATAGGCCTCGTCCATCACCACCAAGCCACCGTAGGCGCTGACCTGCGAGATGAGGCGGCGAATGGTGTCGGCATCCCACAAATTGGCGGTGGGGTTGTTGGGGTAGGCGATGTAAACAATGGCGGGCTCGTGCTGCGCGATGGCGGCAGACATGGCAGCCTCATCCAACTCAAAGTCGGCCTTGAGCGGCACGCCGATGTATTGCAAACCTTGCAACTGCGCGCTCATGCCGTACATGACAAAGCCGGGCTCTGGAGCAACGACTTTGGCGTTGGGTACAGCGCAGGCCATCGACAACAAAGAGATGAGCTCGTCCGAACCATTGCCCAACATCAGGCCTAAGCCTGTGGGCAAGTCGACATATTTCGCCAACGCATTCTTCAAGTCGTCGATGCGTGCGCCGGGGTAGCGATTGACTTCCACCGCGCCCAAACGCGCGCCCAGCTGGGCCTGCAATTCGGGCGAGAGGGTGAATGGGTTTTCCATCGCGTCGAGCTTGACCATGCCCACCGAGTGCTGCACGGCATAGGCGTGCATGGCTTGGACGTCGGGGCGAATGAAACGCAAGGCCTTGTTTGTGGGTTGCGCCATGTCAGTCTTTCTTCAAACGGAACTCAGCCGCCATGGCGTGGGCTTGCAAGCCTTCGCCATAGGCCAACACAGCGGCAATCTTGCCCAGCGTTTGTGCGCCCTGCTCGCTCACCTCGATCAAGCTGCTGCGCTTTTGGAAGTCGTAGACGCCCAAGGGCGAGCTGAAACGCGCTGTGCCGCTGGTGGGCAACACGTGGTTGGGGCCAGCGCAGTAGTCGCCCAAGCTTTCGCTGGTGAACGCGCCTAAGAAGATCGCGCCTGCGTGCTTGAGCAGCGGCTCCCACTTGTGCGGCTCGTTGCTCGACACCTCTAAGTGTTCGGGCGCAATGCGGTTGCTGATGGCGCAGGCTTCTTCCATGCTGCGTGTGTGGATGAGCACACCGCGGCCATTGAGCGATTTTTCGATGATGTCTTTGCGCGGCATTTGCGGCAGCAAGCGTTCAATCTCGGCTTGCACGCGGGCTATGTACGCGGCATCGGGGCAGAGCAACACGCTTTGCGCCAACTCGTCATGCTCGGCTTGGCTGAACAAATCCATCGCCACCCAATCGGCGGGCGTGGAGCCATCGGCCAACACCAAGATTTCGCTGGGGCCTGCAATCATGTCGATGCCCACCGTGCCAAACACGCGGCGCTTGGCAGCGGCCACATAGGCGTTGCCGGGGCCGGTGATTTTGTCCACCGCTGGCACAGTGGCTGTGCCATAGGCCAAAGCAGCCACCGCTTGTGCGCCACCGATGGTGAAGGCGCGGCTCACACCGGCCACATACGCAGCGGCCAACACGAGCGGGTTCTTTTCACCTTTGGGTGTGGGGACCACCATGATGATGTCTTGCACACCCGCGACGTGCGCAGGAATGGCGTTCATCAACACGCTGGATGGATACGCGGCTTTGCCACCGGGCACATAGATACCCACGCGATCGAGCGGCGTGACCTTTTGGCCCAGCAACGTGCCATCGGCATCGCGGTAGGTCCAACTCTCGCCGCTGGCTTTCTTCTGCGCCTCGTGGTAGCTGCGCACGCGGTCGGCTGCGGCTTGCAAGGCGTCGCGTTGTTCAGCGGGCAAGCCATCAAATGCTGCCTTGAGTTCGGCTTGCGTCAACTCCAACGCGGCCATGTTGTCGGCCTTCAGGCCGTCAAAGCGCTCGGTGTACTCGAGCACGGCGGCGTCGCCACGCTTTTGCACATCAGCCAAGATGTCGGCCACGCGTTGCTCGATAGCCGCATCGGTGTCGGCAGACCAATGCAGACGCGCTTTGAAATCAGCTTCAAAGGTGGGACTGGTGGTCGAGAGACGAAGCGGTTTGGCCATCTTGTGTACGTGTGTGGTGAAAGGTTTATTTGGCAAGCGCGGCAGAAAACGCATCGATGATGCGGCGAATGTCGGCCTGCTTCATCTTGAGCGCAGCTTGGTTGACCACCAAGCGCGAGCTGATGTCCATGATGCGCTCAACTTCCACCAAGTGGTTAGCCTTGAGCGTGTTGCCGGTGGACACCAAGTCCACGATGGCATCGGCCAAGCCAGTGAGCGGAGCCAACTCCATCGAGCCATAGAGCTTGACCAAGTCGACGTGCACGCCTTTGGTGGCGAAGAAGTCGCGCGCGATGGTGGTGTACTTGGTCGCCACTTTCAAGCGTGCGCCTTGCTTCACCATGGCTGCGTAATCGAAGTCAGAACGCACCGCCACGCTCATGCGGCACTTGGCGATTTGCAAATCGAGCGGTTGATAGAGTCCATCAGTGCCGTGCTCGATCAACGTATCAAGACCCGTCACGCCCAAATCAGCGCCGCCGTATTGCACATACGTGGGCACATCAGACGCACGCACGAGCACCACGCGCACGTTAGCATGGTTGGTGGGCAAGATGAGCTTGCGAGATTTTTCTGGGTCTTCGAGCACCTCAATGCCTGCAGCTTTGAGCAGCGGCATGGTTTCATCAAAGATGCGGCCTTTGGAGAGAGCGAGTGTGAGCATTATTTAACTCTTTCAATGTCAGCGCCAATGGCGCGCAGCTTGGCTTCCATCTTGTCGTAACCGCGGTCCAAGTGGTAGATGCGGTCCACCAAGGTTTCGCCATCGGCCACCAAGCCGGCAATCACGAGCGAGGCAGAAGCGCGCAAATCGGTGGCCATGACAGCTGCACCCGAGAGCTTTGGCACACCTTCAAGCACGGCCACTTTGCCGTCGATTTGGATGTGTGCACCCAAGCGCACCAACTCGTTGACGTGCATGAAGCGGTTTTCAAAAATCGTTTCGGTCACCTTTGAGGCGCCCTTGGCAATTGCATTCAACACCATGAACTGCGCTTGCATGTCGGTGGGAAAACCTGGGTATTCGGTGGTGCGGAAATTTTGTGCCTTGAGGTGTTCATACGCAGGCGCAGTGCCTTGAATGCGAATGCCGTCTTCGTTGGCAGTGACGATTGCACCTGCATCGCGCAACTTATCGATGACGGCATCCAAATGGTCGGCGCGGGCATGACGCAAAAACACATCGCCGCCAGTCGCCGCCACTGCACACAAGAACGTGCCAGCTTCAATGCGATCGGCCACCACTTTGTGGGTGCAACCGTGCAAGCGCTCCACACCTTGGATATGAATGCGGCTCGTGCCGTGGCCTTCGATCTTCGCGCCCATGCCAATGAGCATTTCGGCCAAGTCTGGAATCTCTGGCTCTTGCGCGGCGTTTTCCAACACGGTTTCGCCATCGGCCAAAGCTGCAGCCATCAAAAAGTTTTCTGTGCCAGTGACGGTCACCATGTCGGTGGCAATGCGTGCACCTTTGAGGCGTGTGCGACCGCCGCCGAGTTTGGCGACCATGTAGCCGTGGTCCACATCAATCTCGGCACCCATGGCTTGCAAGCCTTTCAAGTGCTGATCCACGGGGCGTGAGCCAATGGCACAACCACCGGGCAACGACACCTTGGCATGACCAAAACGGGCCAACAAAGGACCAAGCGCCAGCACCGAAGCGCGCATGGTTTTGACCAGCTCGTAAGGGGCTTCGGGGTTGTTCAAACCGCCAGCATCCAAACTGACTGTGCCGTCGTCTGCACGCTCAGCCGTCACACCCATGTTGCGGATGAGCTTGAGCATGGTGGCCACGTCTTGCAACTGCGGCACGTTTTGCAAAGTGACAGGCTGATCCGTCAACAAGGCTGCGCACAGCTCGGGCAAGGCCGCATTTTTGGCACCAGAAATCAGCACTTCACCATTGAGGGTACGGCCGCCGCGAACGAGTAATTTATCCATGTGTTTCAGGCTTTCGTGGCAGCAGCTTGCCATTCGGCAGGCGTGTAGGTTTTCATGGACAAAGCATGCACTTCGTCGGTTTTGATTTTTTCACCCAAGGTGGCGTACACACGTTGGTGGCGTTGGATGAGGCGCTTGCCTTCAAACTCGGCCGACACCAAAGTGGCGTACCAATGACGGCCATCGCCCTCGACGTGCAAATGCTCGCAGGGCAGACCTGCGGCGATGATGGTTTGTAGTTCGTCTGCTGTCATTGAAAAACCTTCATCCTCGAATCTTGTAACCCGTGCGCAGCAGATGCAACGCGATGGCTGACACCGTTGTTAAACACACCCCCACCACCCCCAAGCTCAACCAAGGCGATACATCGCTTTGACCAAAAAAGCCAAAGCGGAAACCATCGATCATGTAAAAGAACGGGTTGAGGTGACTCACGCTCTGCCAAAAGCTCGGCAGTGAGTGGATGGAATAAAACACGCCACTCAAAAACGTCATCGGCATGATGATGAAGTTTTGGAAAGCCGCCATTTGGTCAAACTTATCGGCCCACAAACCAGCAATCAAACCCAGCGTACCGAGCATGAGCGCACCCAACACCGCAAAGGTGATGACCCAAACAGGCTGCGATGGCATGAGCGAGAAATTCAGCACCGACGATTGCCACACAAACAGCACACCCGCCAACAACACGCCCGCCCCCACCAACACACCACGCACCATGGCCGACAACGCGTAGGCAAAGAACCAGCTCCAGTGCGAGAGTGGCGTAAGCAACAAGAACACCAAGTTGCCCATGATTTTGCTTTGCACCATGGAAGACGAACTGTTGGCGAACGCGTTTTGCAACACGCTCATCATCACGAGACCCGGAATCAAAAACGCGGTGTAGCTCACACCGTCATAAACCTGCACATGCTCTTCAAGCACATGACCAAAAATCATCAAGTACATCACCGCAGTGAGCACAGGCGCGGCCACCGTTTGGAAACTGACTTTCCAAAAGCGCAGCACCTCTTTGTAAAACAGCATGGTCCAGCCGGTCATCATGCTTGTGCTCCTGTTTCTTCGCTTTTGTGCATCACATCTAAGAACACATCTTCCAAATCGGCTTTGCGAATTTCCACGTCTTGGGCGTGCAAGCCAGCTTCACGCACAGCAGCAAGGTAGCGCTCAATCTCCAACGCGTCGTTGGCAGGGAACTGCACAATGCGGCCCGTCACACGCGCCTTGGCAGCAAGTGCAGCTGGCAGTTCGGTGTCGAGCTTGAAGCGCAGCACATTGCTAGATGCCGCCTTGAGCAACTCGGTGGTGCTATCAAGCGCCACCACTTTGCCGTTTTTCAACATGGCAATGCGTCCACACAAGGCTTCGGCTTCTTCCAAGTAATGCGTGGTCAGCAACACGGTGCTGCCCTCGCGGTTGAGCTTGGCGATGAATTGCCACAAGGTTTGACGCAACTCCACGTCCACACCTGCTGTGGGCTCATCGAGCACGATGACCGGCGGTTTGTGCACCAAAGCTTGCGCCACCAACATGCGGCGCTTCATGCCGCCTGAGAGTTGGCGCATGTTGTGATGGGCTTTGTCGGTGAGGCCCAGGCTGTGCAAGAGCTCATCAATCCAGTCGTCGTTGTGCTTGACGCCAAAGTAGCCCGACTGAAACTTCAAAGCTTCGCGCACATTGAAGAACGGGTCGAACACCAACTCTTGCGGCACCACGCCCAACATACGGCGGGCTTGGGCGGATTGGGTGGCCACATTGACGCCGTGGACCAACACCGAACCGGAAGTGGCTTTGGCCAAACCAGCCAAGATGCTGATGAGGGTGGTCTTGCCTGCGCCGTTGGGGCCTAAGAGCCCAAAGAACTCGCCTTTTTGGACATCAAAACGCACGCCATCGAGCGCCTGAAACGGACCTCGGGCGGTTTGGAAGGTTTTGGAAACGGATTGAAAAGAAATAGCGGGCATAAAGTAGCCTTTGATTTTAAGGCTTTCAGCATGCCCTCTGCGATTGTCCTGACTTGGCGACGCCCGCAGGGACGCCAAAACACATTTCAGTGCAGCAATGCGCTCAAACCATAGACCTTGGCCAAGGCTTGGGCACGCTCGGGCAGGCCCGTGACACGCAACTGGGCGCCTCTGGCCTGCACCGCACGGCGGCACGCCAAAACGACGGCCAAAGCCGAAGAGTCAAACTGGGTCAGAGCCGACGCATCCAACACCGCTTCACCACCGCGAGCCAGCTGGGTGGTCAAAGACGCAACCAAGCTATCGGCCACGGCCTGGGCTTGGGCCTGCATCAAGGCAGCAGGCAAAGCGATAGAGGCGGTCAAGGTACTCATGGCTTATTTGGATGCGCGAGCATTGGTTTTGTTGCGGTCAGCCAAGCTGGCAATCAAACCATCCACGCCTTTGGCGTTGATTTCTTGCGCGAACTGGGTTTTGTAGTTTTCAACCAACCAAATGCCCATGACGTTCATGTTGTAAACCTTCCATGCACCGTCTGCCGTTTTTTCCACACGGTAGTCGAGCTGGATGGGGTCGCCTTTGCCGCGCACCTCGGTGCGCACCAACACCTCTTTGTCATCGGCGGCGGCACGCAAAGGCTTGACGGCAATGGTTTGGTCACTGACTTGACCCAACGCGCCTGAGTACGTGCGGACCAGCAAAATTTTGAACTCTTCTTGCAAGCGCTTTTGCTGCTCGGGTGTGGCTTGGCGCCAACCTGGGCCAACGGCAGAAGCCGTCATGCGCAAAAAGTTCACATTAGGCATGACACGTTGATCGACCAGCACGATGATCTTGTTCACATCACCGTTGTGGATAGATTTATCTGACTTGATGGCGTCCAAAATGTCCGAAGACACGCGCTTGATGAAGGCGTCAGCCGGCTCCTCCGAAGCGCTCACAGCACCACCCATGCCCAAAGCGAAGACAAAACTAAGGGTCAAAGTAGACCATGTGCGACGAGACAAAAAGCGGTTCATAGTTTCTAACTCCAAGAGATTCAATTGTTCTTTAACGTCAGAGATGCTTATTTTGCTGACGGGACCGCGGGTTCAGCACTGGGGTCTGGCAAATCTTCCTCATCTGGCGGATTGCCATCAAACACCTGGTTGCGGCGGTATTGCAAATACGCATCACGTGTGAAGCTGTATTTATCAATTGCCGCTTCAGACAGCAAATTACTCGTACCCAACAAATTGGCGCGCTTGTCAACGATACGCAAAGTCATCGCACTGTTACGTGTAGGAATGTGATCGAGGTTACGCACAAAGTCAGCCGAAGTGTCCACTGGCATGCCTGCGGTGTCACGCAAAGTCGACGGACCAAACAGTGGCAAGACCACATAAGGGCCATTCGGCACACCCCAAACACCCAAAGTTTGTCCAAAATCTTCTGAATGACGCTCCAGGCCAATTGGCGTGGCCACATCAAAAATGCCGTAAATACCAAAAACGGTATTCACAACAGACCGCATTAAAGACTCTGCTGTGTCGCGGCCTTTGAGCTGCAAGCCGTTGTTCACGGCAGACCAAATATCTGACAGGTTATTGAAAACGTTGCGCACGCCTTTTTGCACCAAATCTGGCGTGACATCTTGGTAGCTCGTTGCAACGGGCTTAAGAACGTTTTCGTCCAAAGAATCATTGAAGCGCGAGATGCTGCGGTTCATGGGCTCCAAAGGATCTTTCGGGTTGGCATTGGGGCCACTCGCGCAGCCCGTGCTCAGCACAGCCACAACCAACGCAGCACCTAGCCAGCTGCGTTTCACAAAAGCGCGCTTCATTTCCCGCCTTTTTCAGGTGCTGGATCAGCAGCCTTGTTGTACAAGAACTGACTGATCAAGTTCTCTAGCACCACCGCCGATTGCGTCGCTTGAATGCGGTCGCCATTGGTCAAGTTATCCGCCTCAGAGCCAGCTTCGATGCCAATGTATTGCTCACCCAACAAACCGCTGGTGAGAATTTTCAAAGAGCTGTCTTTGGGGAATTGGTACCGGCTCTCGATGCTCATGGTCACCGTGGCTTGGAAAGTTTTGTCATCAAACGTGACGTTTTCCACACGCCCCACCACAACACCCGCACTCTTGACCGCGGCTTGGCGCTTCAAGCCACCAATGTTGTCAAAGCGGCCACTCACGGTGTAGTTGGATTGGAAATTCAAGGTCAGCAAATTAGCGGACTTCAAAGCCAAAAACAAAATCGCTGCTGCACCCAAGAGCACAAACAAACCCACCCACACATCATTTTTGGAGCGTTGCATAGCTTCCTCGATTCATCAAATACTGAACATCATGGCGGTGAGGATGAAGTCCAACCCCAACACGGCCAACGAAGCGACCACCACCGTTTTGGTGGTGGCACGCGAAACACCTTCAGGCGTGGGCTGGGCTTCATAGCCTTGCAACAGTGCCACGAACGTGACGGTCACACCGAACACGATGCTTTTGACCACGCCATTGCCCACGTCTTTCCACACGTCAACGCCGCCTTGCATCTGGCTCCAGAACGAGCCGGCGTCCACGCCAATCATCAACACGCCCACCATCCAGCCGCCCAAAATACCCACGGCGCTGAACACCGCCGAGAGCAAAGGCAAGGCGATGATGCCGCCCCAAAAGCGTGGGCCCAAGATACGGCGCACAGGGTCAACCGCCATCATGTCCATGGCGCTGAGTTGTTCGCCCGCTTTCATCAAACCAATTTCAGCGGTGAGCGATGTACCGGCGCGGCCTGCAAACAACAAGGCGCTCACCACCGGACCCAATTCACGCACCAAACTCAAAGCCACCAACAAGCCCAGCGCTTCGGCAGAGCCATAACGCTGCAAGGTGTAGTAGCCCTGCAAGCTGAGCACAAAGCCCACAAACAAGCCTGACACCGCAATGATGGCGAGTGAATAGTTGCCCAAAAAGTGCACTTGGTCACGCACCAAGCCAAAGCGGCGCATGTTGCTGCCAAACAAACCCACGAGGCGCACAAACAAACGTGCGCCTAAACCTAAGCCAGCCAAGTAGCTGCGCACGGCAAAACCTAATTCAGCCACGAATTTCATGCGTCACCCTCCACGCCAAAGTCTTGCGCCACGCTGGGGCCTGGGTAATGGAAACGCACAGGACCATCTGGTGCGGCGGTGACAAACTGTTTCACCAACGGGTCGGTGCTGTGACGCACTTCGTCAGGGGTGCCTTGTGCAGCAATCTTGCCATTGGCCAGCACGATCACTTGGTCGGCGATGTGAAAGGTCTCATCCAAATCGTGTGACACGATGACGCTGGTCAAGCCCAAGGTGTCATTGAGCTGGCGAATCAAACGCGCTGCGGTGCCGAGCGAAATCGGGTCCAAGCCCGCAAAGGGCTCGTCGTACATGATGAGTTCTGGATCGAGTGCCATGGCACGCGCCAATGCCACACGACGGGCCATGCCGCCAGAAATCTCACTAGGCATCAAATCACGTGCACCACGCAGGCCCACGGCTTCGAGCTTCATCAGCACGATGTCACGGATCATGGATTCGCTCAAGTTGGTGTGTTCACGCAGCGGGAACGCCACATTGTCAAACACACTCAAGTCGGTGAACAAGGCACCAAACTGAAACAACATACCCATGCGACGACGCACGGCGTACAAACCAGCAGGGTCTAGCGCGCCAACTTCTTGGCCATCAAACGTGAGGCTGCCAGACTGCGCGCGGTATTGACCGCCAATTAAACGCAGCACCGTGGTCTTACCACCACCCGAAGCCCCCATGAGCGCCGTGACCTTGCCACGTGGCACAGTCAACGTGATGCCATCCAAGATGACGCGCTCGCCATAGCCAAAGCGAATGTCGCGCAGCTCGACCAGCGCATCAGGGTTTGTGTTTAACTGGGAAGTGGTATTCATAGAAACAAAAGCTGGCCTATTGATGAAAACAGGTCAGCTTTTGCCATTTTAGAGCCAAGCCGCAACGGGCTTGTAAAGATGAAGAGTTAACGAGGCAAGTCGCTAGTACCCATCAAGAACTCATCGACAGAGCGTGCCGCTTGACGGCCTTCGCGGATGGCCCACACCACCAAAGATTGGCCGCGACGGATGTCACCTGCCGCAAACACTTTGGGCACGTTGGTGGCATAACCGCCAGTGAATTCAGTCGTTGCTTTGGCGTTGCCGCGCGCATCTTTCTCAACGCCGAAGCCTTCCAAAATGGTCGCCACAGGGTTCACGAAACCCATCGCCAACAACACGAGGTCGGCTTTGATGATTTCTTCGGTGCCTGCCACTTCCACCATCTTGCCGTCTTTCCATTCGACGCGAACGGTTTTGACGCCTGTGACTTTGCCGTTTTCGCCGACAAACTCTTTGGTCGAGATAGCGAATTCGCGCTTGAGCAAACCTTTTTCGGCGCTCTCATCGTGGCTAGAGCTGGTGCGCAATTTCAGCGGCCAGTAAGGCCACACCAAAGGCTTGTTCTCGTGCTCGGGTGGCATGGGCATCACTTCAAATTGAGTGACGGCCACAGCGCCGTGGCGTGTGCTGGTGCCCACGCAGTCAGAGCCAGTGTCGCCACCGCCAATGACCACCACATGCTTGCCGTCGGCGCGCAATTGGTCTTTGAGTTTGTCGCCTGCATTGACCTTGTTTTGTTGCGGCAAGAATTCCATCGCAAAGTGGATACCCGCCAAATCACGACCAGGCGCAGGCAAGTCACGTGACTGCTCAGAACCACCCGTCAACAACACAGCGTCAAAGTCTTTTTGCAACTGCGCAGGGCTGATGGTTTCTTTGGCCCAGTTGGTGACCTTAGAGCCTTTGGGCAACTCACCCACCATCACGCTGGTGCGGATGGTGACGCCTTCGGCTTCGAGCTGCTTGGCGCGGCGATCGATGTGTGACTTTTCCATCTTGAAGTCTGGAATGCCATAGCGCAACAAACCACCAATGCGGTCGTTCTTTTCAAACAAGGTCACGTCGTGACCGACGCGTGCCAACTGCTGAGCAGCGGCCATACCGGCAGGGCCTGAACCGACCACAGCGACCTTCTTGCCCGTCTTGTGTTTGGCGGGCTTCGCCACCACCCAGCCTTCAGACCACGCTTTGTCGATGATGGCGTGCTCGATGGACTTGATGCCCACCGCGTCGCCATTGACGTTCACAACGCAAGCGGCTTCGCAAGGTGCGGGGCAAATGCGGCCCGTGAACTCGGGGAAGTTGTTGGTGCTGTGCAGCACATCAATCGCGTTTTTCCAATCGCCGTGGTACACCAAGTCGTTGAAGTCCGGAATGATGTTGTTGACGGGGCAACCGTTGTTACAAAACGGTGTGCCGCAGTCCATGCAACGGGCGGCTTGTGCGTTGGCTTGTTTGTCGTCCAAACCAATCACAAATTCGTCGTAATTCTTCAAGCGCTCTTTGACGGGCTTGTAGCCCTCTTCGATGCGCTCAATTTCCATAAAGCCAGTGACTTTTCCCATGATTCAAATCCTTTTGCTTGTACGTTGCGTTATTTGGCAGCGACGGCTTTTTTGGCCGCTGGAGCTTTGGCAGTCTTGGCTGCGTTCAACTCGCCCAAGGCACGCTTGTATTCGTTGGGGAAAACTTTGACAAACTTGGCACGTGCGGTGTCCCAGTTGTCCAGCAAGTCACGGGCGCGCTTAGAGCCCGTCCAACGGTGGTGGTCTTCGAGCAACTTCTTGAGTTGCGCTTCGTCGGTTTGGTCACGGTGCCAAATGGCGCGTGGCACAGAGGCTTCTTGCTCGGCAGCAGTCAACACTTTTTCCATGGAAACCATGGCGGTGTTGCACTTCTTGTCGAACTGGCCGTCTTCGTTGTACACATACGCCACACCGCCGCTCATACCCGCAGCGAAGTTGCGGCCGGTTTTACCCAACACCGCCACCGTGCCGCCCGTCATGTATTCGCAACCGTGGTCACCTGTGCCTTCGACCACGGCGGTCGCGCCAGACAAACGCACCGCAAAACGCTCGCCGGCCACGCCAGAGAAGAACGCTTCACCGCGTGTCGCACCAATCATCACGGTGTTACCCACGATGATGTTGTTGACGGCTTCGCCACGGAAATCGATGCTGGGGCGAACCACCACGCGGCCGCCAGAGAGGCCTTTGCCGGTGTAGTCGTTGGCGTCACCAATGAGGTACAGCGTGATGCCATTGCACAAGAACGCGCCGAACGATTGACCGCCCGTGCCTTCGAGTTGGATGCGGATGCTGTCGTCTGGCAAACCTTCGGGGTGCACCTTGGTCACAGCGCCAGACAACATCGCACCGACTGAGCGGTTGACGTTGCGGGCCACTTCCATGAACTGCACCTTCTCGCCGCGCTCGATGGCGGGCTTGGATTTCTCGATGAGTTTTTGATCCAGTGCTTTTTCCAAGCCGTGATCTTGCACATCGACGTGGTAGCGAGGAATTTCTGGGCCCACTTGCGGCACAGCCAACAAGCGAGCGAAGTCGAGGCCAGAGGCTTTCCAATGTTCGATGCCAGCGCGCATGTCGAGCAAGTCGGCACGGCCAATCATGTCGTCGAACTTGCGCACGCCCAACTGCGCCATGATTTGACGCACTTCTTCTGCGATGAAGAAGAAATAGTTGACCACGTGCTCAGGCTTGCCTGTGAACTTCTTACGCAGCTCAGGGTCTTGGGTGGCCACGCCCACGGGGCAGGTGTTCAAGTGGCACTTGCGCATCATGATGCACCCCTCGACCACCAGCGGTGCGGTGGCAAAGCCAAACTCATCAGCGCCCAGCAAGGCGCCAATGGCCACGTCGCGGCCTGTCTTCATTTGGCCGTCGGCTTGCACGCGCACGCGGCCACGCAAACCGTTCAACACCAAAGTTTGCTGGGTTTCGGCCAAACCGATTTCCCAAGGCGAACCGCAGTGCTTGATAGACGACCAAGGCGAAGCGCCTGTACCGCCGTCATGGCCGGCGATCACCACGTGGTCGGCCTTGCACTTGGCAACGCCAGCGGCAATCGTGCCCACACCGATTTCAGCCACCAACTTCACGCTGATGTCCGCGTGAGGGGCGACGTTCTTCAAGTCGTGGATCAACTGAGCCAAGTCTTCGATTGAATAAATGTCATGGTGTGGCGGAGGCGAAATCAAACCCACACCTGGCACGCTGTAACGCAGCTTGCCGATGTACTCAGACACTTTCGTGCCTGGCAACTGGCCGCCTTCACCAGGCTTGGCGCCTTGGGCCATCTTGATCTGGATTTGGTCAGACGAAGACAGGTATTCAGCCGTCACACCGAAGCGGCCAGAAGCCACTTGCTTGATGCGTGAACGCAGACTATCGCCCGCTTCCAACGCCACATCGACTTCCACTTGTTCAGCGCCAATGACGCTCTTCAAAGTTTCACCCTTCTTGATCGGGATGCCTTTGAGTTCGTTGCGGTAACGGGCTGGATCTTCACCGCCTTCACCCGTGTTGGACTTGCCGCCAATGCGGTTCATCGCCACGGCCAAGGTGGCGTGTGCTTCTGTAGAAATAGAACCCAACGACATCGCACCAGTCGCAAAGCGTTTGACGATTTCAGAAGCGGGTTCCACTTCGTCCACCGAGATGGCCTTAGATGGATCGATCTTGAACTCGAACAAACCGCGCAAGGTCAGGTGACGCTTGTTTTGGTCGTTGACGATTTGTGCGTACTCTTTGTATGTGCTGAAGTTGTTCGAGCGTGTGCTGTGTTGCAACTTGGCAATCGCGTCAGGCGTCCACATGTGTTCTTCGCCACGGGCGCGCCATGCGTATTCACCGCCAGCGTCGAGCATGTTGGCGAGCACAGGGTCTTCGCCAAACGCGGCCTTGTGCATGCGAATGCCTTCTTCGGCCATTTCAAAAATGCCGATACCTTCCACACGGCTAGGTGTGCCAGTGAAGTACTTTTGCACGGTTTCGGTGTTGATGCCGATGGCTTCAAACAACTGCGCGCCGCAGTAAGACATGTAAGTCGACACGCCCATCTTGGACATGATCTTCGACAGGCCTTTGCCGATAGCTTTGATGTAGTTGTAAATCGCTTTTTCGGTCGACAAATCGGCTGGCAAATCTTTGTGCAGATTGGCCAATGTTTCGAGCGCGAGGTAGGGATGCACAGCCTCTGCGCCGTAGCCTGCCAACACCGCGAAGTGATGCACTTCGCGGGCGCTGCCAGTTTCGACCACCAAACCAGCCGTGGTGCGCAAACCTTCGCGCACCAAGTGTTGGTGGATGGCAGACAAGGCCAACACTGCGGGGATTGCCACTTGTGTGGGGCCCACAGCGCGGTCGCTGATGATCAAGATGTTGTGGCCGCCTTTGATGGCGTCCACGGCTTCAGCGCACAACGATGCCAATTTGGCTTCGACGCCATCGTGGCCCCAAGCCAGTGGGTAGGTCATGTCGAGCGTGGCGCTCTTGAACTTGCCGTGCGTGTACTGTTCGATGTCACGCAACTTGGCCATGTCGGCGAAGTCCAGCACAGGCTGGCTGACTTCTAAACGCATGGGTGGGTTGACTTGGTTGATGTCGAGCAAGTTGGGCTTGGGGCCCACGAACGACACCAAGGACATCACGATGGCTTCACGGATCGGGTCGATCGGTGGGTTAGTCACTTGCGCGAACAACTGCTTGAAGTAGTTGTACAGCGGCTTGTTTTTGCTAGACAACACAGCCAAGGGGCTGTCATTGCCCATCGAGCCAATGCCCTCTTCGCCGTTGATGGCCATGGGTGCCATCAAGAACTTGATGTCTTCTTGGCTGTAACCGAAAGCTTGTTGGCGGTCGAGCAAGGACACGGCATTGGGCTCAGCCACTTGGCCTTCGTGGCCCTTGACGTCGTCGAGCTTGATGCGGACGTTTTCAATCCATTGTTTGTAAGGCTTGGTGTTGGTCATGCCAGCCTTGAGCTCTTCGTCGTCGATCATGCGCCCCTGTTCAAGGTCGATCAAGAACATCTTGCCGGGCTGCAGACGCCATTTGCGAACGATCTTGCTCTCAGGCACGGGCAACACGCCCGACTCAGAACCCATGATGACCATGTCGTCGTCGGTGATGCAGTAGCGTGAAGGACGCAAGCCGTTGCGGTCCAACGTGGCGCCAATTTGGCGGCCGTCGGTGAACACAATAGAGGCTGGGCCGTCCCATGGCTCCAACATCGCCGCGTGGTATTCATAGAAGGCCTTGCGGCGCTCGTCCATCGTGGTGTGTTGTTCCCATGGTTCTGGGATCATCATCATCACGGCTTGGCTGATGGGGTAGCCCGCCATCGTCATCAATTCAAGGCAGTTGTCAAAGGTGGCCGTGTCGGACTGGTCAGCGAAGCTGATGGGGTAGAGCTTTTTCAAGTCATCGCCCAACACGGGAGAAGACATCACGCCTTCGCGGGCCTTCATCCAGTTGTAGTTGCCTTTGACGGTGTTGATCTCACCGTTGTGCGCCACATAGCGGTAGGGGTGAGCCAAGGGCCATTCTGGGAAGGTGTTGGTAGAGAAACGTTGGTGCACCAAGCCGAGAGCGGACACACAGCGCTCGTCTTGCAAGTCGCGGTAATAGGTGCCCACTTGATCGGCCAGCAACAAGCCTTTGTAAATGATGGTGCGGCTTGACATGCTAGGCACGTAATACTCTTTGCCGTGCTTCAAGTTCAAGTGCTGAATCGCGGCGCTGGCTGTTTTGCGAATGACATACAGCTTGCGCTCCAACGCGTCTTGCACGATCACGTCATTGCCACGACCGATGAAGATTTGTCGGATGACCGGCTCTTTTTCGCGCACGCGTGGCGACATGGGCATGTCGAGGTTGACCGGCACATCGCGCCAGCCCAACAAGACTTGGCCTTCGGCCAACACAGCACGGTTGAGCTCTTGCTCGCAAGCCAAGCGCGACGCGCTTTCTTTGGGCAAAAACACCATGCCCACGCCGTACTCCCCGAGAGGGGGCAAGGTGACACCCTGCTTGGCCATCTCTTCACGATACAAAGCGTCGGGCAATTGAATCAAGATGCCCGCGCCGTCACCCATGAGTGCGTCAGCACCCACAGCGCCCCGGTGGTCGAGGTTTTCCAAAATTTTGAGTGCTTGACCCACGATGGCGTGGCTCTTTTGACCCTTGATGTGAGCCACAAAGCCCACGCCGCAGGCGTCATGTTCGTTAGATGGGTCGTACAAACCCTGAGATTGCAGTTGTGCTTTATCGGCAGCCGTGGTCATGGCGCATTCCTCAAAAATTCAGCGGGACAAGAAGGATACTGCACTGCAGCATCCATGCCAAGAAAAATAATTGGGGTCAGAACCTAATTAATTGAATTATAAATTTATCAAATATTTAATTAGGGACAGGTTTCTTAAATCTCAAATCGCCGAAATTAAAGCTTGCTACACCTTAGTTTTCGGGCTTATCGGCGGGTTTTGTCTTGCTAAAGGGCCTGCCCGCTTTGGTTTTGACCAAACGCCTTTGGGTTTGCGTCTGCAAATCGGCCACAAAACGCGCGTCTCCCAGCGCCCAACCACTGAGCGTCGCGTCGGTCAATGCACCCTGCTGGTCCGCGCTGATGCCTGCGTGCACCAATTCGGCGTATGCCGCCTCACGCGCGAACGGCGTGTTGCCCAAGGTCCAATACAGAGCGTGCGGCGTGATGAGCCGGTCGGTGCGATGCCCCGCGTAATGGCCGTAGCTAGACCACGCGTAATCCTCAGGGTGCGCCACCATGTGTGCACGCACGGGGTTGAGGTCGATGTAGGCCATGCACGCCAACAAGTAGCGGTCGGTTTGAATCAGCGTCGAGCGGTAGCGTCCTTCCCATAGCGTGCCCGTGCGGGCGTGCATTTTGTTGAACACCTGCACATAGCTGCGGCCCACGGCCTGCATCATCTTGGGCAGACCCTGGTCTTCCTGCGGGGTGAGTAGTAAATGCAGATGGTTGCCCATCAACACATACGCGTGAATGTCCACCTTGTGCGCGCGGCTGTGTTCGAACAGCAAAGCTAGCATGCGCTGGTAATCCGCGGTGCTGCGAAAAATGTCTTGGCGGTTATTGCCCCGCAGGATGACGTGGTGCGGGTAACCGGTGACGGTGAGACGAGGGAGGCGGGCCATCTGCCGATGGTAATTCGAACCTGACCCCGATTAATTACGCGCTAATTTTGAATCGCGTCTCAGCCAACTCTTGCAGACCAAACTCTTCCAACAATGCCGTCAAGCGCTCCGCCGCACTGCGCTTTCTCTGCCCCGTGTACTTGGCCAAAATGAGTTCGTTTTTCATGCTGTGCTCCCAGCCCACCAGCTCAGTCACCGTCACTTGGTAGCCCATCGCTTCTAGGTACAAACAGCGCAACACGTTGGTGAGCTGGCTGCCCATCTCGCGTGTGTGCAGCGGATGACGCCACAGCTCGGCCAGGGGCGTGCGCTGCAAGTTGAGCGCTTTGTTTTTGTTGAGCGCACGCGCCAGCTCGGCTTGGCAGCACGGCACGAGCACCATGTATTTGGCTTTCTTTTGCAAGCCAAATGCAATCGCATCGTCGGTGGCGGTATCGCAAGCGTGCAGCCCAGTGACCACATCGATTTGATCAGGCAAGGCTTCGCTGTGCGCGGACTCAACCACGCTGAGGTTGAGAAACCTCATGCGCTCAAAGCCCAAGCGCTGCGCCAAAGCCTGAGACGATGCGACCAACTCGCTGCGCGTCTCGATGCCGTAAATACTGCCCTGCCCCAAAGTTTTGAAAAACAGGTCGTAAATGATGAACCCCAAATACGACTTGCCCGCGCCGTGGTCTGCCAAGGTGGGACCTTGTTCGCTGGCGGGCAGTTCTTTCAACAGTTTTTCGATGAACTGAAACAGGTGATACACCTGCTTGAGCTTGCGACGCGAATCTTGGTTGATCTTGCCGTCGCGCGTGAGGATGTGCAGCTCTTTGAGCAACTCGATGGACTGGCCGGGGCGCAGGTCGAGCTGAGAACGAGGGTCTTGGGCCTTAGACACAGCCGCAGTTTTGTTTTTGGACATAAGCTAATTGTGCCGCGGGAGTCTGTTGCTCAGCAGCGGCAGCACGAGAGAAATATCCCGCAGCCAAGCGGTGCAGTCGGTGCGCGATGCGGCGCCATCACGGCGCGTCAGCGACGTTAAGCCGCAGCGCGTACCGGCTGTGCCGCTTGGCGAAACGAGCGAACCCCAACAGTTAAACAGCCATCAACCCCGAAGCCGCGCATGAATCCCCAACGCCTGCCACCCCGCATGCCCCAACTTGTTCAACACCTCAATGTTGCGTTCGAAGATGAGCGACGCATCGGGATAGGCCTCCACCGCTTTGTCAATGCTGGCTTCGCGCAGCAAGTGCAGCGTGGGGTATGGCGTGCGGTTGGTGAAGTTTTCGATGTCGTCCACATCCGTGCCACCAAATTGGTAGTGCGGGTGAAAGTCGGCCACTTGCAGCACGCCGTCTAGCTCTAAGTCCATCAACACCTCATCGCAATCGGCCAAGAAATCGTTGAAGTCCAAAAAATCGGGCAAGGCATCGGGCGCAATCAGCAACGTGGTGTCTAGCTTGTCAGGGTCGGCTTCAGCCAAGTATTGCAATTCTTCGCGCAGCATGGCCAGCACGTCGGCAGGTTCGGCAGATGCGCACACGCGGTAGCGCACCATGTCTTTGACCACCACCGCTTTGGCGAAGGGGCACAAGTTCAGGCCCACCACGGCGTCGAGCAGCCACTTTTGCGTATCTTCGATGACGAGGCGTTCTTGCTCAGGCGTGATGGTGTGGGTCATGTGTGTGCTTTCTTGCGCAAGGCGCAACCAATGAAATAGGCCAGCACAGCGCCAGCCAAACTGAGTGAGGCCGTCACCCCCCACGTCCATTGCCAACCGCCCACGCTGGCTGCCACCCACGCGACCAACGGCGGACCCGCAAACTGACCAAACGCCGACCATTGCTGCATATAGCCCACGGTGGTGGACAAGGTGCCTTCACTCGGGGCCAAACGCATGGCGGAGGCAAACAAAGTACCGGGTATCAAACCGCCGACGGCTGAAAACATCACCACGCACGCAAAGCGCAAGGCCGTGGGCAAACCGCTGCCCTGCCATGTGGCGTAAGCCCCGACCGAACCCAAGGCCATGCAGGCAAACCCAATCCAGAGCAAGCGCTGCGCGGGCCAGCCACGTTGCAACAAACGGCCAGACATGACGTTGCCACTCACATTGGCCAGCGCCACACAAGCCGACAACACACCGGCCATGCCCGCTGTCAAACCCAGCTCGGCATAGACCGTGGGCAAAAACCCCACCACAGCCAACCATTGCGATGAATACACCGCAAACGTGAGCGCCACCAACCAAGGGCCGGGACTTTTGAGCGTGAGCGCCAAACGCTTGGGCCACGCGTCATTCGCCGCTTGGGTGTGCTCAGATGCTGGCTGCGCCTGAACTGGCTTGTTCACTTGTGGCACGCACAACCACACCGCCACAAACGCCAAAGCAGACACAACCCCTAGCAGCCACCACCACGCTGACCAATCGAAACCCGCAATGACCCAAGGACCCACTAACAACGCCAAGGCGCTGCCAGTAGGCATGTACGTACCCCACCAGCCCATGCGACCACTTAAGTGCGACGCATCCACCGTGCTGCGAATGAGCGCCGGCGCCGGCATGACGACCAGCAAAAAGCCCAAGCCTTCAAGCGCACGCAACATCAGCAAACCTTGCGCATCGGCCACAAAGCCACCACTGATGCTCGCCAGCGACAACACACCGAGGCCCGTCAACATGCTGCGGCGCAGGCCCAAACTATCGGCACTCAAACCCACGGCCAAGCCGAGCGTCATGCTTGCCATTTGCACCGCCGACAACAAGAAGCCCGCCTGCACCAAGCTGATGTGCAACACCTCTTGCAACACCGGCAGCGCAGGCGGCAACTTACCCACGTGCAACGCGGCGCACACGCCTGCAAAGACGATGACCCACGAGGGGTGGATGCCGAAGCGGTGCTTGCTCATGTGGCGTAGATGCAGCTAGGTTTATGCCGTCAAGCGCGCGTGTTCACGCGTGGCAAAACGGTCGGTCATGCCAGACAAGTAATCGGCGACAGCGCGCGGCACATCGCTGCGCTGGGCATAGGCGGCGGGCATTTCTTGGGGCTTGGCCAAGTAGACGTCGAACAGGTCTTTCACCACAGCGCGCGCGCCATCGGTGGTTTGCATGACCTGCGGGTGGCGGTACAAATTGCGAAACAAAAACGACTTGAGCGCTTTCGATTCTTCATACATCGCCGAGCTGAACTGCACCAACGGCGGACACTGACGCACTTCGTCGGCACTGGCAGGTGCGTGCTGCTGCAGAGCCGTGCGTGTGGCGTTGATGACGTCGTACACCTGATCGCTCAACATGCGACGAATGGTTTCGTACAACACGCGGCGGCCTTGAAGCTGTGGGTACTCAGCCAAAGTTTGCGCGTGGTAGCGGGCAAACAATGACACGTCTTGCATTTGTTCGAGCGTGAGCAAGCCCGAGCGCACACCGTCATCAATGTCGTGCGCGTTGTAGGCAATGGCGTCGGCCAAGTTGCACAGTTGCGCTTCTAGGCTGGGCTGTGTGCCGTTCAAAAAACGTGCAGCAATGCCGTTCGGTTCTTGCGCGTTGATGAGTTCGGCGTTGCGACGTGCGCAATGTTTCAAGATGCCTTCGCGGGTTTCAAAGCTCAGGTTGAGGCCATTGAACGCGGGGTAGCGTTCTTCCAGCTCATCCACCACGCGCAGGCTTTGCAGGTTGTGCTCGAAGCCGCCATAGGGTGCCATGCATTCGTTCAGCGCGTCTTGGCCTGCGTGGCCGAAGGGGGTGTGGCCGAGGTCGTGCGCCAAGGCAATGGCTTCGACCAAGTCTTCATTCAAGTTCAACGCACGGGCGATGGAGCGGCCCAGTTGCGCCACCTCTAACGAGTGCGTCATACGCGTGCGAAACAAATCGCCTTCGTGGTTCAAGAAGACTTGCGTCTTGTAAACCAAGCGTCTGAAGGCTGTGGAATGAACGATGCGATCGCGGTCGCGTTGATGCGGGTTGCGCACGCTGGAGGCGTGGGCGGGTAGTTGGGGCTCTGCGTGGCGGCGGCCGCGCGATTGGTCTGGGAGGCAGGCGTAGGGGGCGAGGTGGGTCATTGCTTTTGTTGTCTGTGCTCGCTGGCGGCATGGGGGATGTGCCGCTTCTTCATGCTGGTCCAGAAATCATCAGCGGCACATCCCCCATACCGCCAGACTGCGTCAAGGCTTTGTTTCACTCGCCTAGCTTCGCCACGCTTAACGTTCACAGCAGTCGTCAATGACTTGGGCCACCAAGGCATCGGGCGCGCCACGCACGATGGCGGTGCCGGGTTTGTCAATGAGCACGAATTTGATTTCACCGGCTTCTGCCTTTTTGTCCACGCGCATGTGGTGCAGGTATTCGTCCGCGCCGAGTTTCGGGCCCACGATGGGCAAGCCTGCGCGCTCAATGAGTGCGGTGAAGCGCGACACAAAAGCTTCGTCCACTAGACCTAAACGTTGCGAGAGGTGTGAGGCCATGACCATGCCGCAGCCCACAGCCTCGCCGTGCAGCCATTCACCAAAGCCCAAGCCAGCTTCGATGGCGTGGCCGAATGTGTGGCCGAAGTTGAGGATGGCGCGGATGCCGCCTTCGCGTTCGTCTTGGCCCACGACCCAGGCTTTGATTTCGCAGCTGCGCTTCACTGCATGCGCCAAGGCCTTCGGGTCACGCGCTAGGAGTGCGTCGAGGTTGGCATCAATCCAATCGAGAAACTGCATGTCAGCGATGGGGCCGTATTTGATGACCTCAGCCAAGCCCGCGCTCATCTCGCGTTGGGGCAAGGTTTGCAAGGTGTCGAGGTCGCACACCACGCGCTGCGGTTGGTAGAACGCGCCAATCATGTTTTTGCCGATGGGGTGGTTGATCGCCGTTTTGCCGCCCACCGAGGAATCGACCTGCGCCAGCAAGGTGGTGGGCACTTGCACAAAGGGCACACCACGCATGTAGCACGCAGCGGCAAAGCCGGTCATGTCGCCCACCACACCGCCGCCCAAGGCAAACAGCACGGTTTTGCGGTCGGCGCCTTTGCCCAGTAGCTCGTCAAAAATCAGGTTCAGCGTTTGCCAATCTTTGTGGCTCTCGCCATCGGGCAAAGCCACGGTGTGCACGTGTTTGTAGAGCGGCGCTAGCGCTGCTTGTAAACGCTCAGCGTAGATGGGGCCCACGGTGTCGTTGGTGACGATGAGCGCTGCCGAGGCTTTGGGCAAATCGGCCCACGTGCTGGCGTCGTTGAGCAACTGCTCGCCAATCAAAATTTGATAGCTGCGCTCACCCAAGTCAATGGCAACGCGTTCGAGGTGTGGGGTGTTCGACATGAATCAAATTCTGTGTGGGGGCGACACGCGTGGGCGGTCGGCGGGCGCAGGGGGCGAGACGGGTTTGATGTGGCCCGCCAATTCGAGCTGCGCCACGATCATGTTGACCAAGCCCGCCACATTGGGACGGCCTGTTTCGATGACGTAGTGCGCGGTTTCTCGGTACAGCGGGTCACGCACTTCGAGCAGCTCGCGCAAGCGCGCTTGCGGGTCAGCCACTTGCAGCAAGGGACGGTTTTGGTCGTTGCGCAAGCGGCGAAACACTTCTTCGGGGCTGGAGCGCAAATAAAACACGTGGCCGTGTTGGCGCAGACGTTCGCGGTTGATGGGGCGCAACACCGAGCCACCACCGGTAGACAACACACCGTGGTGGTTTTGGCACAAATCGGCGAGCACCTCAGATTCGAGGTCGCGAAAGCGGTCTTCCCCTTCGCGTTCGAAATATTCGCGGACCGAGCAACCCAAGCGGTGCTCAATCGCGTGATCCGAATCAACAAAGGGGAGGTGTAGTCGCCGAGCGAGTTGACGCCCAACAGTCGTTTTGCCGGAACCCGGCAGACCCACCAAAACCAACAACATATGCTTTCTTAACGTGCAACGGCACTGTGATCGAGCATTTTAGGGGTTATGAAGACCAACAATTCTTGCTTGGCCTGCGCGGTGCGGCGGTTTTTGAACAAATAACCCAGCACGGGGATGTCACCGAAGAACGGAACTTTGTACTCGTCCTCTTGCTCACTGGTCTCGTAAATGCCGCCAATCATGACCGTGCCGCCGTTTTCCACCAGCACTTGGGTCTTGACGTGCTTGGTGTCGATGGCAAAACCCGCGGGGGTGATTTGGCCAACGTTGTCCTTGGAAATATCAAGGTCTAACACGATGCCACCCTCGGGCGTGATTTGCGGCGTGACCTCCAGCTTGAGATTGGCCTTGCGAAACGCCAAGGTGGATGCACCGCTGGCTGCGGCCACTTGGTAAGGCAACTCAGTGCCTTGCTCAATCACGGCTTTCGCTTGATCGGCAGTAACCACGCGCGGGCTAGACACCACCTTGCCTTTGCCATCGGCTTCCAACGCGGACAGTTCAAGGTTGAGAAAACGGTTCTTAGCCGAGTTAAAGATAGACACTGCAAAGCTGGCCGAAGCAAAACCGTTCAGGCTGGCTGCGGGCAAATTCACAAAACTGCCTGTGGTGTCCAACGCTTTGTCGGCGATGTTGAAACTGGTGCCCTGTTGCGCCGTGGGGTTGGCATTGGCCATCGCATTGGTGTTGGTCGGCCCCCACACCGTTTGCGCGCCACCTTGCCCCATGCCGCCCAAGCGCACACCGAGGGTTTGGCCAAAGGTGTCGCTGGCTTGCACGATGCGCGCTTCAATCATCACTTGGCGTAACGGGATGTCTATCTTGGCGATCATCTGCGCCACTTGGTCGAGGCGCTCGGCTATGTCAGTGACGAATAGTTGGTTGGTACGTGCCTCGGCCATGGCGCTGCCGCGTGTGCTGAGAATGCGTGAGCCGCCGCCCATCGAAGAGAAACTGAAGGGTGCGGTGCTTGCTGGCGATGCGTAGCCAAGGCCTGCACTACCGAAGCTACCCACCATCGGCATCGCAGGCAACACCGTACCACCTTGAATTTGCGTCAGCACATCCACCGCCTTGGCGTAGTTGAGCGCAAAGCCTCGCGTTTGCATGGGCTCTAGGTTTTGCGCAGCGAGCTTGCTTTCATATTCCAGCTTTTCGCGAGCCGCCACTTCGGCACGTGGCGCCACCCAAATGACATTGCCTTGTTTGCGCACACTCAAACCTTTGGCTTGGGCCATGATGTCCAGCACTTGATCCCACGGCACTTTGTGCAGCTTCAAGGTCAACGTGCCTGTGACGCTGTCAGATGTGATGATGTTGAGCCCCGTGAAATCGGCCACGATTTGCAAAGCGGTGCGCACCTCGATGTTTTGAAAATTCATCGACATGGGGGCACCGGTGTAGGTGGGTTTGGTTTCTTGACTTTGCAGTGGGAACGCGAACGTAGCGAGAAAAAGCATGGCGCAGTACACAAGCGCACGACGCACCACCTCAACCCATCGACGAGACATCACACCACCACGCACACACTGACCACTCATGGCGCAGCCTCATGCAAGGGCAAACGCACCTCACGGATTTGCCATTCGCCCGAAGGGCTCAGCGCCAATTCTCGAACCAACAAATGGTCCGTCGCTACCGCCAGCACCCGCCCAAAGTCTTGTCCTACATAGCGGCCTACACGCACGCGATGCACGCTCACCATGGGTGTGTTGTTTTTGTCACCCACTGGCGGCAACACTTTGACCAAGGCTTCCGTCTCACCCGTAGAAGCGATTTGCCCCACGTACTGCAAGCGTTCGCGCGGATAAGCCTCCAACACATCGCGTGCACGCAAAAGTTCAGGTGCCACCAAGCGGGCGTAGCTGGGGTGTTGCTCGGCATGGGCGCGCTGCGTGTTTGCCCAAGCCTGGGCGCTGAAAGGGTCAACTGGCGCAGCACCTCCTGAATTGACACTAGCCAGCTCGAATGCAGCCTCAGTCGCCGTGGACTGCGGCGCCAGTGCTAACACTTGCGCAGAAATGCCACCACGTGGGTCGGCCTTGAGCTCCAGCGACGACACCGTCACGCCTGGGGCAACGGTGGGCCATTGCGCCAACCAATTGAGCCAACTGTCCCAAGAGCCTTGCACCTTCACATGCACAGGCAAGGTCTGCATGTGCAGCGCACGCAGCGCAGGGTTGTGCTGTGGTTTGTCCATCCCAAGTTGAGACAGCTGCAAACCCTGTTGCTCGGCCAACCGGGTGAGCGCGGTTGCATCTGCAAATGTGGTTTGCGGCTGACTGGAAGTTTGCAATAGCTGCGCAGACTGTCCGCGCAAAGCTTGCGCTGATTCTTGTTCTGCCACCCATTTAGCCTTGGCCTCGCTGGCGTCATCCCACGCTTGCCAGCTGTGCAGCCACCACGGGCTGAGCAACATCGCGCCCCAAATGCCCGCACCAACGAAGAAAGCATATTGATAAGCGCGCGGCCAAAGCCAAGGACGGCGCAAGTCCAACTGCGGCAAAGCGAAAGTCAAACCCTTCATCACACCCCCACTTTCAAATCGGCTTCAATGCGAAATTGCCACACTGGCAAACCGGTGGTGGACACGGCGGGCATGACTTGCAATTGCGGTAGCTCTGGCGTTTGCGCCCAAATGTCGAGCGCCTTGAGTTGCTGCACCAACTGCTGCGCGTGCTTGGATGACAACGCCTCGCCTTGTACGGTCCAACGCGTGCCTTGCTGTTTGACGCTGACCACCCACACGCCTTGTGCGGCTTGGCTGAGCACACGGCTCCATTGCAAGCTTTGCGACTGCAAATCTTGGCGTGCCTTGAGCCAACGGGTTTGTTCTGCGCGGCGCTCATGCAGGGCTTTGATGCGTGCATGCACTTTTTGCGCCTCGTCAAAGGCGCGTGCTGACGCCACCACATCGCTGGCGTGGGGCTGCTTGCTTTCAGCTGCAGACGCCATCACCATGGCAAATCCCGCGGCCAAAAAAGCACCACCCATGGCGCACACAGCCACACCCAACAGCCATGGGCGGCGCAGCACATGCTGGGCGCTCTCGCGGTGGGGAAAAAAATTGACCCCCTCATCGTGCCAAGCACGCAAAGCCAAACCAAAAGCTTCATCGCACTGCAACGCCAAAGCTGTGCTGGCCGGAGGCAAAGCGGCCAAGGCATCACCCAGCGCTGTGCGATGCACGGCATCTTGACGAGGTTCAACCGCAGCGGCATTCAAGCCAGCAAGCTGAGCCACTCGCTGCAAAGCATCGACACGCAAACGTGGCGCGGCTTGCACCAAATAACGCAACTCACCTGCAGGGGCTGGTGCCGTGTCCAAGCTGTAATCCATGCACACCTCGGTCGCGTAGTCGGGCAACAGCGATTGCACCTCGGCTTGCAACTGAAATGCCACATCGTCTGGCGACAAACCCGCAGCCAAGGTCACCAAGTGGTTGGACACACAAGCGCTGTCCAAACCGAGATAGGCCCGCTCGGGCTGGTAATCGCCTGCTTCCAAATAAGTGCGCAACCACAGGCCCAGCTCAACCGACTGCATCACCTCGCCATGCAGCACCAGCCCCTCGGGCAATGCCAAACGTTCAGCACAACAAACGGTATCGGGCTGGCTGGGTGAGCCACTGAGCACCACCAAACTGCAGGCATCAGGGCCCATATCGAGCCCCACCACGCAGAGGCGGCGCGGGCGTGAACGGGGAAGCCATGAGGTCCAACGCATGAAACACATCCTTTTGCAAAGGGTTGGGGGTGCTTGGGATTTCAACGCGTTGACAAGTGGCTGCGGAGGTGTTTGACTCGAGACTTTTGTGATGAAAGCGTGTTTTTATAATCCTTCCCACTTATGGCGACAAACCACACCCCCGAAGGTTCGAAAGAACACGCTGCTGCACCCGCAGCCCCCCGTTCCATGGCGAGCCGGCTTTTGCTGTGGGCCCTAGGCATTGCCGCTGCCGGCATGGTGGTGCTGGGCCTTTTGGTCGCCGTCGCGCTGGCCATGGCCTACCCCCAATTGCCCGACATTTCGGATTTGGCCGATTACCGCCCCAAGCTCTCGATGCGCGTGTATTCGGTAGAAGGCACACAGATTGGCGAGTTCGGTGAAGAGCGCCGCAACCTCACACCGTTCAAAGACATCCCCAAGGTGATGAAAGACGCGGTGCTGGCCATTGAAGACGCGCGCTTTTACCAACACAGCGGTGTGGACTACATCGGTCTGATGCGTGCAGGCTTGGCCAACTTGGGCCGCGCCAAGAGCCAAGGCGCTTCAACCATCACCATGCAGGTGGCACGCAATGTGTACCTGTCGTCAGAAAAAACATTCACGCGCAAGATTTATGAAATCTTGCTGACCAGCAAGCTTGAGCACATGCTCAGCAAAGACCAGATTTTTGAAATCTATCTGAACCAAATTTATTTGGGCAACCGTGCTTACGGCTTTGCAGCCGCATCTGAGGCTTATTTTGGCAAGCCCCTGAAAAACATCAGCATCGCGGAAGCTGCCATGTTGGCCGGTTTACCCAAAGCGCCATCGGCTTACAACCCGATTGCCAACCCCAAGCGCGCTCGCGCTCGCCAGCTCTACATCATTGAGCGCATGGAAGAAAACGGCTTCATCACCAAAGAGCAAGCGGTGGCAGCCAAGCAAGAAGAGTTGACGATTCGCACAGCCATGAGCAGCCTCAACACCCACGCCGACTACGTGGCTGAAATGGCGCGCCAACTGATGTTTGCGCAATACGGTCCTGAGATTTACACACGCGGCTTGAATGTGTACACCACCATCCGCGCTGGCGACCAACAAGCGGCCTACTTTGCGCTGCGTCGCGGCATCATGGACTACGAACGCCGTCAACATTACCGTGGCCCTGAGCGCTTCATCAACCTGCCCACCAAGCCAGCAGAACTGGAAGACGCGATTGATGACGCCCTGATTGAGCAAGGCGACAAAGGCGATTTGTTAGCCGCTGTGGTGCTAGAAGCATCTCCTAAAAAGGTGCGTGTCATGCGCCAAAACAGCGAAATACTGGAAATCACAGGCGAAGGTTTACAGCCTGTGCAATCAGGCTTGTCTGACAAAGCGGCACCCAACATCAAGCTGCGCCCAGGCGCTCTGGTGCGCATCACCAAGACCGCCAAAGGCGGCTGGGAAATTACCCAACTGCCAGAGGTGGAAGGCGCGTTTGTGTCGATTGACCCACGCGATGGCGCCATTCACGCACTGGTCGGTGGTTTTGACTTCAACAAAAACAAGTTCAACCACGTGACCCAAGCGTGGCGCCAACCGGGCTCTAGCTTCAAGCCTTTCATTTATTCGGCCGCATTGGAAAAGGGCTTCACGCCCATGACAGTGGTGAACGATGCGCCCTTATTCTTCGATGCCAGCGTCACAGGTGGTCAACCCTGGGAGCCCAAAAACTACGACGGCACCTTTGAAGGCCCCATGACCTTGCGCAAAGGTTTGGCCAAATCGAAAAACATGATTTCGATTCGCGTGCTGCAAGCCGTGGGCGCACAAAACGCACAAGACTGGATTGCCCAGTTTGGTTTTGACGCAGAAAAACACCCGCCTTACCTGACCATGGCGCTGGGCGCTGGCTCGGTCACCCCTATGCAAATGGCAGCGGGCTATTCGGTGTTTGCCAACGGCGGCTACCGCGTCAACCCCTTCCTCATCACCAAGGTGACGGACCAAATGGGCAAGCTGTTGTCCGAGTTCACCCCAACGCCGCTAGATGAATCGGCACGCGCCATTGATGCACGCAACGCCTTTGTGATGACCAGCTTGCTACAAGAAGTCACACGCTCAGGCACGGCGGCACGTGCACAAGCCACCTTGAAGCGCCCGGATATTTACGGCAAAACCGGTACCACCAACGATTCGATGGATGCGTGGTTTGCGGGCTATCACCCCACCCTCACCGCCGTGACTTGGATTGGCTACGACACACCACGCAAATTGGGTGACCGCGAAACCGGTGGTGGTTTGAGCTTGCCCGTGTGGATCAGCTACATGCAGCACGCGTTGCAAAACGTGCCCATTGCCGAACCCACGCCCCCCGCAGGCTTGAGCCACGAAGGCGGCGACTGGGCTTACACCGAGTTCAGCAAAGGCGGCGGCGTGAGCAGCCTTGGAATGGACAGCCGCTCAAGCAGCAGCGAACAGCTGCCAGCGAACGACGAGAAGAAAAAGATTCTCGATTTGTTCAAGAACTAAAAAGGGCGCTGATAGCGCCCTTTTTTATCGAACGGTGACCTTACGCGTGAAAGGTGAGCGTCAAGCCAGTTTGCACGCTGGCGTCTTTGCTGAGACGTGCAAAAAACTCGCCTTGGCCTTTGGTGTCCGCCCATTGCTGGCCATCAAACTTGAAGTGATAGCCACCTGAACGGGCCGCCAACCACACCTCGTGCAAGGGCTTTTGCAGGTTGATGATGACTTGGCTTTTGTTCTCAAACGTCAGCGTGATCATGCCGCCCACACGCTGGTTGTCGATGTCGGCCTCGCCCTCATCGTTGATGCGGTCGCAGGCCAATTCAACGGCTTTGAGCAGAAGTTCTGCGCGGTCTAAGAATTCGAGATCGGTCATTACAATTTGCGGCATGGGTATTGAACAAAAGATTCTAGTCACGGGCGCAAGCCTTCGTGCGTGTGTGGCCTCTGTGTTGTGCGCGAGCGCTTTGCTGACGGCCTGCGGGCAAAAAGGCAATTTGTACATGCCGAACGACCCAGAGTTCAAACAACGTGCCACGCTGCCAGACATCGTGCGCCGTCAATTGCCAAGCAATACAGCCGCGCCAGCAGCGTCACCTGCATCCAGCGCGGCATCAGCCCCTACTGCCTCATCTCCTGCCAGCGCAGCCTCTGCGGCTGGTCGTTAATTTTTCACGAGCCGTCTGATGACACACACCACGCTTGCCGGTGCGCCTTTTGTGGCCACACAACACAACGATTTGTATTTGGAAGGCGTCAAACTCGCCGACCTCGCGCACGCCCACGGCACGCCCTTGTTTGTGTATTCCAAAGCTGCCATGCTCAGCGCCCTCGCCGCCTACCAACGCGGCTTTGCAGGCCGCAACGCCCGTATTTGTTACGCCATGAAAGCCAACTCATCCCTCGCGGTGCTGCAAGTGTTTGCACAGGCAGGCTGCGGCTTTGACATCGTGTCAGGCGGCGAGCTGGACCGTGTCATCGCCGCTGGTGGTGATGCTTCCAAAGTGATTTTCTCCGGCGTGGGCAAAACGCGCGCCGAAATGCGTAAGGCTTTGGAAGCAGGCATTGCCTGCTTCAACGTGGAGAGCGAAGCCGAGTTAGAAGTACTCAGCGACGTGGCACAAAGCATGGGCAAGCGTGCGCCCATCAGCATTCGCGTCAACCCCAACGTAGACGCAAAAACCCACCCCTATATTTCCACCGGACTCAAAGGCAACAAGTTCGGCGTGGCACACGAACGCGCCTTGGCCACCTACCAACGCGCTGCCAGCTTGCCCGGCTTGCAAGTGACGGGCATTGACTGCCACATCGGCTCGCAAATCACCGAATCCACGCCTTACCTCGATGCGATGGACCGCGTGCTGGACCTCGTGCAAGCCATTGAAGCCGCAGGCATTGCCATCCACCACATCGACTTTGGCGGCGGCCTTGGCATCAACTACAACGGCGACACACCACCTGCCGCGGATGCGCTGTGGGCGCAACTGCTCGCCAAGCTCGACGCACGCGGCTACGGCCAGCGCCAGCTGATGATTGAGCCAGGCCGCTCGCTCGTGGGCAATGCGGGTGTGTGTTTGACCGAGGTGTTGTACTTGAAGCCCGGCGAGCAAAAAAACTTTTGCATCGTCGATGCTGCGATGAACGACCTGCCTCGCCCAGCGATGTACGAAGCCTTCCACCAAATCGTGCCTGTGTCTGCACGTTCGGGTGATGCGGTGACGTATGACGTGGTGGGCCCTGTGTGCGAAAGCGGTGACTGGCTGGGTCGCGACCGTCAACTGACGGTGCAGTCGGGCGATTTATTGGCGGTGTTGTCCACCGGTGCTTATTGCATGGCCATGTCTAGCAACTACAACACGCGTGGGCGTGCGGCTGAGATTTTGGTGGACGGGACCCAAGCGCATGTGATTCGTCGTCGTGAGACGGTGGCGGACCAGCTGGCTTGCGAGTCTCTCGTTCGCTAAGCTCTTTCGCTCCGCCACAACGATCAGCCAGCACCTACCATGGCTCCCATCGCTGCGCGACGAATGTCGCCAAGTCAGGCGCTGACTGCTCGCCGTGGCTTCGGGGTGTACGCCCGTAGCCACATCAGCGAGTGAAGCCACCAGAGCTAAACAGATGGCGCCACAAAGAAGAGTGAACAGCCCTCCAAGCAAGCAACGCCAAGATCACAGAGGCGTAAACAAACACCTCAGCAAAATTACTCTTCCCCGCCCGCATCCAAAAAAAGTGCAATACCGCCAGCACGGCCACCACATACACAAGGCGATGCAACCACTGCCAACGCTTGGCACCTAACCATCGAATCGCACGGTTGAACGAGGTCAATGCCAACTGCGTGAGCAACACAAAGGCGCTGAATCCCACCAAGATGAACGGACGCTTGGCGATATCAGCGGCAACCTCCCCCCACTCAAACCCCATGTCCAACCAGCTGTAACAAAGCGCGTGCAGCACCACATAGAAGTAGGTGAACAGGCCCAATAGGCGTCGCAGTCTGGCCAGTTCGGGCAAACCAAACATCACGCGCAACGGAGTCACGGCCAAGGTGAGGCACAACAAGCGCAGCGTCCAATCGCCGGTGGCGCGTATCAAATACTCGGCGGGGTTGGCGCCCAAGGCATCGTTGGCAGCACCCCACACCAGCCACGCAAATGGCAAAAGACAAAGCAACCACAGCACAGGCTTAGCGCTGCGATGTTGCAAGGCTTGGCGAAAGACGAGCTTCACATCAATACAGTTTGCTCAGGTCCATGCCCGTGTAGAGCTGGCCCACTTGGGCTTCGTAGCCGTTGAACATCAAGGTCTTGCGCTTCTTCGCAAACAAACCATCTTCGCCAATTCGACGCTCGGTGGCTTGGCTCCAGCGCGGATGGTTCACGTTCGGGTTGACGTTGGAATAGAAGCCATACTCTTGCGGCGCAGAGCGACCCCATGAGTTGACGGGCTGCTTCTCCACAAAACGAATCTTCACCAAGCTCTTGGCGCTTTTGAAGCCATATTTCCAAGGCACCACCAAGCGCACAGGCGCGCCGTTTTGGTTGGGCAACACTTCGCCGTACATGCCAAAGCTCAGCAGCGTGAGTGGGTGCATGGCCTCGTCCATGCGCAAGCCTTCTACGTAGGGCCAATCGAGCACACGCGAGCGCACGCCGGGCATAGTTTTGGGGTCGGCCTGGGTGATGAACTCCACATACTTGGCGCTGCCCAAAGGCTCCACACGTTTGATGAGTTCGGCCAGCGAGTAGCCCACCCACGGAATAACCATTGACCAACCTTCCACACAACGCAAGCGGTAAATGCGCTCTTCCATGGGGCTGAGTTTGAGCAAGGCGTCTAGGTCGAAACGGCCCGGTTTTTTAACGAGTCCTTCGACCTCCACCGTCCACGGTTTGATCTGCAGGGTGTGGGCGTATTTGGCAGGGTCTGATTTGTCAGTGCCGAACTCGTAGAAGTTGTTGTAGCTGCTGGCGTCGGCGTAGGTGGTGATTTTTTCCATGGTGTTGGCACCACTCACGCGGCTCACAGCGCCCGTCAACGGGGCCAGCTTGCCTGGGCGCACAACCACGTCGCTGGGTGTTTGGGCCAGCGCCTCACGCGAAGCCCACGCGGCCATTGACAGCCCTGCTGCGCCTGCCGCCATGTGTTTGAGCCAATCGCGTCGTTGCGCATACACCGCTTGCGGCGTGATGTCGCCGCTCGGACCATGTATAAAACCAGAGCCGCTGCTTTTTGAAAATTGATTGAAGCGCACGAAAACTCCCCTTGAACCAAAAAGTTTTTGCATTGTGAGGCATCGCCCATCGGGCCTCACACCACGCACAGAAAGACCTTAAGACCAGAAACAAAAAAGCTGGCACTCGGCCAGCTTTTTCGGGGGAGTCAAAGCTCTGAATTAACGCAAACCAGCGATGTAGTCAGCTACAGCTTTGATTTCGCGATCATTCAACTTGGCAGCCACACCGCTCATTTGAGCGCTGTTGCCACGGCCAACGTTTTGACCCACGCCTTTGTTACCGTGCTCACGGAAGGCACTCAATTGCGCCATGGTGTAGTCAGCATGCTGACCACTCAAGCGTGGGTACTGTGATGGGATGCCAGCACCTGTTGGGTTGTGACAACCGGCACAAGCAGCGATCTGACGGTCTGCCACGCCACCGCGGTAAATGCGCTCACCCAAGACGACCAAGTCTTTTTCTTTGGCAAAGTTAGGCTTGGCTTCTTTCGAGGCCAACCAAGCTGCAACGTTTTTCATGTCAGCGTCAGACAAGCCGGCAGCCATGCCGCTCATGATGGCGTTAGCACGCTTGCCCGATTTGAAGTCTTGCAATTGCTTGACCACGTAATCTGGGTGCTGCTGCGCCAGCTTAGGGTAGGCAGGTGAACCAGAGTTGCCATCTGCACCATGGCAAGACGCGCAAACAGCGGTATAGGTTGCTTCACCTTTGGCCAAATCAGCCTTGGCAGCGGGGGCTGCTGGCTCGGCGGCGTTGGAAAGGGCGGGGGCTACCAAAGCGGCAGCGATCAACAAAGAGGCAATGAGCTTCATAGGTGTTCTTTGGTTAATGGGTCTCAAAGACGTCGAAAAACTGCGGTGATTCTACAATGCCGTATGAACCAGCCAGACCCACACGACACCCCTGCCCAAAATGACACGCCTGAGGTGCCCGAAATCGCGGTCTTGAACGCTGAATTTGAGGCCCAGCGCGATGCCGACCGTGCCGCAGCCAAGGCCGCTTTTGAGCTGCTCAACCCCAAAGACCAAGCCAAATACGCCATGGGCTGGTTGCATACCGCTCGGTTTTTGACCACGGCAGCCCAGCTGCACCATCTGCCCACCTACGATTTGCCTGAGATTGCCTTCGTGGGCCGCTCCAATGCGGGTAAATCCACCTGCATCAACGTGCTGACTCAGCAAAAGCGCTTGGCATTCGCCTCCAAAACACCGGGGCGCACCCAGCACATCAACTTGTTTGCCATGGGCCGCCAAGGCAAGACCGATGCTGTGCTGGCCGACTTGCCTGGCTACGGCTACGCCGCCGTGCCCAAGCAAGACAAAATTCGTTGGCAACAGGTGATGGCGAACTATTTACTGACCCGCCCCAACCTGCGTGCCGTGGTGCTGATGTGCGACCCACGCCATGGCTTGACTGAGCTGGACGAAATTTTGTTGGACGTGATTCGTCCACGCGTGGAAGAAGGCCTGAAGTTTTTGGTGCTGCTCACCAAAGCTGACAAACTCAACCGCACCGAAGCCAATAAGGCGCTGCAAATCACCAAGCTACAAGCTGGTGGCGGTGAAGTGCGTTTGTTCTCAGCGTTGAAAAAACAAGGCGTGGACGAAGTGGCCACCACCTTGTATCAGTGGATGCATCCTTAATTCACCGCCTCTTCAGTAAAGTTCAGATGCGCCCGGCGGGCGTGTCTTAAAACGTTTGTGCACCCAAAAATATTGAGCAGGCATGGTGTTGATGAACACCTCCAAGCGTTGGTTCATGGTGGCTGTATCGACCTCGGCATCGTCTGTGGGGAAATCGTGCCACGCCGGGTGCACCACCACCTCGTAGCCCGTCTCCGTCATGCGCGTGATGACCGGCACCACACGCGCACGCCCTAATTTGGCAAAGCGCGACAAAGACGGTACGGTCGCTGCGGGCTCGCCATAAAACGGCACAAAGATGGATTCACTCGGGCCAAAGTTCATGTCGGGCAACAAGTACAGCAACTCGTTTTGGCGCAAGGCCGCCACGATGGGTTTGACGCCATCTTCGCGACGGAATAACCGCACTTGCCCAAAGCGCTGACGGCCCTTGGCCACCCATGCATCCACCGCCGCGTTCGATTGCGGCGTGAAGATGGTGGTGAAGTGCATAGGCATGTTGAGCGTGAGCGCTGTCCAGCCCACATCCAAGCCCATGAAATGCGGTGCGAACAACACCGTGGGTTTGGCCTCTGACAAAGCGGCCACTTCACCCGACAGCTGCACCCGCGATTGGATGCAAGCCGCACTGCGGTGCCACAGCCAACTGCGGTCCAACCATGCTTGCGCGAAATACACAAAGGTTTGGCGTGTGAGCGCATCACGCTCGGCCTCGCTCAAATGCGGAAAACACACACGTAAATTGGTTTGCACCACGCGGCGGCGCGATGGGATCGCCATCATCAACAAAGCCCCCAAGCCTGCACCTAAGGCACGCAACCACGACAGGGGCAAATAACCCAAGCCACGCAACACCCACAAACCGAAATTGCTGAACATGGTTTAGCCCTCTGCGCGCGGTTGTTTGTCACGCGCGTAGCCCCACAGGTATTGACCGGGTGCATCCAACACCATGCGTTCCACGCCGCGGTTGACCGCAGCCGCAGCCACCTCGGGCGGCACGCTGGTGTCTTTCATTTCGGGCGCGTCAAAGGGCCGCATGTGCATGCAAAAGCCTTGCCCTGCTGGCAAGCGCTCGCACCAAGTCATGATGACTTGGGCACCGGTTTGTTGCGCCAACTTCGCCAGCAAGGTCATGGTGTACACATCACGACCAAAGAACGGCGCCCACACACCTTGACCTAAGGGCGGTACTTGGTCGGGCAAGATGGCTGTGTAGCCGCCGTTGCGCAAGGTGCGAATGAGGGTGCGCACACCGGCCAGTGAGGTGGGCGCAGAATCTAAATAAGGGCGCGTACGTGCATTGGCCACCAAGGGCTCCAGCCACGCTTTGCGCGCAGGTCGAAACAGAGCCACCATTGGCCCATAAGTGGGGCCGAATTTTTCAGCAATCGCTTGTGCACCAATCTCCCAACAGCCGAGGTGCGGCGACATGATGATGGCCCCTTTACCAGCTTGCATCGCAGCTTCAAAGTGTTCGGCGCCATCCCACGCCACCAAACCATCCAGCTTGGCACTGTGCGGACGCATCCACACCCAAGGTAGCTCAGCCACCATCGCACCAATCGCAGCCACAGCTGGACGCGCATCAGCCCACGCGACGCCTGCCGCCTGCACATTGGCTTTGAAATGACGGCGATAGCTTGGCGACAACCACCACACCAACCACCCCAGCACAGCACCTAAGCGCTGCATCAAAGGCAGCGGCAAGCGGGCAAGGAAGTGAAAAATACGGGTGGTGAGAGACATGAACTTTTTAATGACTTTGATAAATCCATTAGAATTCCGATTGTCGCCGAGTTAAAGAACTACTTGCAGGGCGACGACACACCACGGTGTGAGAGTGAGGGCGAAGCCCAAACCACTGCTAAAGCGTTCGCTGGGCTCCAAGTTTTCAGGGTCGGCAACGCCGAACAACCCACTGAAAACAGGAGCTTTTTTCATGTCCAGCAATTATCTTTTCACTTCTGAATCTGTTTCAGAAGGCCACCCAGACAAAGTGGCAGACCAAATCTCTGACGCGATTTTGGATGCCATCTTCGAGCAAGACCCACTCTCACGCGTGGCTGCCGAAACCCTGACCAACACCGGTTTGGTCGTCTTGGCTGGCGAGATCACCACCAACGCGCACGTCGACTACATCCAAGTCGCACGCGACACCATCAAACGCATCGGCTACGACAACACCGACTACGGCATCGACTACAAAGGTTGTGCGGTCATGGTTTGCTACGACAAGCAATCCAACGACATCGCCCAAGGCGTGGACCACGCGTCTGACGACCACCTCAACATCGGCGCGGGCGATCAAGGCCTGATGTTTGGCTACGCTTGCAGCGAAACACCAGAGTTGATGCCTGCCCCCATCTACTACGCCCACCGTTTGGTCGAGCGCCAAGCCCAGTTGCGCAAAGACGGCCGCTTGCCCTTCTTGCGTCCTGACGCCAAGAGCCAAGTGACCATGCGCTACGTGGACGGCAAGCCTCACAGCATTGACACCGTGGTGCTCTCAACCCAACACAGCCCAGACCAAAGCGAGTCAGCCACCAAGATGAAGGCCAGCTTCAACGAAGCCATCATCGAAGAAATCATCAAGCCCGTGCTGCCCAAAGAGTGGTTGCAAGACACCAAGTATTTGATCAACCCCACAGGCCGTTTCGTCATCGGCGGCCCACAAGGCGATTGCGGTTTGACTGGCCGCAAAATCATTGTGGACACCTACGGCGGCGCATGCCCTCACGGTGGTGGCGCGTTCTCGGGCAAAGACCCATCGAAGGTGGACCGTTCTGCGGCTTACGCTGCACGCTACGTGGCGAAAAACATCGTGGCTGCTGGCTTGGCCAAGCAATGCCAAGTGCAAGTGGCTTACGCGATTGGCGTGGCACGCCCCATGAACATCACCGTGAACACCGCAGGTACAGGTGTGATTTCTGACGACAAGTTGTCAGCACTGGTGGCCGAGCACTTTGACTTGCGCCCCAAAGGCATCATCCAAATGCTCGACCTGTTGCGCCCGATCTACACCAAGACTGCGGCTTACGGCCACTTTGGTCGTGAAGAGCCTGAGTTCACTTGGGAGCGCACTGACAAGGCGGCTGCATTGAAGGCTGCTGCTGGTGTGAAGTAAACGCTTCTTCGCTTGCGTTCAAGGGCTTCTCGTTCATTGCGAGAGGCCCTTTTTGTTTGCTTCTTCGTTTCTCGGGGATGCGAGTTGGGGTAGGCAGACGCGGCTTACATCGCTTCGCGACGAATGGCGCCGCATCTGTCTACCCCAACTCGCATGTTGTAGCTCGAAACACTTCTGGCGCAATGTATTTCGTTTGATGACTTTGCAAACAAATAGAAGCTTGGGTGGCGCGCCCCAATAAGGCGCCATTCATCGCGCAGCGATGTAAGCCGTTTGGGGTGCGCCACCCAAGCTTCGCTGCCACATCAACAACACAAAAAGTTCAACCTTCCCCGCCCCCCAGCGCCTTGTACAACTGCGCCGTCGTCCCCAACAGTTGACGCAACACCTGTGTGCGTGATTGCTGAGCAGTCAGCCAATCGCGTTGCGCATCCACCAAATCAAACTGATTGGCAGAGCCTTGGGCATAGCGCAACTCCATCACACGCAAACGTTGTTGTTGGCCATGTACCCAGTTGTTTTGAGAGGCCAACTGCTGCTGCAAGGTGTCACGTGCCACCAGCAAATCGGCCACTTCGCGAAAAGCTTGTTGCAAGGTTTTTTCGTACGTCGCCACGGCCTGCTCTTTGCGCGCGTGGGCCACATCCAAGTTGCCAGAGGTACGGCCCCAGTCGAACAACGGCATTTGCAGCGTGGGCACAAAACTCCAACTGCGAGAGCCTGATTCAAATAAGCCATTCAAACTGGAACTGGCCGAGCCCGTGCTGCCTGTGAGTTGCAAGCGCGGCAAGAAGGCGGCACGCGCAGCGCCGATATTGGCATTGGCGGCGATCAACCGTTGTTCGGCTGCGCGCACATCGGGTCGACGCAGCAACACCTCCGACGCCAAGTTGGCACTCCAGTCCAAAGACAAGTTTTGCGCATCCAGAGCAGCGCCTGCGGGCAAGTTGTCGGGCAAGCGTCCGCCTACCAACAAAGCCAAGGCATTGCGCGCTTGTTGCAACGAGCGCTCAGTCGTCAATTGGTCGGTTTGCGCGGTGGTCAATGCGGCTTGTGCGGCTGCCACATCCACATCGCTGGCACCGCCCAAGTTTTGCTTGCGCACGGTCAGGTCATACGCCTGCTGACGACCCAAGCTGTTTTGCGCTGCCCATTGGTTGCGCAACTCCAAATCCTTGACCAAGTAGTAGCCGTTGGCCACATCGCTAATGAGGCCCAAACGCACGGTACGTTGGTCTTCGGCAGTGGCCTGGTAGTTGGACTTGGCGGCTTGCGTCAAGTCGGCCACGCGGCCCCAAAAATCCATCTCGAACGACACCAAGTTCACATTGGCGTCATAGCGGTTGATGCGTGTGGCTGCGGGGTTGTTGATCACACCCGCAGGGGTGAGCGATGCCGTGCGCCCCACCGACATATTGGCACTGGGCACACGGTCTGCGCCTTGCACATCCCACAAACCATGCGCTTCTTGCATGCGCCCCACGGCGATGCGTAAATCGTGGTTGCGTTCGAGTGCGGTGCGAATGAGTCCACGTAACTGTTCATCGGTGTAGAGCGATTCCCACGGAATGTCTTGCAATTGTGCGGTGCTTGTTGCGTCTTTCTGCGCCGACCAAGTAGGTGCCAAATTGGCATCAGGGCGTTTGTAAGTGGGAGCCAAGCTGCACGCACTCAAGGCGCACGCAGTCACCAGCGCCACCGCGGTGAAACGAATGCGATCAGTCATGGCTGCCTCCTTGTGTTTCTGAGTGGTGTTTGGGATGGCCCGGGAAATAACGCCGCACCACCACAAAAAACACAGGCACCAAAAACACCGCCAACACCGTCGCACCCAACATGCCACCTGCCACGCCTGTGCCAATGGCTTGTCGGCTCTTGGCACCTGCGCCACTGGAAATGGCCAAGGGCATCACACCCAAGATGAATGCAATAGACGTCATCAAGATGGGACGGAACCGCAAACGGCACGCCTCGAGCGTGGCGTCGATCACGCTACGGCCACGGTCGTTCAACTCACGCGCAAACTCGATGATCAAGATCGCGTTCTTCGAGGCCAAGCCGATGATGGCAATCAGACCCACTTTGAAAAACACATCATTGGGCAAGCCACGCAACAACACCGCCAGCACCGCGCCAAAAATACCCAGCGGCACCACCAACATCACAGCAAACGGAATGGACCAGCTTTCATACAACGCGGCCAAAGCCAAGAACACCACCACCACCGAAATGGCAAACAACGCAGGCGCTTGGTTACCCGACACGCGCTCTTCCAATGAGGTGGATGACCATTCAAAACCAAACCCTGGGGGCAGCTTGGTGGCCAACTCTTCCATCGCTGCCATGGCCTCGCCCGAGCTGCGGCCAGGTGCAGCCGAGCCTGAGAGCTTGACCGAAGGTAAGCCGTTGTAACGGTCCACACGCGGCAAGCCCACCATCCAACGCGGCTTGGCAAATTCACCCAAGCTCACCATCTCGCCACGCGTGTTGCGCACAGGCAATCGCAAGATGGTGTCAGGCGTGCTGCGCAAATCGCCTTCGGCTTGCATTTGCACACGCAAGATGCGGCCATCGCGCACAAAGTCGTTCACATACGCCACGCCCAAGGTGGACTGCAAGGTGTCGTTCAAACTCGCCAAATCGACCGACAGGGCACGCGCTTTGGCACGGTCAATGTCCAACAAGATTTGTGGCGCAGGCTCTTGGCCTTCGGGGCGCACGCCTGCCAGTGCAGGGTGGCTAGATGCCATGCCCAACATCATGTTGCGCGCTTCCATCAAACGCTCACGTCCAAGGCCAGCGCGGTCTTGCAGTCGGAAGTCAAAACCACCCACCGCACCCAATTCAGGAATCGGCGGCACGTTCACCGCCATCGAAAACGCTTGCTTGACCGAGAACAAATACATATTGGCGCGTTTGATGACAGCTTGCACCGAGTGGTCACCATCTTTGCGCATGTCCCAATCCTTGAGCTTCACAAACACCAGAGCCGCGTTTTGGCCACGGCCAAAAAACGAGAAACCCAACACGCCAATCACGTGGTCAACTTCAGGTTGTTTCAAAAAGTATTGCTCGGCGTTGCCCAACACTTCGCGCGTGCGCTCAGTCGAAGCACCTGGCGGCAGCTGCACCATGCTGATGAAATAACCTTGATCTTCATCGGGCAAGAAGCTACCGGGCAAGCGCGAGAACAACCACCCAGTCGCCACACAAATCGCCAAAAACACCGCCAGCCAACGCATGGGGCGCTTGATGATGCTTTCTACCTTTTCTGCATATCGCCCACTGATGCGGGTGAAGTAACGATTGAACCAACCCAACAACCCTGTCTCGGTCGGGGCGTGACCTTTTTCAATCGGCTGCAACAACGTGGCACACATCGCGGGCGTCAGGGTGATGGCCATCAGCGCCGAGAGCAACATGGTCAAAACCAGCGTGACCGAAAACTGGCGATAAATCACGCCCACCGAACCACCAAAAAATGCCATGGGCACAAACACCGCACACAACACCAACGTGATACCGATGATGGCCGCAATGATTTGATCCATCGCCTTGCGCGTGGCATCGCGCGGCGATAAACCTTCATCGCTCATGATGCGTTCCACGTTCTCGACCACCACAATCGCATCGTCCACCACAATGCCGATGGCCAGCACCATCGCAAACAAGGTGAGTACGTTGACCGAGTAGCCCAACAAATACAAACCCGTGAACGTGCCCAACAAGGCCACGGGCACGACCACCGCAGGAATGAGCGTGGCGCGCAAGTTGCCCAAGAACAACCACATCACCAAGAACACCAGCGCCATCGCTTCAAACAAGGTGTGCACCACCTCGGTGATGGAGATTTCCACAAACTTCGAGGTGTCGTAGGGCACCTCCCAGCTCACGCCAGGCGGGAAGTAACGCTCCAACTCTTTCATGCGCGTCTTCACGGCATTGGCCACTTCCAAGGCATTGCCATCGGGGGCCACACGCACCGCAATGGCCGCAGAAGGCGAGCCATCGGTACGCGCCAAGATGTCATAGCTTTGAGCGCCCAGCTCCACGCGGGCCACGTCTTTCAAACGCACCGCCGAGCCATCGGGTTGGGTTTTGACCAAAATTTCGCCAAACTCTTCGGGGCGGTTCAAGCGGCTGCGCACCACCACCACCGCGTTGATCTGCTGACCTTCGGGCGCGGGGTTCTGCCCCAACTCACCCGTTGCCAGCTGCACGTTTTGCGCGCGCACAGCAGTCGCCACATCACTCGGCGCTAAGCCGTAGGCGTGCAACTTGGCAGGGTTGAGCCAAATCCGCATGGAGTATTCGGTGCCAAACAACGTGGCCTCACCCACGCCGCGAACACGGCGAATTTGGTCAAGCACGTTGGCAGCGGCGTAGCTGCCCAAGGCCACCGCATCCTTGCTTTTATCGGGGGAGGTGAGCACCGTGAACAACAAGTAGTTGCGCTGCGGTTTGGTCACAGGCACGCCCAAACGACGCACGTCATCGGGCAAGCGCGCTTCCACACGCTTGTAGCGGTTTTGTGCTTCAACTGAGGCGATGTCCACGTTGGTGCCCGCCTCGAAGGTGAGTGTCAGCGTGCCAGTGCCCAGCTCGGACGACGACTCCATGTAGAGCAAATGCTCAATGCCGTTCATCTCCTGCTCAATCAAAGCCGTCACGGTTTGCTCAATCACCTCGGCCGACGCGCCGGGGTAGGTGATGTTGAACGCAATCGAAGGCTGCGCGACTTGGGGGTATTGCGACACCGGCATCTTGCGCAGCGACAACGCGCCCGCCATGACGATGGCAATGGCAATCACCCACGCGAACACGGGGCGGTCAATGAAAAACTTAGCGAACATGGTCGAGCGCCCTCAGTGCGAAGCGGCTGAAGCAGGCGCAGATGCGGCGACTGCAGGCGAGGCCACAGAGGCCGCACCTGAAGCTGCCGACGCCGCTGACGATGCTGCGGGGCTGGCTGGATCCACGGGTTTCACCGTCGCGCCAGGTTTGGCCTTTTGCACCCCATCCACCACGATGCGCGTGCCCTCGGCCAAGCCGCCAGTCACCACCCACTTGTCACCACTCATAGGGCCAATTTGAATTGGAGTGGAGGCCACTTTGTTTTCTTCATTCACGGACAGCACATACGCGCCATTGCTGTTCATTTGCACGGCACGCTGCGGCACGGTCATGGCTTGCTCCATGCGTGCTTGCGAAATGCGCACACGCACAAAGCTGCCAGGCAACAACTCGCGTTGGGGGTTCGGAAACTCGGCGCGCAAGAACACATTGCCCGTGTTCACATCCACCGTTTGCTCTGACAACAACAACTTACCGACTTGGTGGTAGAGCGAACCATCCGCCAGCAGCAACTGCACTTTCAAGCTTTCACCCGCCTTCATCTTGCCTTGCTTGATGGCTTGGCGCAGGCCGAACAACTCGTTTTCGCTCTGGCTGAAGTTCACGTAAATGGGGTCCATTTGGTCGATGTTGACCAAAGGCGTCACATCGCCTTTGCCGACCAAAGCGCCTTCCGTCACCAAGGCATGGCCCACGCGACCGCTGATGGGGGCAGCCACCATGGCGTTTTCGTAGTCGATGCTGGCCTTGGCCAACGTGGCTTTGGCTTGCTTGGCGCGCGTGAGCGCGGCCTCGTACTCTTGCTGACTCACGCCACGCACATCCAACAAAGCTTGGTAGCGTTGCAACACTTGTTCCGCGGCTTGCGCATCGGCGCGCGCGGCGTCGGCAGCAGCACGGTAGGCGCGTGGGTCAATTTGAAACAGCGGTGTACCCGCCTTGATGTCCGCACCTTCTTTGAACAAGATTTTGTCCACCACCCCTTCCACACGCGCACGCACCTGAGCCGTGCGCACCGCTTGCAAGCGACCTGACAAATCAGTGGTCAAGTCCACAGGGCCTGCTGTCACTGTCATCACATTCACTTCGGCAGGGGGTGGGCCACCAGCGCCCGCTGCGGCAGGCTTATCCGAAGATGGACCGCAAGCCGCAAGACCAGCCAAAGCCAGCGAACACAAAGCGAGGTGGTGAACACGGGAGAAAAACATGCTGAAAAACCTTTGAGAAAACACCGAACAGGGCTGCCAGGCAAGCCGCCCTTTGAAGTCTGAGAGGGAGTCAGCGCCTATTGTGCCGCGCCTCGGTAAAGCGCATGTAAAACGAATCAAAGCCCCAGCATCACTCTAGGGACTTACTTGCCAAGTCAGTCAATGTGTGAACACAAACTCAATCCATCTGTTGCTGCAAAGCCCACATACGGGCATACGCCCCACCTTGGACGAGCAACGCGGCATGCGTGCCACGCTCCACGATGCGTCCCGCTTCCATGACCAAGATTTCATGTGCATCCACCACGGTCGACAAGCGGTGTGCAATCACCAACGTGGTTTTGTTCTGGGCGGCGCTTTGCAGTTCGGCCTGAATGGCGCGTTCGTTGGCGCTGTCCAGCGCCGAGGTGGCTTCGTCAAAAATCAAAATCGGTGGATTTTTAAGCAGCGTACGCGCAATCGCCACGCGTTGTTTTTCACCGCCTGAGAGTTTTAAACCGCGCTCACCCACCATGGTGTCGTAGCCCTTGGGTGTGGCAGCAATGAAGTCGTGAATGTGGGCTGCCTTGGCGGCTTGCTCTACGTCGTCGGACGATGCTTCTGGTCGACCATAGGCGATGTTGTAGCGTACGGTGTCGTTGAACAACACTGTGTCTTGCGGCACGATGCCAATGGCGCGGCGCACGCTCAATTGGGTGACGCGGCGAATGTCTTGCCCGTCGATGGTGATGGCACCTTCATTCACGTCGTAAAACCGAAACAGCAAACGAGCGAGCGTCGACTTACCCGAACCCGAGGCCCCCACCACCGCCACGGTTTTACCAGCGGGAATCTCAAAGCTCACGCTTTGCAAGATGGGGCGCTCAGGGTCGTAGGCAAACACCACCTTGTCAAAACGCACCGTGGGCGAGCCTTGCAAGCGCAAATCCGATGCACCCGCCTCATCAGCCACTTCGCGTTCTTTTTCCATGAGCGTGAACATGCGATCGAGGTCGGTCAGGCTTTGTTTGATTTCGCGGTACAACACGCCCAAGAAGTTCAGCGGGATGTAGAGCTGAATCATGAAGGCGTTGATCATCACCAAGTCACCCAAAGTCATGCGGCCATCCACCACACCTTGCGTGGCGCGCCACAACATGGCCACCAAGGCCACGGCGATGATGAGCTGCTGCCCCGTATTGAGCAGCGAGAGCGAGGTTTGGGCTTTCAAGCGTGCACGGCGCAGGGCCTCTAGGCTTTTGTCATAGCGTGCAGCTTCGAAGGCTTCGTTGTTGAAGTACTTCACCGTTTCGTAGTTGAGCAACGAGTCCACCGCTTTGGTGTGTGCGGCTGAATCAAACTCGTTGGCTTGTCTGCGAAAGTGCGTGCGCCACTCAGTGACTTGAACAGTGAACACGATGTACAGCGCCAGCGCCGCCAGCGTGATGCCCGCAAACCACACATCAAACTTCACCGCCAAGATGCTGAGCACCAAGGCCACTTCAATCAGCGTGGGCACCACGCTGTAGAGCGAATACGAAATGAGGGACTCAATGCCGCGCACGCCGCGCTCAATGTCGCGCGTCATGCCGCCCGTTTGACGCTCCAAATGAAAACGCAAACTCAGACCATGCAAGTGCTGAAAAGTCTCCAGCGCAATCTGGCGCGCCGCACCTTGCGTGGCTTTGGCAAACACCAACTCACGCAGCTCGGTGAACGCGGACACCGACAAACGCAACACACCGTACACCAGCAGCAAAGACACAGGCACCACGATGACCGTCATCGGGTCATTGGGCTTGAACGACATGGCATCAATCAGCTCTTTGAGCAACAAGGGCACGCCCACGTTGGCCAGCTTGGCCCCCACCATGAAGGTCAAAGCAGCCAGCACCCGCCATTTGTATTGCCACAAATACGGAAAGAGGCGTTTCAAGGTTTCGCTGTCGGGGCGCTGCTTAACGTGTTGCCCCACGGGAGCAGAAGAATGGGCGTGATGACGCATGTTGCACAATGTCAAAAAGTAATTCTTCGATTGTGCCTATGTCTCACTCACCCAACCCCCACGCCGAACCACTGCCCACCGACCAAGAACTGGTCTTAAAGGTCATCCCCATGCCCGCCGATTGCAATGCCAATGGCGACATCTTTGGCGGCTGGGTGATGGCGCAGGTGGACTTGGCCGGTGCGGTGCTGCCTGCTCGCCATGCGCGCGGACGCTTTGCCACCATTGCGGTGAATGAGTTCATCTTCAAGCACCCTGTGAAAGTGGGCGACATCTTGAGCTTTTTCTCGCGCGTGCAACGCATTGGCAACACGTCTATCACCGTGAAAGTGGAAGTTTTTGCTGAGCGTTTCAGCTCACAGGGCGAATACATGAAAGTGACCGAAGCCACCCTCACCTACGTGGCCATCGACAAAGATGGCAAGCCACGCACCATCCCCAAAGACTGAGCGTTAAGAAACGATGTAGGCCCCTGTGCCGGTGGACATCAGCGTGCCATCTGGCCCGCGAAACTCCATGCGCGATGTGCCCACTCGCGTGCCCACGCGCAAGGCATGGGCGTGAATGGTGAAGTGTTCACCAATGCCGGGGCGCAGATAGTCCACACGCAAATCAATCGTACCGAGTTTGGCAAAGCGCTCCAAGCGTTCTGCGGGCAGCTCTTTCATGTGCTTGGCGGCCAAACAGGCCATCACCGCCGCACTGCCAATCGCGTCCAGCACGGCACTGATAACGCCACCGTGAATGCGGTTGTAGGCGTAATGCCCCACCAGCTCTGGACGCATGTCAATGCGCGCCACCACTTCTTCTGGCGTGACGCTCACCAGCTTCAAGCCTAGCGTGTGGTTGAAGACAATTTTCTCTTCGTAGATTTGACGAAAGCCTTCGAGGTACTCAGACTCAAACACAACAGAGCTAGCAGAGGGTTGCGTCATGTGTGCATCCATCAAAGCTTAGAGAAATCAGGCTTGCGTTTTTCCATGAACGCGCTGAACGCCTCTTTGGCTGCTGGCTCAGTGAGCATGCGACCAAACGAAGCCGCCTCTTCGTTCATTTGTTTTTGCACCAATGCCGCTTGGCCTGCTTTCATCAAGCGCTTGGTTTCTAACAAGGACGACAAAGGCTTGGCCGCCAGCTTGCGCGCTTGGACTTGCACATAGCTGTTCACCTCGGTGGGCGGCAACACGCGGTTGACCAAGCCCACTTCCAGTGCAGCCTCTGCCATGAAAGGCTCGCCCAACAGCAGCGCCTCAGAAGCGCGGTGGTAACCCATCATTTGCGGGGCCAGCAAACTAGATGCCGCTTCTGGACATACGCCTAAGTTGACAAACGGCATGGTAAATGCCGCGTTGTCACCGGCGTACACCAAATCGCAATGAAACAAGAGCGTGGTACCAATGCCGACGGCAGGGCCAGCCACCGCAGCCAGCACAGGCTTAGGAAACGCCGCGATATTGCGCAACAAGCGGAACACTGGGGCATCTGGTGTGGAGGGCGGGTTATTCAGAAAGTCGGCAATGTCATTGCCTGCGCAAAACACGGTTTCGTGACCTTGAAACACCAACACGCGCACATCGGCATTGCGCTCTGCCTGCTCCACGGCATCTGCCAAAGCGGTGTACATCGCTGCGGTGAGTGAGTTCTTTTTATCAACACGGTTGAACGTCAGGGTCATCACACCGCTGTCGATGTGACTCAAAATTTCTGTCATGGTTGTCCTTGTTACTGGGCGCGCAGCCAGGTTTGCGTGCGATAGAAGGGACCGATGTAGCCGCGGACTTGCAGCTTTTGCCCCCCCTCTTTGGGAAACATTTTGACGTTGTATTCCTTTCCATTTTCAGGATCCAGGATTTTTCCACCGCCCCCCCACAAGTACTCACTCAGGGGTTCAGCTTTCACGCCACGGATGATTTCCATGCCGATGATCTCTTGGCCCTTGCGGTCATCTTTGCAGTCTTCGCAGGTTTTTTTTGCGTTCGGATCGTTGTGCAATGACTTGATCACGCGACCACTCAGCACACCCTCTTTCTCAACAATTTGGATTTCAGCTTTCGCCTCACCTGTTTTGTCGTCGATGCTGCGCCATGTGCCCACAGGCGTCATTTGTGCAAAGCTGCTAGTCGCAGCGAACAGGGCAAGCCCCACGAGCGTTTTCAAAATGCGTGTATTCATCATGTTTTGAATTTACCTGATTTCTACGTGCATACAACTCAGGCAAACACCGCCTCTGTCTCCATCAGTACAGCAGAGCCTGCGCGTGCGGTCACCATGAGCGATGCAGTCTCTGGGAACAGTTTGGCAAAGTAAAAACGCGCCGTTTGCAGCTTGGCTTGGTAGAACGGGTCGCGGTTGCCTTCGGCCATCTTTTGCAAGGCCACTTGCGCCATGCGTGCCCAGAAGTAGCCAAACACCAAATGGCCCGCCACGCGCAGGTAGTCCACCGCGGCGGCACCCACTTCGTCTGCGTTCTCCATGGCTTTGTAGCCAATCTCGCCTGTGAACTGCGTCATTTGCTGGCCCAGCTTGGCCAGCGGGTTGATGAACTCGGCCATGTCTTCATCGCCTTGCGCTTCGGCCACCAACTCGGCAATGTGCTTGCCAAACTTCTTAAGCGAAGCACCTTGGTTGCCCAGCACCTTGCGGCCCAACAAGTCCAAGCTTTGGATGGTGTTGGTGCCTTCGTAAATCATGTTGATGCGGGCATCACGCACGTATTGCTCCATGCCCCATTCACGAATGAACCCATGGCCACCAAACACCTGCATGCACGACGAAGTCGCTGTCCACGCGTTGTCGGTGATGAAGGCTTTGACGATGGGTGTAAGCAAGGCCACTTGCTCGGCAGACTCGGCACGCACTGTTTCGTCGGGATGATTCAACTCGCGGTCAATCAACATCGCACAGTGCAACGCCAGCGCCCGGCCGCCTTCGGCGTAGGCACGTGCCGTGAGCAACATCTTGCGCACATCGGGGTGCACCAAGATGCTGTCTGCGGGTTTGCTGGGATCTTTGACCCCCGTCAGGCTGCGCGACTGGATGCGGTCTTTGGCGTATGCCAATGCGTTTTGGTAAGCCACCTCGGTCAAACCCAGTGACTGCATCCCCACGCCGACGCGGGCCGCATTCATCATCACAAACATCGCGGCTAAGCCTTTGTTGGGTTGGCCCACCATCGTGCCCACCGCGCCGTCCAACACCATCTGGCAAGTGGCATTGCCATGAATGCCCATCTTGTGCTCTAAGCCGCCGCAGTAAATGCCATTGCGCTCACCCAAGCTGCCGTCGGCATTGATGTGGAATTTGGGCACCACAAACAAGCTGATGCCTTTGCTGCCTGCCGGCGCATCGGGCAAGCGCGCCAACACCAAGTGCACGATGTTGCTCACCATGTTGTGCTCGCCCGCACTGATGAAAATCTTGTTCCCAGTGATACGGAATGTGCCATCGGCTTGTGGCTCGGCTTTCGTGCGCAAAAGGCCCAGATCAGTGCCGCAATGCGGCTCAGTCAAACACATGGTGCCGGTCCACTCGCCGCTGGTGAGCTTGGGCAAGTACAGCGCTTTTTGGGCCTCCGTGCCGTGTGCGTGCAGCGCCTCGTACGCGCCGTGTGTGAGACCAGGGTACATGGTCCACGCTTGGTTGGCGCTGTTGAGCATTTCGTAAAAACACTGGTTCACCACAACAGGCAAGCCTTGACCTCCGTACTCGGGGTCAGCACTCAAGGCGGGCCAGCCGCCTTGCACGTATTGGTCATATGCCGCCTTAAAGCCATCGGGGGTTTTGACTTCGTGCGTGTCGCGGTCGAGCGTGCAGCCTTGTTCATCGCCGATTTGGTTGAGCGGAAAAATCACCTCTGACGCAAACTTGCCGCCCTCTTCCAACACGGCGGCAATGGTGTCGGCATCCATGTCGGCATGCTTAGGCATTTGCTTCAAATCATCGGTGACGTGCAGCACTTCGTGCAGCACAAATTGCATATCGCGCAAAGGTGGGGTGTAGCTGGGCATGGTGTGTCTCCTTACTTTTTGGATGAAGTGGTGCGCTTGGCGCTTGTTTTACTGACGGATGTGGCATCGCTCGCACCGTAGCGCTGCAAGATGTTTTCAAAGCCTTTGAGGGTGCGTGCCAACGATTTGGAAGAGCGCAAAAAACGGGCTTCGTACTGCAGCGCCAAGATGAGGCCGTGCAGCTCAAACACCATTTGCTCGGCATCGATGTCTGCCGCCAAATGGCCTTCGTCGCGTGCTTGCACCACCGTGCGGTACACCGCGGCCAGCCAAGTTTTGACGGAACTGGCCAAGGCATCGCGCACAGGGCCTGGGCGGTCATCAAACTCAGCCGCACCGCTGATGTAGAGACAGCCTGAATCAATTTCAGCCGAGGTGCGTTTGGTCCAGTTGGCAAACAGTTGGCGCAAGCGAGGCAACCCACGCTCGGCTTGCAAAATAGGAATGAACACTTCGTTTTCAAAACGCACGTGGTATTCACGCACCACCGAAATTTGCAACTCTTCGCGCGAACCAAAGTGGGCAAACACGCCCGACTTACTCATGCGCGCCACTTCAGCCAAAGCGCCAATGCTCAAACCCTCTAAGCCAATTTGCGTGGCCAAGCCCAAAGCAGCATCCACAATGGCGGCTTTGGTTTGCTGGCCTTTTTGAAGGGCACGACTTTCGGTGGCGGCAGTTTTACGAGAAGCAGTCATACGGAACCCGGAAAAAGAACGGTCGTGCTATTTTGCACGATTTTTGAATCTTTAAACTAAGCCCTTATGCAAGCCACCAGAATTCTCGCCATCCGTCACGGAGAAACCCTGTGGAATGTGGACACCCGCATTCAAGGCCACCTCAACATCGACCTGAATGAAACAGGCCGCTGGCAAGCCGAACGTGTGGGCCATGCCCTGGCCGAAGAACCCATCCACGCCATCTACAGCAGCGACTTGCGCCGGGCTTTTGAGACTGCGCAAGCCATCGCGTTAGCCCCTGCACGCTTGGCCGCCAGCACGCCAACCCCCGCAGAAGTCACCCCACATTTGCAATTGCGCGAGCGTCACTTTGGCCACTTGCAAGGCAAGACCTGGGTCGAAATAGAAACCGAATACCCAGAGGAATGCAAACTCTGGCGGGGGCGTGACCCACATTGGGCACCTAAAGGCGGCGAATCCCTCACCGCACTGCGCGAGCGCATCAGCCACTGTGTGAATGAATTAGCCAAGCAACACCTAGGCGAACAAATTGTGTTGGTCGCGCACGGCGGCGTGATGGATGCGCTGTACCGCTTGGCCACCAACCAATCGGTAGAAGCCCCACGCACCTGGCACTTAGGCAATGCGGCCATCAACCGTTTGCTGTGGACGCCTCAGGGCTTGAGCCTGGTAGGCTGGGGTGATGTGTCGCACTTCGATGAAGTACATGGCTCGCCGCGCGACGAGACCAGTACTTAAAGCACGGATTTAATCGGCGGACACTTCGCCAATCGCCTTGGGCGGCGTGACGCCCAAGTGGCGATACGCCGCCAAAGTGGCCATGCGGCCACGTGGCGTGCGTTGCAAGAAACCTTGCTGAATCAAATACGGCTCAATCACGTCTTCAATCGTGTCGCGCTCTTCACCGATGCTGGCGGCAATGTTGTCGAGGCCCACAGGTCCGCCATCAAAGCGGTGAATCACAGCCTCCAACAATTTGCGATCCATCAAGTCAAAGCCTTGTGGGTCCACGTCCAACATGGCCAATGCTTTTTTGGCGATGTCTTCGGTGATGCGACCCGTGCCCTTCACATCTGCATAGTCGCGCACGCGGCGCAGCAAGCGGTTGGCGATGCGGGGCGTGCCGCGTGAGCGACGCGCAATCTCAAAACCACCTTCCACATCCATCGGCGTGTCCAACAAGCCAGCGCTGCGCACCACGATGCGTTGCAGCTCCTCGGCGGTGTAAAACTCCAAGCGCGACACAATGCCAAAGCGGTCACGCAGTGGATTGGTCAACATGCCCGCACGGGTGGTAGCCCCCACCAAGGTGAAGGGCTGCAAATCAAGCTTGATACTGCGGGCAGCTGGGCCCTCACCAATCATGATGTCGATTTGGTAGTCCTCTAGGGCGGGGTACAAAATCTCTTCCACCACGGGCGACAAGCGGTGAATCTCGTCGATGAACAACACGTCGTTTTTCTCAAGACCCGTTAGCAAAGCCGCTAAGTCTTTGGGCTTTTCAAGCACAGGTCCGCTGGTAGAGCGCAGGTTCACGCCCAGCTCTTGCGCAATGATGTGGCTCAGCGTGGTCTTACCCAAACCGGGCGGGCCAAATAGCAGCACGTGGTCCAGCGCTTCGCTACGCTTCTTCGCTGCGCCAATGAAGATTTCAAGTTGCTCGCGCACCTTCATCTGGCCTACATACTCTTGCAGCAGCTTGGGGCGCAGCGCGCGCTCAATCGCCTCTTCGTTGGGCGATACGGGCGCAGCAGACACCACGCGCGAAGGCACGGGCGATGGGGCGAAATCGTCGGTTTGAATGCTCATGGTTTATTTGGCCAAAGATTTCAGCGCCAGCTTGATGCCGTCACTCACGCCCACATCGGCAGGCAAGGCTTTGAGCGCAGCAGCGGCTTCTTTGTCGTTGTAGCCCAGCGCCAGCAAGGCTTGCAAGATGTCGCTTTGGTGGTCGGGCGTGGAAAACAAATGGGGGCCAAGGTCTGCGCCCAGCTTGCCTTTGAGTTCAAGCAACAAACGCTCTGCCGTTTTCTTGCCAATGCCCGGCACTTTGGTGAGGCGGCCTGCATCTTGGTCAGACACAGCACGGGCCAACTCGTCAGCACTCAAGCCACTCAAAATGCCAAGGGCCATACGAGGACCCACGCCTGAGATTTTGATGAGCAAGCGAAACGTCGCACGCTCTGACGCTGTGCCAAAGCCAAACAAAATTTGCGCATCTTCACGAACCACAAAGTGCGTCAGCAAGGACACCTTTTCGCCATTGGCGGGCAGGTTGTAAAACGTGCTCATGGGCACATCGACTTCGTAGCCCACGCCATTGCAGTCCACCAAGACTTGAGGTGGATTTTTCTCGCTGAGGATGCCTGTTAACTTGCCTATCATTGGGGTACCTTTTGAGAGATTATCGACTTGATTCTTCGCCACACCTTCACCCCGCATAACAACACCCGTCTGTCGCATTTGTGCGGCCCCACCGACGAACACTTGCGCACCATCGAACTAGCGCTAGACGTGAAGATCGCCCACCGCCACGAGCAGTTCAAAGTGGACGGCCACAAAGCCAAAGCCACCCGAGCCATGGAGGTGCTGCAAGCCTTGTACGAGCGCGCGGCCAAAGCCATCCCGCCAGAGCAAGTGCAACTCATGCTGGCAGGTGACAGCGCGATGGAAGAGGAAGACATCCCCACACTGCAAACCCGTCGCACGGATTTGCGCCCACGCACGCCCACACAAGCCGCTTACCTAGACAACATTGCCGCACACGACATCAGCTTTGGCATTGGCCCTGCGGGCACAGGCAAAACCTATTTGGCTGTGGCCTGTGCGGTGGATGCGCTAGAACGCAGCGCGGTGCAACGCATTGTGTTGACGCGTCCCGCTGTCGAGGCAGGCGAAAAACTGGGCTTCTTACCCGGTGACTTGGGCCAAAAAGTTGACCCCTATTTGCGCCCGCTGTACGACGCGCTGTACGACCTGATGGGCTTTGACCGCGTGCAAAAAGCGTTTGAGCGCAACGCGATTGAAATTGCCCCCCTCGCCTTCATGCGGGGCCGCACACTCAACAACGCCTTTGTCATCTTGGACGAAGCGCAAAACACCACGCCCGAACAAATGAAGATGTTCCTCACCCGCATTGGCTTTGGGGCCAAAGCGGTGGTCACCGGAGACGTGAGCCAGATTGATTTACCCAAAGGCCAGTTGAGTGGTTTGATTGATGCCGAGCGCGTGTTGAAACGCGTCAAAGGCATTTCAGTCACGCGCTTCACCAGCGCTGATGTGGTGCGCCACCCGTTGGTGGCCCGCATCGTCGACGCGTATGACGCACAACGCACGGCAACCACGGGCGCCCCTTCACGCAAACAATCGTAAAAACATGGCACTGCCTACCCTAGACCTCACCCTGCAATTCGGCGATGTGCCTTATGCCGCACGTCACCGCGCTGCATTGCCTCGCGCATTTGTGAACCGTTGCATTCGCAGCGCCTTGGCGCATGACGCCGAAATGACGGTGCGCATCGTAGACGCCCAAGAAGGCCAAGCACTCAACAGCAGCTATCGCAAAAAAAACTACGCCACCAATGTGCTCACGTTTGACTATGCGCAAGCCCCGATGGTAATGGCCGACCTCGTGCTGTGCGCGCCCGTAGTGGCCGCCGAAGCCAAAGAGCAAGGCAAATCATTACAAGAGCACTACGCGCATTTGCTGATTCACGGCGCACTGCACGCGCAAGGCTATGACCACGAAACCTCTGAAGCGGATGCCATCGAGATGGAAACATTGGAGATGTTCATCATGGCCAAGCTGGGACTGCCCTGTCCTTATTAACGACCAGAGGCGTCCTCCAACAAACGCACCTTCACTGTCTTGCCCTTGATGCGCCCCGCGTTCAAACGCTTGACCGCCTCGCGCGCAATGCTGCGCTCCACCGCCACATAGGTGGAGTATTCGTTCACATTGATTTTGCCGACTTGCTCTTTGGCAAAGCCCGCCTCGCCCGTGAGCGCACCCAACACATCGCCTGCACGAATTTTTTCTTTGCGGCCACCCACAATTTGCAAGGTTGCCATCGGCGGCTGCAAGATGCCGCCTGCGGCTGGCGTGAGGCTGCTGAGCGGCGCCCAGGTGGACTCACGGTTTTGCAGCTGTTCAATCTTGCCCACATTGCCCATCTCGTCCATGCTGGCGAGCGACAAGGCCAAACCTTCGGCATCGCCACGACCTGTGCGGCCAATGCGGTGGATGTGCACCTCAGGGTCAGGCGTCACGTCCACGTTGATGACGGCTTCTAAATTCGCCACATCCAAGCCTCGCGCTGCCACATCGGTGGCCACCAACACCGAGCAGCTGCGATTGGCAAACTGCACCAGCACTTGGTCACGCTCGCGTTGTTCGAGCTCGCCAAACAAAGCCAAAGCACTGAAGCCTTGGGCCTGCAACACCGTCACCAAATCGCGGCATTGCTGTTTGGTGTTGCAAAACGCAAGTGTGGATTCAGGGCGGAAGTGGCTGAGGAGTTGCGACACCGCATGCAGGCGCTCGTTGTTGCTCACTTCATAAAAAATCTGTTTGATTTTTTGTGCATCGTGCTGCGCTTGCACTTTCACGGTTTGCGGCTCACGCATGAACTGCGAAGCGAGCTTGGCAATGCCTTCGGGGTACGTGGCCGAGAACAACAAGGTTTGGCGATCTTTAGGGCACTGACGCGCCACTTTGGCAATGTCGTCAAAGAAGCCCATGTCCAACATGCGGTCAGCTTCATCCAGCACCAACATCTTCAAGCCTTGCAGACTGAGTGAACCACGCTCTAAGTGGTCCATGATGCGGCCGGGCGTACCCACCACCACATGAGCCCCGTGTTCGAGGCTGACGGTCTGGCCACGCAGGGCCACGCCACCGCACAGCGTGACCACTTTGATGTTGCCCACGGCACGGGCCAAGCGGCGAATTTCTTGCGTCACTTGATCGGCCAATTCGCGGGTGGGGCACAGCACCATGGCTTGTGCATCGAACTGCGCGGCGTCAAGTTTCTCCACCAAGGGGATGCCAAAGGCCGCCGTCTTACCGCTGCCGGTACTGGCTTGTGCAATCAAATCACGGCCAGCCAAAGTGAGGGGCAAGCTCGCGGCTTGGATGGGGGTCATCTGGGTGTAGCCCAGCTGCGTCAAGTTATCTAAGGAAGAGGCCGCGAGGCTCAGAGAAGCAAAGGTCGTCGCGGTATTTTTTAAATCGATCATGCACCGATTATCGTGATTGGGATGGTCACAGGACCATCGTTGACCAAATGCACTTTCATGTCTGCGCCAAAGATACCGGTTTGCACCTGTGGGTGCTGCGCTTTGGCTTGCGCCACAAAGGCGTCGTACAAGCGGCGACCTTCTTCGGCGGGCGCAGCACTGGCGAAGCTGGGGCGCGTGCCGCTGCTGGTGTCTGCGGCCAAGGTGAATTGGCTCACCACCAACAAACCGCCGTTCACATCGCTCACGCTGCGGTTCATCTTGCCTGCCTCGTCATAGAACACGCGCAGCTTCAAAATTTTGTCGAGCATTTTTTGGCCAACGGCTTCGGTGTCGCCCTTCTCGGCACACAGCAGCACCAACAAGCCTTGTGCAATCTCACCGACAGTTTGACCACCCACCGCCACACGGGCTTCGCTCACGCGTTGTAAAACTGCTTTCATTCATGTCTCTTTCTGAGTGCCTCGGCTCACCACCTCGGTATGCCGAGTGGCTTAGTTGACGTCGAGCGGATCGTCCAAATGCGCTTCCACATCGTTGGGCAGCAACTGAATGGTGGCGCGCAAACCGGGGACCGCCTTCATCAACGATTGCTCCACATTGGCGCGAAACATGGCCGCACGCCCCAGCGTCCACTCGGCAGGCATGTGCATGTGCAAGTCCACAAAGCGGCGTTGGCCCGCCTTGCGCGTGATGATGTGGTCGAACCGAACAAGGTGCGTGTGGTCGGCCCCCACCTCTTCGTGAGCCATCGACAGGTCGTGCAACACCGTGTTGATTTGCGCCAGCACCTCGGGCTCTACGGCTTCATCCATCAGGCCTTGCGATGCACCCCAAATCAAATGCCAGCCTTCTTTGAGGATGTTCAATGCCACGCCAATCGCGACCACGGCATCCAACCATAACCAGCCGCTGTAGCTGACCAAGGCAATGCCCACCACCACACCGGCAGAGGTCCACACATCCGTCACCAAGTGACGTGCATCGGCCTCTAGTGCAATCGAGCGGTGCGTTTTGGCCGCACGAAACATGACCCAAGCCAGCAACCCATTCAGCGCAGAACTGGCCACCGACAAGGCCAAACCAATGCCCACTTGCTCTAGGGGTTGCGGGTCAAAGATGCGATGCCCCGCGGCCCACACGATGCCCAGCGCGGCCACCACGATGAGGATGCCTTCAAAGCCCGACGAAAAATACTCAGCCTTGTGGTGACCATAAGGATGGTCTTCGTCCGCAGGCATGGCCGCGACAGTGACCATCATCAGGCCAAAGATGGCGCTGGCTAAGTTGACCAGCGACTCCATCGCATCGGACAACAAACCCACCGAATCGGTGAGGTGCCATGCCAAGGTCTTGAGTGCGATGGTGATGCATGCGACCACAACCGAGGCCCAAAGCAAGCCTTTGGGCGAGAGCCATTTTTCAAGCGTGTGGGTGTTCATGCATGCAGTCTAGTGGCGACTGATTAAGCCAATGTGACACGCGCGAATTTGCGTTTACCCACTTGCACCACAAACGTTCCGGCGTCGAGCTTCAAGCCTTTGTCGCTCACCACGCTGGAATCCACACGCACGCCACCGCCGTCAATCAAACGGTTGGCTTCGCTGGTCGAGGGTGCCAAGTTGGCGGCTTTGAGCAACGCACCAATACCCATCGGTGCGCCGCTGAGCGACACCTCTGGAATTTCATCGGGCACGCCGCCTTTGCTGCGGTTGTTGAAGTCTTGCTCCGCGGCTTCAGCCGCTGCCGCACCATGAAAGCGTGCGGTAATTTCTTTGGCCAAAGCAACCTTGGCGTCTTTGGGGTTGCGGCCGCCTTCGATTTCTTTTTTCAAGGCTTCGATGTCAGCCATCGACTTGAACGACAGCAAGGTGTACCAACGCCACATGAGCACGTCCGAGATGGACAACACTTTGGCAAACATGGTGTTGGGCTCTTCGCTGATGCCGATGTAGTTGTTCTTGGACTTAGACATTTTTTCAACGCCGTCCAAACCTTCGAGCAACGGCATGGTCAAGATGCATTGCGCTTCTTGGCCGTACTCGGCTTGCAAATGGCGGCCCATGAGCAAGTTGAATTTTTGGTCGGTACCGCCCAGCTCCAAATCAGCCTTCAAGGCCACCGAGTCATAGCCCTGCATGAGTGGGTACAAGAACTCGTGCACGCTGATAGGCGTGTTGGCATGGAAGCGATCGTGAAAGTCGTTGCGCTCCATCATGCGCGCCACGGTGTACTTGGATGCGAGCTGAATCATGCCCATGGAGCCCAGTGGAATACACCACTCACTGTTGTAGCGAATTTCGGTTTTGGTGGGGTCCAACACCAACGAGGCTTGCTTGTAATACGTCTCGGCGTTCACCTTGATTTGCTCAGGAGTGAGCGGTGGGCGCGTGCTGTTTCGGCCTGAGGGGTCACCAATCAAACTGGTGAAGTCGCCAATCAAAAAGATGACTTGATGCCCCAAGTCTTGCAGCTGGCGCATTTTGTTGAGCACCACGGTGTGGCCAATGTGAATGTCGGGCGCTGTGGGGTCTAGGCCCAATTTGATGCGCAGGGGTTGGCCTGTGGCCTCTGAGCGTGCGAGCTTTTTCACCCAGGCGTCTTCTGGAATCAGTTCTTCGCAGCCGCGCTTGGTCACAGCCAAGGCTTCGAGGACACGGTCAGTGACAGGGTAGTTTTGTAAAGATGCTTGATTCATAAGGATTTTTTACCATCCAAGGTATACTCGATGGTTTGGTGTTTGCGCCTGATTTTAGAGGCCCAAACTTGAAGGCTCTGGGCTTGGCTCCGCCTTTTACCAACTGCCGGAGAAAACCCTTGCAGCACATGTTTTCTTTGTGGGCCACGCGCCTGCAAAACAGCCTTCACACACAGCACCGCCGCGTCTTGGCGGGCGTAGCCATCACCCTCTCTGTACTCGGCGGCGGCGCATTTGCGGTTGCCAACTTGGATGATGGCGCTTCCAAACTGCCCCTGAGCCAAGTGGTGGAAAGCGTCAACACCGTGTCGTTGCCTAGTTTGTGGGCAGACAAATCACTGCAGCTGTTCCGCTCGGACGTCAGCCGCTCCAGCGACTCAGCCGACAGCCTACTTGCCCGCCTTGGCCTCAGCGACTCTGAGGCCGCGGCTTACCTGCGCAACGCACGCACCGCACGCCAACAGTTCATCGGCCGCGCAGGTCGCCTTGTCAGCGCGGAGGGCGACACCGAACACAGACTCACACGCCTGACGGCACGTTGGGCCAATGACGATGGCGAAAACTTCACCCGCTGGGTGATGGAGCGCACGCCCAACGGCTTCACAGAGCGCGAAGAGACCGCCCGCTTGAACGTGAGCACCCGCATGGGCAACGGCACGATTCAAAGCTCCTTGTTTGCCGCCACGGATGACGCCGACATCCCCGACAGCGTGGCCAGCCAGTTGGCCGATATCTTTGCGGGCGACATCGACTTTCACCGCGCCCTGCGTAAGGGCGACCGATTTGCCGTGGTCTATGAATCGCTCGAAGCCGACGGCGAAGTGCTGCGCACGGGCCGCGTCATTTCAGCCGAGTTTGTGAACAACGGCAAAACACACCAAGCGTTTTGGTTCAAAGAAGCGAATGCTAAAGAAGGCGGCTACTACAACGCCGATGGTGTGAGCTTGCGTCGCGCTTACCTTGCATCGCCCCTCGCGTTCTCGCGCATGACCAGCGGTTTCAAAATGCGCTTTCACCCCATTTTGCAAACTTGGCGCGCCCATTTGGGTGTGGACTATGCAGCCCCCACAGGCACCCCCGTGCGCAGCGTGGGCCAAGGCATTGTGGACGTGGCAGGCTCGCAAGGCGGCTTTGGCAATGTGGTGATGGTCAAGCACGCCAGCGGCCAAACCACCGTTTACGCGCACTTGAGCCGCATCAACGTCAAGCGCGGTCAATCGGTCATGCAAGGCCAAACACTGGGTTTGGTCGGCGCCACAGGCTGGGCGACTGGTCCGCATTTGCACTTTGAATTCCGCGTGAATGGCCAACACAAAGACCCGCTCACCATGGCACGCCAAAGCGTGGCGGTGGAAGTGTCTGCCGCTGCGCGTGAACAATTCAAACGCCACGCAGCCATTGCCAAGGTGGACTTGGCGGCTGCGGCCAGCGGCCAAGTGAGCAGCGCCGAATAAATGTCAACGGCGACGACATCACCACAGCTTTTCATTGGCCTGATGTCGGGCACTTCGCTTGACGGTGTGGACGGGGTACTGGTTGATTTCAGCGGCACACATCCGCGCGTCTTGGCGCATCGCGCCATGCCCTTTGCGCCAGCATTGAAGCAAGAGCTGCTGGCACTCAACACACCTTCTGACAACGAACTGCACCGTGGTGCACTGGCAGCCAACGGCTTGGTCCGCGTGTACGCGCAGACCGTACAGGCCCTGTTGGCTGAGACACAAACAAGCGTCAACGATGTATCCGCCATTGGCGCGCACGGCCAAACCGTGCGCCACCAACCGGGCGCATTTGATGGCACAGGCTACACCCTGCAACTCAACAACCCCGCCCTCTTGGCTGAGCTCACAGGCATTGACGTGGTGGCAGATTTCCGCAGCCGCGATGTAGCCGCCAGCGGCCAAGGCGCGCCGCTCGTCCCCGTGTTCCACCAAGGCATCTTTGGTCAAACTCAGGGCACCACCGGCGTACTGAACATTGGCGGCATTGCCAACCTCAGTGTGTTGCACGCCAATGGCGATGTATTGGGGTTTGACTGCGGCCCCGGCAACGCATTGCTAGACCACTGGTGCCAAGCCCACACCGGCTATGCCTTTGACAACGACGGCGCATGGGGTGCCAGCGGCACCGTGATGGAGCCTTTGCTGCAAGCCATGTTGGCCGAGCCTTATCTGCACCAAGCGCCCCCAAAAAGCACAGGGCGCGATTTGTTCCACCCCACGTGGTTGGCTCACCAACTCAGTGGATTTGCCAATGCCAACCCTGCCGATGTGCAAGCCACGCTCACCGAGTTCACCGCACGTGCGTGCGTGAACGATGTGCTGCACCATGCGGCCGATGCATCTGAGCTCATCGTGTGCGGTGGTGGCGCGTTGAATGGCTTGCTCATGCAACGCTTGCAGGCGGGCCTACCTAAGGTGCGCGTGTTGTCGTCGGCTGAACGCGGCATGCCGCCTTTGCAAGTCGAAGCCGCCGCCTTTGCGTGGCTGGCTCGTCAAACCGTGCTGGGCTTGCCTGGCAACCTACCAAAAGTAACGGGCGCACAAGGCGCCCGCATACTGGGTGGAATTTTTAAAGCCTGAGCTTTACGCGTCTGTCGATCAAGCTGAGAACGACGAGCCGCAGCCGCAAGTCGATGTGGCGTTCGGATTCTTGATGACGAACTGTGCGCCTTGCAAATCTTCTTTGTAGTCAATCTCTGCGCCCACCAAGTATTGGTAGCTCATGGCATCGACCAACAAAGACACGCCGTTTTTGTTGATGGTGGTGTCGTCTTCGTTCACGATTTCATCGAAGGTGAAACCGTATTGAAAACCTGAGCAGCCGCCGCCTTGCACGAACACGCGCAGCTTCAAATCAGGGTTGCCCTCTTCCGCAATCAAGTCCGCCACCTTGGCAGCCGCGCTGTCGGTGAAGACAAATGGGGATGGCATTTCTGTTTGGACGTTTTCGGCAACTGCGCTCATATGAGGACTCCTGAATCAATGCGTAAAAGTATATCGCTTTACTCGGATATAGCACGGCACTTGGGCTAGAAACGCTATTGCCGATGGGGACATTAAGCCCACACGCACGCCATAGAAACAAAAAAGCCGCAAGGGCAAACCCATGCGGCTTTTTGCAAAACAGGAAGCGGATTAACGCTTGCTGAACTGCTTGCGGCGGCGAGCAGAGTGCAAGCCAACCTTTTTACGTTCAACTTCGCGAGCATCGCGAGTCACGTAACCGGCTTGTGACAGAGCAGACT
>Ga0228700_1000102_pt1 | contig 87947 bp, 58 predicted proteins | sample McNCre317_Aug_MG_FD_178019 | JGI IMG/M metagenome (GOLD analysis project Ga0228700, IMG submission 178019) | Freshwater microbial communities from McNutts Creek, Athens, Georgia, United States - 3-17_Aug_MG | ecosystem: Environmental > Aquatic > Freshwater > Creek | place: USA: Georgia...
GCGCGGGGGGGGGGGGGCCCCCCCCCCCCCCCCCCCCCCCTTCTCTCTCTCTGTTATCCCGTCTATTCTCTCTCTCCCTCTTCTGTATCTATATCTCCCACTCCCCCTCTCTCTCTCTCTCTCTCTTTCGCTGCTACCATGCCGAAAAGAATGAGATTTGGCCGGAAACTTACCAAAGCCCAGGAGTCTGCGGTGCGCAAGGCCAAGCAGGCCGAGAAACAAGCCTCTAACGCCCAGCGCGAAGCCGAGCTACGCACCGAGGAAGCAGAAGCGCAGCGTCTTCGCGACGCCGCGCGCGGCACCTCTTCGGTGAGCCTCCCCGACGGCCTCCAACAGGCCATCGCACGCTTCGGTGACGAACTCGATCCCGACCTGTTCGGGGGCGAGCACGGCGGCCAACGCGCCGCCGACGGCGTCGACGAGAACGGGCAGCAGCGTATCGAACCGGCCGATGAGGCCGGGCAGGACGCACTGTCCGAACACGGAGAAGCCGACGGTGGCGCGGACGCTGACGTGGACGCTGGCGTGGAAGATGACAGCGACGATGACGCCAACAATGAAGACGGCTACGGCCATAGTGTGGAGATGGAAGAAGAGTTGTCCGGCGATGAAGAGAAGCGAACCAACATGAATCATTTTGTGTTTTCGTTGTTAACCGACCCGAACCCGAGCCCCCTCCGCATTCCAGACGGCTCTGCCTTCGGCCGCGTCCCGGACACGCCGGCCTCCGCGGCGGCCACCCCGGCCGCCGATACCGACATGCCCGACGCCCCTGCTGGGGCTGACCGCGGAACATCCGCCAGGGCGGACGCCGCCAGCAACCCGCGCGTCACTGCCTCGCCTATTAGCGAGGCAGTCGACGTTGTGGCCAGCCCGATCCGCATTTCGGATCGCGCGACGTTCGCTGCGTCCGTGCCGGCATTCCGCAGCGGACCACGGCATAAGCACAGCAAGGTTCGTGGTACTCAGGACAGACTCGCGGCGGAGGCAGCAAACCCCGCCGCCGCTGCAGCAGCAAGCGCAAGTGCTGCTTCAAGCAGCGCAAGCGCCGCCGCAGCAGCAAGCGCAAGTGCTGCTTCAAGCAGCGCAAGCGCCACCGACCAGAGCGTTTTGGCCGTCCTTCAGCCGGACCCTGTGGACCCTGTCGCAGCAGCACGCAAAGCGAGATTCGCTGCGTGTATTCTGATCGACAAGAATGGGAACTTCAGGTGTCGGCCTGGCTTCCGAGCGCTGACTGAGATCAAGAAGCTGCAGGCAAGCACGCACAACCTGATCTCCAAGAAGCCGATGAAGCGTCTGATCCATGAGATCATGCAGGATATATGCCCTCGATCGTTGCGCATGACGAAAGTCTCCATCGAGGCACTTCAAACGGCCTCTGAGGTCTACCTCACTGAACTCTTCCAAGATACAGATCTCTGTGCACGGCATGCCGGACGCGTCACTATCAATCGCACCGACATGGATGTCGCGAGGAGAATCCGCAGGAATGCTGCCGTTCGAATGTAAATCACTGAAACCAAACGCATGTGTTTATTGTCTAAAGCACGGCTACCGAGTTAGCTGCAGCATGCGCGGGAAGGGGTTGAAGGGCTCGGTGCCCTGGTGGCACACAGAAAGCGCGATGCCGATGCGCTTGTTGCGACGCCAGCCGTGGAGCATGGTCTCGCGCATCCTGTTGCGGCTCTTTATGCAGATGAGATCATCTTGCGTGTAGAGCAGCGGTGGCAGCCTCCTGCGGGCGACGTGCAGGCGCACCTCGAGGCGGAGGTCGCGCGAGCCGGTGTAGATGCTGAGCACGCGCGCGAGTAAGACAGTGGACATCACGTCCTGGGCGACGTCTAGGTCCCCGAACATGAGCGTCATCATGCCGGTGGCTTGCGCGGTGCCTGCGACGTCGATCGCAAACAGGCCGAAGAAGCGCTGGCAGAGGTCTATGTTTTCGGGTATCACGCGCATGCACCTCAGAGAGCGCACGAGGAAGTTAACAACGCGCGCCCCCCCGAGCGCGCCTTTGTGCATAGAGCGGACCGTCCTCGGGATGTCGGCTGCGAAGTTGACGTAGACGAATGCGTTTCTCGCGTAGACGTTGCGGGCGACGTCCTGTTGCAGCGGCATGCGCAGCACGACCGTCTGCAGAGTGACGCGGCGGAAGCCCTGGTACTTTGCGAGCGACGAAAGCAGCAGGGCCTTGCGGGAGCGCAGGTGGAGCGCGACTTGGCCAGCGTCTTCGAGCAGCTTGCGCCACTCACGGCAGGTGCAGCGCATGCGGACGAATACGTCTGCTTCAATGTCGTGGTTGGTGAGAATCGGTATGATTACGTCCCAGCGTGCAAAGGCGAAGGCGCCGCGGCGCTTGCGTGCGAGGATGCTGGGTGGCATCTTGCTTGGGCAGGCGTGAGCGGTGTCCTGCTTATAGCCCGCGGTCCGTATCGATTCGTGCCCATTCGTATCGATACGTATCGGTACGTATCGGTACGCGCTGATTCGTATCGGTACGTACCGTGTGTATTAGCCGTTGCGCGCCGTTAAGGGAACACGTTGTCGTTGCGCAGCAGCGCTGCGCACGCCGGTCCGCACTCGACGGCGCCGAGGCACGGCACGCCGCAGTTCGCGCACGGCGAGACCTCGGGCAGCGGTGTCTCGTAGCAGGCGCTGCGCGGGCTGCCGGGCGTGAGGCTGACGCTCGCCGGCTGCCCGGCCTCCCAGTGCGTCCAGCGCGTTGTGTGGCCGCTATGAGTGACGACACAGTCGACCTGCAGCACCGGTCGTTAGCTGCACGTACACGCGGACAGCTGCGCGGACAGCAGCGCACCTTGGCGTCGTCCACAAAGAAAAACGTGCGCAGCGCCCCGTCGGTGCGCTCCCACACGCCCGGACCGGCCTGCTGGAACCCGTGCTGTGCGCCGAAGTGCAGCTCAGGCATGCTGCGCGCTCTGGGCGGCGCGCACACGGGCGGCGTGCACGTTGAGGACTTTTTTTTTGCTTGCAACCACTGTAACCGTTTTGGCGCGCTTTCGGCCCGTCCGCTCTGCTCCGACTATAATCGTTTTACGGACCCCCCCCACACCGCCACACCTCTCTGGCAAGTTCCAGACACTATTAATGACAATGATAATGATAATTCTCTCTCTCTCTCTCTCTATACTCTATCTCTATCTCTATTCTACTACATTATATATAGTGTTATATAGTCTTCTTTTTTCCTGAAATGAGTAGAAGGTTAGAAAGAGAGAGAGATGTAGTAACAGAAGAGAGAAAGGAATTATCATTATCATTGTCATTAATAGTGTCTGGAACTTGCTAGAGAGGTGTGGCGGTGTGGGGGGGGTCCGTATAACGATTATACTCGGAGCCGTGGTTCGCGCGAACCGCGAACCGATACGAACCGATACGAACCGATACGTATCGGCACGAACCGATACGTATCGCGCGAACCGCGAACAGCGAACCGATACGAACCGATACGTATCGGCACAAACCGATACGAATCGATGCAAGTGGTCTCTAGAAGACAGGCCACGGGCCAGACGGGCACCAAACCGCCCATCCATGGCACGCACGAAGCAGGTTGCGAAGAAGAACACCGGCGGCGCCGCGCCGCGCAAGCTCATGGCGAAGAAGGTGGCTAACAAGACGCTGCCGTCCGACGGGGTCTCGGCCGTCGCGCGCAAGCACCGCTACCGCCCCGGCACCGTCGCGCTGCTCGAGATCCGGCGCTACCAGAAGAGCACGGAGCTGCTGCTGCGCAAGCTGCCGTTCCAGCGCCTCTTGCGCGAGATCGCGCAGGACTTCCGCAGCGAGCTCCGCTTCCAGTCGCAGGCGATCCTCGCGATCCAGGAGGCGTCGGAGGCGTACCTGGTGGAGCTGTTTGCGGTGCGCACGCTCCTCTGTGTGGCATGTGTGCTTGCTTGTGTGGCGTTTGTGGTCGTGAGGCGCTGACGGCGCGCGCGCGCAGGACACGAACCTCTGCGCGATCCACGCGCGGCGCGTGACGATCATGCCGAAGGACATGCAGCTCTCGCGGCGCATCCGCGGCGAGCGCTGCTAGCCAGCTGTAGTGCTTGGCTGCTTGGCAATAAACGCGACTCGCGTGTATATAGCTCGCCTCCGTGTGCCACTGCATGGTATGATGCGCCATGTGCTGTGCGTGCTGCTGTGCTGCGCGGCGCGTGCCGCAGCGCAGTGCGCGGCGGGCCAGGCGTACTACGAGCCGCCCGTGCCATTGCTGGACGAAGATTTCATGAATGGAAGTCCACCGAACTGGGTTTCGTTGGACACGAGCAATGTTGTCAACATGCAGACGAGAACACCACCGTGGTATGTATTGCACGGCGGCGTGCCATTCACGGGTAGCGACTACTGGTCCACATGGGTGGTCTTCCACGCGAACGCGCGAACAGAGGTGTCCTGCATATGGACGATAGGCTATCGCGTGATTTCGTATCTGGGCCTCAGGGGCGGGAAGCTGCGGTTCCGCAGCGGCACTGCTTATGCCACGTACGCTTCCAACAACGCGAAGGTCGTGCAGTGTGAGGCCGACATCGGCGTCTATGTGGACGGCCGGCCACACAGGCTTGCGTGGCAGATCGATCCAGTCTTTTCCATCATCAGGCTTTGGGTGGATGGGGGGCTGTTGTGCAACGTGCAAAAGACTAACGCGCTGGCCCCTGATAACGTGTACGCCGACTCGGGATGCTCTGAGAGGTATGGCTCGCAGCCCATTTCCGAAGATGTACCTACAGATGAGAGCAGAAACGTCTTCAAGGGAGGGCTCGCACCGCTGCAGTTCTACGACGACCATGCCGAACGGTACACCACTGTCTGGATCAACAAAGTGTCCCGGTCCGCGGCGTTTGATATGATGTCGCGCTTCAATACACAGACGGTGTCGCTGCCGAGCGACTTCGTGCTCAACGTATGGGTGTACATCGCGACCGTGCCAGGATCCACGCAGTCGATCCTGCGCCTCGTCTACATGGACCCACAATCATCGGTGTCGAATGACATGTGGTCGATGCAGGCGAGCAAGTTCGACTTGAGCATAACCTCGGCGCTGTACCTGCAGCTGCAGGTGACCGGCGGCAACGTCGCCGCCGCGCCGGTATCGCTCACCCGGTGGTACGAGGTCACCGTACAGCGGGACGCGATGGCGCTGGTGCTGTACCTGGACCGCGCGCGGAAGGGCTCAGTGCCTTGCATGACAGGGGCGCGCTACTTCTTCGTGGAGACGGGCTCGCGGGACGTGCGTTCCTCGCTGGACGACCTGCGCCTCTTCGACGCAAAAGGCCGCGTCGAGGAGGCGTGGGTGTACCCGTCTGCGTGCTACTCGTGTGCGGCGGGGCAGGGCCTGCAGGCCGAGCGTGCACTGTTCATTAACGTCGGCAGAGGCAGCGCACAGGTGGGTGGTGGACAGGGTGTGGTAGCAGAACTGCGGTCCACACGGTACTATGCTTCATTGCGCCACAACGCGCGGCCTGACGGCAGCGACTTCTTTAGCACGTGGGTGACGTTCCGGTCGACGACAGTCAAGGAGTGCATCTGGGCGCTTGGCACAGACCCTATGGCTTTCGTCGGCTTCGAGAAAGGCAATCTGTTTCTGCAGATAGGTGCGAGGTCGCTGGGCGCGAGCTCAGCATCATGTCTGGTATCGATCGGCATTGCGTACACGGACGGAGCGGCACACCGCCTCGAATGGTTTATCCAGGTTCTAGCAGACGGATCCGGTTACATCAGTATGTGGCTGGACGGCATACTGCTGTGCTCTAGTTCCTCCGGGGTCAGACTGCCGTCCGGCAGATACTACAACTTGTACCCCACAGAGGTGTATGCTTGGACGCCTTCGTACACACCGTCTGGCTGGGAAAGCGCTGTCGTGTTCAGCGGCGGGCTGGCGCCGCTCTCGTTCTACGACAACGTGCCCGGCCCACGACCCAATGACGTGCAGACGAGCGCGGACGTGGGGCCCTACGGGGCGCTGCAGCTGTCTTCGTTGTCGGTGTTCTGGCCAACGACGCTGACCAGCCAGTTTGTGCTCAGCTGCTGGGTGTCACTCGTCGCAGCTGGCTCTGCGCCGCTCGTGCGTCTGGTTTACATGGATGGCACGAGGCCCGCGAGCGGTAGCTGGACCATGACCGTCGCGGCCATCGAGCTGCGCCAGCGGACGATGACCGTGGAGCTCGCGTACATGACGGCGGTCGTCGCCACACCAGCGCTTGCCGCTGGCGTGTGGACCGAACTCACCGTCGCGCGCTCCGGCAACACGCTGCGCCTGTACCGTGACCGCGTGAGTGTGGGCTCGTTCGAGCGGAACATCACCGCGACGCGGTACTTCCCGGAGACGGGTATTGCTAACGCGTACGTCGACGAGCTGCTGCTTTCCGACTGGACCGATGCCGCGCAGGCGTGGGCCTATCCCTCGCGCTGCTACACGTGCCCGAGCGGCCAGACCAGTCTTGGCGCTACCGAGTGCAGCACAGACTACTGTGCCAGCGGCCGCGACAACTGCGACGCAGTGAACGCCGCGTGCACGTTCTCGTTCGGCTCGTTCGCGTGTGAGTGCAACCGAGGCTACGCGACGACCAGCAACGGCGTTCTGTGCAGCCCGGGGTGTGCGCGCGGCTTCGAGTATGTGCCGCAGGTGGTGCCGGTGCGCACCGAAGGCTTCGAAGCACCTGTCTCGGACATTGTCCGTGGGGCGCGTTTCAGTGTGTGCGCTGCGTTTAGCACCTGCAATCCCTTCACGGTTAACAACATGCAAACAAGTATATTCTGGAGCGCGTACGTGGTATTCACGTCGGCGACGGAAACAAGCTGCATCTGGTCCAACGCGGGCCGATCATGGCTCGGCCTTGTCAAAGGAAAACTCCGAGTGCGTATTGGTGAAGCCAGTTTCGCTTTCAGTGACACGAACGTGCATCAGTACAGCGCGGCGTGCGAGAGCGACTCGGTTGTGCTCATCGACGGGCAGCCGAGTCTGCTCGAGTGGGGACATAGTTACATGGATGGGCGCGTGAAGCTCTGGCTGCACGGGGTGCTGCTCTGCACAGCAAGTGTGACTATTGGTACGGGTTCCATGGCAGCAACACAGATAAGTGACGTGGTGACTTTCGGGGTTGCTCCGAGCACCGTGCCATACGGTGAATCGAAAAATGCGTTCTCGGGTGGGCTTGGCGATCTGCGCCTGTACGGAGACTACAACCCATACACACAAACGCTGCCACTGGGTATAGTGTCGCACACAGGCGCTGCGTCGCTGGTGTTGCCAGGCGTTTTCGTGATGTACCCGCCCCGCATCCCCGATGGCTTCACCGTCACGTTCTGGGTGCGCGTTGGGCCCAACTCCGGTCTGCAGAACGAAGCGGAGATATTCTACCTGTGGTGGGTCATTGCAGAGAAAAGCAATCCCTGGACCATGAAGGAAATGTGGCTCCGAGTCTATCTGGACCCTTTCATGTATACATACGCGCGGCTTTGTAGCTCTCCGACCAGAACAGTTGGCATTGGCTCCTCCGTGCAGCTGGTGCGTGAACAGTGGAACCACTTCACGGTGGCGCTCAGCGGCACCATGTTCTCGTTCTACGTGAACAGGGTCTTGCTGGGTAAACAAAGCACGGGCAGCGCAATGCCGCAATCCTACTTCATGACGTTCGGCTCCGTCGGGACGGGGATCGCAGGCCAGCTCGACGACGTGTCTGTGTTCGGCGCCGAGGCCGAGCCCGCTGCTGCGCGGGCGTACCCCGAGCGCTGCTCCGCGTGCCCGCTGAACCAGAACAGCACAGGCACCGTGTGTGTTGACGACGCGTGCCAGCTCGACACGGACTCGTGCACGGTCATGCAGACATGTGTCTTTGCGCCGGGCACGTTTACGTGTGTGTGTCCTGTGGGGTACACCGTTTCTCCCACATACGTCACTGTGAGCGGTTGCGCGGACGTGGACGAGTGCCGCGCAGACCCGACGCGGTGCAGCGGCAGAAGCGTGCGGTGCGTGAACACACCGGGCTCGTTCAGCTGCGCGTGCGCGACGGGCTACGTCGGCACGTACCCGACGTGCGCCGACACCAATGAGTGCACTTCGCAAACGCACAACTGCGACGCGAACGCGGTATGCAACAACACGGTGGGCAGCTTCACATGCGCGTGCAGGGTGGGCTACGCGACGAGCACGGGCGCCGTGGCGGGCGTCGCGTGCAGCGACGTCGAGGAGTGTGTGGCGCAGACGCACCGGTGCAACACGACCGTGGCCTCGTGCCAGAACACCCCGGGCTCGTACAGCTGCCTGTGCCTGCCGGGGTACACGCAGCTGGCGACGCCGCCCGACCCCCGCGCGCCGTGCGTTGACTTCAACGAGTGCTTGTACCTGTACTTGTACTGTGCAAACCCGTACGCCGTGTGCACCAACACGCCTGGGGCGTTTACGTGCCGGTGCAGGCCCGGCTTCACGACGACCCAGGTTGACATGTACACGGTTATATGCAGCACAATCAACGAGTGCGATGCCGCCACGCACAACTGTAACACGTCGTCGACGCAGTGCCGCGACACGACCGGCAGCTTCGTCTGCGACTGCCGCGCGGGGTACGAGCAGGCCGCGGTGTACGTGCAGTCTAACGGCACCGCTTGCGCGCACAGAAGTCTGTGCGCGGCGCGGCCGTGCCACGCGAACGCCTCGTGCGCGGAGACGCTGTCCGCCGCGACGTGCACGTGCAACGCGGGCTACACGGGCACGGGCGTGGCGTGCAGCAACACGAACGAGTGCGCGAGCGGCGCGGTCTGTGCTGCGTTCGCGCACACGGAGTGCCGCGACACGAACGGCAGCTTCGCGTGCGACTGCGCCGCGGGGTACGCGCGGAACGGCACGGCCGCAGCGTGCCTGCTCGACGTCGCCGAGTGCGCCAGCGGCGCGCACAACTGCAACCTGAGCACGACCGTGTGCAACGAGACGTTCGGCAGCTTCAGCTGCGCCTGCGTCGCGGGCCACGTGCGCAACAGCAACAACGCGTCCAACAGCACGAGCTGCCAGTGGGACGACAAGTGCGCGCGCAAGCCTTGCGCGGGCAACGCGAGTTGTGCGTGCAGCCTGGCGGGCGTCGTGACGTGCACGTGCAATGTTGGCTACCTCGGCAGCGGCTGCACCAACGCGAACGAGTGCACACTCGGCACAGCCGCGTGCGACGCGCACGCGAAGTGCACCGACACGGTGGGCTCGTACGAGTGCGCGTGTGGCAGAGGTTACGGCGGCAACGGCACGTTCTGTGCGAACATCAACGAGTGCTCCAACCGCACGCTGAACAGCTGCGAGATGCTCTGCTTCGACAATAACGGTTCGTACACATGTCAGTGTGCGGCAGGCTTCTCGGGCGACGGCAACGGCATCGGCTGCAATGACCAGAACGAGTGTACGCTGGGCAGGGACAACTGCGCCACAAGGGCGATCTGTGCGAACACGAACGGCTCCTTCACGTGCGCGTGCAAGCCGGGCTGGGCCGGCGACGGCGTGGCCTGCAGCGACAGCAATGAGTGCCTCAGCAACACGACGCACAACTGCCCCGCGAGCGCGCGCTGTGCGAACACGAACGGTTCATTCACGTGCGCGTGCAACACAGGCTTCAGCGGTAGCGGCCTGGTCTGCAACGACGTGGACGAGTGCAGCACGCCGCGCAACTGCTCGCGCAACGCGACGTGCAGCAACACGCTGGGCTCGTTCATGTGTGTGTGCAAGACGGGCTGGGCCGGCGACGGCCTGACGTGCACCGACCGCGACCAGTGCGCCGACAGCACGCACAACTGCGCGGTGCGCTACGGAAACTGCACGGACACGCTGGGCTCGTTTACATGCACGTGCGTGCGCGGCTTCAACGGCAGCGGCGTCGACTGTTCCGACAGCGACGAGTGCAGCGGTAAGAACAGCACGCACAACTGCCACCGCGGGCTCGCGAATTGCACGAACACGTACGGCTCGTTCACGTGTAAGTGCATCGAGGGCTTCGCGACCGCGGACCGCGGCGTCACGTGCACGGACGTCGACGAGTGCGGCACCAACCAGCATAACTGTGCGTTGCAGGCGGTGTGCCGCAACACGAACGGCAGCTTCGCGTGCGCGTGCGGGCGCGGCTACGGCGGCAACGGCACGTTCTGTGCGGACAACGACGAGTGCCGCGGTAACAGCAGCACGCACAACTGTGATGCACATGCGAACTGCAGCAACACGCTAGGCTCGTTTGCGTGCGCGTGTGGGCGCGGCTGGGCCGGGAACGGCACGGCCTGCGAGGACCGCGACGAATGCACGCTGAACGTGGACGACTGCCACGCAAACGCCGTGTGCAACAACACCGCGGGCTCGTTTGCGTGTGAGTGTAAGCCCGGCTACAACGGGACCGGGGTGTCCTGCTTGACGTGGAACGAATGTGTCTTGAAACTGCACAACTGCCACGTGAACGCGAGCTGCACAGACACGCCCGGCAGCTTCACGTGCGCGTGCGTGCGCGGCTACACGGGCAACGGCACGGACTGCAGCGACCGCGACGAGTGCGCGCTGGACATCGACAACTGCGCCGGCCGCGTGCGTGCGACGTGCACGAACACGCCTGGCAGCTTCACGTGCGCGTGCAAGCCGGGCTACTCCGGCAGCGGCCTGGTCTGCAACACTATCAACGAGTGCGCCACAGGCGCGCACAACTGCCATGCGAACGGGACGTGCACGAACACGGACGGCTCCTTCACGTGCGCGTGCAAGCGCGGCTATATCGGCGACGGCGTGAACTGCAGCGAGGCCGACGAGTGCAGTGATAGCACACATAACTGCCACGTGAACGCGAGCTGCACGAACACGGTGGGCTCGTTCCTGTGTGCGTGCAACGCGGGCTTCAGCGCCAGCCCGGGTGCTACACGTGGGGTGGCCTGCGCGGACGTCGACGAGTGCGCGGCGCAGCGCTGCCCCGCGAACGCGAGCTGCGCGAACACGGTGGGCTCGTTCAGCTGCGCGTGCAACGCGGGCTTCAGCGGGCTGAGCTGCGACGACGTCAACGAGTGCTCCGACGGCTCGCGCTGCGTGCCGGCGCCGCGCGGGCTCTGCGTCAACTCCGTGGGCAGCTTCAGCTGCGCGTGTGCGCTGGGCTACCGCGGCGTGGCGTGCGACGATGTGAACGAGTGCACGGAGCCGACGCACAACTGCGCGGCCGACGCGGCGTGTAGCAATGTTAACGGTTCGTTCACGTGCGCGTGCAACCGCGGCTACAGCGGCAGCGGAGTGGCGTGTGCTGATATGAACGAGTGCGGCAGCGGGGGTGTGCACAACTGCGCGGCCTCGGCCGCGTGCACCAACAGCCCCGGCTCGTTCACGTGCGCGTGCAACCGCGGCTACAGCGGCAGTGGTGTGGTGTGCGCCGATGTGAACGAGTGCGGCAGTGGCGGCGCGCACAACTGCGCGGCCGAGGCCGCGTGCGCGAACAACGCGGGCAGCTTCGAGTGCACGTGCGGCACAGGCTACTACGGCGACGGTCTCTACTGCAGCGACTGGAACGAGTGCCAGTTTAACATTGACAGATGCGACATCTACGCGATCTGCACTAACAACCCAGGCAGCTTCACGTGCACGTGCCAAACGGGCTACATCGGCGACGGCATGACCTGTGCCGTGGCGAACGAGTGTGCACAGGCTGCCGACAACAACTGCAACAGCAACGCTGTGTGCACCGACACGCCTGGCTCCTTCACGTGCGCGTGCAACGCCGGCTTCAGTGGGAACGGCGTTACTTCGTGTGCGAACGTCAACGAGTGCGGCACGCGCCCACCGCGGCACAACTGCAACACGCATGCAACATGCACCGACAGCACGGGCAGCTTTACATGCGCCTGCCGCCTGGGCTGGGTCGGCAACGGCACGTTCTGCGAGAACCGCGACGAGTGTGCGCTGGACATCGACAACTGCGAGCAACTCTGTCTTGACAGCCAAGGCTCGTTCACGTGCGCGTGCACACCGGGGTACCTCGGCGACGGCTTCGGGTTCAACTGCCTCAACGTGAACGAGTGCAGCCCGAGCAAACCGAAGCACAACTGCGACACACACGCGACGTGCACCGACACGACAGGCAGCTTCGCGTGTGCGTGCAACAGTGGCTGGAGCGGCACCGGTGTGGACTGCGCCAACGTCAACGAGTGCGCGACCGCCGCGCCGTGCCCGTCGAACGCGACATGCGCCGACACGCAGGGCTCGTTCACGTGCGTGTGCTCCACGGGCTTCAGCGGCAGCAGCTGCGCGGACATCAACGAGTGCGGCTCCACGGCGCTCTGCGCCACGAAAGCCACGTGTACCAACACGCCGGGCAGCTACACGTGTGCGTGCATCGCAGGCTATAGCGGCAACGGCTCGATCTGCACCGACGTCAACGAGTGCACGGCGCTGACGCACAACTGCAACGTGAACGCGACCTGTGTGAACATTGGTGGGGGGTTCATATGTGCGTGCAAGGCCGGATTCACCACCATCAACAACACGTTCTGCGCGAACATGAACGAGTGCGTGACCGGCAACAACTGCAACGCCAAGGCGACGTGCACCGACTCGTACGGCAGCTTCACGTGCGCGTGCAACACGGGCTACAGCGGCAGCGGCACGGCCTGCAGCGCCGTGAACGAGTGCACGAGCAACGTGCACAACTGCCACGTGAACTCAACGTGCGCAGATACCGACGGCAGCTTCACGTGCACGTGCAACACGGGCTTTAACGGCACCGGTACAAACTGCGTCAACAGGGACGAGTGCGTCTCCAACAATAAAACATGCCACGCCAAGGCGACGTGCACCGACACGTCCGGCAGCTTCATGTGTGCGTGTAACGCGGGCTACAGCGGCAACGGCACGGCCTGCAGCACCGTGAACGAGTGCACGGGCGCCACGCACAACTGTCACGCGAACGCGACGTGCACAGACACCACGGGCAGCTTCACGTGCGCGTGCAACCGCGGCTACGAGGGCATCGGAACGACGTGCAGCAACATCGACGAGTGCAAGACAAGCACGCCGAACTGCGCCCTTTGGTCGCGCACGTACTGCCAAGACACAGTGGGCTCCTTCCTGTGCGTGTGCTTCCCTGGCTACAAACTTGTCAACCTCATCAACTGCAACAACCTGGATGAGTGTGCGAACGAATTGGGCTTTACGCACAACTGTCCGACACCAACGGCAGCGTTTTGCTTTGACTCGACCGGTTCGTTCATATGTGCATGCAAGACGGGCTACAGCAGCAGCAGCAACAGCACGGTATGCACGGAGATCAACGAGTGCACGTACGGCTCGCACAGCTGTGCGGCCGACGCGAGCTGCACGAACACGGCAGGCAGCTTCACATGCGCGTGCAACACGGGCTACGCCGGCAACGGCACGTCCTGCACGGACAATAACGAGTGCACAGCCAACACGCACAACTGCGCCGCGCTCGCGAACTGCACCAACACCGCCGGCAGCTTCACGTGCGCGTGCATTGCGGGCTACAACGGCAGCGGCGTGAGCTGCGCCGACGTCGACGAGTGCGCCGCCAGCATGTGTCCCGAGCACGGGGCATGCAGCAACTCGCAGGGCAGCTTCGCGTGCGGCGCGTGCTACCCCGGCTACGGCGGCGCGGCCTGCGCGGAGCGCGACGAGTGCGCGGAGCTCGCCGACGACTGCGACGCACATGCGGAATGTAGCAATACCGTCGGCAGCTTCCAGTGCAACTGCACTCCCGGCTGGCCCGGCAACGGCACGGCGTGCGCGGACCGCGACGAGTGCTCTGGTGGGCTGCACAACTGCGCCGCGCTGGCGGCCTGCAGCAACACGAACGGCAGCTTCACGTGCACGTGCAACCTCGGCTACAGCGGCACGGGCGTGGCCTGTGTGGACAACAACGAGTGCGTCGTGGCGACGCACAACTGCAACGCCAGCGCGGCCTGCAGCAATACGAACGGCAGCTTCACATGCGCGTGCAACCGCGGCTACAACGGCAGTGGTGTGTTCTGCACGGACGACAACGAGTGCACGCAGGCGGCGTGTCCCTCGAGCGTACGGTACGTGTGCACGAACACGCTGGGCTCGTTTGCCTGCACCTGCGCGCCCGGCTGGACTACCCCGCCGAACTGCACGGACGCCGACGAGTGCGCCGCCGGCACGCACAGCTGCCACGCGACGGCGCTGTGCCTCAACACACAGGGCGCGTTCTCGTGCTTTTGCGCGGCGGGCTACAACGGCAGCTACAATGGCAGCACACTCGTGTGCACGGACGTCGACGAGTGCGCCGCCGACACGCACGGCTGCGCGCCGCACGGCGCGTGCAACAACACCGCGGGCAGCTACGAGTGCCGCTGCAACGCGGGCTGGCTCAACAACGGCTCGCAGGCCTGCGCGGACCGCAACGAGTGCTCCGACAGCACGCACAACTGCGCGCTTATTACCGCAGCCTGCAGCAACACGGCGGGCAGCTTCGCATGCGCCTGCAACCGCGGCTACGACGGCAGCGGCGTGGCCTGCGCGGACGTGAACGAATGCATGGGCGCGGCGCACGACTGCCACCGCAACGCGACGTGCGCGAACGGCAACGGCAGCTTCGCGTGCGCGTGCAACACGGGCTACGGCGGCAACGGCACGTTCTGCGCCGACACGGACGAGTGCGCCGCGAACAACGGGAGCTGTGTCGCACACGCGGCCTGCATCAACACGCCCGGCTCGTTCGCGTGCGCGTGCAACACGGGCTACAGCGGCGCCTACTGCGACGATACCGACGAGTGCAGCTGGGGACTGGACGACTGCCCCGAGCACGCAGCGTGCAACAACACAGACGGCTCGTTCGCGTGTGCGTGCCTGCCGGGCTGGACCAACGGCCCGGGCTGCGGCGACGCGGACGAGTGCGTGGGCGGCACGCACACGTGCGCCGCGCACATGAACTGCAGCAACACCAACGGCAGCTTCACGTGCGCGTGCGTCGTCCGCGGCTATGGCGGCGCAGGCTGCACCGACCTCAACGAGTGCGCGAGCGGCACGCACAACTGCGGTTCCGAGGCGGCCTACTGCCCGCGCACGCACCGCTACGAGTGCTACGGCGGCGCGACCTGCACAAACACGAACGGCAGCTTCACGTGCGCGTGCAACGCGGGCTTCACGGGCGACGGCGTGAAGTGTGGTGACTATCTCGAATGCTGGGAGCCGACGCAAAACACGTGTATCCTAAACCGCACGTTCTGCGTGGAAACCTGGGGCTCGTTTGTGTGCTACTGCTACAGCGGCCTGCAGGGCGACGGCACACGCAACGGCACGGGCTGTACGAACATAGACGAGTGCGCGCTGCGGCAGCACAACTGCGCCGATACCAGCACGTGTACAGACACCAACTTCAGCTTCAGCTGCGCGTGCAATGCCGGCTACAGCGGCAGCGGTGTGGACTGCAGCGACCAGAACGAATGCAGAAACCGCACGCACAACTGCCACGCGAACGCGTCGTGTGCCAACGTCGCAGGTTCGTTTCTGTGTGTGTGCAACAGCGGCTACAGTGGCAGCGGTGTGGCCTGCGCGGACCGCGACGAGTGTGCGAGCAGCGCCGACGACTGCGCGCCCGAGGCCGACTGCACGAACACTGTGGCCAGCTTCACGTGCGCGTGCAACGCGGGGTGGACCGGCAACGGCACGGCCTGCGCGAACACGCTGGAGTGCGAGACGGGCGCGCACAACTGTATGCACGCCTGCTTCGACGCGGTGGGCTCGTTCGTGTGCACGTGCAACGCGGGCTTTATGACCACCGACGGCGGCGCGACGTGCGGCGACGCCGACGAGTGCGCGCAGGGCGCACATGCCTGCACGGCCACGGCAGCGTGCATCAATACAGGCGGTAGCTTCGAGTGTGTGTGCAATGCAGGATGGAGCGGCAACGGTTCGCACTGCGCGGACAGCGACGAGTGCGCTGCGCGCGTGCACGACTGCCACGTGAACGCGTCGTGCAGCAACACCGTGGGCAGTTTTACATGTGCGTGCAACACTGGCTTCGGAGGCAGCGGCCTCGGCTGCACCGACCTCAACGAGTGCGCCACCGCGAACAGCTGCGGCACGTCCGCGTGCGCGAACACGTTCGGTTCGTTCCTGTGCGCGTGTGCCGCGGGCTTCTACGGGCCGGCGTGCGCGGCGTGCCCGGCGGGCGCGGTCGCGCCCGCGTGGGCGGCGCTTGAGGCCGAGTGCGTGTGCAGTGAGGCGCACCTGCAGCTCTCCGCGTCACCGCTCGTGTGTGTGCCGTGCCCACCGCGGCGCAGCATGTGGGAGTACGCAGTGCTCGAGGGTGCCTCGTGCGTGCTGCGCTGCGCGCCGGGCGGCACGCCCGCACCGCCCGGTGCGGACACGTTCTGCGTCGCCGAGCCGTTTGCGGTGCGCGGCAGCGCGCTCACGCTGCGCGCGCAGGGCATGGACGCCTCGGGAACGCAGTGGCGCTTCGACGGCGAGTTCCAACGCGGGCCGCGGCAGTTCGCGCTCGCGTTCGCGTGGACACCGCTGCTCGACCCGCACCGCGTGCGCTGGGACGCAGCGAACCACCCCTGCCACGACGCGATGACGTTGTGCTGTCTGTACGCGATGCGCGGCCTGTACCTGCTCGGTGCGCAGTTCGACGTGCTCGACGACGAGTGCGACCCGCTCACTGTGGACGCGACCGACTGGCTGCGGCGCGCAGCGTACTCACAGCTCGGCGGCTTTGCGCTGCACGAGCCGGGCGTGCTTGACTGGGTGCTCGCGTGGGACCGCAACGCGCGCGCCGGCTCGCTGCAGCTGAACGTGTCGGCGGCAGCGGCGGCGGCGGGCGAGTTGGCCTTCGGCGCCGTGTTCGTCTCGCGCCTGCCGCGGGCGCGCGACGTCAGCGTGGAGGTCGTGCAGCTGGCGGCGCGCTTCGAGGCCGCGGCCGGCGGCGAGGCCGTGCTGCTGACCGCACAGCGCCACACGTGTGCGACGGGCGTCGCGGCCACGTTCGCGCGCTGGGGCGCGAACGACTGGCGCCTGAACCTCGACGTCGCCGTGGAGGCCGCGAACGCCACTCTGCGCTCACCGACGGTGCGCCTCGGGCCGCGCGGCGGCGCGCTCACGCCGGTCGCGGCGCCGGCATCGGAGGCGCTCGCAATCCACCCTGAGGTGCTCGGGCTCGTGCTGCGGCTGCCGCTCTCGGACGCTCAGCTCAGCGGCTGGGCGCAGCCCGTCGCGGATGTGCGCATCGCGATCGACTCGCCCGCGTGTGCCGACGTACTGCATATTCAAACGCCGCTCAGCCCGTACGTGCAGATCTTCGCGCCGATGGCGGCCACGGCCGACACCGGCATCGGTGTGTGGGTCATGTACGGCATCGCGGCGAGCGCGGCGTTCGTGCCGGCCGCGCGCAGCGGCGGCATCACGCTGCTCCCCGACTACGCGCACGGGCGCCTCGGGCTCTTTGCGGTCGCGTACGCCAAGAGCGGGGGCAGCCTGTTCAGCGCGCTCACGACCGTGCACGTGCGCGGCTCGTCGCGCACGGCGCTCGTTGAGGCCGCGGTGCGCACGGCGCTCGTTGCGGGAAACGCGAGCGCGCTCGACGAGGCATGCCACGAGCGCTACCCGCGCGAGTGCCTTGTTACGCTAGGGGGCACGGAGGCCGCGCGCCACGAGTGGGTGCTCGAGCGGCCCGAGGTCTGCCTGCGGGATACCGAGCCGTGGCTCGCGGCGCTGCGCTGGCTGCAGGAGGTCACGGGGCTCACGAGCGCGTGGGGCGTGCAGCAGCTCGTGCACTACATGCTCGCGCTGTGCGCGTTCGCGACGCCGCGCGGCTTCGCGCTCGCGGTCGTCGCGACGCAGGCCGTGCCGTGGCCGCCGTTTCCGCCCGGCGTCGGCAACCCCGACGGGCGCGCGGACTCGCTGCTCGCGGCGCTGGCGCTGCAGCGCCCGAATGATTAAACTGTCTCTGTTGTATTGCTAACAGCCTTATCATCATCGCATACAGCATCATTGTCGTAATCGGCTGGGTTCCACACAACAGCAAGCAATTTCTCCTCATTCTCAGCATGCTCTGCGGCCTGCTCGCGCACGCCGTCCTCGCAGTACAGCTTGAAGAACCGCAGCAACAGGTCCTCGTAGCGCAGGTGCGCCACGTCTCCAGGCGCGAGCAGCGCCGTGTCCTGCAGCTGCCGGTACAGCACGAGGTGCTGCACGGCCGCCGCGCGCAGGCGCTCGCTCGCCGCGTCCGCCGGCGCGAACACAACGTCGATGTTCTGCAGCCCTGTGTACAGCGCGATCGTGTCGCGCGTGTAGCCCTGCATCGCCGCGTACACAAGCGCGCCCACACCCTCGCCGCCGCGGGCGGCGTGCAGCGCGTCCATCTCGCTGTTGTAGGCCTGCAGCCGCTCGAGCTGCGCGATCATCTGAGCGTGCCGCGCCTCGCCGCTCTTGACCCGCATCGCGGCGCGCATGCCCGTCATGACGAGGTCGTGCGACGAGACGACGTCGCGCTCGCCGGCCGTCTCCCGGAACACAAACACGGGCAGCGGCGGGCAGGGAAACGCATACACTGCAAGTGACTGCGCGCAGACATCGTCGACGCGCTGCTGCATTTTTTGCGCGGCCACGTGCGCCGCCGCCTGATATACAGCGCGCCAGAGCACACAGCGGTGCAGCGCACACACACAGCGTTGGTTCGTGTTGTTTATTGCATCAACGACATGGTCCACACGCGGAGCGTGGCCCACGCGCCTTCACCGACATCTAGTGTCGGCACCGGCGCGTCGAGCAGCTGTGCGTAGACCATCTCGAGGGCGTTTTCGGACAACACGCGGACGGGGCTTGTGAGCCCCCTCACGGCGTGTGCGCCCATGCAGAAGGCAGCCATGCGCTGCTGCCGCGCCTGTGTTCGGACGCAATACAGAAGGACATCCGGATTGTTGTCGGGGGCGGGGAAGACGGAACACTTGTCAAACTGCATCGACAGCGAGTACTGTTTCTTGGTTCCGTAGATGTGGAACATCATGACAAAGCACTTGTCTTCGAAACGGAACGTGATGACATGGGCGTGTTCTTTGCTGTGCCTCACGCGGACGTCCGCGCCTTGCCGGAGCAAGAGATCCGTGACATGCATCACGGTTCGTGTCACGACATCTGCGAGTTCCAGGACACCGTCCTTGACTCGCATGCTGCGAGAGCCGCGCTTACGCTCCACCGCGAACTTGCACATGGTCTCTACGACCTCGTCGAACGTGAAAGTGGGAATGGGGTTGGACATGGGTGGCGCATGCCCAGCGCGGGCGGCGCTTTAATACTCGACAGCAGTCGTTTTGGTTCGTGTTGTTTATTGCATCAACGACGCGGCCCACGCGTAGAACACGTTCCACATATTGTCATCGACAACAAGTGCCGGGACCGGTGTGTCGCACAGCTGCGCGTAGACCATCTCGAGGATGTTCTCGGGCAGCGTGTGGACGAGGCTTTTCGGTGACTTGACTGCGCCCATGCAGAACGCGAGCATGCGCTGCTGACGCGGGCACGTGCGGTCACAGTACACGATGTACAACGCAGTGGTGACGGGAACGGGGGGGAAAGCGACCGGCATCAAGAGTGCCTTCAGCCTGTACGACGCGATGCTGCCGTCGACGTGCAACGTCATGCTACAGCATCGTCCCGGAAACCGGAATACGATGTAGTAGCACATGGTGTCGAGGCACTTCACGCCGACGTCTCCGTCGGCCGTGAGCAGTGCGTGCGTAACATGCATTGCAGCGTGTTTTAAGCGTGCCTGGATCGCCGTGCTCTCACCATCGATTCGCGCAACGATAGTGCCCCAGAAAATGGTAGGGTCACACGCGTATTCGCAAATCCTCTTGACTGCCGACTCGAATGTGTATATGGTGGGGGTGGACATGGGTGCACAGCATTGTGCATGTGGTGCTTTAATACACAACAGCCCGCGTTGGGGTATGTGATTTATTGGATCATCGCAAACGTTTGCAGTTTGCGCCACGCATCGAGGCGCTTCAGTTCGGTGTCGCACGCAGCGAGCGGGGGAGGCGTCTTGCGGTCAAGCGGTGATGGGTTGTAGTAGAACACGAGCGAGTGCGGCCGCTGGAAGCGCAACTGGCTTAGCATCGCATAAGGGTGGAACGGATCCTCCTCCGCGAAACGAAGCCGTGGGGTCCCGCGCGAAACGAAGTCGGCCTTGCTGCAGATGACGACGGCGCCTGTCAGGGTGCCAGACATGTGGATGTCCAGGACTCTGCAGAAACAGTCGTCGTCCGTATTGTTCATGTCACGGAAGCGGTAGTAAAGGCGGGCTTGCTCGATGCACCGGCCATTCTCGTTTGACGATCTCGTCAAGGCGGCGTCGCCGCCGTTCTCGAGCACGGTCTGTACTACGTGAAGCGTGATCATCTCTATCTCGTGTTGCAGCTGCACGACACATCCCGCAGGATTCTTCTGCCACTCGAAGTGGAACTCGTTGTGTTCTAAGTTCAGCATCTCGCGGTCAAGACGATGCAGCATAGCCTCGAACGTCGACTGCATGACGGCCATGGGGGAAGGGAAGGGTGCGCGCATACCGCGCACGGTCTTAAATAGGCACGGCACAGTTTTCGTATTTCGGGATGTGCCGGCGGCGCGCAGCGATGCCGGTGCTGCTGCTGTTGCTGCTGCTGCTGCACACAGCGCGCGCCGCCAACACGACCACGAACAGCTTCACGTACAGCGCGCTCGGCGCTGACGTGAGCGCGCCGCGCTTCGTCGAGTCAAACACGACATGGCAGTTCGACGTGAGTGTCTCGGCTGCGGCTGGAGACCTAGTCTTCCCGCTGCTGCCGGTGCCGCCCGCCGCGTGCGCCGGCGGGCTCGTGCCGCTGTGCTGCCTGTACGGGCTGGCGGACGGCAACCGCGAGCTCGGTGCGTATCTACACTACCTCGGGCCGTGCGAGGCGCACGCAGGCGCGTCGAGCGCGGCGGTGCTGGAGGACGCGCCGCGGCCGGACGCGCTGATGAAGGGCATGGGCCAGCTGCGCAGCTGGTGCCCGACGCCGCTTGCGTGTGTCTTCGAGCTCGACGATACGCAGTTCTTCAACGTCACTGTGGCGTACACCGACGACACGCGCGAGCTGGCGCTCGCGGTCGCGTTCGTGCGTTCGCTCGAGGGCTCGCCGCTCGTGCAGCTCGCGCTCGCGCGGCACACGATGCGCTTCGACGTGCGCTCAAACAGCATGCAGTTCGCGTTCCGCGACGCCTGTGAGGGCATGTCGAAGGCACCCGACGCGCTGTGGCGCGCGGGCGACGCGTGCCTGTGGTTCTGCGGGCCGGGCTTCCTGCTGCAGCCCAGCGCCCCGAGCTACTTTGCAATGCCGCCCGGCGCGCCGAATACATGCGCGGCGGTGCCGCGCCCGGCGCTGCTGCTCGAGTTCGAGCTCACTGTGACGACGGGCTGGACACCGGCTGCGCTGCAGCTCGCAGCAGCGGCCGCGACCGGGCTGCTCGAGCAGGACACGGCGTACTACCAGCTGCCGGCGGGCTTCTCGGCCGTGCTCTTTTCGCGCGACTGCGCGGCGAATGCGAGCGCGCTGCTCGCGACGACGACGGCGGCGCTCGCGGGTCTCGCGGGCGTGGCCGTGCAGAGCGCGCAGGTAACGTCCTTCTGCCCACTGCCCACGGAACCGTTTGCAGTGCTGTGGGTGGCCGTCGGCTGGGCCTGCGCGGGCACGCTCGTGCTCGGGGCGGCGACGTGCACGGCCTGCACGCGGCGGCGCTCGTCGCGGCGGCGGCTCGCCGAGCGCTTCGCGCCGCTCGTCGCGGGCGGCTTCAGTGTGTCGTACACGCGGCTGCGGTCGCTGGACAGCACCGCGCGGCATGTATAAGCCTCTGTCGTGTAACAAGCGATGCTGTGTGAGCGCACCGACAGCACCTGCGATGTGCCGCTCGGGCAGTCGCTGCCGTTCTACTACAAGCTCGCCGCGCTCGCCTTGTTCCACACCGTGCAGCCGTCGCGGGCCTCGCTCACGCACAACGCCGCGCCGCTGCTTGTGGTCGGCGCTGTGCTCGGTGCGCTCTACGTGCACCCGCTGCTCACGGCGCGCATCCAGCACAAGGACCTCGCGCTGCACCTCGTCTCGGTGCTCGGCGCGTTTTTTACGTACCTGAACGCGGTGCTGTTGTGCACGCTGCTGTGCCCGGGCGCGGAGCTGCTGCTCTCGACGCTGTGCGCGATGCACCTGCTGCACGCCGTCGCGGCCTCGCTCGCACCTTCGCTGCACGATGGGCTGCTACCCGCACAGGCGGAGATGCGGCTGCTGCTGAGCCTGCTGAAGCTCGCGGTTGTGCCTCTCACATGGCTCGCGACGCAACACATTTCAGAAGGGCGGCTGGACGTGCAAGCAGTGGTTTACTGTCTCTTTATGCCGGAAACGCTTGGCTTGCTGCTGCAGGCGCTGTTCGCGCTGCTGTAGAGCCCACACACAGCCTCTGCATCTACGCTACCCCGTCCTCTGAGGACGCCTCTGAGGACGAGGAGTACTGCTGTGGCGCCAGATGCACCAGCGGCGGCACTGCACGCAGGTAGCGCCTGCAGTCAGAGCCATGCACGATCCGCGCGCTGCCGATGGCCGGCAAGATCGAGGCCACCTTGCTGGTGACGTAGACACGCATGCCGTCAGTGTTCTGCTCCTGCTGCACGGCAAGTGCGACCTCTTGCTGCACTGGGTCGGCGAGCTCGTCAGCGAGGTCGAAGCCGTCGACGGTGGCGCCTGTCGGCAGCAGCACGTACGCGGGGCGCACCCAGAAGTGGCCGCCGACCATGCGGCCGATGCGGTTGCTGGCGCACGCGAGCACCTCGTACTTCCAGCTCCCTAGCAGCAACTCGTGCATCTCCGGTAGCGTGCGGAGCACCGCGAGCAGCACACACAACGTCGCGCCTTGTTCGGGATAGTTGTTGCTGAGGTCCAGGCGCTGTAGACAGGACAGGCGCTCGAAGCACGGTGCGAGCAACACCAGCGCCTTGTCAGAGAACAAGTTGTCTGCGAGGACAAGCTGCTGCAGCGTTACCGGCAGCGCCTTGCTGTTCGCGATCGACTCCACGAAATCGAAGCCGAGTGTGTTGCCGGAGAGGTCGAGCACAGCGAGATGCGGGCACCGCATTGTCGCCATGAAGTCGTAGTAGTGATTCACCGGTGTCGACATCGCATCCATTGGCACGTCGTCGCCGGTCACGCGCAGCACACGCAGTGAGTCGCTCGCGAGGCCGTTCATCACCGCGCACATCGCGCCGTACTCATGTGAGACATTCTGCAGATCGATCACCTGCATGCCTTTAAAGGCCTCCGCCAGCTGGTTCGTCTGCATGCCGTTGAGCTCGCCGCGCAGAGTGAGCTGGTTGAGGCTGAGGCGCTGCAGCAGCTGTCCGCTGCGCGTGCTTGTGAGCTGCCAGGGTGTGATAAAGTCGAACTCGAGGTGCCTTATCTGTGTGTAGTCACTGAGCTTCATCAGCAGCTCTGTGCCGTTGGCCTCGTCCCTCGGACAGACAGGATCCGAGAAGATGAGTGTATCGATGGTGAGAATGCCCTTCACGCCCTGCATCTTACGTTCCAGTTGCAGAACCGCCTCTGTGAGCACAGCTGAAAGCAGCGTCGTCGCGTTCGCAGCTTTCGTCCCTCCGCCGCTGCTCCACCTGAGCTTGATGGGGACCTGCTTCTCGCTAAACTGTGCGAGTGAGGTCGCCACTTGATCGCGGTAGCGCTGCAGCACGGGCATGAAGCTCGTGCGCCGCTTATCGACGTAGCCGATCGACTGCTCGAGGAGAACCCGCCGCTTCGAAAACACGATCATGTTCCGCACCTGGCGGCTCACCTTCATGCCGAGCAACAGCGACTCCTCGGGCCAGTGCTCCGCGAGCATCATGTGCATGGCGTGCAGTGTATTCTCCGACATGGTTCGTGGCTTCTGGGGTGCCCGGGTGGCTCGCAGCATGCCTTATGATGGGTGGTGCCCCGATTCGAATCGATACGCGCTGATACGTATCGATTCGTGCTGGTACGTATCGGTACGCATCGATACGTATCGATTTGTATCGATCCGTGCTGGTACGTATCGGTACGCATCGATACGTATCGGTACACATCGATACGTATCGATTTGTATCGATCCGTGCTGGTACATATCGGTACGCATCGATACGTATCAGTATGTATCAGTACGTATCTGTCTATGTAGACGAGTTTCCCGCGCTTTCCGCCACTCCGAGTATAATGGTTTTACGGACCCCCCCCCACACCGCCACACCTCTCTGGCAAGTTCCAGACACTATTAATGACAATGATAATGATAATTCTCTCTCTCTCTCTCTCTCTATACTCTATCTCTATCTCTATTCTACTACATTATATACACTGTTATATAGTCTTCTTTTTTCCTGAAATGAGTAGAAGGTTAGAAAGAGAGAGAGATATAGTAACAGAAGAGAGAAAGGAATTATCATTATCATTATCATTAATAGTGTCTGGAACTTGCCAGAGAGGTGTGGCGGTGTGGGGGGGGTCCGTAAAACCATTATACTCGGAGCGATTTGAACCGATTTGATTTGAACGGATTTTTGTGATACGAATCGATACGAATCGATACGAATCGACACGAATCGAAACGAGCACGTATCGATACGTATCAGCACGTATCAGAGCTACAAGACCCAGCCAGAGAGGCCACAGTCACACGATGCAGACCCGATCCATGCTCCGCGACTACTACAGAAACCACCTGCCGCTGCGGGCGCTCACAATGTGGCTCGGGCAGGGGGCCTCGGTGCTGCGCGGCGCCAAACCATGCGGTGCATTCAGGCGCCGCGAGTTTGCCTTCAGATGGGGCGACCGCTTCCGGCGCTTCGCGACGTTCGACGACGAGGAGCAGCTCGCAGAGTACCTATACTGGGAAACACCAGGCTGTATCGACCTTGGCGCTGTGTACTCGGATCGCCCGTCCGAGAAGCTGCTGCAGCCGCACAGCGTTGCCCGCGAGTTTGTGCTCGACTTCGACCTTACGGACATGGCGAGCGTGCACACGAACCGCACGGAGCCCGGTGACCCAGGCTTCCGGGCGACATGGCGCTTCGTGGCGGCAGCGGTGTGTGTGCTGGACCGAGCGCTGCGCGAGGACTTCGGCTTCGAGCACCTGCTGTGGGTCTTCAGCGGGGGCCGCGGCGTGCACGTCTGGGTCGCCGACGAGCGTGCCATGCTTATGACAGACACCGCGCGCACGGCAGTGCTTCGCTACCTACAGCTGCCCGCTGAGGACGAGTACGTGCTGCACCCTGCCCTGCAACGTGCCGCCGACACCCTGCACTACGACGCCGGCTTCGGTGAGATGCTGCAGGAGCAGCGCTGGCTCGCGCCGGAGCGGCGCGACGCGACGCTGGCGCGCATCCGCGACGCCCGCCTGCGCGAGCGCGCTCGGGCTGCGCTGGCGGACGTCTCTACTGCGGGCCAGCAGGACATGGGCCTGCTGTGGACGGTGCTCCGCCGTGCACTCGAGATCCAGCCGCGCGGCAAGGGCATCGCGACGGCATGTGCTCAGGGCAAGCGCGCGGTCGCCTGGCTCGTGCTGCGGCTGTGCTACCCCGTGCTCGACGCGAACGTGAGTACGCGCCGTGACCACCTGCTCAAGATGCCGTTTGCGGTGCACCCACGCACAGGCCGCGTCTGTGTCGCGCTCGAGCCCGCGACGGTCGCGGCGCTCGACCCGGCTGCGATCCCGACTCTCACGCAGCTGTGCGAGGGCGCGGCGACGCTCGCTCCGTTTCGCAAGACGCTCGTGGACTTCGTGCGCCCACTCTGGCGCGCGCGGCAGCGTGCAGAGGCTGAGGCAGAGCAGTGGTAGCAAGAGACAGTTTTTGTCATGTGATTTACCGTCGCCTTGTCAGCGGACATGAATCTCGGGTGCATGAGGCGCTACATTGGTGGCAGTCAACACAAAAACAGCCATTTTTGAACTTATACTGCTTGCCGTAGCGTGCAGTGATCTCTTCGCGGGCATCGATGTCTCGCAGCGTGATCACGAAGGTCTTCTCGTCGTATTCCATGAAGACGGCGTTCGGTGTCTTGCATCTGTTGTTGACAAGTGCTGCGCACTCCCACGGGCACAGATCCGCTATCTTGGTTTTTCTCAAAGCGGAACAGTCGATTGCGTACCCGTTAGAGTGCAGGATCGTGTACTCAGCCACTTTCGTATTGAGCTCGTCGACTTTGTCAGGCGGAACGATTACACCTTCGTACACGGCAATGCAGCGGTCCGGTGGAATCTGCCGTGTCGCGTAGAGGCCGCGTAGCCTGCCTCTGCCTTTCACCTTGGTGACGTTCCTCCACTCCTCCGGCTTTTCATGCGGCAGAGAGCTCGGGTGCGAGAGGCGCCACATCGTCATCGATATGGGATCGTTCGTCTCGAACCCGTCCTCGTCGGACTCGTCCTCGTCGGACTCGTCCTCGTCGGACTCGTCCTCGTCTGACTCGCCGGATTCGCGCTCCTCGCGCTCCTCGCGCTCGCCCTCCTCAGACTCGTGGTCGGACTCGTCCGCTTCGGGCGTGGCGGGCGTGGCGGGCCTGGCGGGAGTGGCGGGTGTGGCGGGCGTGGCGGGAGTGGCCGACGCGCTGCTGTCAGACTCTGTGTCCGGCTGGCGCCGCGACCGCTTGGCCGCGCGCTTGTCCGCGCGCGGCCGCCTGGTATCGTGAGGACCAGCGCGGGACCGGATGTTCGTGTTACCGGGCAGGAAGTCCGTCTGTGCACTCTGCCGGCGAGCGTTCAGCGGCAGCATTGCAGGGCCGTGGTTAAGCGGCTTGCGGGGGCAACCGCCACGGTGGTGCTTTATCAGACACACGTGGCAGAAAAAGGGTGGTGGATCCGGCTGTGGATCAGACATGGGGACAATCGCGCACGGCGTGTGTGCGGCAGTTTAAATACTAGGCCGGAGCAGCACACACAGCTTTGGTTTCGGGTGTTTACTGGCCACACTGCTCATGATGGGGTGAGGTGGTAGCACCAGGCACACAGACACAGCTTTAAAAAGTCGGCTCTGCCAGCATCCCGCAGAGGGAGTACGCGGCAAGAGCAAGCACCGCGAAGAAGAGGTCGGCGACGCGGCCCTGCGCGAAGAGCGCGCGGAAACCGAACTGGTGCGCGAGGCCGGCGAGCGCGAAGTCGGCGAGCACCGACATGTACGCGAGTATGTTGTTGTCCTGTCTCTGTGCCTTGTGGAACGCGCGCACGAGCACGAGGAAGAGCAGCGGTGTCACGTACTCGCTCTCGATTCCGTCGTAGACGCGGCATAGCGCGTGCAGCAGCGCGCCGAGCAGCACGTTGATGGGCGCGCCGCGCCTGTCCGCGGGCTTGGCGGCGGCCCAGAGCCCCGTGCCAAGAAGCACGTAGAAGAACGAGTACCAGTGGAAGATCACGTCACCGGTCGTCACGAGCGAGAGACGGTACCACGAGATCGCGGGCAGCAGCAGCGCGGCGCCGAGCTCGACGGCGAGGTTGCCCGGGGGCGTCGCGTCTTCGAGCAGGCTCGCGATGTTCTGCGCAAGGCACGTCACGAGCACGACGACGGCGACGCACACGAGCGCGTAGTACCACATTTCGTCGCCGAGGCGCGCGGCGCGCACGCGCCCGCGCGCCATGAGAAACGAGAAGCTTTTCTGTGTGACGTCGCAGAGCGTGACCGCGTACGTGGTGGTGTAGTCGATGCCGCGGGCGGCGTTGCGCTCGCAGCCCTCGGTCTCTGCGATGTGTCGGCCGAGCGCGTCGTCGACGAGCGCGGCGTCGCCCGCGATGCGTGCGTCGGCGGCGCTCTCGGGGAACAAGAGCGTTCCGCCCGGCGTTGCGCAGAACGCCCCAGGGCGCCCGTGGCACGCGGTGCTGTCGTTGGTGGTTGTGCTGTAGTCCCAAAAGTACAGCGGCATGTTCGCCGGCACGAAGCGCACGCCGCGGTCAGAGACACGCACCGCGTTCGCGCCGAGGCGCAGCGCCGCGAGCTCGCCTGAGGCCCAGCGAATGGGTTCCGACTCGCCGACGCGCCGTAGCAGTGGGTACGCGGTGGGCGTATCATCGAGCGGTATGTACACTGCGTTGCAAACGCCGGCCGCGAGCAGCAGTGCGCGCACTACGACTGCGGCGGCGCACTTGACGGAGGCGCGCATTGCGGCGGCGGCGGCGATGTGGTTTTAATAGCCATACCCTGCATCGCCTCCCTGTGTGTTTCGAAACCCATCATAGCCATACCCTGCATCGCCTCCCTGTGTGTTTCGATACCCATCATGCGGTTGTACGCAGCACGCGTCTGCACGCGCTTTGGTGCCGGGATGTTGCACATACGCACGCACGCGCGTTGGTGTTGGTGCTTTTATGTGCGCCGCAGCTTCCCGCGCCGACGCAAGCATATAATAGACACTGTGGCACAGGCGCAGCGATGGCCACGCTGGTGAAACCTGTGGTGCGCTTCGTGTCCTACCTCACCTCGGCGGCGAGCGCGCTCTGGCTCGTGGCGCTGCTGTGCGACCGTCTTTACCAGTTCAACATCACATACCGCGAGGCCGCCGCGGAGCGCGCCAACGAGGACTGGCTGCGCGAGAACTGTCGCGACCCGGTCTTCTACTCGAACCTCAAGTCGCACTCGGACCTCTGCTCGACCGTCGAGCGCAACGCGCGGCGCAACCTGCTCTTCTTCTCGTTGAACCAGGTGTTGGCCGAGACGTACGTGTGCGGCGCGACGAGCTGCACCGAGCAGGCGGCCGCGGTCGTGGCGTGGTACTTCAGGCTGAGCACGTCACTGATGCTGCTCGTCTCCGCGATGGCCGTGCTCTGCCCGCTGGTTCTCGTGCAGCTTATCCGCGTCGTCGTGGAGGCGTTGCGCCCGCAGCACCAACACCACCCCGGCGCGTTTTATGCATACGCGCCGCCCATCGAGCCACAGTGCCTGCTGCTGCACAACGGCGCGCGCAAGCGCGTGTGAGCCTGCCAACTGTGTGTGTGTGTGTGTGTGTGTGTGTGTGTGTGTGTGTGTGTGTGTGTGTGTGTGTGAGCTCAGTCGTCTGCTGCAAGCAGCAGGCGGTGCAGCACCGACGCCTCGTGCAGCGCGAGCACGTGCTCGGCGACTGCGGCGTCCGCGGGCGCGCCCTGTGCGAGCAGCGGAAAGACCTCGATGCCGAGCTGCAAGCACGCTGGACACCAGGTCGTGACGGCGTGCACGTGGGAGCGCTCGAGCTCGAGCGCGATTTCGCGCAGCGACGCGGGCGTGTGCCCGCGCAGCGCGGCGCTGTAGCTCACGCGCGCGAGCGCGAGTAGGTCGCCGAGGCCGGCGGCGATGCGGCAGAAGCGGCAGTGCATGGCGTGTTGCAGCTGATTTGCCTGGATTTGGCGCGCGGTTGCTCTTCAGCTGCTTTCGGTTGCTTTATCTCTTTACAGATCGTAATAGAATAGGCGTATTGGCCTACTGCGGCATAAAGGCCTACATCACGCGCACGCTGGCGCTGCCGTGCGCGAGCGGGCGCGTGGACAGCAGCGAGAGCACCCAGCACCACATGGCCTCGATGAAGAAGACGACGTTGATGATGTCGCGCTGCCCGGCGTACGCCGACTCGCTGACGCAGACAGGCATGGCGAACACGACGACGGTGAGCGCGAGCGCGGCGAGCTGCCGGCGCGGCAGCGCGGCGCAGAGGAAGACCTGCAGGTGCAGCAGCGCCATCTGCATTGCGAAGCGGCCCTCGAGCAGCGAGCCGTGTAGGTCCTGCAGCGTGCTGAGCGCGACGGGCAGCGTGCATAGCAGCAGGCCGCAGGCGCAGTACGCCGTGTAGCGCCGGCGCATGCAGAAGCACAGCAGGCCGTGCAGCGTCACGGTCGCCACCAGCAGTGGCAGCAGCAGCGCGCTGATGTGGTACGGCGCGTTTTGCGCCGGGTCCTCCTGCAGCACCGTCGGCACGAAGGCCGCGGCGACGAGCATGTTGGCGACGTACATGTACTGCAGCACGTTCAGCGGCAGCGCGACGGCGTCGGCGGCGCTCAGGCTGTTCGCGCGCTGCTCGCTGACGTCGAGCGACACGCTGCGGGACGACGACGCGCGCGAGGCCGTCAGCGGCCGCACGCCGCGGAAGGAGCTTATCAGCTGGTGCGCGTGCGTGAGCACGCCGACGACGGGCTCGGGAGGCGGAGGCTGCGTCGGCGCGGGCGGCAGTGGCTGTGGCAGCGTGCGCGGCAGCAGCGCGCTCGTCTTCGTGTCGAGCGTCCACAGCTTGCGCTCCATGTCGACGTCGAAGCTGCGCTGCGGCTGCATCGTGTGCGGTGCGCTGCATTTGCGGGCGCGTATGCGCTAAATACGCGCGGAGCGTTTCAGCGCTTCGCGCCGCGCGGCGCCTCGCGCGGCGGCGGCGCGGTGGCCTTGGTGATGTTCTGCAGGTTCTGCAGGTACGCGCCGTCGTCGTGCGTGGTCTTGCGCTTGCGCCCGGTGAGGTTCGTGCGCTCGCCGAGCAGCAGGATCTCGGAGAGCTGCGCGGTGACGTCGGGCGTGACCGCGCCGATCTCCCACAGGATCTTGAGGTCGTCCATGCTGTGCACGTCGAGGCGCGGCACGGGGTTGAAGGTGACCTCGACGTCGCCCGGCTCGCACTCGTAGAGCGTGCAGTACACGGACTTGACGAGCTCGCTGAGCATGCCGCAGAGGCGCTGCACGGTGTTGCTGAAGAGGCGGCTGTTGGTCTCGCTGTGCCCGGCGCCCTCCTGCCCGCCGCGCGCGTGGCCGTACGCGATCTCGTACGGGATCCCGAGCAGCGAGGACGTGTCGCGGCGGTACTTGTCGAGCAGCAGTGCGACGTCCTCGCACGGCGTGAGCGAGCTGAGCTGCTCGATGCGGTGGTGCACGGGCAGGTTGTACAGGCTCGGGACGTGGTTGCTCGGCTGCGCGATCTGCTGCTCGAGCTCGCGGTGCCGCGACTCCATGTAGTAGCGGCCCTGGTTCAGGCGGCTGCGCTCGCTGCCGGTCTCGTAGTAGAGGTAGCTGTGCGTCGGCTCGTTGCTCACGGCGTTCGGCGGCACGCAGCTCGTGAAGATGCGCGCGGTGGTGTTCCACGCGTCGGCGTAGCTGCGCCGGATCTGCGCGTCGCGCAGGTTCTTGTAGTCGCTCAGGAGGTGGCTCAGCGGCGAGCACACCGTCGCGTAGATGAGCGAGTTGCCGTTCACGTTGAGGTCCGGCGTCGCGACGTCGAAGACGAAGACGTCCTCGGGGTCGATGTCCGCGTGCGTGAGGCGCACGCGGTGCTGCACGAGCTTCGAGCCGTTCTCGTTCGGCGGCACCTCGAGGTGGTCCCAGCGCCCGCGGCGCTGCTCGCCGAGCGTCTTGTTGCTGCTGCTGCTGTCGCCTTTCGGCGCCTTGCCTTTGGCCTTGTCGTCCGCATCATCGCGGTCGGCTGCGGGCTGCGCCGCCTGCGCGACCGCCTTGCGGCCGCGCGCGTCCGCCACCGCGCGCGCCTGCGTCTCGACGGTCCACGTGAACGTGCCGTGCGGCAGCGTCATCGGCACGAGGTCGCCGGAGGGCAGCTTGCGCGGGTACCACGGCACGAAGCCGTAGATGAAGGAGCACTTCACGGCGTCGGTGCAGAACGTGCGGTAGTTCATGTTCACGTGGCTGCGGAACGCGTCGGTCATTGAGCGCCCGCGCACGACGATCGAGATGTCCTCCGTCAGGCACGCGCTCGCGAGCAAGTTCAGGCAGTGCGTGACGTTCGGCTCGTACAGCGCAAGCTCCAGCAGCAGTGCGCGGCTCGCCTCGATGTCGCTGCTGCGAAACGCCGCGCTGCTCTGCGCCTCTGCGCGGCGCCGCGCGTCCGCGAGCACGCGACCCTGCATCACGCGGCACACATTGAGCGCGCCTATATACAGCCCCACACACGGCTTCCGCGTTCAGATGGGTTATGTATTAAAGCCAGCGCGATAGGGCACACGCAACTGCACGATGAAGAAGACGCTGTGTCTGCTTTTCGTCGCGGCACTGCTGCCTGCGCTGCTGCTTGCACTGCCGCCAAACCCCACACAGCCCGCGCCGCCCGCGCGTCCCGAGCTGCACGGCATGCCGCTCGCAGCGCCGCGGCTGCGCGCGGTGCGGCGCACCGACAGCAACACGTTCGAGTGTTTCGTGTCCGTCGTCGTGGTCCGCGGCGGGCGCGAGTTTCTGTGCGTGCCCGACCGCGATGGCGTGCTGTACTACGACATCTCGGCGGCCGTGAGCGGCAGCCTGCGCGAGACGCTCGAGCAGGCGCTGCAGAACACGCGCGTGCGCGTGCACGCCCGCGCCGCAGACCTCGTGCCGTGGGAGCCCGTGCCGCCCGGCACGCTCGTCAGCCTCGTGGCCGTGGGCAGCGCACGGCGCAGCGCGAAGAACGCCGGCACGCGCCAGATCCTCGCGGTGCGCATCTCGGGCACCGACGCCACGCTCGGATGGACGTCCGCGGCGGTGTCCAATGCGCTGTTCGGCACGAACGGGCGCAACGTCACGATCAAGGCGAACATGAACGGCTGCTCGAAGGGCGTGTTAAACTTCACGGAGTACACTGGCACCGGCGTCGTCAACGGCGTGCTCGACGTGGACGTGAACATGACGATCGTGGGCACGAGCCTGGCGACAGTGATTGCCGAGGCTAAGACGCGCACGGCCGCGGCGCTGAACGTGTCGCTCAGCACGATCGACCACATCATGTGGGCGGTGCCGCAGGGCGCCATCAAGGGCAGCTCGAGCAGCTGGGCGGCGTACGCCACGCTCAATGGTAACGAGGTCACGCTGCGCAACGAGGACATCATGCAAATCTCGGTGCAGATGCACGAGACCGGCCACAACCTCGGCTTCGACCACTCCGCGCGGCTCAATGCGGACGGCTCGCTGTCCGAGTACGGCGACCGCAGCTGCGTCATGGGCATCTCGTACAACAACCAGCAGGTCCCCGTGAAGTGCTTCGGGCCGTCGAAGATCGCGAAGATGGGCTGGTTCACCGAGTGCACCGAGACGGTCGCGGCCTGGGACGCGCCGCGGCGGCGCGCGCTCGTCGGCGTGTCGGACTACGTGCCCGGCGTGTGCAACGCCTCCGCCGAGGCGGTGCTCGTCGTGGTGGACACGGGGATGACCGACGACGTCTTCGTCAGCTACAATACGGCCACGGGCTGGAACGCCGGCGTGGAAGGCGGCACCGCGAACGCGAACGACGGCGCCTGGAAGGTGATCGTCGTCAAGGTAATGTGTGTGTGTGTGTGTGTGTGCATGGGCGTTTCTCACGGCCTGTGCAACAGGACCGCACCCAGGTGCAGTGGTCGCAGCGCCTGGCCATGCTCTCCGCGGGCGACGCGCTCACATACAGCGACACAGCGGGCATGCCGGTCGTCATCAAGTACTGCTCGAACAGCGGCGGCAAGGCGGTCGTCGCGACGGGGCCCGTCACGATGCCCGACGTGTGCGCGGACCCCGTCATCACCGACGAGTGCGCGGGCGGCACGCACAACTGCGACGGCAACGCGACGTGCACCGACGTGACGTACGGCTTCTACTGCGAGTGCAAGCCCGGCTACAGCGGCAGTGGCACGTCGTGCTCGCTGCTGCCGCCCGTGAACGAGTGCACCGCCGCGGTGTGCAGCGGCAACGCGACTTGCACGGACCTGGCGATCGGCTACAGCTGCGCCTGCAACTCGGGCTTCGTCGGTGACGGCGTTACCTGTGAACTTCCTGTCAACGAGTGCGTCGACGGCACGCACGCGTGCGCCGCTGTTGGCGGCGTGTGCACGGACCAGTCGATCGGCTACAGTTGCGCCTGCACCACGGGCTTCAACGGCAACGGCTACACGTGCACCGACACGAACGAGTGCACGCAGCAGCTGCACAACTGCAATGCGAACGCGGTGTGCTACAATGGGCTCGGCAGCTTCGTGTGTGGCTGTAACACAGGCTTCGCAGGCAGCGGCGTGGCTTGCAGCGACGTCAACGAGTGCACACTCGGCCTCGGCACCTGCGCGGCGGTCGGCGGCGCGTGCACGAACACGGCCGGCTCGTTTACCTGTGCGTGTGTCGCGGGCTTCAGCGGCACTGGGGTGACCTGTGCCAACGTCAATGAGTGCACCGCGGGCACGCATAGCTGCAGCACACACAGCACATGCACGGACACACCGGGCGCGTACGCGTGCGTGTGTGACGCGGGCTTCGCGCTCAGCGGCAGCGTGTGCACGGACGTCGACGAATGCGCGCGGGCCACGCACGACTGCGGCGCGCACTCGGCGTGCAGCAACACGGTCGGCGCGTTCACGTGCGCGTGTGAGCTCGGCTTCGCCGGCACTGGCGGGCGCAGCTGTGCAGACATCAACGAGTGCGCGACGGGCGGGCACAACTGCGCGGCGGCCAATAGCGTGTGCTCGAACACGGCCGGCGGCTTTGCGTGTGGCTGCGCGGCCGGCTTCGACGGTGACGGCGTTTCGGCTGCAGCGGGCGGCGGCGGCTGCACGGACCGCGACGAGTGCGCCGCCGGCACGCACAACTGCGGGGTGCACACGGTCTGCACGAACACACCAGGCTCCTTCACGTGCCCGTGCGCGGCAGGCTTCGCGCTGAGCGGCGGCACGTGCACGGACGTCGACGAGTGCGCGACGCAGCAGCTGGTGTGCAACGTGGGCGGTGCCGTGTGCGACAACACTGTGGGCGCGGCGCGCTGCCTGTGCGGTGCGGGCTACAGCGGCGACGGGCTCTCGTGTGTCGACATCGACGAGTGTGAGACGGGCCTCGACAGCTGCGTCGCGGACGCGACGTGCACGAACACGGCCGGCAGCTTCACGTGCGCGTGTCCAGTGGGCCGCTCGGGCGCGCAGTGCGCGGACATCAACGAGTGCACGGGAGCGACGCACAACTGCGCAGCGCACGCGACGTGCACGAACACCGCGGGCAGCTTCACCTGTGCGTGCAACACGCCCACGTACACGGAGAAGTCGGGCAACGTCACGTTCACGTGCCGCTCGACAGAAGCCTCCGCGCCGAGCTGCTTCGCGACGGTAACGTACGAGACGTGGAAGCTCTCCCCGAAGGTCGCGCTGTACGTCGCGGAGACGGACTTCGTCCAAAGCAATAAGCTGGTCACGACGGTGCTGCTCAACGACGTGTCTGTCGGCGCGATCCCCGACATGCTCTCACAGAAGGACCAGTGTGCACTGTTCACAAAGGTGGGCACAGTGTCGCTGCCGACGAACACGCCCGAGTCGGCGCCCGGCATGCGCACCGCAACCGTGGCCATCTACACGTCGCCGCAGGTGCTGCGGCGCGCGGCGTGCGCGTACTCGCTCGACGCGCGCCTCGTCGTGACGCACACGAGCGGCGTGTTGTGCACCTAGATGTACGGCTGGCACGCGCAGGCTGTGTATGTATTAAAGCTACATACAGTGACACGGCCAACGCATGCCATTGCTCTGGCTGTTGCTGTTCGTGTGCGGGGCTGCCAGCCAGAACGTCTCTGTGCTCGTCGTGCGCATCTCGGGAACCGACATCGAGCCGGGCACGACCACCTGGTGCTCCAACGTGGTCTTTGGTACAGCCGGACGTGTAGTGCAGCTGAAGTCGCAGATCGAGGGCTGCTCGAAGGGCCGCATGAGGATCTTGCCGCACACGGGGCCTGGCATCGTGGACGGCGTCACAAACGTGACGCTCAACGTGACGCTCAAGAACAAGAACTATTCAGACTACGTCGGCAAGGCGAAGGCAGCAGCGGTGAACGCCTCGGTGGGTGCAGACGCCGTGTACTGGGTCTGGCCGGAGGGCGTGCTCAACAAGGACAAACAATCTGGGTGGACAGCAACCACGTCCGGCAACGACGTGCAGGTGCGCAGCACGTGGCTGGCTTACATGACAGTTATCACGCACGAGTTCGGGCACACACGGGGCATGCACCACTCGAGCGAGCGGCAGTCAGAGTACGGTGATAAGACGTGCCTGCTGGGTGTATCGACCACGAAGTCGAGCAGCCCAAAGCACTGCTTCAATACCGCCAAGACGTACCGCTTGAACTGGTTCCCGGAGTGCACCGAGGAGGTCTCCAGCTGGGCAGTGCCGCGCAGCCGCTATATGCTGGGCATGTCCGAGTACGTGCTGGGCACGTGCACGCTGTCCACACAGGCCGTCATCGTGCGCATCAGCAACCTCGGGGTGGACGACTCAGTCTTCATCGGCTACAACACTGCGACGGGCTACAACGACGAAGTGGAGGAGGCGCAGAACATGGTCACTGTCATCTCAGACAACCTCAACGGCCCCTTCAGGACGTTTTCGTATCGGCTCGCGACGCTAGTCGTCGGCGACAACTACACGTACACGCCCGCGTCGTCAAAGAAGCCCGTCTTCATCCAGTTCTGTGCGGTCGTGAACGGCACCGCGCGTGTGGCGACAGGCCCCGCCGACGGCACGAACCTGTGCGCCGCCACAGCTCTTGTCGACGAATGCGCGCTCAACACGGACAACTGCCACGCGAACGCGACGTGCGCCGACACGGCCAGCAGCTTCACGTGCGCGTGTCTGCCCGGCTTCGACGGCACCGGTACGTCCTGCACGGCGGAGCCGCCTGCCGACGAGTGCGCGGCGCACACGCACAGCTGCGCCGTGAACGCCACGTGCACGAACACGGTCGCGGCCTACGACTGCGCATGCAACGCGGGCTTCACCGGTGACGGAATCACGTGTACTGCGCTCGTGAACGAGTGCGCCGCGTCCGTGTGCGCCGTGCCCGGCGGCGCGTGCACCGACAAGCCCATCGGGTACACGTGCAACTGCACGATGGGCTGGATAGGCAACGGCTTCGCATGCACGGACGTGAACGAGTGCACCGACAAAACGCACGACTGCGCCGATAACGCGACGTGCAGCAACGCGCAGGGCACCTACACGTGCGCGTGCAACACGGGCTACCGCGGCGACGGGCACGTCATGCACAGCACCCCGTGCTCGGACGTGGACGAGTGCAGCGAAGCGACGCACAACTGCGGCAACCACACGGTGTGCACGAACACGGCGGGCAGCTTCACGTGTCCATGCACGGGCGGCTTCAGCGGCACACCGTGCGTGGACGTCGACGAGTGCTCGCTGCATACGCACAACTGCCGCGCGCACGCGACGTGCACAAACACGCCGGGCTCGTTTACGTGCACATGCAACACGGGCTGGACGGGGGTCAACTGCAGCAACGTCGACGAGTGCGCGCAGGGGCGCGCCAACTGCGACGCGCACGGCGCCTGTGCGGACAGCCAGGGCTCGTTCACGTGCGCGTGTAACGCGGGCTACAGCGGGAGCGGTGTGTCGTGCACGAACCTGAACGAGTGCACGCTAAACACACACAACTGCGCGGCGACGGGCAGCGCGTGCACGGACACGGAGGGCGCGTTCTTATGTGCATGTGTTTCGGGATTCGAGGGCAACGGCACGTACTGCGCGGACCTCAACGAGTGCGCACTGCAGACAGACACATGCGTAGATACCGCGACGTGCACAAACACGGCGGGCAGCTTCACGTGCGCGTGCAATGCCGGCTTCAGCGGCACAGCCTGCACCGACGTCGACGAGTGTGCGACGCTGCAGCGCAACTGCACGGCGGCCGGCACGGTGTGCCGGAACACCGTGGGCTCGTCGCTCTGCGTGTGCGCCACGGGTTACACGGGCGACGCGAGCACGGGCTGCGCGAACATCAACGAGTGCAGCGCGGGCATCGCGAACTGCGGCGCCGCGACGTGCACGGACACGGCAGGCAGCTTCACGTGCACGTGCCCGGTGGGCTTCTCGGGCGCGCAGTGCACGGACATCAACGAGTGCGGCGCGGCGACGCACAACTGCCACGCGAACGCCACGTGCTCGAACACCAACGGCAGCTTCACCTGCGCGTGCAAGGCGGGCTTCGTCGAGGACTCTGCCAACGTCACGTTCTGGTGTAACTCGACGGCCACGCCCGGGCCGTCGTGCAGCGTGCTCGTGACCTACCCGACCTGGAACCGCCTGCCCGTGGTCACCGTGCTCGTCGCAGAGACGGATTTCCAGGTGCAGAACAAGTACGTCTCGCAGATCTCCGTCGCGGGCACGGCATACGTGTACGCGAGCGGTTCCTCCTCGAACAACATGACCCGAGCGCTCTGGCGCAGTGGCCTGTGCAGTACGTTCACGTCTCAGGGCACGGTCGGCCTGCCTGCGACGGGCGCTGCGCTTGTCGCGATCGCCACGACGAACCAAGTGACAAAGCAGACTGCGTGCTCCTACGCGCTCACTGCGAAGGCCGTCGTTAGTCACAGCAGTGGGCTCGCGTGTCGCGCGTCGCCTTGATCGGCATGTATATAAACACAATAAAGCCTGGTCTCTGTAATGAGGTACGCACTGCTGCTGCTGCTGCTGCCGCTGCTGCATGCGCAACAGGACCCGCCGCCTATGGTCGGCAACCGCACTGTGCTGCTGGTGCACATCAGGACGCCGAACAGCGAGACGGCAGCACCAAACGAGCCGATCGGCGCCTCGCGCGGCTCGGATGCAGTGTTCGGCACGTTCGGTGACCTATTCACGCCCACTCAGCAGTTGCTAGACTGCTCACGCAGGCGCCTGCAGTTCGTGCCGGCCACGGGCACCGGTGTTGTGGACGGAGTGCTTTCCTTTGTTTTTACCGACTCGTGGACACAGATCGACCGCACTGAGGCGTTCGCCCGCATCCAGACCGAAGTCTCAGCTTATTTTGGGGGCAACCTGACGGCGTTCGACCACATTGCTGTCATGTTCCCCGACGGCACCAAGGTCCCTGCTCTGGCCAACACCGCCACAGGCACTGCCTCTGGCACTGGGTTCCGCTCGATTTCCGATAAGAACGGCAAGTGGTCGTGGTACATGGGTGCCCAGCTGATGATACGCCCGACCACGGCACGCAGCTTGATAGAGTTCCCCTCTCATTTCATGAACAGTCTCGGCAGCAACATGAACCTCGGCCAGTCCGACGACTTGACCGGTAACTTAGTCGACGATACCTGCATCATGGGCACCACGTACCGCAGCGCGTGGACCAATCCTACCCGCAACGCCACGGACGGCCCGCTGATGTGCTTCAACGGGCCCAAAACGTGGCAGCTGGGCTGGTTTCCCGAGTGCGTGACGACGCTGAGCTGGGAGGCCGTGCGCTACGGCAGAGTGACGCGGACGCTGCTCTCAACGGCTTTGTACGCGAACACCAGCACTGTGTGCGGCAGCAGCAATGCGGTCGTCATCCGCATTATACTGCCTGACAACACGACGAGCCTCTTCATATCGTTCCATGCCAAGACAAGTGTCACTTCGCACGCAGACGAAGTCGGGAAAAATAATAAGATCCTCGTGCATGTCGGTGGAACAGGCATTTCATCGACGCTGCGGTACGACATGAACGAGGCCACGGGCAACAGGCTCTATGCGTACCGGACCCCTACCCTGGACCTCGCGGTACGCGGCTGCACCACATCCCTTTTCACGACCACGGTCAGGCCGTCCGTGCAGATCGGGCCCAACGACGACGCGAGCGAGGCCTGTGGTGGAGGCACGGCGTACGTGCAACGCAACGAGTGCCTCAGCAATTCGACGCACAACTGCAAAAGCTTCAACTACTGCAATGACACGTTGGGTTCGTTCGTCTGCAGATGCATCACTGGGTACACTGACAGCTCGACGGGGTACTTCGGCACGTGCCTGGCCGCGACTGCTGCGTCATGCTCCAAAGCACACTACAACGACATGTGGCGCCGCAACGTGCGCATGCGCGTGCACGTGGCGCTCACGGACTTTACCGGACCAGAGAAGCGCGTGCTGAACGTGACGATGAGCGGCAAGAACATACCTCTGGTCAACGATCTGAGCACTGCCGGCACGTCTGACCAATGCACAACATTCGTACCGGTTACCGACTTCATCGACGCGACGCCAAACGTGCTGCAGTACGACTTCGCGGTCATACTCAGCCCGAACGTAACCAAGTCCAGCAGCTGCACGAACCGAGTCACAGCGCAGATCGAAGTGGTGCACGCGAGCGAGATAACCTGTGTAGACATTAACGAGTGCGCGACTGGCGCACACACCTGCGTGTCGGGCTGTGTGAACACCGCGGGCTCCTTCGCTTGTTCGTGTCCTGTTGGCTACACAGGCACCGGAGTAACGTGCACCGACATCAACGAGTGCAACGGCACCGCGCACAACTGCCACAGCAACGCGACGTGCACGAACACCCCCGGTGCGTTCACGTGTGCCTGTAAGCTCGGCTTCGTCGGCGACGGCGTCGTCGCGTGCGCCGACACGAATGAGTGCGACACAGACCAGGACAACTGTGCCGTGTCCGGCAGCGCGTGTGCTAACACGGTCGGCTCCTTCACATGTTCGTGCGTCACGGGCTGGACCGGCGACGGGCTCACCTGCAACGACTACAATGAGTGTTCGGCACACACACATAACTGCGCGCTCAACGCGACGTGCACGAACAATGGCGGCAGCTTCAGTTGTGCGTGCAATGTGGGTTGGCAGGGCAACGGGACTGCCTGCGTAGACAAGAACGAGTGCAGCGACGGCACGCACGGCTGCGCGGTGACCGGTGTGTGTGCGAACAGCATCGGCAGCTTCGTCTGCAACTGCCCGACGGGCTACAGCGGCAACGGAGTCGTGTGCAGCGACGTCGACGAATGTGTGTTGGCTACAGACAACTGCCACGCGAACGCGCTGTGCACGAACACGACGGGCTCGTTCACGTGCGCGTGCATCGCTGGATACAACGGCAGCGGCGTGGTCTGCGCAGACACGGACGAGTGCGCGAAGAGCGTGGACGACTGCAGCTCACGGGCGCGCTGCAACAACACGGTGGGCAGCTTCACGTGCACATGCAATGCGGGCTGGAACGGCACGGGCGTGACCTGCACGGAATACAACGAGTGCATCAAGAACATGGACGACTGTGTGGTCGGTGAGGAGACGTGCAAGAACACCGTGGGCAGCTTCACGTGCACGTGCGATGCGGGCTACACCGGGACACACCTCAACTGCATCGACTTGAACGAGTGCACGACGCGGAACGTCACGACGAACGCCACGCTGCATAACTGCCACGTTAAGGCGACGTGCACAAACACCAACGGCAGCTTCGACTGCGCGTGCAACACGGGCTACAACGGCGGCGGCATAAGCTGTGGAGACGCGAATGAATGTTCAACTGGAGTGCACAGCTGCGACACGAACGCGCTGTGCACAAACACGGGCGGCTCGTTCACGTGTGCGTGCGTGTTGGGCTACACTGGCACTGGCGTCAGCTGCACAGACAGGAACGAGTGCACGCTCGCGACACACAATTGCAACGCGAACGCGACGTGCGCGAACACGGGCGGCTCGTTCACGTGCACGTGCAACGCGGGCTTCGCGGGCAGTGGCATTTCGTGTTCGCCCGCCACAGACTGCCTGAACGGCACGCACAACTGTGTGCCGAGCGCGCGGTGCCTGACCAGCGGCGTGGGCTTCTCGTGTATATGCCAGAAAGGCTACACAGGCAACGGTCTAAGCAACGGCACGGGCTGCAGCGACATTAACGAGTGCACGGCACACACACACAACTGCGCCGCGAACGCGAGCTGTACGAACGCGGCAGGGTCGTTCACGTGCGCGTGCAAAGCAGGCTACGCTGGCACTGGGCTGGTCTGCAGTGACGTGGACGAGTGCTTCCTGACGACACACAACTGCCACGTGAACGCGACGTGCGCAGACACCGAGGGCTCGTTTGCCTGTAGCTGTGTGGCGGGCTACAGCGGCAGTGGCGTGGCCTGCACGGACGCAGACGAGTGCGCGGACGCAGTGGACAACTGCCACGCGAACGCGACGTGCGCGAACACTGAGGGCTCGTTTGCATGCAGCTGTGTGCCGGGCTACAGCGGCAGCGGCGTGGCCTGCGCGGACGCGGACGAGTGTATGGGTATGGTGCACAACTGCCCCAGCAACGCAACGTGCACGAACACAGTGGGCTCGTTTGCGTGCGCGTGTAACGCCGGCTTCAGCGGCAACGACACGGTCTGCCGCAACGTCAACGAGTGCACGGACGGGACGCACAACTGCAACCTAAACGCGTCGTGCACGAACACGGTGGGCTCGTTCAGGTGTGCGTGCAATAGAGGCTTCTACGGTGATGGCGTGTCGTGTGGTGACAGGAACGAGTGCACGGCATCGACGCACAACTGCGCCGGCGACGCAACATGCACAAACACAGTGGGTTCCTTCGCGTGCACGTGCAAGGCAGGCTTCACAGGCAACGGCACGTTTTGCAGTGACAAGGACGAGTGCGCGAACAAAACACACAGCTGCCTGGCGAATCAGGGGAACTGCACGAACAGCGTCGGCAGCTTCTCGTGTGTGTGTTTCACTGGCTACAACGGCTCTGTCGCGTGTGCTGACACGAACGAGTGCACGGCGAGAACCCACACATGTGTTTCGCGCGCGACATGCAACAACACGGCTGGTTCGTTTGCGTGCATCTGCAAGGCTGGCTACAGCGGCAAGGGCTACACAGGGACGGACGGCGGTCCCTGCATTACCATCGACGAGTGCGCCACAGGCGTGCACAACTGTGACGTGCACGCCGTGTGTAGCAACACCGATGGCTCCTTCACGTGCACGTGCTCCTCGGGCTACAGCGACCCGGGCAGCAACGGTACGATCTGCGGGGACACTGACGCATGTGTGGCACGTACACATACCTGTGCCGCGAACGCGACGTGCACGTACGTGCCTGGCACGTACACATGCGCCTGTAACGCTGGCTTCAGCGGCGACGGCACGACATGCGCGAACGTGAACGAGTGCGACTTCGGCTTGTGCGGTGAGGCAGTGTGCACTGACACACAGGGCTCGTTCGTCTGTACGTGTCCAGTGGGCTACACGGGCCCGCCGTGCACCGACATCAACGAGTGCGCCGTGCTCTGCAACACAACGCAGACCATCTGCACCAACACGCTGGGCAGCTTCACGTGTGTGTGCGCGCGCGGATACAACGGCACTGCCTGCGGCGATGTGAACGAATGCACGGCGCAGGTACACAACTGCGCACCACTCGCGGCGTGCAACAACACTGTGGGCAGCTTCACGTGCAAGTGCAACGCGGGCTACCCGGGCACCGGCCTGGTCTGCTCGAATGCACTGTGCACGAGTGGGCTGAGCAACTGCGACGTGCATGCCAAGTGCACCGACACGAACAGCAGCTTCACGTGTGCGTGCAACGCAGGCTACAGCGGCAGCGGTGTGGTCTGCAGCAACATCAATGAGTGCGCCAACCCGTCCGTCTGCCCGATAAACACGATGTGCGAGAACACTGACGGCTCCTTCGTGTGCCCTTGCATAGCCGGGTACACCGGTTCTCTGTGCGATGAGGACAAGGACGAGTGTGGGACTCAAATTCATAACTGCGCCCCCGTTGTGGGCAAGTGCTGGAACAGCTTCGGCAGCTTCACGTGTGAGTGCAATGCAGGCTGGGCCGGAGACGGCCTGGTGTGCAGCGACATAGACGAGTGCACGGCCGGCACAGCCGGCTGCCACGCGACGCGCGCGACCTGCACGAACTCACCACCTGGTTCCTACACATGCACGTGCAACGCGGGCTGGAGCGGCAACGGCAAGACGACGTGCAACAACGTGAACGAGTGCTCGCTCAAGACCGACAACTGCCATGCAGACGCGAACTGCGCGGACACGCCAGGCAGCTTCACCTGCAGCTGCGGCAGCGGACTCAACGGCACCGGCACCGACGGCAGCATCGGCGTTGTCTGCAACGACATCGACGAGTGCGCGCGCCAGACGCACAACTGCAACACGACGACGCACGTGTGCCGCAACCGGTACAGCACGTTCATCTGCGTCAGGTATCGCGGGGACTTCAAGACGATCGCGATGGTCGTGTATAACAACAACAGCCGCACACGCCTGGACTACTCACAGGACGAGCTCGCCGACAACCTCTTCGGCACCGCCGGTGTGCGCACCACGACCGTCGCGTCGCAGTTTTTCGACTGCTCACAAGGCCAGTACCGCATCGTGATGGCCAACTACACAGGCGCGGTAAACGGGGTGCTGAACATATCGATGCCGGGCATTGACTTCTCTGCCATGCCAGTCACTGTCTTCGAAGACCGCCTCACAACACGTCTCAACGAGCTGGGCATCAACCACTACGACTTCGATAACATACTCGTTGTGCCCCCACCGGGTGTGGATATTGGCAGCTCCGCGTTAACACCGCAGCACTACACGCCTGGTGGATACTCGTTCTTCAGTAGCACCTCGTCGGTTCTGCCGTTTACGGTCATGCACGAGTTCTCGCACATACGCTGGTTCGACCACTCGAACACCCCGGGCGTAGAGTACGGCGACAACTCGTGCATCATGGGCGACGCGCCCAGCAACTACGACACAACCGGCAAGGGCGGCGCGAAGACGTGCTTCAACCCAGTGAAGACGTACGCGTGGGGGTGGTTCAACGAGTGCTATCTCGAGCTCTCGAGCTGGGACAGCGTGCGCTACAACCACGTGCAGGTGATCCTGCGCGGGTTTTCGCAGTACAACCGCACTGCGCTCAACGCGTGTCCGGCAGGACACGCCGTCGGCGTCCGCCTGGTCACCGGCTACACGATCCCGCCCTCGGGCAAGAATGACAACAAGTTCCCGAACGACGTGTACATCGGCTTCAACAAGAAGTCGGGCGCAAACTCGGGGGTGCGCGAGGCGGCCAACCAGGTGACCGTTACCACGGGCAGCGCGCAGGGCTTCTCCATCCGGTACGCGAACCTGGCAGTGGGCCAGGCGTACGCGCTCAGCGGTGTGTTCGCAGCCAACGACCTCCGTGTCATGTACTGCAACACCACGGCCGAAGGGTACGCTGTCGTCGGGATCGGGCCCAACGACTTCAGCGGACCGTGCACGGCGCCCAACCCGGTGCGCGACGAGTGCACGCTGCACATCCACAACTGCCCAGCCGCTTCCATATGCACCAATACCCTTGCCAGCTTCACGTGTGCGTGCAGACCTGGGTTCACCGAGGGCTCGGCGGCCGCCACGTCAAGCTGCTCTAGCACAGCAACACTCACACCGACATGCTCGGTCACCCCCGTCATCGACGGCTATAAGCGAAACGTGCGCATGAGCGTCGCTGTGGCGCTCACAGACTTCGACTCAAGTTTGAAGTTCATAGACTCTGTCACCATCGGGGGCGTGTCGGTGCCGCTCACAAACAACTTGAGCACGGCCGGATCACAGTGTTTGTGCGCAAACTACACAACCATCGTGGCTAGCTACACGCCACCCTCGGGTTTGCTGCGGCCGGTCGTGGTGGTTACCACGTCGCCCTCCGTCGCGAAGCAGTCGTGTTGCACACAGTCGCTGGCCGTGACGGTCACGGTCACGCATACGTCCGGCGTGACCTGTGCTGACTTAAACGAGTGCGCACTGAACACACACAGATGCCACGCACAGGCGGCGTGCAACAACACGCTGGGCAGCTTCACCTGCGCATGTAACTCCGGTTGGAACGGCAACGGCACCACATGTGTTACAGGGTGCTCACAGGGCTATATCGGCGCGGACTGCCTCGACGTGAACGAGTGTGATTCGCGGACGCACAACTGCCACAGCAACGCGACGTGCGCGAACACTCCAGGCTCGTTTGTGTGTACATGTAAAAGCGGCTACAGCGGCAGCGGCGTGGCCTGCAGCGACAGCAACGAGTGCACGGCGCAGACGCACAACTGCCACAGCAACGCGGTGTGCGGCAACTCCGTGGGCTCGTTTGTGTGCGCCTGTAACAGCGGCTACAACGGCGGCGGCGTCGACTGCGCGGATGCAGACGAGTGTGCCGTAGATGCGGACAATTGCGCCGCGAGCGCGACGTGCACCAACACCCCGGGCTCGTTCACGTGCGCGTGTAACGGCGGCTACAGCGGCGACGGCGTGACCTGCACCGACGACAATGAGTGCACGCTGCCGACGCATAACTGCAACGTGAACGCGACGTGCACGAACATCGGAGGGTCGTTTACGTGCGCGTGCGTGCGGGGCTACGCCGGCGACGGTATAGACTGCAGCAACCAGGACGAATGCGTGCTCATGACGCACAACTGCGACGTGAACGCAGAATGCACGGACACGGAAGGCAGCTTCAGGTGCCCGTGCCACAGGGGCTTCAGTGGCAGTGGCATCACGTGCACAGACAAGAACGAATGCGCGCTTCTGATTGACAACTGCCACAACAACGCGACATGCACGAACACTGCGGGCTCGTTTGCATGTGTGTGTGTGCCGGGCTTCGACGGCAACGGCGTTTTCTGCAACTCAGTGAACGAGTGCTTGCTTGAAACAGACAACTGCCACGCAAACGCGTCGTGCGCAAACACGTTCGGTTCGTTCAAGTGCACGTGCAAGGCCGGATACAGCGGCACCGGCTTGAACTGCACCGACAGGAACGAGTGTGCACTTTCGACTGACGACTGCCACGTGAACGCGACGTGCGCGAACACGGATGGCTCGTTCACGTGCACGTGCGTAACAGGCTACAGCGGCAACGGCTCGTTCTGCCAGCCAGCCGACGAGTGCGCAGATAAAACGCACGACTGTCCCTACCACGCCGCGTGCACAGACACACCGGGCTCGTTTACATGCACGTGCAATGCTGGGTTCAACGGCTCGGCATGCATTGCGCTGCCCGACTCGTGTGCACGGGGGTACCGCGGCGTGGACTGCAGCGACATCGACGAGTGCCCAGAGCACACGGACAACTGCAACGTGAACGCGGAGTGCACGAACACACTGGGCTCGTTTGAGTGTGCGTGTCACATTGGCTACCGCGGCAGCGGCGTGGACTGCACGGAGAACAACGAGTGCACAGACCAGACAGATAACTGCCACAAAAACGCGACGTGCACAAACACGGTCGGCAGCTTCACGTGTGAGTGTGTGGCGGGGTTCAGCGGCACTGGTGTGTCCTGCGCCAATGTCAACGAGTGCACACTGAAAACACACAACTGCAACGGCAACGCGTCGTGCACGAACACGATCGGCTCGTTCACATGCGCGTGCAAGCGGGGCTACAGCGGCGACGGTCTGGACTGCGCCAACACGAACGAATGCGATACCGGTGCACACAGCTGCCATGCGAATGCAATATGCACGGACACGGTGGGTTCGTTCTCGTGTGCATGCATGGCGAATTACGTGGGCAACGGCACGTTCTGCACCGACAGGAACGAATGCTATGCAGGAACAGACAACTGCCACACGGACGCGACATGCAGCAACAACCTGGGCTCTTTCACGTGTGCGTGCAAGCGGGGCTACGGCGGCGACGGCGTGAACTGCGCGGACAAGAACGAGTGCACGCTGCCGGAGCACAACTGCCACGTGAGCGCGGTGTGCGCGAACACGGTGGCCTCGTTCACGTGTGCGTGCAATGCCGGCTACAGCGGCGGTGGTGTGGTCTGCGCCGACGTAAACGAGTGCTTGCTGTCAGCGCACAACTGCCACGGCAGCGCTGCGTGTGCCAACACCGCTGGCTCGTTCACGTGCGCGTGCAATGCCGGCTACAGCGGCAGCGGCGTGGTCTGCGCCGACGCGAACGAGTGCATAGCGCACACGCACAACTGCCACGGCAGCGCGGCGTGCACGAACACCGCTGGCTCGTTCACGTGCGCGTGCAACAGCGGCTACAGTGGCAGCGGTCTTAACTGCACGAGCAGCAGTTGTGCGCCCGGCTACAGCGGCCCGGACTGCAGCGACGTCAACGAGTGCACAGCACACACGCACAACTGCCACGGCAGCGCGGCGTGCGCCAACACTGTGGGATCGTTCACGTGCGCGTGCAATGCCGGCTACAGCGGCAGCGGCGCGGCCTGCGCTGACGCGAACGAGTGCACAGCACATACGCACAACTGCCACGGCAGCGCGGCGTGCGCCAACACAGTGGGATCGTTCACGTGCGCGTGCAATGCCGGCTACAGCGGCAGCGGCTCGGCCTGCGCCGACGCGAACGAGTGCACAGCGCACACTCACAACTGCCACGGCAGCGCGGCGTGCACGAACACCGCCGGCTCGTTCACGTGCGCGTGCAACAGCGGCTACAGCGGCAGCGGTCTTAGCTGCACGAGCAGCAGCTGCGCGCCCGGCTACAGCGGCCCGTCCTGCAGCGACGTCAACGAGTGCACCGCCCACACCAACAACTGCGACGGCAACGCCGCGTGCTCGAACACGGCGGGCTCGTTCACGTGCGCCTGCCGGCGCGGCTGGGAGGGAAGCGGGCTGGACTGCGCGGACGCGGACGAGTGCACGGCGATGACACACAACTGCCACGCGGACGCGGCGTGCACGAACAGCGACGGCTCGTTCACGTGTGCGTGCGACGAGGGCTTCCACGGAAGCGGCGTGTTCTGCAGCGACAGCACGTGTGCGCTCGGGTACAGCGGGGACCCGTGCAGGGATGTCAACGAGTGCGCTGCACTTGCGCACAACTGCCATGCCAACGCGACGTGCTTCAACTCTGCTGGCTCGTTCACGTGCGAGTGCAAGTCCCGCTACGTCGGCAGCGGTGTGGCCTGCGTGCCGCGGTCCACCGCGTGCACGACCGGCTACGGCGGCGCGTACTGCACCGACATCGACGAGTGCATCGAGGAATCTCACGGCTGCGACATGGACGCGACGTGCATCAACACGCGGGGCTCGTTTATGTGCAGGTGTGGTCCGGGCTTCCGGGGCAACAGCATCGGCACGGACTGCACCGACGTCGACGAGTGCGAGCTGCACCCACACTTGTGTTATCGCAACGAGACGTGCACGAACACGCACGGCAGCTTCGTCTGCACCCTGCGCCCACGGCAGCGCCCGCACCTGCAGTACTCCGCCACGATGGTTGGGGTCAGCAAGCAGCAGTTCGATGCCGGCCAAGACGTCTTCAAGGCGGAGATTGCGCGCGGCCTACAGGGCGTCAACGCCAGCAACATCAACATCACGCGGGTCGTGGAAATCACGGTGCTGTGGCCGGTCGCGCGGCGGCTGCTGCAGAACGCGACCGTGAACACGACCGCCGTGCAGGTCGACTACGAGATCGTCGGCCTCGACTCGGGGTACGTCGCCACGGTGACCGCGGACGCGCTGCAGCAGCAGCAGGACAATGTAACTGCCGGGCTGCAGAACACCAGCGAGTTCAGCGCGCTCATCGTCATTACCAACAACCTGCTCACCAACGTCTCGCTTTTCGACGCGACCAACCCATGCACAGAGAACAACTGCGCGCCCGAGGCTGAATGCACGCCCACGCTGAACTCGTTCACGTGCACGTGCCGCGCGGGCTTCGTCGACGTCTCGCCGCCGGTGTCGTTCCCGTGCGAGTCGCGCACGCTCGCGAACCCGCGCTGCTGGGGCCGCGTGCACGTCGAGCCGTGGATGCGCGACCCGTGGCTGAGCGTGCGCGTGGCCGAGACGGACTTTGACTTGCCCGAGGAGTACATCTCGGCCGTGTTCGTCGACGGCGTCGACGTCGACATGGTCAACGACCTGCTCGTCGGTGGACACGACTGCTTCTGCCACAACACGACGCTCATCGTCGACGACGTGCCGCTCACGCCGGGCACGGACATCATGGTCGAGGTGCGCACGACACCCGCGGTGACGAAGATGCCGTGCTGCTGCTGTGGCGTGTCGCTGCGCGGCGAGGCGATCGTGCACCACCGCAGCGGGCTGGCGTGCGTGTTCGCGCCGGGCTAGGCGCTCTATTTAGTTAAGCGCGATCGGCCAGCAGGGCACGATGTCGGCCGCCGCGCTCGAGCTCGTCGAGCGGCGCAACCTCGCGTTCTGCCACTACCCGCTCTCGGCCGACGAGGAGGAGACCATCGACGCGGTGCTCGGCACGGACGCGAACTGCGACGTCGTGGTCACGCCGAACCACCACGTCGACGCCGACGGCGTGCTGCACGGCTTCCGTGTCGCGTACCCGCCGCACACAGCAGAGGTCGTGCTGCCGGTGAGCCGTGAGATGTTCTTCGGGCACACCATTGTCGAGGCCGGCACGAGCAGCGCCGCGCTGCACGCCGACGTGATGCGCCTCGCGGGCGACCCAGCGCGAAGCGTCGCGCTGATGCGCGAGCTGCTCGCGGAGATCGACGCGGCCGCAAAGGGGCACGAGGCCGGGCTGCAGTGCATGCCGCGCAACGTGCAGGCGTTCGACGCGGCGCGCCCGAGCGCGGCGCTGAACGCCGAGGGCCGCGCGACGGACAGCGCGCCGTGGCAGCCGGAGCTGCCCGTGCGGCTCGGGGTGTACCACGCGTTCGTGCGCGGCTTCTCCAAGGACGTGCGCGAGCACAAGCTCTTCATTGGCGTCACCGGCGGCTGCACGCTCGCGGCCGAGAGCTACTACAACCTGCTGCTCGACCTCGGGCGCGACACGGACGTGGAGGAGGTCGCGGACGCGGAGGTGCGCATGCCTTCTTTATGCACAGAAGTGCATGTACTATTATCGTTATGCACAGACTGACGGCAATGCGCAGGAGACCTTCTGGCTGCGCCAGGCCTCGTACCGCGCGCGCTGCCGACTGCTCGCGCTCGCGGCCGCCAAGTTCGGGCTCGCGGTCAAGACGATCACGGACATCAACTCCTACGACGAGCGCCGCATGGCACTCGCGGCGACGGACTCGGTTTACAACAACATCGCGCGCCTGCGCTCCGGGCACGTAGCAGTCTTCAACGAGTGCATCGACACGACGCTGAGCAAGAACGGCATCGTGAACGCGATGCACCCCGCGGAGGGCCTCTGGGTCTACCGCGGTGTCTCGCGCAGCTCCGCGGGCGCGTCGCACTTCGGCTTCGGCTTCGGTGACCAGCGTCGCTGCGGCGTGTTCCCCACGGGCTCGTTCCCCGTGCACCGCACAGCGCGCACCGTGCCGCCGAGCACGGTGCTCGCGCGCGCCGCGGACTGCGTTGTCAGCTACAACGAGAACCGTGCTGCGCAGCAGTACTCGTGGCCCGACGAGAGCTACTTCCGCGTGCTCGGTGATATGGGCTGGGACCGCAACAACGGCATCGTCGAGCTCGTCCCGATCGTGGTCGGCGTGACGCGCTAGGCTAGGCAATGCGCTTGCGCTTGCGACAAAGCGTGTGCAGCAACAGCCGCGGCTCGCACGAGCCGCCGGCCGCGATCCTTTTGTTCGCACAGCCTGCGCCACGGCAGCGCACGCACGTGCCGAGGCTGGCGACGAGGCAGCGCTTGCCGTTCGCGGCCACGGAGATGGTCGGCAGCGAGGAAAGCACGTGCAGCGGGAGCGAGAGCACCCAGGCGCGCAGCGAGGGCGTTGAGTCGTAGTTGTCCTGCTGGCACACGTGTTATAAGCGTAATAACAGCAGCAGCAGCACAAACAAGCAGGACAGGCGGCGCACCTCTCCAACCAGCACCGGCACTGTCACGTAGAGCATGCTCGCCATCGGCGTGCGCTCGATGAAGAGTGCCCCGTAGCAGCCGTACGCACACACGACCATGTTCACGCACGGCTCGTGCCACGCGCGCCCACCGCACACGTTCAGCCGCTCGCTCTCGCGCGGGCCCGGGCCGTCACCGTCCCAGAATGCGCGCACGACCTCCGTGAGCGGGTGCCCCTCGACGGCCTCGCGCGGCATCCGCAGCCGCATCCACACGATGCTCTTCGGCTCGACGCGGGAGTCGTCTGCGTAGAAGTCCACCTCGGCATCTCCGAAGAGCGAGAAGGCGTGTTGCACGGCGCCCACCATCGCTGGATGGTAGAGCCTCTCACCTGAACGCATAAACGCGTAGTTGTCGCGTATGGGCGTCGGCGGCACCTCGAAGGCACTGACAGTGTCCATGCGGAAGTTGAGCGCAACATGGAGCCAGCGCGTGCCGCGCACGACCGTGAGCGGCGCCTTGCCATCGCCGCGCAGCGGGTAGAAGCAGATGAACTTCTCCCCCGCCATGTTGCCATCGAGCACGGCAGCCTTGTACCTGCTCTTGCCCACCGCGAACCACAGATCCTTCTGGAAGAGCAGCAGCTCGCGCGTCCTCGATGCCTTGCGCTCGAGCGTCACCATCGGTGTGACTTCGCGCACCGTCTGCGGCAACAGCTCATCGGGAACCCGCCGCGTCACGGGCGCCAGCCCTTCACAGTCAGTCTCGCGCGCCTCCGCCCACACCGCGCTGCGCATCCACTTTGCCACGTTCACACCAGCTAACGGCATGCTGTGGCCGGTGTACTTGTCGCACGCGAAGACGAGCTTCCACCACGCAGCACAGGGGGGCATGGCTGTGTTTCGTTGTTTGCTGTGTTTTGACGGCTGGCCTGTCTAATAGATGCGATGCGTGCCGATACGTACCGATACGTATCGATTCGTATCGATTCGTGTCAGTTCGTGTATGCACAGCACGTACATAATGAATACAATTGGTTTTTATTTCCAATACAAGCTGTCGTTCGGTTTCCTGTGCAGACGATACGGCCACACCCGAATGCCGAGCTTACGACAAACGTTCTTCAATGCAGTGGTGCCGATGCCGAGCACGATCGCCGCCTTGTCGAGACGCATTAAGAAGAGCACCTCAAGTGTCTTGTATTCGATGGTGAGTGTTTCCTTCTGAATTGAAATGCGCCGCCGCGTCCTGATCATGTACGTCCGAGGCATGGCAGGCAAGCGGTTCGGTGGCCAGCCCAGGCGAAAAAGATGATTTAGGGGCTTACAGGCAGCAGATTCACATCGATACATATCGATTCGTATCGATTCGTATTGATTCGGGTTGATACGTATCGATACGTATCGATATGTTTTTTTTGTTCCGAGTATAATCGTTTTACGGACCCCCCCCCACACCGCCACACCTCTCTAGCAAGTTCCAGACACTATTAATGACAATGATAATGATAATTCCTTTCGCTCTTCTGTTACTATATATCTCTCTCTTTCTAACCTTCTACTCATTTCAGGAAAAAAGAAGACTATATAACAGTGTATATAATGTAGTAGAATAGAGATAGAGATAGAGTATAGAGAGAGAGAGAGAGAATTATCATTGTCATTGTCATTAATAGTGTCTGGAACTTGCTAGAGAGGTGTGGCGGTGTGGGGGGGGTCCGTAAAACGATTATAATCGGAACATAAACGGACGGGCAAAAAGCGCGCCAAACGGTCGTACATGGATTGTGGGAATGATTGTGGGAACGTTTGTGGGAACGTGTGTGCCGTACACGGGCTGTGCGTGGCACTGCCGAGCACGCGCTATTTAGCAGCGCGCATGGCCGCGAGCGAATGATGCGAGTGGTGCTGCTCGCGCTGCTTGCGGTGCGCTGCATGGCACAGTCGTGTCCAGGTGGCTTTGTGCCGGGGGGCGGATGTTCGACTTCAGTGCCAGGGTGTTGCAAGTGCCAAACGGGCCAGATCAGTGTAGGTAACGCGTGCAAGGCGTGCACGGCCGGCCAGATCAGTGTAGGTAACGCGTGTAAGGCGTGCACGGCCGGCCAGAGCGCGAACAGTGCACTGACAGCGTGTATTGATGTCAACGAGTGCGCGGCGACAGCATCACGCTGCAAGACGTACCCTGTTGTGCAGACCTGCGTGGACACTGTCGGCTCCTTTGTGTGCCTGTGCCCGGAAGGTATGGCACTAATATCGGAGGCTTGCGCCGACTCTCCTCTCCAATTGCAATACGATGCAGTACACAACTTGGCGCGGCCGGCGCTCGATGCGTGCGAGCTCGACGGTCTGCGCTTGTCATACACAACCATATCTGCCGTCACGGAACTTCCTGGCTCGAGATTTGTTGCAACTACGCCGCTCTTCACCGATGTCATGGTGCGGGTGCGCAAGCAGCGGCTGTCGACGCACGTGTCGATGGCCAAGACGACCGCTGTCTGCCTTGGCACCAGGCCAACAGAGGACTGTTTCCGGTACGACTCGCAGTACGTGCTGCAGTCACAGCTGAACACGTCGTTCCCGTCGCGCACTACCGGACCGCTTTCGACGGACGTGCCGTACCGCGACCGCCTGTACGTGGTGGACCTATACCCGACCGACGTGACAGACTCGTGGTGGTCCTCAACTGGTTCGAAGACGCTCACAAACGTCTACATGAGCAACACGTATACAGTGGAGCTCGCGTGCGACTGCGGCTTTGCGTTGTACAAGACTACCGACTCACAGTGGGCGTGCCAGCCTCTCTACGACAAGCTGTGTCCGCCGGGATGGGAGCCTAAACCGAACGCGAACCCGCTGCAGTGCACGCGGTGCCAGGGCAACACCTACAAGAGCAACGCCATTGGTAACTGCATTGGGTTTGACTGCACATTGGATGAAACCTACTACACAGACCTCACTGTGTTCGCACCCACCAAGTGTATAGCGTGCCGGACGAGCTGCACCCCTGAGAGAGGCTACACCTATGACACCACGTACAAGGCGTGTCTATACGGTAAGACGTACGACGCAGCGGCCTGCAGCAAACTAACATTGTTGCAGCACACGTGTGGCTTAGCCAGCAGCGTGCAGGGCGCGACACGGGACAACGAGTGCAAGAAGATGTCGGACGTGATAAGCGAGCCGGCGTGCGCGAACGGCACTGCCTTGTTCTTGGAGCCAACACATGGTTTTTTCAGCACTGTATGCAAGCCCTGCGGCCCACTCGTGCTCAACGACAACACGTACCTCGCGCAGTGCTCGGCGAACCAGATGTTCTTCGGTAACTGCACTAGCATCGCCCCGCGCGACTACGCCAGCACGGGCTACTACCACCCACGCGAGAAGTGCCTCGGCGTCGGAAAGACCGGCGCCATCGGCCCGGGCGACGCGGTGCCGTGCAACACACCGCTGCTTGTGCAGTCGGGCAAGTTCGTGTTGGCCTGCGGCGACGCGACGGGTGGCCCCGTCTACGCTGACTGCCTGCAGAACGGCTCGGTGTGCCTCGCAGACCAGTTCCAGATCACGTGTGGGCGGCACTACACTGAGAGCGACGTCGTGTGGGGCATCGACGATAAGGGCAACCTGCAGCAGTCATACGAGGATTTGCAAATATTGCGGCCGACCACACACACGGTGCGCTTCGACAAGCCCGGCAGCGTGGGCTATGGCGGCACGTGCGTGTCGTGTGCGGCGTGGGCGCCGACCGCGTGTGCACTAGGCGGTCAGTTCCTGACGCAGTGCGGCCAGGCCGGCAAACCGCTCGTCAACGCCGCGACGCTGCGCGGCAACGCGAGCGGTGTGTGCAAGGTGCGCCCACTGCCTGTAGCCACTGCTGCCTGTCGCAGCTACTGACGCAACCAGCGCAGGACTGCGGCCGCCCGGCGGACGTGCTGCCGCTCTGCAGCGCGGCGTTCCGCGGCAGCCTGCAGCCCGGCGCGGCCTGGTACAGCGGGTGTGGCACCGACAAGTACTACACCACGCCACTGCACGAGATCCCGTGCGCGCTGTGCGACCCGACGCGCTGCGGCGAGTTCGAGGGCCTTGTCGGCTGCGGCTTCACGAACGAGGGCTCGTGCACGGCGTGCAACGTGACCACCGAGCTCGGCGCCGGGCTGCGCGCGAGCGGGCACTACCAGGTCCGCACTGCTCTGCTTGCCGTGTTTGGTGCGGCGCTGACCGCGGCGCGTGCAGCTGCGCCGCAACACAGACTGCTTGCCGTGTTTGGTGCGGCGCTGACCGCGGCGCGTGCAGCTGCGCCGCAACACAGACGGGCGCACGTGCCTCGCGTTCTGCCAGCCGGGCTGGGTCGGCGCCAACTGCACGGAGGCCTGCCTGCCCGACAGCGGCATCGTGTGTCCGCTGGGCAGGTTCGCGGCGCCGTGCGAGGGCCGCTACCAGCGCCGCTGCCGCGACTGCCAGGTCCCACGCCCGCCGTGGCGTGCGCAGATATGTCCGCGGGCTAACCACACGATGATGCGTGCAGAGCCCCGTCGCCGGCAACAGCCTGCAAACGAGCAGCAGCGTCGGCGGCAACCTCGCCGTCGCGGGCGGCTTCGACGACTTCGTCTTCGCGGGCGCCGCCGGCGTCGAGCTCGCCAACCCCGAGCACGAGCTGCGCTACATCGGGGGCTCGGGCGCCGACCCGGCCTTCGGCGTGCGCACCGACGTGCCCGCGCGCGTGCTGCCGTGTTTGCAGGGCCCGCCCACGCAGACCTGGCACCCCACACACCCGCACTTCTGCGCCGGCGCGGACGGCTTCCTCGTACTCACAGCGAGCGCCCGCGTCGAGCTGCCGCTGCCCGCGCACCGCGACGAGCGCCCGCTGCTCGTCGCGTTCTGGGCGCACCTGCGCAACGCCAGCGGCCTCAGCGTCAACTTCACGATCGCCGTGGTCGGCAACGCCACGCTGCAGAAGACGCTCACCGTGGCGCTGTACAACAACACGTGGACACTGCTCAGCGTCGCGCTGTTTCCGGCGCACTGGAACGGGTCGACGTCGACGACGACCAGCACGCGCCGCGTGCGCGTCGACGTCGCCGTGCCGGTATCGACCGCGCAGGTCGCGCTCGACGAGTTCGTCGTGCGCCCTGCGGTGTCGTTTGTGTCACACGAGACGGCAGACGGACAGGGCGGCAATGTTATGACGGTGAACACGTACTCGCTCGCGAGCAACACGAGCATGCGTGCCTCGGTCACCTGGCCCATCGACAGACTATATCCTAGCAGCGTGCCGACCACAGACGCAAACGGACAGCACTTCGACCCGGGCTTGCGCACACTGTGGCTGCAGGGCACAAACACGACCGCTGCGTTCGCGTCCATGCAAGAGTGGTGGACCGACGCGATTGTCGAGTGGCTCACGTTCGACGTGACAGTACTCACGTTAAGAGGCAAGCCGACGCTCACCGTGAGCAGCATCGTGGACGGACGCACACTCGTGCACGCGGTGCGCGTCATCCCGACCGAGCGCGTCTGGCAGCGCCTGCGCACATCGTTCCGCACAGCGGGCTGGAGCTTCTGGTCGGGCAGCGCTGCGCAGAACAATACAGCTGACACGCTGCTGCAGATGAGCGTGACCGGCGGCGAGCTGTTACTCGACGACCTCACGCTGTGGGAGGCGCCGCGCACGTGCCCGTGGTCGTGCGGCCGCGACTTCCGGCGCCACGGCGACGTGGCTTGCGAGAGCTGCCTCGACCACGTCGACCGCACCGGCTGCGCGCCCGGCACGCAATACGTGCAGTGCACCAGCGACGGCTACAGCGACGCGCTCGTGTGCGAGCCCTGCCCCAAGGCAGCGCCCGCAAACGCGACGTTCGTGTGGCTCGCCAGCGCCGAGTGTGCGTGGCGGTGCAACATGGGTTTCTGGCGCAGCGGCGGCCTGGGCGCCGACGACCCGTCACAGTACTGTACAGCCTGCAGCTCGGCGCCGTGCGCTGTCGGCATGTGGCGCACCCAGTGCGAAACCAGGGCAGACGCGTACTGTGCGCCGTGCACCACGCTGCAGCAGGTGACTGAGGGCGCCGAGTTCGCGTACTACACGACGCGCGGCACCGACGGCGACAGCTGCGAGTACGAGTGCGACCTTGCGCGCGGCTACTACCTCAGCGGCCACAGCTGCCTGCGCTGCTCAAACGTGACGTGCGGCAGCGCGACGCACTTCCAGCGCGTGCTCTCGTGCCAGCAGGGGCGCGACGCGCAGTGCGCGTCGTGCGGCACCGCGCCCGCAGGCGCGCGCTTCGTGGCTAACTCTCCGACGCCCGACGCGCCGTGCGTGCTGCGCTGCGCGCCGGGCTTCTACCAGGTCCGCGCTTGCTGTGCTGTTGTTATTGCTATGCTCATTCTGACAGCACCGGGCAGGTGCCCAACAGCACCGAGTGCATTGCGTGCAATGCCTCTGGGCTGCCCGCGCACGCCGTGCCGCTCGCCGTGCTCGCGCCCGACGGTGTGCGCTGCGACTGGGCCTGCGACGCGGACTACCTGCGCATCGGCGCCTCGTGTGTGTTATGCCCGCAGCCGGCCTGCGCGCCGGGCACCTACGAGGCCGCCTGCAACGCGTCCTGTGCGGCGTGCGTCGCGCCCACCAACAACACCGTGTTCACAGGGCCTGGCGCCGCGCGCTTCGCCAACAACAGCTGCCCGTACGAGTGCGCGCCGGGCTTCTTCCAGCTGCCGTTGCTGCCGAACCAGCCGGCGCGCTGCGCGCCGTGCGCGGCCACCGCGTGCACGGCAGGCTTCTTCAAGCAAGCGTGCACCTCGCAGTCCGACGCGCGCTGCGTGCGCTGCCGGCCGGCCTGCGTGCTGGGCGAGAACGCCACGGCCGCGTGCGCGCCCGACGCGGACCTGCAGTGCGCGCCGTGTGCGGGTGTACTACCGCGCGGCGCGACGTGGCTCGCGGGGTGCGCGTGGGCGTGCCCTGCGGCGTTTAATCCCGATGCAGAGGGGGGGCCGGCGTGCGTGCCGTGCGCGCCTGTGTGCACAGCCGGACAGTTCGCGACACAGTGCGCGGCACGCAACAACTGGACGGGCTGCGAGGCGTGCGCGCTGCCGCTCGGCGCGCTCGCGCTCAGCGCGGGTGCGGGCACGAACAACAGCTGTGTGTGGGCGTGCGCGCCGGGCGCCTCGTACGCGGCGGGCGCATGTGTCGTGTCCGCGGTCGAGCCGTCGCCGCCGCTATGCGTGCGCCCGCGCTGCGGCCCGGGCCTCGCGGTGGCCGCGAACTGCTCCTGCGTCGCCTGTGCGGCCGAGCTGCCCCCCGGCGCGGTGTGGCTCTCGTCCTTCGTGACGAGTGCCGAGTGCGCCTGGGCGTGCCTGCCGCCACTCACCGCGCAGGGCGGCGCGTGCGTCGCGGCCTTTGCGCTCGCACCACCGCCGCCGCCGCCCGCCAGCGTGCCGCAGCGGCGCGCGCTCGCGCCGAACCCGTACGGCCTCCTGCCGCTCGCGCTGCTCGCGCTCGGCGTGCTGCTGCTGCTGCGCCCGGGGCGCAAGGTGCGCCTGCTGCGGCTCGACGGCGCGGCGCACGGCCCGCTCGCGACGCTGCGCGCGCGGGCCGCGCGCCTGCTTTCGCGGCGGCACGCGGACTGAACGGACGATACGTATCGCGGCATGTATCGAGTGTATATAACGTTTTAGCAGCGGTTGGATAAGCGCGTAAAGCCGCGCAAACCGCGCAAACCCGCGCAAACCGCACACACGGCACGCGCATGACGATCTCGAAGCAGTGGATCGAGGAGTGGAAGCGCGACGCCGGCGGCGCGTTCTCGGCGGAGTGCGCGCACGCTGTGGATGTATTTTTTATCGACGGGCAGCTCAAGCTCATGAGCTGCGGGCACGCGAGCACCTGGCCGGAGCTCGTCGCGTGGGGCTTCGCGGTGCCGGTGCGGCGCGCGTTCGCGGCGGGCGCGCGCACGGTGGTGCTGGCGTTCGATGATTACTCGAGGGTGCCGAGCGCCAAGGGCATGACGCAGAGCGGGCGCGTGGCGCACGCGGCGCCGCTCGACGCGGAGCTCACGCACGACAACGCGCCGCTGCCGCCAGAGCTGCCGGTTAATGTGTGGGGCGCGTGTCTGCTGAACCGCGCGTTCAAGACGAAGGTGTGTCGCTTCATATGCGAGACGCTGCCGCAGCTCATCACGCTGGACTACGGGCAGCGTCTTATCCTCGACCACGTCGGCCACCCCGTCGAGCACGGCTCGGCCGGCGCGAACGAGCTGACCGAATTCGGCGGGCGCGGAGAGTGCGACGTCAAGTTTCCGCGCTACGCGCGCTACGGGCGCATGCTGCTGGACTCGGTCGACGGGGACTACCTGCCGATCGCGCTGCTGCAGCTCGAGCGCGCGGGCGCGGGCGCGGCGGACATCTCGGTGCTGCGCTACGCGGTGCACACGGACAAGAACGGGAAGCGCAAGAAGGCACCCGGTGCCGCGAAGGCGAAGCCCGCGCGCGAGCACGTGCACGTGAACGCACTGCTCGCGGGCCTGCGGGGCGCGATCGCGCGCAAGGTCGGTCCAACTGCTACAGCACAAAGCGCGGGCGCCGAGATGCGCGTGCTCGCGGCGCTGGTGGTGTTCACGGGCTGCGACTTCAGCAAGGGGCTGCCCTACATCAGCGCCGCGCGCATCTGGGGCAGCCTCGGGCTCGTGTGGGCGACGGTTGCGCGCGCGCTCGACGCCGCGGCCGAGGACGCCGCGGGCGCGCTCGAGGTCGCGCCGGTGGCCGACCGCGCGATCGCGCGGCTGTACTGCGCGGCGTACGCGCGGCACGTGAGCTACACCGCGGGCGGCATGGCCGCGGTCGCGCAGCGCCTCAAGCGCGGCTGCGCGCTGAGCGAGGCCCTGCGCGAGCGGCTGCCCGAGGCCGCGAGCGTCGAGTGCGTCGTGCGCAACGCCAACTGGGTGCTCGCGTACTGGGCCGCGCGCGACGCGTACCCTGAGCCGCTCGTGCCGCAGTTCGGGTACGCGCGCGACGCGCGCGGACGCCCCGCGTGGGCCGACAGCATCACGGCCGAGCCTGAAGGGGCCGCCGCCGGGCCTGCCGTGCACTGATATAAAAGGCACCGCACCGCCACCATAAACACGCATGGGAGTGGCGGTGCCGAACCTCAAGTGGACCGTGCTGTACGCGCGCGCCATACTGGACCTTGGTCTGTTCGTCACGACGGTCGTGTTCGTGTTCACGCTGACTGCCACAATGAAAAAGAATGCCGGCAGCGTCACGCCGTTTCTGTTCGATGTGTACCACATGATGCCGTACCAGGGCCTCGACGACGTCGGCACCTTCTACACGACGAGTGTGCTCGACCACGCGATGTGCACCAACGCCACTGCCGGCTGCACCACGCAGGCGGCGCTGCTCACGGCGCTGCAGACGAGCACGGGCTGTCTGAGCGGCGCCGCGCCGCACTCACCGATTTGCGCAGACTGCGTCTCGCTGTACGCGACGCGGCTGTACACTGCCGTGAACGCGCTCACGGACCACAAGGCCGACAAGAACATCGCCGCCGACATCGATGTCGTCGAGCCCCTGCGCGACGAGCTCGAGGCGTGCATCGCGCGCTCCGGTGGCAAGCGTACGGTGCAGTTCCTGTTCAAGACGAGCCCTTGGCTGCAGCTGCTGCTGTGGAACGGGCTTGCGTTGATATACACGGTGTCCGCGCTCGCGCTCTCGCTCGCGAACGAGTACGACGCACAGAAGAGCGCGGGTTACGGGGTCATGCTCGTGGCGACCACCGTCGTCGCGCTGTACATGTCGTGCATGTTGTACATGGGCACCGGGTGGGAGTACGACATCCGCTTCTCGGTCGTGCAGCTCATCGGCGGGTGTCTGCTGTACCCGCTGCTGCAGTCGGCCTACCAGAAGCACGAGGGGAACTCAGACCGCACGTTCACGCTCACGTTCGGCATGTTCATGGTCACCGCGGCGCCGAGCATCGCGGTCATCATGAACGCGCTCAACTGCTGGGTCGAGTTCGACATGCTGAACCTCTCGGTGACCGTGTTCACGACCTTCTTCGTGCTGTGCATGCTCGACGACCTGCTCTCGGTGTACTGGTCCAAGACCCCGCTGGACAACGAGAGTGCGCATATCGAGCACTGGTACATGCACATGTACCTGCTTGCCGTGACGCTGCTCCTCGTCGTGTGCTTCGCCGCGCTCTCGCTGCCCGCGCCGCCCTTCGGCGACAAGCTCTCCGGCAACATGTTTTTCGTGATGCTGCTCGTCTTCACGGGCGTCTACGCCATCATCCCTGCGGTGCTCTACGAGAACAAGATCGCGGACACGATGGGCATCGTCACGTGCAAGGAGATGCTCGAGATCGCGTTCCGCCTCGTCGCCTTCACCGTGATGGCCCACATGTACTCGAAAGGCGTGCCCTTCTAGCCGCCCTACCGCCCCGAGCCGCCCTGCCGCCTTCTAGCCGCCCTGCCGCCTTCTAGCCGCTGTACCTGCCATTAAGAATAAACGCTGTTGCTGTATTTACGTGCATGCGTGCGCGCATTGCGTGATGGCGGACGCGATCCGCGAGGAGTACGCGCGAATCGTGCACACGCTGCGGCGCACAGACGGCGTGGACATGCAGCACATCGGGCCGATGACGCCGGGCGCGCCCTCGAGTCCAACGGAGACGATACAAGCACTAGAAGCCGCTAAACGCGATCTGTCCACTAGAAATGTTTCACTGGCTGCCGAAAACGACACACTGAAGGCTAAAATCGAAGTACAAACAAGCATCATAAATGCTGGGAGAAAGCAGGTCGCGGACCTGGAGCAAGCAATCAACGATAATCAAGATGCAAGCGCGCACCTGACGGCGCTGAACACGCAGCTGAAAGCGGAGAACACACAGTACCAGCAGAACCTTATTGCAGCCCAGGCAGCTATCGATGCATTGCAACAGGAACTGCAACATCTTAAAGACAGTTTCGTGCCAGCAGTGCAGGAAGTACAGAATTCTGCAGCACAGCACCTAATCGGACGTGACCGAGCCACCATCAATGGGTTTTTCACGCTGGTTCTACCCACATTTTACAGACACCTATTCGCTGCCCTGACTGATGTCACCAAAAACATATTCACTGGAGACATTAGTTCACAACTGAAAACCCTGGATTTGTCACTTGCGAATGCTTTAGAGGAATTGCGCATTTTGAACACAACGTCAAATCCGTCACCTACACAATACGCGCCCTTTCTGGTAGCAACACAGTTGATTGAGGGTGGGCTACTCAGACCACTCAACAAACAACTCCGCGAGTATTCAGACTTATTCAAAACGCAACACAACGAAATGATGAAACACCGAGCCGTGTGCCGTGAAACTGTCAATTTCGCCGTCAGCACAGCAATGCTGACCGTTGTGAACACGGCAATCGAAGAGCTAACAGACGAACTAACAGACCCGACTGCTGACCTGTGCAAGGAATTCCGTACAGCGCTGGAAACCGCCATAGACAACATGGCCTGTCCACAGCACTTGAAAGACTACACGACGACATACTCTGAAAATCCACTGGAAATTATGAAACGAGCCATAGAACCACAGGCTGACGGCGTCGGTGGTGTGAAGATCAAGGAATTCGGTGTTGCAATCACAGCTATGAGAAAAACGCAAGCAACCACTGCGACTGCACTTGCAGACCTTAAGAAAGCAGACGGCGAGCTCAAGGCAGAGCGCGACAAGCTCAATGACAAGGTGCGCGCGCTTGAAACACAGCTGCCAGGCAGCAAAACTGGAGATACAGAGCTGGAAAATATTTTGAAAGTCAAAGACAATAAGGAACGTGCGGAGAAGCTTCACATGCTCGCCGTTAAGCTCATTAGCAAGATCCAAACTCTCAAGGATACAGCGAAGAGGGAGAAAGACAAACACGTGTCGGAAGCCAGTCAAGCACAGACAGAGAAAGAAAACTTAGAGAAGGATGTCACGGACCTGAAACAGAAAATATTAGACAAAAAGAATGAATACACACAGAAGCTTCAAGAGAAAAAAACAGAATTAACCGCGCAGAAAGAGGACGCGAAACAGAAGGCACAGAAAGCTGCACAAACCCTCGCGGATAAGATCAAGGAACTCAATGATAAACATGACGACGCAATCAAGAAAATTAATGATAAACATGAAGACGCAATCAAGAAAATCAATGATACCCACGAAGACAAAATCAAGAAAATTAATGATACTCATGAAAAAGAAATCAAGAAAATTAATGATACACGTGAAAAAGAAATCAAGAAAATCAATGAAACCCATGGAAAAGAAATCGACGACCTCAAAAAAGAACAAAAAACTGAGAATGATGCGGCCACCAAACGGGAAAAAGTACTGAACGAAAAGTTGCAGAAAGCCAACGATGAAACCAATGAGGTCAATGAGAAGCTCAGCAAAGAGAAGAGAGACCACGAGGAAGTCATCAGAGGACTGAAGGAAAAACACAAGACGGATACCGATAAAATCAATGAAAAACACAATAATGCTGTGCAAAAACTAAAGGATGACCAAGCAAAGGAAATTGCCGAATCGGAAAAGAATTATGATAAGCAAATGGATAAATTACCGGTTGATTTGAAGAACAAGCAAAATACGATACTAGACATGACAAAGAGGATTGAAGATATGACGCGCAAGATAGACGAACTCGAAAAGGAGCGATCTGATGCAAACACCAGGAAAAATCAACTCGAAGACGAAAAAAAAAACATGCAAGCCAAGATCCAGAAACTTCAAGACATAGCCAATAAAATGCAGGCGCTATCCGATCTTGAAAAAAAGACAGCAGGCGAACTGGCCAATACGAAGGATGAACTGGATAACCTGAAGCAGAATCAACCAATCGTCACGCAAGCCGCTGTGGAAGCAGCTGTGGATGCAATGACTGTGCAGCTGCGAGTAACGATTGACAGATACAGAGAGGCGATCGTTTCTGCCATTGATGCCTTGTCCACAAAGGGGTGCATCAACAACTACAACTTGCTACAAGAGCCCACGTCATACGACTCATATGAAAACCAGCAGTTCATCAAACGTTTCACCGAAGAAGTAGAGACCGAACGTAACCACCATCCCGAAGACCACAATGCACAAGACGATGACGTGCTGCACGATGCAATGGAAAACGACGGCGTGCCAGAGCCAGGCGCAGACGACGGGATTGACGGCGCGGCCGGCACAGCCGGCGTGGAAGGCACAGCCGGCGTGGAAGGCACAGCCGGCGTGGAAGGCACAGCCGAAGACCACAAGGCACAAGACGATGACGTGCTGCACGATGCAATGGAAAACGACGGTGTGCCAGAGCCAGGCGCAGACGACGGGATTGACGGCGCGGCCGGCACAGCCGGCGCGGCCGGCACAGCCGGCGCGGCCGGCACACCCGGCAGGTCCAGCGATATGATGCATGACGACGTCACGGCAAGCAGTGTGCAGGAAGGCGACAATACGGGTGGCGCAGACAGAACGGCGAATGCATCACAACAGATGCCGGCACAGAAGCCTTTCCCGAGAGGCACCCTTCAAAACCCTGACAATAATAGCAACGATGAAACGATAAAGAACGATGGAAAGAAAAGAATACACAACGGAAAGACTACAGAACTTGAACGAGAGAAAGAATTTTTCAAGAAAAAGTCGTGTATGATGGCACATACCGAACCTGTGAACAAGGGGAGTGACGTCGGACCAGCAATGCAAGACGCAGAGGCAATGCTCGATGTTTCAAAGTATGACAACGGAGCAGTGGCCCACGCAGAAGCAGGCGCTGTTGAACGCGATGAAGATGAAGCGGCTCGGCGAAAACGAGAAGAAACTGACAGAGAAGAAACACAGAAAATTTACAATTTCACTCCGCCAGGCAACACAGAGCCAGCGACAAACGTGCCACCAAAAGCTCCTTGGGTTCCGCCTTCTGTTGTCGCGCCACCCGATGACATACTCCAAGCAACAAAAAAAACGGACAGCGTCGTTGGGCATACACCCAAAGCAAAAAAAGAAAAAGGTATACAAAAAGACGTGGTCAAGAACAAACATAATGGCCACACAGCAGGTGAACAGCGCAAGCCGCATGTATTCGTGGAACCAAGTGTAGATACCACAGACAGGGCCACAGCCCCGCGACCGCATGGTGACGCAGAGGGGGCAGCAAGCGGTCAACGGAACGAGAACGGTATACACAAATTTACAGGTGCCACAGACAGAGCAGGAGAGTCGGTGCGGCCGCGCAAGAAGATCCCTTTCCCACAATCTAAAGCCAGCAGCAATATGCAGTACACCGTGAACGCGGAAGCGGACACACTGCGCGCGATCTTCGACGCAACGAAGAAGGTGTACCTGCGACCCCACTCGGAGCAGGACGACTGGATGTTCGTCTGTGCGTTCGAGCACATCTGGGCACTGGCCGTGCTGCGCGAGGACTTCGAGGCACTGCGCGTAGCGAACCTCCTCACCGAGGAGCTACAGCAGCTCACGGTGCTGTTTGCGACGCAAGCACCGGTAGCAGAATTGCTCGCCAAGCTGCACCTGCTCCTACAGACCGTGGCGGCACACGTGAAGCAGGCGGCACACGCGACGCAGGCCGCACACGCGACGCAGGCCGCACACGTGGAGGCCGCGCTGCGCGCGCGGGCCGTGCTCGCCACGGCTCAGCGCAGCGCGTCGTACGTCTCGGCGGCGGCCGCGAGGAAGCCCTCGCGCGAGGCGGTGAGCACAGGGCAGTCCTGGAGCAGCTGCGCGACCATACTGCGCGCGCTCTCGCGCTCGTCGAAGACGAAGCTCGTCGCCGGCGGCAGCGCCGCGTCGAGCACCGCGCACTGCGGCGCGGCGCGTGGCTCGCCGAAGAGCGGCAGCAGCGAGCCAAAGAGCAGCTCCTCCGCGCTGAGCGCGGCGCGTGGCGGCGCGCGCGCCTCGGAGCAGTGCCGCGAGTGCATGCTCTGCGGCGCGGGCGGGGCGTCAGCTAAATGCGGGCGGCACCGCGCGCTGGCGTCTAGCGCGCCTAACACATACCGCTAGCGCGGGCCACAGGAGGGGCAAAGGCACCGTGAAGCGGCTCGACGTGCGCCGCTTCTCGAGCAGCAGGTGGTGCGGGATGCGCAGCTTGCAGCGCCCGTCGGGCACGCGCTCCACGTTCCGGAAGCGCCCGTCGAGCCGCACGTGCCGGAACACCGCCTTCTGCACGCGCAGCGACAGATGAAAAAAGCGCCCGCGCATCGCGATCGCGGGGAACTGCGCCTCGACGCCCTTGCCGTGCGGCTGGAACCAGTAGCAGTAGTTCTCGTTGCGCTCGAGCAGCCGCAGCATGTCGCGCGTGCACGGCTCCTGCGCCTGCGTCCACGGCCGCCCCGCGCACACGAGCTCGCACCCCGAGACGTCGGCCTCACGCATCATGCGCTGTGCGCCGCCGGGGCGCGCGCATGCGCATCTCTCCGAGACTCTTTGTATGCTTGAAGCGCGCCGCGTATTTATGCACGGCGTGTGTGCGTGTGGCGCACATGGAAGAAGCACAGTTAACACATTTGTTCGAAATAATGCAAGAAGTACGCAAAGAACTACTCTCTGCATGCAAACGTGTTCTCCCTGACGACTACGAGCCACCGGAAGTGTGTGTTCGAGATGATGAAGAGATAAACCATGTGAAACTCGAAGAATATCTAGATTCAATTATCGACGTCGCAGAAAACATCACAGTTCCCGACGTCTCTGCTATCGACACATCGGATCTAAACGCGGCACGAAAACGATACAGCGACCTGCTAGTGGACCATCGTGCCCTGCAGAGGGAGCTGCAGCGACTGCAGGAGTCAATTCACAACATGGAGGACAAACAGAAACTGTATCATGACAATCAACAGCTCGAACGGATGCTCGAAACCGTGAACAAGTCTACGTACTATTCAATCGTTCGCGTCTGGAAAGAGCTAAAAAACAAGGGATATCTGCCGCAAGGCCCGCCGCCAAACGTCGATGACGCAAGTGAGTTAGGCGACAGGCTCACAGCGGCCGTCGCAAGAATGGAAAAAATAGAGCCCGAAGTGTACTCGTCGTCTGATTCGGTCGACTCGGACTCGTCGACCGACGAGGGCCGCACACAAGAAGAGCGTGCGCAAAGGGAGTACAGGCGCATCGTGCGCAACACTCGGCGCAAGCCGCGGCGCGTGCCGCGGATCGCGCCTGAGGAAGACCCCTCCGTCGACTCGTCTGACGACGAGCACAGCCAGCATCCCGTTGAGTACACCGCGCCTGAACAATACGCAGTGCACGACGCCTCGTCGTCTGAAGAAGAGGCGCCCACAGCCAAACCCCATAGGCAGTACGACGAGCACACAGCAGCGCCTTCGGAGAGCAACGTGGATGACAAGCACGTAGAACCTAAGGACTTGCTCGAAAAAGACGAAGACTCTTATTGGGACAATGACACCAAAGAAATGCTGCACGTCGAGCTCGAGAAAGCACTACACACGATCAACAGCATCAACGCCGCCCATATGCGCTCGATGGCGTTGATACAGAAAAATCTGCAAACAATGAACGAGGCCCGCCTTACAGCACTGGCGACCGCGGAGATGTACTTGCTCCAACTCAATACTATCAATCGCGAAATGTGGGACGTGTGGCAGAAGGAGCTAGCAGACCAGGAAGAACCCCCTGTTATGAGCGTTTACGTGCTGGTTGAGAGGCTGCTCGCCAAGAACCGCCCCTAGCTCGCGCTGTATTTACGCACACGACCGTACACCAGAGACGGGATGGCCGACGACGCTGTGCGCGCAGAGTACGCGCGCATTGTGGGCGCGCTGCGGCGCGACCCAGCTGATGCGAGCGAGCTGCGGGCCGCGAACAAGCGGCTGCGGGCCCAAAACAAAGAGCTGCGGGCCGAGAACGATCGGCTCCGCGCGCTCGCGCCGCTCGGCGAGCACGTCTTCAGCAAGGTGCGCGAGGCGTGGACCATACTGCACGCGCGCGGCTGCGTCTCGGCGTCGCCGCAGCACGTCTCGTCCGACATCGAGGCCTTCGTGACGCGCTTCGCGCGGGCCGTGTGCGCGCAGGGCAGCGACCACCGCGGGCATGCTGCGGCCGAGCGCGGCTGGGCGACGCCGTTCGACACGCTGTGCAGTTGACGCGCGTTTAATGCAATATCAAAAGCCTGAGCACCAAGGCCAAGGCGCGCCTAGTCCTCCAGCGCCGCGCCCTTCCCGAGGCGCATGCGCTTGCGGCCGCCGCCGCCGCCGCCCGCCGCAGGGCTGCCCCCGACGCGCACGAAGGCGTGCACGACGGGCACGCGCGCGCCGCCCGCGCCGAGCAGCGAAAACGTCACGCGCAGCGCGGCCGAGACGTCGAAGCTGCGCGAGCACAGTACGAGGTCGTGCGCGCGCAGCGGCGCGCCCTCGAGCGCGGTGAGCGCGCCCTCGACGGAGAGCAGCAGGCGCGAATCGCCGGTGTCCTGCTCCCCCGGTGTTAGCTACAGCACAGCAGCGCGCCAACAGAGCAGCGCACCTCCGAGTACAGCGCCCCCGTGTCGAAGGTGTACACGCCGTTCTCGACCGCGAGCGGCGCGCCCGCCGCGCACGCGAACATGCGCCGCGTGTCGAGCACCGGCACCGCGCGCAGATGCGAGAGCCCGTCCTTCTGAAAGTAGTCCGAGCAGAAGACCAGGAAGCGCACGCAGCCGAGCGCGACCGCGACGCCGAGCACCTCGATCGCCCACGCAATCGAGCCGCCGTTGGTCTGGCGCATGAGCACGTCGCGGTCGATGTCGAGCACCGAGTCCGCGCCGTCCCAGCCGACGAGCGACACGAAGCCGGTCGCCTCGAGCGCGTCATCGCACACGCTCGCGGTGCGCTGCGCCTCGCGCACTACGAACGCGACGTCGCTCGTCTGCACGTCGCGGCTGATGTTCGGCATGACCTCCTGCTTGACCAGCGCCGCCGTGCGCGCCGCGTCGAGCGAGCCGCTGAACGCGTCGAGCGACGACACGTACGAGTACAGCGAGTGCGTCGCGAGGCGCACCGTGCAGAAGCGCAGACACGAGGCGCGCTGCACGACTTGGCCGTTCGCGTCGAGCGCGGGGTCGCCCGGCTTGCTCGTGACGTGCACCTCGAGCAGCGAGAAGGGCGGGATCTCCTCGATGCCGCGCGGGAAGAGTGCGCCCGCGTCGAGCGACTCCGGCGCCCAGGCCTGCTGCTGTGGCTTCGCGATGAAGTCCATGCGGCTCACGAAGAGGATGAAGGTGTCGCCGGCCTCGAGCAGGAAGCTCTTGTCCTGCTCACGCCAGCCGTGTTAGCGTGCAGCAGCAGTACAGCTGCAAAAGCAAGCAAAGCAGGGCAAGCCGACCTCCAGCCGCGCGCCCCGGCTCCCCGGCACACTCTCCTTCTTGAACGGCCACATGCGCAGCGCCGGCGCCGCCCCGCCCTGCACCACGCTCAGCGGCTTCGGGTTCTCGCCCACCTTGCCCTTCCCGCCGCCGAAGGGCACCGAGTACGGCGCCACGCTGAAACCCGCGCTCTGCACGTGCACCAGCGTCAGCTTCACCGGCGTGTACTTCTTCTCTCCGTCCCTGCACCGCTCCGCGCAGCACGGGATCGCCGTCGAGTTCATCATGATCAGCTTCGCGTTCTTGTTCTCACAACCCGCGCTCGCGATGCACGCGCGCAGCTCCGCGTGCCCCAGCTCCGTCCTGATCATGCGCAGCGCCGCGTCTCCCTCCACTTCCATCTTCGTTTCCGGTTCCGGTTCGTCGGTGCGCTTCGTCTTGGGTGGCATGCTCGGCGCGTGGGTGGGCGTGGGCTTGGCGCGCGGGAACGACGGGCTCGGGTTTATGCAGGTGATTCCTGTCGATACGAATCGATTCGTGCTGATTCGTGCCGATTCGAATCGATACGTATCACCTGGTACAATAAAAAAAAACACAAATCCAGGCAAACCAAATCCGAGCAAACTCTTGCGCCTCCGACTATAATGGTTTTACGGACCCCCCCCCACACCGCCACACCTCTCTGGCAAGTTCCAGACACTATTAATGACAATGACAATGATAATTCCTCTCTCTCTCTCTCTACTCTATACTCTATCTCTATTCTACTACATTATATACAGTGTTATATAGTCTTCTTTTTTCCTGAAATGAGTAGAAGGTTAGAAAGAGAGAGATGTAGTAACAGGAGAGAGAAAGGAATTATCATTATCATTGTCATTAATAGTGTCTGGAACTTGCCAGAGAGGTGTGGCGGTGTGGGGGGGGGTCCGTATAACTATTATACTCGGAGCGATTTGAACGGATTTGGTTTGCGCAGATTTGTGTTTTTTTTATTGTACCAGGTGATACGTATCGATTCGAGTCGGAGCCGAGTGGACGGACGAAAGCACGGGAAACGGTTGCGGGCGGTTGCGTGGGCTGTGCATCATTGACCCTTTTTATGTAAAGGCTGCATGACGTAACCTGGGTGGTGGTATCATGCATGTCTGCACAGCACGTATTCTGGTGGTGGTGTATGCCTGTCTTCTGCTACCTGCAGTGCATGGTCACCGCCCGCACGACGTCACGACGACGATGGATGCGTCTGCAGACGGACAGACACTATTCGCCCGGGTTCGGAGGCAGATCCTGCGGTCGTCGGATGGTGGCATGACGTGGACGTGGCGTGCGTTCGGTGTGCTGACACCGATCACTACCGCTCCTACTGACCGATCGGAAATCCGCCTGTTCATGTCTCCTACGTACATCAATGACTCGCTTGTGTACGTACACAACACCGACGGGATATACAAAACAACCAACGGCGGTGACTCGTGGCAGTTGTTGCCCAACTCTCCGTTTTCGATTACGTCTCACGACAACCTGGTGTTCTCTTCTTCCTTCGCGACCGACAATTTGTTCTGGGTGTTCGGTCTGCTCGGCTCGATCGCGGACGTGTATGCCTCTAGTGACGGAGGTTCCAGCTACACGCGCCTCAACTGCCCCGTGGTGCCCGTGACGATGATCGGCACCACATCCGGGTTGCTTGTATGTGGTGACGACGGGAACCTGTACACGTCGACAGACTACGCGACATGGGTGCTGGTGGCTACCCTGGGGATCCGTGCGCAACGGATGCGAGAGACACGCGCAGGGCCTGGTACCGTACGGCTGTTGATTGGGGGTAACACAGGTGTCTTGCACATCTCGCTGTGCCGCAACACACTGCGCGCAGGATGTGGCACGAATGTTTCCTACGCCGCCGCGGTAGCAGACGTGCCAAATCCACACAATCTGACGTATTCGGTGGGCGCACACACGGGTCCTATGGGTGATGAGTCGCTGTACATCCTGCCATCGACTGCTTCGTTTATTCTGCGGTCGGTGGACAACGGGCTCACGTGGCAACGGCAGGGTAACATGTCCGGTGTGCGTGGGTCGGAGTTCTCCGACAGTGAGACAGATTACGAGGCCGGCAAGACGTTCCAGTGCTTCAAGAGTGTGAACGGTACTGAGCGACTGTATATGGGTGGGTATGGCGGTTTCCACGTGAGTGTCGACTCGGGTGCGACTTGGGGACACGTGTCCACGTTCGACTTACACTGGACAAGCATCGCCCCGACGTGCTTGGATGCGACGTGCAGCTCGTGGCTACTCAGTGCCTGCACGTACGCGGCGGATTGCTACCATGTCAATGTGAACAGGAGCAAACTCGAGACCACGGGGCCTGCGACCGCCGCATCGGTCGTGTACCGCGAAGACGTGCCTACAGGCGGCTTCGGCATTACTGCGCTCTCTCCGAACTACCAAAACGATTTCATTGAGATCAGAGTCTTTAGTGCGAGAATAGCCCGGTATGACCGCCCTGGCGGCTTCAACCTCACAGCGGCACGGTCCGTGTATATGAATGGTTTTCCGTCTGGACAGGCTGCTGTGATCAACGTACTCCAGATGTCCCCAGGTATGTGCCCTAGTAGTAGCGTGTGTGTGTGTGTGTGTGTGTGTGTGTGTGTGTGTGTGTGTGTGTGTGTGTGTGTGTGTGTGCAAACTGCCATGCGGCACGTAATAGCCGCATGTGTACGTACAGGTTTCGGTTTCACGAACGGAGAAGTGTACGTTTCGGGCGTGAACTTGGGTGCGATGGCGTGGAAGAGCGTGGACTACGGCATGACATACAGTCGACTCGGACCACCGCGCAACGGCACCTCGCGAGTGATCCTATCCGACCGGTTCGACCAAGACCGCACGATGGCCGCCAGCAGCGCGCTTTTGAACGGCGTACGTGCTGCCATGTAGCAACATTGACCCGACTTTGACTGCAACTGACTGCATATGTGTGTGTGTGTGTGTGTGTGTGTGTGTGTGTGTGTGTGTGTGTGTGTGTGTGTGTGTGTGTGTGTATGCATGGCAGCTGGAGTACGTATACTGGAGCACCAATGGCGGGACCAACTGGGTCCGCATCGACGGCAACCAGGCGACAGGGGTCTGGGTGGACGTGTGCGTGTTTCGCGGGAAAGACGCAACCTTCCCGGTCGTCATCGGCGCCAAAGCCTCCGGCGGCGTGCGGCAGATCTTCATCACAAGGGGAGGGATATGGGCGGTTCTGTTCCCGTTATCTACATATAACACGCTACGCCCCGGAGGCTTCGGGGAATACGGGATCGTGTTTCTGCCGGTGAACGCGTCAAATCCGGAGCCCGACACACGCACACTGTATGCTGCGTACTATACAGGGGGCGCGCGCTTCGCCGAGATCTCCACCCTCAACGCGTCGTTGATACGCGCATATGAGGCGCTGCCCACGCCGAGTGCACCGAATACCGGGGTCGGCTGGTCGCACGCCAACGTTGACCCTACCGCCTCCGCCGCGCGTCCGATGCAACAGAAAGTGAAGCCGTCGCCGCAGTTTCACGCTGACGGGGTCGTCTTCGCCGTGTCGTACGACGACATCATGATGTCCAGTGACAGAGGCGTGACGTGGGACATCATTCTCTCGCTTCCAGAGTCGCTCACTGAAGACTGTACCTCGAATTGCTCGTTCTGTTCGGCGGCGAACCCGAGAGCGAAGACCTGCCTGGTATGCAACCCAGGTTTCAGGCGGATAGGTGCCCCCTCGGACCCGGGGGACAGCGAAGAAGAAGTGTGGAACTTCCGGTGCGAAGCGTCCACCATAACAAGTACCACAGCAGCCGTGCAGCCAACCACAGCCCCACCACCACCACCAACAACAACGACGCCGCCACCGCGCTGGGGGCGCTTCCTGCGGATGCGGATGCGGCTCTCGGGCGTCTCGACCACGGTCCTCGTATCCAACATCCATCGCTTAAAGCAGGCGATCTCGCGCCGGCTTCCGCGCATCAGCGAGGACGACATCGTCATCGAGCGTGTCTACGAAGTGGAATCGACTGAGCGGCGCCTGCTGCACGACGGTGCGCACGACGTGGGCGTTGACTTCACGATCAACGGCCTGTTGTCCACGGATAACACCACGAGCGTCGGGGACGTGCTGGTCAGTTCCGACACAGAGCTGACCACTTCACTGCAGCAGTCCACTCCAGCGCTCGCCGGCGTCAACGTCCTGCTCACCGAGGTGCTCTCCGACGCGTGCGACTTCAACAACTGTGCACCCGACGCCGACTGCACGCCGACCGACGGCGGCTCCTTCACATGCACGTGCCGGGCGGGCTTCATCGACGTCTCCCCGCCGGTGTCCTTTGTGTGCCAGTCGAACGCGGCCTCGAATCCGCACTGCCAGCAGTCCGTGTGGGTCGACGCATGGATGCACCAGCCGCACATGAGCGTGCGTGTGGCCGAGACCGACTTTAACGCCGCTGACGAGTTCGTGTCGGCGGTGCTCGTGAACGGCGAGTCGGTCCCGCTCGTGAACGACCTGCGCGTGGGCGCGGTGGACTGTCAGTGTCAAAGCACGACGCTCGTGGCGATGGGCGTGCCGCTGCCCACGGGCGGTGCGCAGGTCTCCGTCGACGTGTTCACGACGCCAGCCGTGACGCGAATGCCGTGCTGCTGCTGCGGCATGTCGCTGCGCGCGGAGGCGATCGTGCACCACAGCAGCGGCCTGGCGTGCGCTGTCGCGTAGGCGATGCGCGCCCACGCATCGCGATATGTGCCTACGCATAGCGATACGCATAGCAATGCGCACAGCGATACGTAGCATACACAAACCTGCGCAAACCAAATCCGTTCAAATCGCTCCGAGTATAATAGTTATACGGACCCCCCCCACACCGCCACACCTCTCTGGCAAGTTCCAGACACTATTAATGACAATGATAATGATAATTCCTTTCTCTCTCCTGTTACTATATCTCTCTCTTTCTAACCTTCTACTCATTTCAGGAAAAAAGAAGACTATATAACAGTGTATATAATGTAGTAGAATAGAGATAGAGATAGAGTATAGAGAGAGAGAATTATCATTATCATTGTCATTAATAGTGTCTGGAACTTGCCAGAGAGGTGTGGTGGTGTGGGGGGGGGTCCGTATAACCATTGTAGTCGGAGGCGCGCGACGGGCGAAAAGCGCGGGAAAACCGTTGCGGGCGGTTGCGCCTGGCCGCGATACGTACCGGCGCGTACCGATACGTACCGGTACGTACCGATACGTATCAATACGTATCAAAACGAATCAGCTGTGCTTATGCTGCCCCCGCCGCCGCCGCCGCCGAGACCTGCCATGCTCCCCACGCGCACGGACCTGCGCCACATGTGCGTCGCCGCCGAGATGCTGCAGAAGCTTGGCGTCACGCTGCGCGGCGCCGCGCAGATCGCCGATTTCAACCTCCACATGAAGACTGTCTTGCTGCGCTCCGCTCCCCACCCGGACGTCGTCGCGGCCAATCTGCAGATCGAGAAGGAAACTGATGAGCTGAACGAGAAGATTGATCGAATTCAGGACAAGATCGAGGCATTGAAGACACGGGCTGCTGCCGTGCAAGCCAAGTTCGAAGCCACCAGTGCGCAGAATGCCAGCCCCAAAGCCGCTGTTGCGCGGAAGCAGACGGCTGCACTGCAGGACTGGGTGCGGGTGCGGAACCGTTCGCGCAAAGCCGTTTGATCTTTTCATTAAAACCGTTTGCTGATAGCCTTGTGGTACCGGTTTCAGTCAATGGAAACTGTTTCATTGGGGGCTAATCGTATAAACGTTTTAGAGGGTGTCTCAAGTCTAGGCTGGTACTATAAGGTTCAGGGAGGGTGGTCTGAAACAAAGTGTTGGTTTGGCTGTATTACATTCAATGTGAAATGTTTCATGTAGGGGTTAAACGTACAATCGTTTTAGAGGTGGGTACAAGTCTAGGCTGGTACTATAAGGTTCAGGTGGGTGTGTTGAAATATTATGTCTGAGGGTTACATGTGGTATCTGCAGTGAATAAACGTTGACTTACGTTGATGGACCGGGACGGGCAGTTTGCGCGGGAACGGGTCACGTGCCGATACGAATCGATTCGAATCGATACGTATCGATACGTATCAGCACGGAACGATTCTCTATTTCCCGCCCGCCTGCCCTTCTTGCCGCCAGCGCCACGACACCTGCCATGCTTCTTGCCGCCGCTCCCGCCCCGAGCGCGCCGACCCCGCCGACCGCGCGCGCCGTGCCCGTCGATGCCTCTGGTGTCCCCGAGGTCTCCCCTGAAGAGCTCGATGCCGCCGTCCTCGCCGTTCCGGTGGCGCCATCGAACAAGTGGCGCGACAACATGGATGCGCTTGGGATCACGCCTTCGACGGTGAGTCTGTATTCGGGTGACATGTGAAATATTTGAGGAGGGGTTGAATTTATAATTCTTTTAGAAGTGGGGTCAAGTCTAGGCTGGTACTATAAGGATTCGGGGGGGTGTACTGAAATTCCATGTTGATTTCAGTTCATGGTGAAGAACTTCTCGGTCGACCTTCCCATCATCGTCGAGGATCTCAGTGGATACCAGAAAGCAATCTACAACCTCATCCCAGAGGGAACCACGAAGCTCAACTCGATCGCCCCGCTCTTGTGCGAGGACATCTACCTGTCTGCCCTCCGCCTCGAGAACGAGCACGGCGAGAGCGTGTGTGTGACACGGATCGAGTGCCACATCGGCCACAAGATCCGGCCGAGCACACTGTTGGGTGTTCTCGACCAGCTGCGTGTGCCGTACATTGCGGGAGTGAGCTGGTTCGGCACGAGCGATGCCTCCATTGAGAGCCAGATCGCGCGCAAGAGCCTGAGCTACGCGCGGGGCTCTGTGATCTGCCTCGGGACCGCCCCGAAGCAGGATGCAGTGAGCGGGTGGGCGCTCGCCGACGCGCGCCAGACGCAGATCGACTCACTGGAGGCGCGCTGCGAGAAGCGCCTGAATCTGATCAATGCCAAGGACAGGCAGCTCGAGGAGCGCGCCACGAAGATCGTGACTCTGCAGGCAGAGATCGATGTGCTGAAGGCGCAGGCTTCCGAGCCCCTTGTCGGTCAGAAGCGGGTGCGGACTGACGACGAGTTCGAGGAGATCCGTGCCCTCCTGCAGCGCGAGCAGGCGATCGCCGACCGCGAGCGGGCCATCGCCGACGGCGATCGCATGAAGGTGAGAGATGTGGAGGCAAAGGCCGAAGCGCGGATCGAGCAATTCAAGACGCATTGCAACGAGACGTCAGCCAAGCTCCGCTCGGCGAGCAAGGCCGTGACACAGCTCGTAAAGGCCGTGAGGGCCCTGCCCAACATCTCAGAGGAGGTCAGCAAGGCCATGCGCGCCGCCGATGCTTTCCGCCACACGATCAACCGCTATGACTGGCCCGCCGAGCCTACGCTCACCCAGAGCCGGCTCACGGACATGATGCCGCGGGTCGCGCCGCCGCCGAAGCAGCAGGCTGTGCAGGAGGAGCAGGAGCAGGAGAAAGAGGAGGAGGAGCAGCAGACAGTGGTGGTGGACAGTGACGAGGAGTAGCCTACAGGCAGGTGGTTGTGCTGCAGGAGAGGGAAGGCCTAGGGGTTACATGTGGCGGGGTCGACGCCAGTTTTTTCTTTACTGTGTGTGAGACAGTAAACATTCCTGAGAGAGAAGCTACACTTCGTCGTAGTCGTAGTCGCAGTCTTGCGACCCAGCGAGCGGCAGCGGGTCCTCGTTCAGGGCCGACCGGGTGCACAGGGCACAGAACAGCATGCACAGGCCGCCCGCGGGCGGCAGCAGCAGCAGCAGCGCGGCGCGCATCACCCCTCGAGGCCGCAGCGCCCTATACAGCTCGCTGCTTTATTGCGGGCGTATAGAGCAAGCTCTTAGAGCAAGCAGCTACAGCATGCAGCGCGCCACTACCGCGAAGTGCAGCAGCGTCGCCTTGGCGGCGCCGTCGCCCTTCTTGCACTGCTGCAGGCGCCGGAGCAGCGCGCGCCAGCTGGCCTCGGTCGCGGCGTCCATGCTCTCGACCTGCAGCCAGCTCTCGACGGCAGCGGCGAGCCCGCTCACCGTGCCCCTCAGCGTGTCATTGGGGTCCCGCACACTCGGCGCCATGTCGGCCCCGATGAACACGTACGTGCGAAGCGTCTGGCGCACGGCGTCGCGCTCGCGCGCCGCCTCCGCGTCTGCGGTCGCAAGCAGTCTGCATCCGTCGAAGGCCCGTGCCATCCTGGCTGCCGGCACACTGGACCAGGCCTTTACGCAGGCGGCTCGCTGATTCGTGTCGATACGTGCCTATACGTATCGATTCGGCCGATACGTATCGGTACGTATCGGCACAAATCGATACGACTGATACGAATCGATACGTATCGGCACAAATCCGTTCAAATCGCTCCGACTATAATAGTTATACGGACCCCCCCCCACACCGCCACACCTCTCTAGCAAGTTCCAGACACTATTAATGACAATGATAATGATAATTCCTTTCTCTCTTCTGTTACTATTTCTCTCTCTTTCTAACCTTCTACTCATTTCATGAAAAAAGAAGACTATATAACAGTGTATATAATGTAGTAGAATAGAGATAGAGATAGAGTATAGAAAGAGAGAATTATCATTATCATTGTCATTAATAGTGTCTGGAACTTGCCAGAGAGGTCTGTGTGTGTGGGGGGGGGTCCGTATAATCATTGTATTCGGAGCGGTCCGATTTGATCGGATTTGGTTTGAACGGATTCGGTTTGAACGGATTTGTGTGCGACACGTATCGATACGTATCAACACGAATCGATACGAATCGGCACGTACCGATACGAGTCGGCACGTACCAATACGAATCAGGTGTTTATAGGCCACAGGCTCCCGGCCGCGCCACAAGCACACGCCCAGCATGGCCTCCAAGCGCACCCACGAATGGTACGGGGTGGCCCAGAAGAAACTCAACGAAGAGACGGACAAGATGGAGGAGGCGATCGAGAAAGAGGAGGACGCGGACCGCAAGGACATCGTCGCGATCTACAGGTCGATGCTCAAGCGGCTGCGTGTGCAGGAGCATGACCCCGCCGGACACCTCTATGCCTCGAAGATCCTCGCGCATGTCGGGATGTACACGCAGCTGCAGGGCGACCGCATCGTGCTGTGCCTGAAGAAGCACGAGGAAGCGCTGTCGGAGTACCTCGCGCCGCTCGTGGAGGCGGCGGTCGTGACCAAGGCGGAACAGGAGGCGCTCGAAGCCAAGGCCGAAGGCGCCGAAGAGCATGGCGAGCAGGAGGGCGGCAAGCGCGCGGCGCAGGAGGAGGCGGAAGCGGCGAGCAAGGAGCGGAAGCTGCAGTAGCCTGTAGCCTATGGCCTAAGCGCGTAGTGTGTAAGCTTCCGAGCGAATAAAGCCACATGCGAGACTAGACACGGTGCCAGAGGTCGCCCGCCGAGAGCCGCGGCATCAGCCCGTGCTGTTGCAGCGGAGCGTAGTCCGCGTGCATCACCTCCCCGTCGCGCTTGAAGCTCTTCATGTGCTCGACGGTCTTCGTCTCGAACGCGTCGCGCAGCAGCGCGGACGCGGTCATCGCGATCACCGCGAACCCGCCGCAGCAGAAGAAGAGCACGCTCTGCAGGTCCCAGCCCGTCGCCATGCTCAGGAACATGAGCGTCACGAACGCGAGCCCTAAAATATACGCCAACGCCAGCGCCGTGTCCGTCGACGCGGGCATCCACGCGAGGCGCGCGGTGCGATGGAACATGTGGTGTGCGGCTGTCTTTGCGTTGGCGGCGGAAGGCATGCCGGCCCGCGCGCCGCGCGTCCGCGGATATAGGCGCGCGCCGCCGCGCGCCGCATACAGCAGGCCGCCATGCTCGACCTCTCGCTCGCGCGCACGTACGTGCCGCTCTGCCTCTGCTTCGCCAAGTCGCTCGGCGTGTGGGTCTTCTGCACCACACTGCGCGCTGCGGGCACTCCGCCCGCGAGCGTCTTCGTCGCCGCCGCCGCCGCGCTCTTCGCCGAGCGCGCCGCGCACAACGAGTACATCTTCGACACCAACGCGATCGCGAGCTTCGTGCTCTTTGCGCTCGCCGTCGACGCGACGCGCGTCGCGGACGCGCTCGACTCCGCCAGCGAGCGCCGCCTGCCCGTCGCGCTCGCGCTCAACGTCGTCTGGGCCGCCGCCGGCATCGCCGCCCTGCTCCGCGTGCACGAGCGCGTCGCCTTCTTCCGCTACGTGCCCTTCCGCCCGCTGCCCTTCGGCGCCGTGTGCCTCGTGCTGCACTCGTTCCTGCGCCACGGCCCCGAGCACGAAACCTGGATGATGCTCCGCGTCTTCAACTTCTCCGCGCTCAGCGTCGTCTGGATCTACTGCGTGAATCTGCAGGGCGTCTGCGCCGCGCGCGTCTACGACTGCGTCGACTGCTGCGTCTTCTTCGGGTCCGTGCTCTTCTCCGAGCCGCCGACCGCCGTTCTCGCGACCGTCGCCGCCGCCGCCGTGCTGCTGCATCAGCGCCCGCGGCCGCCGCCCGAGAGCGACAGCGACACCGAGGCCGCCGTGTGCAGCCCGCCGGAGCCCGACAGCGACCTCTCGCTGCTGCAGCAGGCGCGCGCCGCGATGGACGCGCGCCACCGCATGTAATCGCCGCGGGCGGCCGCCAGCAGACGCGCGCGCCGGCGCGTATTTAAGCCCCGCGCTCGTGCTGCGGCACCCCTCCCCCCCCTTCTCTCTCTCTCTCTCTCTCTCTCTCTCCTCTGCGCAATGTCCGCCCCCATCGAGGTCATTGCGACCCTCGCGACCCCCGCCGAAATCGCGGCGCACAACGCGGCGCAGAACGCCGCGCATAACGCTGCGCACAACGCCGCGCACAACGCCGAACACAGCGCCGCGCCCGACACCGGTGTGGAGGCGGGTGTCGACTACGACGTACCCGCGCCCTCCCTGAGCCTCCAAGAGAGGTTCATTCCGTTCAGGAAAGCCATCGAGGAGGAGTCGAACGAATGGCTCCAAGCAAGCTTCCTGACCAACAACCGGTACACTGATTCTTTCAATCTGGACGCGCTCGACGAGTTCTTCGGTACGGTCACCGATTCCATGGCGACCGAGAAGTCCAAGGCGAAAGCCAAGTACGACCCGGCCGCCCAGGCGGCGGCCCACATCGTGAACCAGATGGCCAACATGGCCACGGGCGGCAACCTGAAGCGCATTCCCTGGATCGTCGTCCGCATGCGGATGGGCACCACCCAACTCGGCGCTCTGAATGCAGCCCGCCAGTTCTATGGCGAGAACCTCGCATACAAGGCGAAGTACGGTGTTCCTTTAAGTAATACCGTGTACAACAAGAGACAATCCGAACAACTCAATCACTTGACGAATGTGATGCTCGAGTTGTTGCTCACAGAGATGCACCAATACGAGAACCCTGCGTACAAAGCACTCCAGGAGATCATGGCCGAGAAAGACATCGCTCCGACCGGACCTTGGCCGGGAACGGTAGTTGACAATATCGTCAAGATCATCAACACAGTTCGTGGCGTCAACCAGGAGGTTGCCACCGAGGACATGAACCCTGACGAGATCGTCAAGCTCGTTTTTGACATGCTGCCCGCCGTGCAAAGGTGGGCCGATGGCGGGGACCTCGAAGACGACCGCTTAGTGATCACCACATACGCGAGGCACATTAAGAACGTCGTGTGCAGAAGCGACAAAACGCGGCGCAAGAACAGGGACGATGATAAAGCCGAGTCCCAAGGCAAGCGCAAGCGCGACACGGACGGCAAACACAAGAAGCGCAAGACGAAGCGCGTGGCCGAAAGCGTGTCCGACGCCGAGCACGACCCCGAGCGCGAGTCCGATACCGACCCCGAGGAAGAGGGCATGACCGACATACAACTGGCAGACATGCTGGCTGAGAAGTCAGCGGCTTCCGCTGCTCCGTCCACTGAGTCTGCCAAGAGGCAGCCCACCCTCGCTGAGATCAACGCGCTGTTGGCCAGCGTCCATGATGACCATCAGTAAACCACATGACCCAAATCGCTATATCCGTGTCCGCCATGCCGCTGCCCTTGATGCCGCGGTATTTGATGCCCGCAACGCGCGTGCTGCTGCTGCTGCTGCTCGCGCCCGCGCTGTGTGCGGGGCTGTGCGGCGACGGGGTCGTCGAGCCCGGCGAGGCGTGCGACGACGCGAACCACTACAGCGGGGATGGGTGCAGTGCCGCGTGCGCGCTCGAGGCGGGCTTCCTGTGCAGCACGCGCGACGCGCTCACGAGCTGCTGCCCGGCGCTGTGGAACCCCGTGCGCAACCTCAGCGTGTGCTCGTGCCTCGGGCAGGCGAGCGGCTCTGCACTGTACGCGCTGAGCGCCGCGTGCGAGCGCGTGGATTCCGACGAGTGCGCGGTCGGCAACGGCGGCTGCGCCGTCGGCGCCGTGTGCGTGAACCTCGACGGCACCGTCGACGGCAGCGCGGGCTTCGCATGCGAGTGTCCGCCGGGCCGCTACGGCGCCGCGTGCGAGCCGGTCGCGTACGCGGTGCGCTTTGAGCTCGCGCTGTACAACACGAGCGCGCTGTCGCTCGCCGAGCTCACGGCGAGCGTCGGCACGGCGCTCGAGGCGCCCGTCTACGTCTCGTTCGAGCTCAGCTTCGCGCCGCAGCGCCGGCTGCTCAGCACCAACAACAACAACAACAACAACAACAACAACAACAACAACAACGCGACCAACAGCAGCTACGCGCACCTCGTCGTCGTGCTCGAGGCCGCGAGCTGGGACGCGATGCAGGCGCTCGCGGCCGCGGTCAACGCCGCGCAGGTCGCGGCCTTCCTCGCGGCCGAGACGCCACAGCTTGCGCAGATCGCGGTGCTGCAGGAAACGACCACCGTCGTCTCCGAGGCCCCGGGCGCGTACACCTTCGCGCCCGCGGGCGTGCCGGGCTTCCTGCTGCAGGCGCTCGGGTACGTCGCGGAGCGCGACGCCTGGCTGCTCGACGTGCGCTTCTTCGCGCCCGCCGTGCACGCGCTCTTCATGACCAAGGCACACCGCGCCGCCGAGCCCGCGGCGCAGGCCTGCGTGCTCGCGGGCGGCGACCCGTGCTGTGTGCGCGACATGCGCGCGGACCACTACCTCGGCGAGTTCGGCGCGTGGGCCGACGCGCTGTGCGCGGGCGCGGCGCTGCCGCGCTCGCGCTGGATCGAGGGCTTCGGTCTCGCGAGCTCGGGCGCCGCGCTCGCGGGCGCGGGCCTGCTGCGCATCGAGCTCGCGCAGAGCGACGTGGCGGGCGCGCTCGCGGAGGCGCGCGTCGCCGAGGACCGCACGTACTACGCCTTCGGCGTCGGCATGCTCTTCCTCGCACCGCACGTCACGGTCGCGCAGGTCGCGCTCGAGGTCGCCGTGAGCGACAGCCTGCTCGTCGTCGTCGCCGCCGAGCAGCACCACGGCTTCCTCGAGCACCTCGACTGCGCGGTGTACGACATACTCGATAGCAGCGGCGGGCGCCTGCGCTTCGTGCGCGTCACGATGGTCGCGCCGCCCGACGTGCTCGCGACGCTCGTGTCGCCGGACTCGGTCGAGGTCGCGCTCACCGCGGGCGCGTGGGCGCCCGCGTGTCCCTCGCCAATCGCCGCGCGCTACGCCGCCGCGGGCGCGCGCGAGTGCGCGCTGCCCGACATGCAGCTCTGCGCGACGCGCGCCGCCGGCGGCGTCTACGTGCTCGACGTGCCCGTCGGCGTCAACGTCACGAGCGCGCTCGACCTGCGCTTCGCGGTGCAGGGCGAGCGCGGCGGGTTCGAGCTGCTCTCGCAGGTCAGCGTGCAGCTGCTCGCCGCGACGGCCGTCGCGCTCTGCGCCGAGCCCGTGCAGGCCTCCGCGGGCACGGAGCGCTTCGCGAACGTCACTGTCGCGATCGGCACGCGCCTCGCCGGCGAGGGCGCCGTCGTCGTCTCGGACGTGCTCGGCTCGGCGGCGTACACCGGTGGGCTGCTCAACATCGCGACGCAGCACGTCGCCGCGAGCGCGCTCGACAGCCTCGTGCTGCTCGTGCTCGAGGGCGCGCCCGCCTTCTTCGCGGCGCACCCCCTGAACCGCGCCGTGTTCGACCACGTGTTGACCGTGCACCTGCTCTCGCCGGCGAAGGTCCGCTCGCCTACTATCCCCGTGTGCTGCTGTTGTTAGCTGACAAGCGCTGGCAGGACGAGGCGCTGCGCGCGCTGCTCGCGGCCGGCACGGCCTACTCCGTCGTCGTCGCCGCGGGCGGCTTCCGCGAGATCCGCCTGAGCGCGCAGTTCGCGGGCATCTGCCACGACCCGGGCGCGGTGCTCGACTGCGTCGTGCGCACGCCGCTCGCGCGGCGCGTGCCGGACCCCGCGCTCGCGCACCTCTTCTCGAACGACATCGCCGCGAGCGTCGCGTGGGCCGGCGCGCTCTTTGGCAGCGCCGCGCTCGAGCCCGCCGCCGCCGCGAGCGCCGCCGCGCGCGAGCGCTTCGCGCCCGACTTCCGCACGCGGCAGGCGCTGTGGCTCGCCGCGGCGTACCCCTGGCCGCAGGTGCCCGCCGACGGTGCCGCCGACCGCACGCTCGTGCTCGCGGCGTTTGCGCTGGCGTAGCCCCCACGCACGCCAACGCAAGCTATAAGCGTGGCCGGCGGCGCCAGCGCGCATATATGCGGCCCAACGCTGCCTGTCTAATGGGCTGCCTTGTGGGCTGCCTCACGGGCGTGGTGGGGCACGTCTGCGAGCAGCTCGCCGACAGCAGCGCGCTCAGCGTACGCGACCCCGCGCTGTGCGACGAGGACTCCACAGGCAACATGCTCGCGCGCATCTTCCTGCAGGTCGCCGTCGCGCAGACCGCGAACCGCTCCGTCACGGTCGACTGCGCCGGCGCGGGCAACGTCTTCGCCGCGCTCTTCCCGCCGGTGGTCTTCGCGCCCGTCGCAGCCCGAACCAAGCAGCCCACCAGCGAGCTCTGCGCCTGCAACCACGACATCCCGCATGCGTGCGAGGCGGGCCTCGAGCGCGCCGAGCCGCACATCCGCAGCGCGCTGCAAGGCGCCGCGCTGCAGTGGCGCGCCGCGAACGCGGACGCCGAGCTCGACGAGGCCGTGATCTACGTCCGCTGCGGCGACGTCCTGCGCCAGCACTGGCACATCGGCTACGGCTGGCTGCCGTACTCGGCGTACACCGCGACGCTCGACGCCGACACGCGCTCGATCGGCGTGCTGTGCGCGCCGCTCAGCGGCCCGTGCCGCGCGAAGGACTGCGACTTCACGGGCGACTGTCGCATGCTCATCGAGGACCTCATCGCGTGGCTGAAGCAGGCCTTCCCGCGCGCGACGGTCTCGGACCGCAGCGCCGACGACATCAGCACCGCCTTCGCGCGCATGGTGCTCGCCGAGCAGACCATCTGCAACCCCTCGACCTTCTGCCTGTTCCCCACCATCGCCGCGCGCGGCCGCGGCTACCTCGTCGAGTCGCGCCTGTTCCCGTTCGTGCCCCGCCTGCACGGCGTGGTCGTCATCCGCGCGCCCTTCGTGCACATGGGCGACGTCGCGGCGCTCACGGGCGCAGGCCCCTGGACACACGAAAGCTTCGGCTTGATCGCAGAGCGCCTGCGCGCGTAGCCGGCCTAGCCGCGCGCGTAGCCGGCCTAGCCGCGCGCCTGCGCGCGCGCGGACTATTACCGTCGCCGCCGCCCGCCCCGCACACACACACACACACAAACGCTATGCTGCACGGCCTCGCACTGCAATACCTGCTCTTCACAGCCGTGTTCTTCAGCACGCTGCTGCACACCACCACCACACAGCCGACAATGGAGACGCAGATTTTCAACGCCGCCACGACGCTGCTGCTCGCCGGCGCCTACATCCTCGTGGGCGTGTGCCTCTTCACGGCGTACGACGTCATCACACACCACTCCTCGAACATGAACCCCGATATCGACTACTGCACGCTGCAGGAGGAGCTCGCCGAGCTCGACCCCGACATCGAGCTCGCCGACCCCGCGCTCGAGACGCGCGCCGCCCAAGAGGCACTCCTAGAGGCCCGCACCGCGCAGCAGATCTGCGAGCGCTGCGCCGAGTCGCCCTCGCTCCCGCAGCGCGCAGTCCGCGCCGCCGGCCGCGTCGCCGCCGCCGCCCGCGCCGCGCTCGCGACGCCCGCAACGCCGGAGCACGACGGCCACTTCTACCTCGAGGTCTACGGCCTCGGCGTCGTCATCTTCGTCGTGTACTACTCCGTCGACATGGTGCTGCTCACGCCCGCGCTCAGCCTGCTCTGCGGCCTTATGATGCTTTCCATCCGCGACGGCCTGCTCGTGTTGCGCGACCAGCCCGAGACCGTCGAACCCCTACTCGTCTCGCGCCTCGTCAGCTTCGTCGCCACAATGCTGCTCGGCGTCGCGATCATCGAGATGTTCTTCGCGAACTCACGTGAGCTGCACGACACGGCCGTCGACCCCGCCAGCATACGCGCGCTCTTCGCCTACACGCTCCCCCTCCTCGCGTGCGCCGTGCTCGGCATGCTGCCCCGCTCGAGCGCACACCCGCGCAAGCTGCGCCGTGCCGCGCCCGTCGCACTACTGATCGCGTTCTTCGTCGTCGCATGGGTGCTCGCGCTCGACGCCGTCGCCTGGCAACGCGACTACTACCTCGGCTCGCTGCAGAACATCGACTCCGCGTGGCACGACATGCTGCTCACGCAGGCACAGAAGTACACTGCAGGCGACAGCGAGCCTTTCTTCGTGAGTCCCTACGCGCAAGAGGATCTTTACCAATACGAATTCCATGCAGGGCCCATGCCCGACCCCGAGACCTACTTCGCCGTGCCGCGCCAGGGTCACCGCTCGCTGCCGCTGCTCAGCGTGCTCGTCGAGCCGCTGCTCAAGCTCGCGCTTACCGCCTCCGTCATCACCGCCATCGTAAACCACAAGGCCCCGGAGACCACCGCCATCACTGCCGTGCTCGCCGCCGCAAAGCAGTTTGCCTTCGAGCCTCAGCCCGACGTGCGCGTGCACCTTGTGCGCAGCAGCGTCATCGCCGGCGTCGCTGCCCTGCTCTGCATGATGCGCTACGTCCCGCTGCTGCACCACTACATGGCACGCCTGCCCGCGCTGGTCGCGCGCCCGCGCTAGCCCTCGTCGTAGCTGCCCGCCTCGTCGCCCGCCCGCCCGCCGTCCACGAGCTCCGCCCCGTCCACACCGACGAACCGCCGCCCCTCCGTCGTCGCCACCGTGCGCCGCAGCACCGGATGCCAGAACGGCTCGCCCCACTGCGGCCGCCGCCGCCCGTGCTCGTCGAGCAGGTACGCTGAGCCGTCGGGCAACCGGTACAGCCCAGGCGGCTTCTCCATCGTCTTCGCTTTCTTCTTCTTCGTCGGCCCCCGCCACGCCGCCGTCACCTCTGCGTCAGACCACGACTCTGCGTACAGCTTCGCCTGCGCGGGCGCCGCGACCGGCGCCGCACCCCACCCCGTCGGCACGCCTGGGCGCATCGCCTCGCGCTTGAGCAGCTGCCCGTCGCGCAGCACCACGTTCATCTGCCGCGCGGGGCGCTTCGTGCTGTGCTGCATGGCGTGCGTGGCGCGGAAACAGCAAACTGCATTTGGCTGGATTTGGGTCTTTTATTCGCAACGATACGTATCGATTCGTATCGATTCGTATCGATTCGTATCGATATGTAACGGTATGTTACGAGCATTATACATATACTATACCTGTATGTATATATACAAGCATACGTATCGCTAAGCGTCTACATGCATCATCGCGTAGTCACTGACTGTTTCGTACTTCTGTGTGAGGTCACAGTTCTCGAAACACCCCGACTCAGCGTTCCAGTTGCCTAGGATGATCTCCAGTGGGACCGGGTTCAGTGCGCTTGCCTGCAGCGTAACGAGCGGCAACTCTTTGCATGCGAGCCGCACCCGCAAGACAGACGAACCTCCTTCTGGTTGCACGATCAAGGTGTTTGCAGATTCGGCTCCGTAACAGAGTGTGAACATGATGTCTGTTATGGCACTGTATCTCTTAATGCGTTTAAATTCGAGTTACTTTTTATACTGTTTATAATTAATTGTATAGACCCCCCCCACACCACAGACCTCTCTCCCATCTTCCGGGTGCTATAATGAATAATGATAATGATAATGATAACGTGCTATTTTATAACTCTATAACCCCCCCCCACACCACAGACCTCTCTCCCATC
>Ga0228700_1000103_pt1 | contig 87288 bp, 91 predicted proteins | sample McNCre317_Aug_MG_FD_178019 | JGI IMG/M metagenome (GOLD analysis project Ga0228700, IMG submission 178019) | Freshwater microbial communities from McNutts Creek, Athens, Georgia, United States - 3-17_Aug_MG | ecosystem: Environmental > Aquatic > Freshwater > Creek | place: USA: Georgia...
CCGCAGGCACACCGCGTGAGGTGGTAGACCGCATCAACAGCGCTTTGAATGCAGCCATCCACGACGCTGCTGTGAAAGAACGCCTCAAAGCCGCAGGCCTCGAGCCCGTGGGCGGCACGCCCGAACAATTTGGCAAACTGATTCACGATGAATCCATCAAGTGGGCTCCCATCATCAAACGCTCTGGGGCCCGCATTGATTAACCACACCACCCAACGCCGACGCACCTGGGCACTCGCCATCAGCCTGTGCACATTTGCAGCAGCGCACGCACAAACGCCCACGAAACCTATTCGTTTGATCGTGCCCTATGCCGCAGGTGGGCCGATTGACGTCACGGCACGCGCCTTGGCAGAGCGGGTGAAGGACAGTTTGGGGACTGTGATCATTGAAAATCGCCCCGGCGCTGGCGGCAACATCGGTGCAGACGCTGTGGCCAAGGCCACTCCAGATGGGTCGGTCATTGGCATTGCCGCCACGGCCACACATGCGGTCAACCCGTGGCTCTACAGCCGGATGCCCTACAACGCGGCGACTGACTTTGCACCCATCACCCAAATGCTGCGGGTGCCCAATGTCTTGGTGATGAATGCCGACACAGCGAAACGCTTGCACATCACCACACTGCAAGACTTCTTGCGTTACGCGCGCGCAAATCCCGGCAAACTCAACTACGGCTCGGGTGGCAACGGCAGTGCCGGTCATTTGGCCGGAGAACTGTTCAAAACACGGGCCTCCATTTTTGCCGTGCACATTCCGTACAACGGAGGCAATCCCGCCCAACTCGCCTTGCTCGCTGGGCATGTCGATTTCAATTTCGACAACTTGGCCACCGCAGCACCCAACATCAAAAGCGGCAAGCTCTTAGCGCTGGCTGTGACCACACCCACGCGCAGTGCGGCCTTGCCGGAAGTGCCCGCCATTGCAGAGAGTTTGAAAGACTTCTCGGTTGACACGTGGTGGGGCTTGGTTGCACCCGCCGGTACGCCCGCCCATGTGATTCAACGTTTGAACCAAGCGTTCGTCCAAGCCCTTCAGGCAACAGAAACCAAGACGAGATTTGCCAGCCTCATGGCTGAACCTGTGCCCAGCACGCCCGCCGCCTTTGGTCAATTCATGGCCTCGGAACTTTCCAAATACGAATCCGTGGTGAAAGCCAGCGGTGCACGCGTCGACTGAGAACCCCATGCAACCCATCACACCCCACCCCGCACTTGAAGTCAAAGACATCGAGATGTTCAGGCCCATGCATTGGCTGGCCTTGGCATGGAAGGACATGGAGCGCTGCCCCACCGCAGGTGCTACGCATGGCTTGATCTTGGCCGTCATCGCGGGTGGTTTGTTTTGGTTTGCGCGTCACGACTTTTGGTGGATTGCCGCCATGTTGTCGGTGAGCATGATCATTGCCCCGCTGCTGGCCACCGGTTTGTATGACATCAGCCGTCGCCTAGAGCGCGGTGAAGAAGCTACGCTTGCCGATGCCTTTCGCATTTGGACCTGTGGCGACAAGCGCTTGATTCACTTTGGCTTGTTGCTCGCACTCTCCAGCGCGGGATGGATGGTCTCATCTGCCGCATTGATTCAGTGGATGCTGCCCGCCAGCGTGCATACCCCAGCCGACTTTGTACGCTTGGTGGTGTTGCAGCCTCAATTCGGTTTGTTTGAGCTGTGGGTGATCATGGGTGCGCTGCTGGCCGCGCCAATGTTTGCCTCCACCCTCGTCACCATCCCCTTGTTGATGGACCACCCCACACTCACCGTGCAACAAGCTGTGCTGACCAGTTGGCGCGTGGTGGCGATGAACCCTTTTGCCATGGCTTGCTGGGCTGGCATTTTGTGTGTGTTCACCGCGTTGGGCATTGGATCGGCCTTTTTAGGCTTACTCGGTGTGGTGCCCATGCTGGGCCACGCCAGTTGGCACGCTTACCGCGACTTGGTGGCTTACGACCCTTCGGCGCACTGATTTTTTATGACAGAAGAACAATTCGCCCAATTCGGGCTGACCTTTGGCGTGGGCGGCTTCATGCTGTACATGCTGTTCATCATTTACCAGCTCGCGCGCGAATCAAAAGCGGGCAAGTTCGGCACCTTTGTGCTGTTCTTGGTGCTCGCATTTGGCATGGTGGGTTTCATTGCCAAACAAGTGTTGATTTGGATGATGGAGGGCTAAGCCCTCCTCACCCACAAAGGCTTATTCGCCCAAGTAAGCCTCGCGCACTTTGGGGTCGTGCAGCATGTCGTGCGCGTTGCCACTCAAGGTGATCAAGCCCGACTCCATCACATAGCCACGGTCGGCAATTTGCAAGGCGCGGCTGGCGTTTTGTTCGACCAACAAAATCGTCACGCCTTGGGCTGACACCGCTTGAATCACTTCAAAAATCTTGTCCACCATGATGGGCGACAAACCCATCGACGGCTCATCGAGCAACAACACCTTGGGCCGACTCATCAACGCGCGGCCCATCGCCAACATTTGTTGCTCACCGCCCGACATGGTGCCTGCCAATTGATCGCGACGTTCTTTGAGACGTGGAAAAGTGGTGAACACGCGCTCGATGTCGTCGGCAATGGCAGAGTGGTCATCGCGGATGTACGCCCCCATTTGCAGGTTCTCCACAATCGTCATGCGGGTGAACACACCACGGCCTTCGGGCACCATCGCTAAACCTTGTTGCACCAAGTCCCAAGGGCCTTGGCCATCAATGGTTTGGCCTGCGAGTTGGATGTGCCCGCCGCCCAAAGGCAGCAGCCCCGTGATGGCTTTCATGGTGGTGGTTTTGCCAGCGCCGTTGGAGCCGATGAGCGACACCAGTTCACCCTCGCGCACCTCTAGGCTCACGCCTTTGACGGCTTGAATGCCGCCGTAGGCCACCTTCACTTCGTTGACGCTCAGCAGCACCGCTGCATTGTCATGTTTCATCTCAATGCTCCACATGCCCGGATTGCGTGCCGAGATAGGCTTCAATCACTTGGGGGTTGCGCTGCACTTCGGCGGGCGTGCCTTGGGCAATCACCTTGCCGTAGTCGAGCACGGTCACGCGGTCGCACAGGCCCATGACCAACTTCACATCATGCTCAATCAGCAGCACCGTGCGATGGTCGCGGCGAATTTTGTCGATCAGCTCACGCAGCTGCACTTTTTCGGTGGCGTTCATGCCAGCGGCTGGTTCATCGAGCGCAATGAGCTGCGGGTCGGTGGCCAAGGCGCGTGCAATTTCTAAGCGGCGTTGATCGCCGTAGCTCAGCGTGCGCGCTTTGTAGTCGGCCAAGTTGGGAATGCCCACGTAGTCCAGCAGTTCGCGTGCGCGTTGTTCGATGGCCAGTTCTTCGGCTTTGAACGCCGCTGTTCTGAAAATGGCACCGAGCAAGCCCGAGTGCGTGCGCACGTGGCGACCGACCATCACGTTTTCAAGCGCGGTCATGTCGGCAAACAAACGGATGTTTTGAAACGTGCGTGCAATACCGGCTTGCGCCACACGGTGCACCTCGGTGGGCGCATACGGTTGGCCCGCCAACTCAAAGCTGCCGCTGTCGGGCGTGTACAAGCCTGTGATGACGTTGAAGAACGTGGTCTTGCCAGCGCCGTTGGGGCCAATCAAGCCATACACCTGCCCGCGCTCGATGCGCAGACCCACATCGCTCAAGGCTTGCAAACCACCGAAGCGTTTGGAGATGCCGGAGACATTCAACACGAGGTCGCTCATCGCGCACCTCCTTGTGGGTTGAGGTTTTTGCCGTGTTCGGGCGTGGGCCACAAACCGCGTGGCCGCCACAGCATGATGGTGATCATGGCCAACGCAATCAGCAACTGACGCAAGATGGCGGCATCCAAACGGCCATCGGTCATGGCTTGCAAGGGGCTGGCCACATAGCGCAACACCTCGGGCAAACCAGCCAGCAACACGGCCCCCAAGATGACGCCGGGCAAATGGCCCAAGCCACCGAGCACCACCATCGCCACAATCATCACCGACTCCATGAGGCTGAACGACTCGGGCGAGACAAAGCCTTGAAAGGCCGCAAACATCGCACCCGAAATACCGCCAAACGTGGCGCCCATGCCAAAGGCCAGGAGCTTCAAGTTGCGGGTGTTGAGGCCCATCGCCTTTGCAGCAATTTCGTCTTCACGAATGGCCATCCATGCACGGCCAATGCGCGAGTATTCCAAGCGGTGCGAGATGACCACGCTCAACACCACCAAGGCGAGGAACAGGTAGTAATACAAGGTGACCGAAGGCAACTCGACAAAGCCCAAATCCAAACGCTTGGAGAGCGGGTAACCAAACACGCTCACCGCATCAATTTGGCCCAAGCCTTTGGGGCCGTTGGTCAAGTTCACGGGGTGGTCCATGTTGTTGAGGAACACACGGATGATTTCGCCAAAGCCCAAGGTGACGATGGCCAAGTAGTCACCGCGCAGCTTCAAGGTGGGCGCGCCGAGCAGCACACCAAACAACCCCGCCAAGCCCGCAGCCAAAGGCAGCACCAGCCACAAGCTCAAATGCAAACCATCGGGGAACATGGCGGCGATCCACGGAAACACCTCGGTCAAATGCGGCGAGGCCAACAACGCAAACAGGTACGCGCCTAAAGCAAAGAATGCCACATAGCCCAAGTCGAGCAAGCCCGCGTAGCCCACCACGATGTTCAGGCCCAGCGCGAGCAACACATACAGCAGCGACATGTCGGCAATGCGCACCCACGCGTTGCCAAAACTTTGCAGCAGCAAGGGCAAGGCCAGCAAGACCACGGCCATGAACCAACGGTTGGAAAAGAGTTTGTGTGTCATTGCATCAAGCCCTGTCTGCCACGCGTTCGCCCAACAAGCCCGAGGGGCGCAACGTGAGCGTGACGATCAACACAATGAACGCGAGGATGTCGGTGTAGTGGCTGCCCAGCACACCGCCGGTCAACTCACCCAAGTAACCCGAACCAATCGACTCAATCAAGCCCAGCAACACGCCGCCGAGCACCGCACCACCCAAGTTACCAATGCCGCCAAACACGGCAGCGGTAAAGGCTTTGAGCCCGGGCAAGAAACCCATGGCGTGGTGCGCGGTGCCGTAGTTCATGGCCCACATCACACCGGCAATGGTGGCCAGCACCGCACCGATGATGAAGGTGGCCGAAATCACCACATCGGGCTTGACACCCATGAGGCTGGCCACGCGAGGGTTCTCCGCCGTGGCGCGCATGGCACGGCCCAGCCTGGTACGGTTCACCAACCACGACAACACGGCCAACGCCACCACGGTCAAGCCCAAAATCATCAACTGTGTGGGCGTGATGACCGCCTCGCCAATTTCAAGCGGCGTAGTGGGCAAGAGCGCGGGGAAAGGTTTGTAGTTGGGTTTCCACACAATCATCGCCAGCGTTTGCAGCAAGATCGACATGCCAATCGCGGTGATGAGTGGGGCCAGCTTGGGTGCGTTGCGCAAAGGGCGATAGGCAATTTTTTCAATCGCGTAGTTCAACGCTGCGGCGGCGATGGATGCCAAGACCATGGAGATCAAGAGCAACACCCAGCCCGGTGTGTCGGGCATGAGCGGCTGCAAAAATCCCACCACCGACCAGCTGCACAAAGCGCCCACCATCAACACCTCGCCATGCGCGAAGTTGATGAGGTTGATGATGCCGTACACCATGGTGTAGCCCAAAGCCACCAACGCGTACATGCTGCCGAGCACCAAGCCGTTGATGACTTGTTGAAGCAAGACGTCCATTTGTTATTTACCTGCTTGTTTGTTCTTGTCGCGCAAGTGGCGCAATTTGTCGGCGATTTTGATCTCTAAGCCACGCTCAACAGGTCGGTAAAAGCCCGTACCTTCTAAGCCTTGTGGCATGTAGTTTTCGCCAGCGGCAAAGCCGTCTTCTTCATCGTGTGCGTAACGGTAGCCCTTGCCCCAGTCCATGTCTTTCATCATCTTCGTGGGGGCGTTGCGCAGGTGCATGGGCACGGGGCGGGTGCCATCTTTTTTCACCAAGGCTTTGGCTTCGTTGTAGGCCTTGTACACGGCATTGGACTTCGGCGCGACGGCCAAATACACCACGCATTCGGCCAGCGCCAACTCGCCTTCGGGCGAGCCCAAGCGCTCATACACCTCAGCAGCATCGAGCGCCAAACGCAAGGCGCGTGGGTCGGCCAAGCCAATGTCTTCGGCGGCCATGCGAATCAAGCGGCGCGCCATGTATTTGGGTTCAGCCCCACCGTCCAACATGCGCACCAGCCAGTAGAGCGCGGCATCGGGGTCTGAGCCGCGCACCGATTTGTGCAGGGCGCTGATGGTGTCGTAAAACTGTTCGCCGCCTTTGTCGTAGCGGCGCATGCGCTCGCCCAAAACGCGCAGCAACCACGCATCGCTGATTTCTTCCAGCTTCTCGCGCTGGGCCGCGACCGACAAAGTTTCGAGCGTGTTGAGCAAGCGGCGGGCATCACCATCGGCATAGGCAATCAAGCGCTCCAAGGCTGCATCTTCGAGCGCAGGCACGGCGCCAATGGCTTGCGCTTTGGCGATGATTTGCGTGAGGTCTTCCACACTGAGCGACTGCAACACATACACCGCCGCACGTGACAACAAAGCAGAGTTCACCTCGAACGACGGGTTCTCCGTGGTCGCACCAATGAAGGTGAACAAGCCCGATTCGACATGCGGCAAGAACGCGTCTTGCTGGCTCTTATTGAAGCGGTGCACCTCGTCCACAAACATGATGGTGCGTTTGGGGTCGAGCGAGTCACGCGCGGCTTGCGCCAGTTCCACGGCTTCGCGGATTTCTTTCACGCCGCCCAACACCGCGCTGATCGACAAAAACTGCGCATCAAACGCATCGGCCATCAAACGGGCGATGGTGGTTTTACCCACACCGGGCGGGCCCCACAAGATGCAGCTGTGCGGCTGACCCGACTCAAACGCCACGCGCAACGCCATGCCCTCGCCCAGCAAATGCTGCTGGCCAATGACCTCGCCCAAGGTGCGTGGGCGCAGACGTTCAGCGAGGGGAATGTGCGTGGCGATCAAGACAAGGGCTTCTCAAAGTGTGCGGGAAGTGTAGCGACCAGAATTGTTGGCCCAACGTTCACACCTCTCTAGACAAGCCCAATGAATTTATACTAATTAATTACATGTAAATTATTTTTCAACAAAAATGCACTCACTGGATCGATGGACGGCCATCCATTTCGGCATCCGTTCCAAACTCATTGCCCTGTTTGTCGTGATCAAGGTAGTGCCTTTAATTTTGCTGGCTTACTTGGCATGGCAAGGGGTCGAGCAGTTGGGGTTGAGTTTGTCTCAAGAGACAGAACAATTGGCGGAAGAAGTAAGAAGCACAGTGACCGACATGGGAACGCGTTTTGCCAAGGCCTCGGTTCAAGCCTTGGATGACCGAGCACGAGAGGACTTGGAGCGCCTCACCACAGACACCGCACGGGCGGTGGCCGATTTTTTATACGACCGCGATCACGACATCCTGTTAGCAGCCACCTTACCAATCAACGCACAACAGTATCAAAAATTTCTCGACACCCGAACCCGCTTCATCACACAGCCTGGCACTTGGAAACTCGCCGCCGATGGTCAGAGTTGGGAGGCAGAGCAAAAGCCAGAAGCCCACTTTGAACTGGCCCTGTCACTCAACGCTGAGAACTTGCAAGACTTCCATGCAAGGCCCTCTGAAACAGTCAGCCGCACGACCCCTGACCCGTTGTATTACGAAATCACTTATCTTGACTTGAAAGGACGAGAACGCATCAAAGCCTCTCGAGGGAATGTCTTACCCAAGGATTTGCGGGATGTATCAAACAAGGCCAACACCTGGAGCAAAGCCGAGACTTATTTCAAAGAGCTCCAACGACTCAAGCCTGGACAAATTTATGTGTCAGAAGTGATTGGCCCTTATGTGCCATCACGCATCATCGGTCCCATCACGCCACTCAGTAGTCAGCGCGCGGGAATTCCATTTCAACCCGAAAGGGAGGCTTTCGCGGGTCAGGAGAATCCGCATGGCAAACACTTTCAAGGCATTGTGCGTTGGGCGACACCCGTGGTGCATGACGGGGTTATCACAGGCTATGTCACTTTGGCGTTGAACCACGCCCACATTCGCAGCTTCACAGACAACCTCACCCCGACACCAAAGCGTTACACCGCCATTCCAGATGCCAGCAGTGGCAATTACGCCTTCATGTGGGATAACAAAGACAGAAGCATTGCTCACCCACGCCACCACTCCATCATGGGATTCAATCCTGATACGGGCGAGTACGACACACCTTGGCTAGAAGACAGCATCTATCAACGTTGGAAAACAAGCCAATTACCGTTGAAAGAGTTTCTCAAAAATGTGCCCACCTTTGACAACCAAAGCCGAGATAAAAAACCCGCACAAGCCTTGACCGACGCTGGCCATATGGGGTTAGATTGCCGCTACCTCAACTTTGCGCCGCAATGTCAAGGTTGGCATGACTTGACGCAAAGCGGTGGCTCCGGATCATTTTTAATTTTGTGGTCGGGCGTGTGGAAACGTACCACTGCCGCAGCAATCCCCTACTTCACAGGTCAATACGCACAGTCACCTCGCGGTTTTGGCTACATCACGATTGGCGCGAATGTTGAAGATTTCCACGCCCCCGCTGCAGCCACTGCAGAGTTAATGAACAACAAGGTGACTGAATTTGCAGAACGCCTGAAACACAAACAAATGAGTTTGCAAAGCATGATTACGCACTCGGTCAACGCCACCGCCGCGAATTTATCAGGCTCTACAGCAGTCACACTGATCTTGGTGGTCATCGTCGCTGTGTGGCTAGCGTCACTGCTCACACGCCATGTGACTGATTTGGTAGAAGGTCTCGCTCGCATTGAAGCGGGTGATTTGTCATTCCGATTTCGACATGACACCCAAGATGAGTTGGGACACTTGAACAATTCGCTCAATCACATGGCTAACAGCGTTCAATCGTCATTTGAACAAAGTGAAACAGCACGTCGCCAGGCCGAAGAAAACAGTCAAATGAAGAGTGACTTTGTGGCCAACGTGTCACATGAGCTGCGAACTCCCTTGAACGGCATTTTGGGGTTTTCTGAAATCATCCTGGAAGAGGCCAAAGACACTGAGACTCGAGAGTTTGCACAAACCATTCACCAAAGTGGACAGCACCTGTTGTCTGTGGTGAACGACATGCTAGATGTAGCAAAAATCGAAGCAGGTCACATGACCTTGGCATGTGTGCAGGTCGACATTCGCACTTTGCTGGACGAACTGGCGCTGCTTCACACGGGATGTGCACAGCAAAAAGGCCTCGTCTTGCATACACACCTAGCGGACAACTTACCTGAGTACATGAACACCGATCCCACGCGTTTGCGTCAAATCATTAACAACTTACTGAGCAATGCCGTCAAGTTCACCCACCAAGGAGAAGTCACCCTATCGGCGCATTGGACAGGCAACACCTTGGTCATTGGTGTACGAGACACGGGCCCCGGCATTGCGCCACAGATTCAAGAAGTGGTGTTCGAGCGTTTTCGACAAGCGGCTAGTTTTGTCACCCGTGAGCATGGCGGCACGGGCTTAGGTTTGGCGCTGGTTCGCGAATTTGTCAAGCTGATGGGCGGCAAGCTGCACTTGAGTTCACAACTTGGACAAGGTGCGTATTTTGAGTTTTCGATTCCCGAAATCAATCCGGCAACACGCGTAACAAGTCCTGCGCACTGATCGGCTTTACCAGCAAATCATCAAAGCCAGCCGCCATGATCGTTTCACGCTCAGATGCCATCGCGTGTGCGGTGTAGGCGACCACATAAAGAGACGCCAAAAGCGGGGTGCCACGAATGGTTTGACACACCGCTTTGCCATCCATCACGGGCATGCTGATATCTAGCAGCACCGCATCAAAAGTTTCAGCAACCAACATGTCCAAGGCCAAAGCGCCACTATCCGCTTCTTGCACATGCATGCCACGACGCTGAAGCAGGGCCATCGCCAATTTGCGATTGATCGCGTTGTCGTCGACCACCAAAACTTTTTTCATGCCTTGTACATCTCTTGAATACATTTGAAGTACAAGTTTATAACTCACAAAGTGTGATTACATTAATTCTTATGAATTCAACGCAAAAACACTGGAAAAGTCACCCCAAGAATCAAGGGCGAATCACGCTGACGCCTTTGGGTGTGGCAAAGTTAAATTGCGAGGCACTGAAATTGGCTGGGTTCACGTCAAAACGTTCAAACGTCAAGACCGAGCGTTGCCCCATCGCATCCACAATTTCTAACTTACCCAAACGCACTTGCGTGCCATCAACACGCAACCCCATCCGAACCGATTGGATGGCACTTTCACGGTTCTTAGGGTTGGCTTGAACCCATTGCAAGCCATCGGCATCGGGTTGCGCTTCGAGGTTGAATTCTTTTTGCAAGCTCACCACATCCACCGCGGTGGCCACCAACGCCGCAGGCGTGCTGCCCAAAGCTTGGCTTTGTTTGCGGGCTGTCACTTGCTCTAGATCGGCGTCATAAAGCCACAAGGTTTGCCCATCGGCGACGATGACCTGAGGAAACGGCCTGATGTAGTCAAAACGAAAACGCGTAGGACGCACAAACGAAAACTGACCTGTCGATGTTTTGCTGCGCGCTAGCGTTTGCCCAGCTTTGACCGGAGACGTCACCACTTGGGTGAAGTCTGATCGGCCACTTTTGGTGGACTTCAAGAACGCGTCCAACGTGTCTAGGCTGCTGGCCAACGCAGCACCTGCACCGAACACACCCAAGGCCAACACCGCCGTACGCACAGTGCGCATCATGTGTATGGATCGTTCACTCATCGCGCTTAGGCACCAAAATTTCACGCTGACCATTGCTGCTCATGGCGCTGACCATGCCGGCCTTTTCCATGTCTTCCACCAAACGTGCGGCGCGGTTGTAACCAATCTTCAAGTGGCGCTGCACCAACGAAATGCTGGCCTTGCGGTTTTTCAACACCACCTCAACCGCTTGGTCGTACATCGGGTCTTTTTCGGCGGGCACATCGCCAAACAAATCGGGGCCTGAAGCGTTGCCGTCACCATCGACCGTGCCACCTTCGAGCACGCCTTCGATGTAGTCAGGCTCGCCTTGGCTCTTGAGGTACTCGACCACACGGTGCACTTCTTCGTCACTTACAAACGCCCCGTGCACACGCACAGGAAAACCTGTGCCGCTGGCCATGTAGAGCATGTCGCCCATGCCCAACAAGGCCTCTGCGCCCATTTGGTCAAGGATGGTGCGGCTGTCAATCTTGGAGCCCACCGAGAACGCAATACGCGATGGGATGTTGGCTTTGATGAGGCCGGTAATCACATCCACGCTGGGGCGTTGTGTGGCGAGGATCAAGTGAATACCCGCCGCACGCGCCTTTTGCGCCAAGCGCGCAATGAGCTCTTCAATCTTCTTACCCACCACCATCATCAAGTCGGCCAATTCATCAATGACCACCACGATGTGGGGCAAGCGCTGCAGTGGCTCGGGCTGTTCGGGTGTGAGGCTGAAGGGGTTGTAGATGAACTCTTCACGCGATGCGGCATCGTCAATCTTGGCGTTGTAGCCTGCGAGGTTACGCACACCCAATTTACTCATGAGCTTGTAGCGTTTTTCCATTTCGCCCACGCACCAATTCAGGCCATGTGCGGCTTGGCGCATGTCGGTCACCACAGGAGCCAACAAATGAGGAATGCCTTCGTAGACTGACATTTCCAACATCTTGGGGTCAATCATGAGCAAGCGCACATCGCGTGCTTCAGCCTTGTAGAGCAAGGACAAAATCATCGCGTTGATACCCACCGATTTACCGGAGCCGGTGGTACCCGCCACCAACACGTGCGGCATCTTGGCAAGATCCGCAACCACGGGATTGCCCACGATGTCCTTGCCTAGGCCCATCGTCAACATCGACTTGGATTCGTTGTAAATGTCGGAACCCAAAATTTCGCTCAAGCGAATCGATTGGCGTTTGGCGTTGGGCAACTCCAAGGCCATGTAGTTTTTACCGGGGATGGTTTCGACCACGCGAATCGACACGAGTGACAACGAACGCGCCAAGTCTTTGGCGAGGTTCAACACTTGTGAGCCCTTCACGCCAGTCGCCGGTTCAATTTCGTAACGGGTAATCACAGGACCAGGCGAAGCTGCCACCACGCGCACATCCACGCCGAAGTCTTTGAGTTTCTTCTCAATCAAACGGCTGGTCATTTCCAGCGTTTCGGGCGACACCGTGTCTTGGCGTGCCAACGGGTCATCCAGCAAGTCCACTTGCGGCAAGCGTGAATCGGTGGCAATGTCGGTGAACAAGGTTTTTTGGCGCTCTTTGGCCACGCGTGCGCTCTTGGGTACCTCGATCACTTCGGGCTCAATGTGCACGGTGATGGGGGGGTGCTCTTTGATCTCCACGAGCTCTTCAAACACCACTTCTTCGCGTTCACGTGCGGCGACCAAACCGTAGGCCACGTCTTCTTCGCGTTCACGGCGTTCGCGCCAGGCTTCGTACAAACCGTCAAGCCATGCACCTAGGTTTTCAGCCGTTTGCCCCCATGAGAAGCGAAACACCCACGACGCACCGACGACGCCAAAAGCGATGAAGATCAAACCTGAGCCGTTAAAACCCAACCAATTCAAGCTAGGGGGCCCTACCAAGTAGCCCAACACACCACCGCTGCTGTGACCGGGCAAGCGGTCTTCAAAGCGGTACATGCGTGTCCACTCCAGGCCCGTGCTGGAAATCAACAACAAGGCCAACCCCGCCCAGAACGCAAAGCGCGTGTAACGCCAGCCCGTGTGTTCAGGTTGCGGCTCATCTTCGTCGCGCAAACGATTAGCCAACGCGGCCAACCATGCCGCCAAGGCCGCGGCATAACACCACCACACAGAATAGCCCAGCAAGAAAAAGCTCAGATCAGAAATCCATGCGCCCAAACGCCCGCCAAAGTTACGCACCGCAGTGCCCGCACCGGAGGTGGTCCATGCCGGGTCAAGTGGCGACTGCGTGATGAGCGCCAGCAACCAAAAGGTCATGAACACAAAGCCTGCTGTGAGCGCAATCTCTTGCGCAAAACGGCGAAAACCTGTGGGTTTGTGGTCCGCATCGGCAGCAGAGGCGCGCGGATCGTTCTTTAATGTATTGAGCGAGTAAGTCATGTCTAGAGGCAGAGCTTACCCGAGCGGCAACCATACGCCGTCAAGGGTAAAAAGAGGTTCTTACAATCTTGCCTTTATTGTCTCTTTGATTGCCGTCCTCAGATATGTCTACCACCCAACACGCCCAAGTTTTGATTCTCGGCTCCGGCCCTGCTGGCTACACTGCCGCCGTTTACGCAGCCCGTGCCAATTTGAAGCCACTGTTGATCACGGGTATGGCCCAAGGTGGCCAATTGATGACCACCACCGAAGTGGACAACTGGCCCGCCGACGTACACGGTGTGCAAGGCCCAGAGCTGATGCAACGCTTCCAGCAACACGCCGAGCGTTTCAACACCCAAATCGTGTTTGACCACATCAACAAGGTCGATTTTTCGAAGCGCCCCTTCACCTTGACCGGCGACAGCGGCACCTACACCTGCGACACGCTCATCATCTGCACAGGCGCCTCGGCCAAGTACTTGGGCCTGCCCTCTGAAGAAGCCTTCATGGGCCGCGGCGTGTCGGGCTGCGCCACCTGCGACGGATTCTTCTACCGCGACCAAGTGGTCAGCGTGGTCGGTGGCGGCAACACTGCGGTGGAAGAAGCCCTGTATTTGTCCAACATCGCATCCAAGGTTCACTTGGTGCACCGCCGTGACACCTTCAAGGCCGAGGCCATCATGATCGACAAGCTCATGGAAAAGGTTGCTGCAGGCAAGATCGTGCTCGAAACCGACAGCACCTTGGATGAAGTGTTGGGCGATGCGTCTGGCGTGACAGGCATTCGCCTGAAAAGCACCAAAGCTGGCGGCACCCGCGACATTGCCACCCAAGGCTGCTTCATCGCCATCGGTCACTCACCCAACACCGGCATTTTTGAAGGCCAACTGGCCATGAAAAACGGCTATTTGCTGACCAAGAGCGGCTCAGAAGGCTTTGCCACCATGACCAGCGTGCCCGGCATCTTTGCGGCTGGGGACGTGCAAGACAACGTCTATCGCCAAGCCATCACCAGCGCTGGCACGGGCTGCATGGCCGCCTTGGACGCTCAGCGCTTCCTAGAGCAAGGCGCTCACTGACAGGCGCCGACTAAAAGACGCTACAATCTCAGGCTTTGCTGAACTCAGTGAAGAAGATGGGTTACCGCCACCCTTTTTGGCGAGGTGAGGCGCTCGTGGGAACGACCGCCGTTAAATATGGAGTGTCCACATGGCACGCGTATGTGAAGTAACGGGCAAAGGCCCAATGACGGGAAACAACGTTTCCCACGCAAACAACAAAACAAAACGCCGTTTCTTGCCTAACCTGCAATACCGCCGTTTCTGGGTAGAGTCTGAAAACCGTTGGGTTCGCTTGCGCGTTTCTAGCGCAGCTCTGCGTTTGATCGACAAAAACGGCATTGACGCCGTGTTGGCTGACTTGCGCGCACGCGGTCAAGCTTAATTCCAGATACTGAAAGGACACGATCATGGCTTCTAAAGGCGGACGCGAAAAAATCAAGCTGGAATCAACAGCAGGTACTGGTCACTTCTACACGACCAGCAAAAACAAGAAAACCATGCCCGAGAAAATGGCGATCATGAAGTTTGATCCCAAGGCTCGTAAGCACGTGGAATACAAGGAAACCAAACTGAAGTAATTCAGATTGGCCCAATAAAAAACCCCGCCTAAGCGGGGTTTTTTATGGTCTGTACGTTTGTTTCGTTTACACACGCGCAGCGCGCAAGTGCATCGAGAACTCTTGCAAGGCAGCAATGCCGCTAGCTTCGGCACGTTTGCACCACGCTTGCAGGTCTTGCGCCAGTTGGGCACGGTTATGGTGGGTGTTGAGCCAAATTTGGCGCAACTCTTCACGCATCTTCACCATGGTGTCCACGTCGGGCAAGGCCGAGCGGGCTGCCGCCAGTTGAGCCACCAAAGCGGCAGGCACTTTCTCTGCATCGCGATGCATCCAACGTTTGGCCACGGCCACCACAGAGTCTGCTGGCAAGGTGGACATGCGAGCCAATTCTTGTTTCATCGCCAAGCGCAGTTGGACCGCGTAATTGGCCATCACTTCGTAGCGGTTGGCAATCACAGCTTCCAAAGTTTTTTCGTCAGCCACAGGCTTGATGTCGCCAAAGGCCAACTTGGGCGGTGTCTTCTTGACGGTCGCCAAACCCACGGTTTCCAAAATGCGGATGTACAACCAGCCCAAGTCAAACTCGTAGGGCTTGACCGACAACTTGGCCGATGTGGGGTAAGTGTGGTGGTTGTTGTGCAACTCTTCGCCGCCAATGATGATGCCCCAAGGGGAAATATTGGTACTGGCGTCAGGTGCCTCAAAGTTACGATAGCCCCAATAGTGCGCCGCACCGTTGATGATGCCGGCGGCAGTGACGGGAATCCACATCATCTGCACGGCCCACACGGTCAGGCCCAAAGCGCCGAACAAAGCCAAGTTGATGATGAGCATCAAAGCCACGCCCCATACCGAGTGCGGGGTGTAGAGGTTGCGTTCAATCCAGTCGTTGGGCGTGCCGTGGCCAAAACGCTCCAGCGTCTCCAGATTTTCGGCTTCTTTGCGGTACAGCTCAGCGCCGGTGAACAACACGGTTTTGATGCCGTGAATGTGCGGGCTGTGAGGGTCTTCCGCTTGCTCGCACTTGGCGTGGTGTTTGCGGTGAATCGACGTCCACTCTTTGGTCACTTGGGCCGTGGTGAGCCACAACCAGAAACGGAAAAAGTGCGCCACCGTAGGATGCAAGTCCAACGCGCGGTGCGCAGAATGGCGATGCAAATAAATGGTCACGCTGGCGATGGTGATGTGCGTGAACAGCATCGTGACCGCAAACACTTGCCAGCCCGAAAAATGCAGCAAACCGTAGCTCAGCCAGTTCAACATGGCATCAAGCCAAGCCCAATTGGGTAACAACATGTAGATCTTTCAACTCGTGGAAATCAACTTTACATTTTAAGGTTCGGGTACTTATTTGGCTACCCAGACGGCCGCAAAGAAACCGTCTGTGGCGTGCAAGTGTGGCCAAAGACGCAAATACATCCCGTCTGTCGTACACAAACTGGCAGCATTGAGAACTTTCAACTCAGTCAAAGTTTCGGCCACAGACAACGGCACAAAGTTGGGGTGCGCTGCGCTGAAAGCTTGGGCAATGGCCTCGTTCTCTTCGGGCAACACGCTGCACGTGGCGTAGACCAAGCGACCACCCGGCTTCACCAAGCGCGCCGCACTGGCCAAGATCGAGGTTTGTTTTTCAGTCAGCTCGTGCACGGCCTTCATAGACTGACGCCATTTGAGGTCGGGGTTGCGGCGCAAAGTACCCAAACCCGAACACGGCGCGTCCACCAACACACGGTCAATCTTGCCGCTCAGGCGCTTCACTCGGTCGTCTCGCTCGTGTGCAATGGCGGAGGGATGCACGTTCGACAACTTGCTGCGTGCCAAGCGCGGCTTGAGCGACTCCAAGCGGTGTGCCGATACATCAAACGCGTACAAGCGGCCGGTGCTGCGCATGGCTGCACCAATGGCCAAGGTCTTGCCGCCCGCTCCTGCACAAAAGTCGACCACCATCTCGCCGCGCTTGGCATCGAGCAACAGGGCCAACAACTGCGAGCCCTCGTCTTGCACTTCAATCGCGCCACGGGCAAAGGCGTCAAGCTGGCTCAACGCAGGCTTGCCGTCAATGCGCAAACCCCAAGGCGAGAACGGCGTGTCCACCGCCTTGATGCCCGCGAGCTGCAACTCGTGCTGCACATCGGCGCGTTTGTCGGTGAAAGTGTTGACGCGCAAATCCAGCGGTGCGCCGCCGTTCATGCGCTCGACCAACGGCCAAAAGCCCTCTCCCACTTGCGCTTTGAGGGGTTCGACCAACCACTCGGGCAAGTTGTGGCGATGGCGCTCCATCAAGTCCGAAGGGCTCACAGATTCACAAGCTTCAAGCCAAGCGGCCTCTTGCCTGTTAAGCGCGCCCATCAAAAAGTCGAGCGGGCCGTTGTTGGCGTGCTTGGCGTTTTTAGGCGCAGGCTTGGCCGGTGCTTGCTGCTTCATGTGGTCGGCAAAACCGAGGATGGCCAAGCGGCGCTCTTTGGGGCCAGAGCCCGAAGGCGCAAAGTGGTCGTAGCGCAATTTGTTGCGCAACACGTTGTAGACGGTTTCGGCCAAGGCCGCACGCTCGCGCGGGCCAAAGGCGTAGGTTTTACGGTAGTCACGGAAAAACTTAGACACCACCGCATCAGCAGGGTGGTCAAACTTCAAAGTGAGGCGAACAAGCTCAGTACAAGCTTCAATCAGGGCTTTAGGATGCATAGGGTGTATTGTCCCATCCTATGAACGACCAAGACCTTCCCCCATTGCAAGAAACGCCCACCGGCCTCTACCGCCACTACAAAGGCGGCCAATACGAGGTAATTGGCACCGCGCGCCACAGCGAAACCCTAGAACCCATGACCGTCTACCGCGCCCTCTACGGCGCGCACGGCTTGTGGGTGCGCCCTGCGGCGATGTTTAGCGAAACCATCGAGATCAATGGCGTGATGCGCCCGCGTTTCGAAAAAATAGCAGACGCGTAAAGCGCCCTGTGTATGCAGGCGCACACCCACACGCGCCGATAATTCAGGGCAATGAAAAACATCGTCATCCTGATCTCTGGCGGCGGCTCCAACATGGCCGCCATCATTCGTACCGCAGAAGAACAAAACTGGGCCAAACGCCTCAACGCTCGAGTGAGCGCCGTCATCAGCAACAAAGCAGACGCACAAGGCTTGGCCTTTGCCCAAGACCACCGCATTGCCACGGCAGTGGTCGACCACAAAGCATTCGCAGGCGAACCTCACCCCCGTGAAGCCTTTGACGCAGCCTTGATGACCGAGATCGACAAACACCAGCCCCACCTTGTAGTGCTAGCTGGCTTCATGCGTATCCTCACGCCCGGCTTTGTGGCGCATTACGAAGGCCAACTCATCAACATCCACCCTTCGCTGCTGCCCGCCTTTGCGGGGCTCAACACCCACCAACGCGCCATCGAAGCCGGCTGCAAATTTGCCGGAGCCACCGTGCACCACGTGACCGCAGAACTCGACCACGGACCTATCCTTGCGCAAGCTGTTGTGCCCGTGCTGCCCGACGACACCGCAGACACACTGGCTGCGCGGGTGTTGACGCAGGAGCATTTGATTTATCCGAAGGCAGTGGCAGAGTTATTGACGTCATTCCCAAACTTGCCATAAAATTTGAACCAGTCTCCAGCTGACCAACCACACCAGGCAATCAGAGCCGAAATGTCGCGTCAACTGGGGGCTTTTTTATTTGCTCCAGAGTTTTAAACCCGCGTTAATCCAACGCTGTTCGACAGTGGCCTCTTTGTTATAAACGCTAGCAACCACGTTGACATGAGAACGCCCCACCAGCTTATTCGCATGAAGGGGAATCAAAATCGGAGCGCCGTCTTTCACCTCGAAAGTAATCACAACGGCAGAGCTTTGAATCGTCGCCGACCTGTACAGTGCTTTGGGCGAAGCAAGGATGTCCGCCAACCGATACAACATCGATTTTGAGATGCCGTGATCGAAGTGCGCCTTGTCAATCGCAGATCCTTTGATAACCAAGTCAAAGGCAGGAAAACCTGCACGCTCAATCAAATACGCAGGCGTAGCACCCAGCGATAAGACATGCTCGTGATGTGGCCGCCCAGCCAAAGACGACTGAAGAATCAGTTGAACACTCGTTTGGAAATTCTTGTCGATCATGGCATTCAATCTGCATCGCGAAGAAATTCGCAATGGATGAACTCAGCTTAGCCAACCCCTCAAATCGTGTGGATCAATCCACCTAAATTTTGATGAATTTGAACTAACCCCCAAAATGGGGACTTCTATTCTTGTGTGAAATACTTGAGGCGAGGTGGCTGACGATTTTTGGTACTCCAGCATGAGGAAGCCGCAGTCAGCCACCTCGCCGGAGCGCACGCAAAAACCTAAGCCAAAAGCCGCGAACTCTTAGGCACATGCGCCATCAAAAACTCCATCTGGTCCGCCAAGATCCGGCGGTTACGCAAGATGAAGTCTTCCCACAGCGATGGCTCATATGGCGTATAAAGCAGCGGCATACGCGCTTGCTCAGGCGTGCGGTTGCCCTTGCGGTGGTTGCACGATTTACACGCCGTCACCACATTCATCCACGTGTTCGGGCCGCGTTGGCCAATGGGACGAATGTGCTCGCGGGTCAGTTCTGATTCATGGAAGTGGTCGCCGCAATACGCGCAGATGTTGCGGTCACGGGTGAAAAGTTTGTCATTGGTCAGACCCGATTTCAAATCAAACGGGTTGATGTTGGGCACGCCCTTGGTGCCGATGATGCTGTTGACCGTGATGATGGACTGCTGCCCTGTGATGGCATTGGTGCCGCCATGAAACACCGCCACCTCGCCGCCAGATTCCCAGCGCACTTCGTCGGCCGCGTAGTGAATGACCGCTTGTTCCAGCGATATCCACGACTGCGGTAGCCCTTGGGCAGACAGTTTCAAGACCTTCACACCTCACCTCCATTCGCTTCTCAAACGACCGATCGGGAATGCACATCTATCGGGGACAATATACCTTTATTGCGTGACAGTTTCAGGGTTGTCGCCTTTCACTCACTTATGCAAATTTTTCGCGGTTTTCATCACCCCCAGTTAGCCAAGGCATGCGCCTTGACGATTGGCAACTTTGACGGCGTACACCGTGGCCATCAAGCCATGTTGGCGTTGCTCAACAACGAGGCCCGCCACCGCGGTGTGCCCAGTTGCGTGATGACGTTTGAGCCACACCCACGCGACTTCTTTGCCAAGCAACACCAACAGCCCGACCTCGCCCCTGCCCGCATTGCCACCTTGCGCGACAAGCTCAACGAGCTGGCCGCTTGCGGGGTCGACCAATGCGTGGTGCTGCCGTTTGACCAAGCCTTTGCCTCGCAACAACCGCAGGCCTTCATTGACGAGGTGCTGGTCCAAGGCCTCGGCGTGAAATACGTGCTGGTGGGTGACGACTTCCGCTTTGGCGCTAAACGCGCCGGCGACTACGCCATGCTCGACGCCGCAGGCACCGCCCACGGTTTTGATGTGGCGCGCATGAACAGCTACGAGGTGAAAAACCTGCGCGTCTCCAGCTCCGCCGTGCGCGAAGCGATGGGCCGTGGTGCGATGCAAGAGGTGGCGCAGTTGCTGGGCCGCCCTTATGCCATTTCGGGCCATGTGGTGCATGGCCGCAAGCTGGGCCGCGAGCTGAACTGCCGCACGCTCAATTTACGCTTCAGCCACTGGAAGCCTGCCGCCAGCGGCATCTTCGTGGTGCAGGTGCACGGTTTGGCCGAACAGCCCTTGGCCGGTGTGGCCAATTTGGGCATTCGCCCCTCGCTCGACCCCAACGATGTGAATGGTGGCCGCGTGTTGCTGGAGACCCATTGCCTCGACTGGCCCGCCAGCCTTGGCGCTGAGGGGGGCTACGGTAAAATCATCCGCGTGGAACTGCTGCACAAATTACACGACGAGCTGAAGTACGACGGTCTGGACGCCTTGATGCAAGGCATACACAAAGACTGCGACGATGCACGCGCTTGGCTCGCAGCCCGAATTTGATGGGGCGTGCAGCCCCCTCTTGCTGCACATTGCCCCGCGCCTCCCGACTTGCTGGCAAGGCCTGTACTGACCCAGCCCTTGCCCACCCTCTTTCCAGTCTCTGCCACAGAGACGCCGATACCCGAGATAGCCATGACCGACAAAGCCTCTGATTACCGTTCCACGCTCAACATGATGGACACCCCGTTCCCCATGCGTGGTGACTTGCCCAAGCGCGAACCCCAATGGGCACACGACTGGAACACCCACGGCTTGTACAAAAAACTGCGTGATGCCCGCCAAGGCGCACCACTGTTTGTGTTGCACGACGGCCCACCCTACGCCAACGGCAAACTGCACATCGGCCACGCGCTGAACAAAGTGTTGAAAGACATGATCGTCAAGTCCAAGCAATTGGGCGGCTTTGACGCGCAATACATCCCCGGCTGGGACTGCCACGGCTTGCCCATCGAGAACGCCATCGAAAAACTGCATGGCCGCAAACTCAGCCGCGACGACATGCAGGCCAAGAGCCGCGCTTTCGCCACCGAACAAATCGAACAACAACGCGAAGACTTCAAACGCCTCGGCGTGTTGGGCGACTGGGAGCGCCCCTACCGCACCATGGACCCCGCCAACGAAGCCGGCCAACTGCGCGCGTTCAAACGCGTGATGGAGCGTGGCTTTGTCTACCGTGGCTTGAAGCCCGTGTACTGGTGCTTTGACTGCGGCTCGTCATTGGCCGAGTTTGAAATTGAATACGCCGACAAGAAAAGCGACACGCTCGACGTGGCCTTCTTGTGCGCCCAACCCGACAAGCTCGCCGCAGCATTTGGCTTGCCCAAGCTCGACAAAGAAGCATTCGCCGTCATCTGGACCACCACCGCGTGGACCATCCCTGCCAACCAAGCGCTCAACATGCACCCCGAGATCGAGTACGCCTTGGTGGATACCGAGCGTGGCTTGTTTGTGTGCGCCGCCTCGTTGGTGGAAAAATGTTTGGAGCGTTGGAAGCTCGAAGGCCAAGTGGTGGCCACAGCCAAAGGCGACAAGCTCGGCATGATCGAATTCAACCACCCCCTCGCGCATGTGGATGCAGGCTACCAACGCACCGCCCCCGTGTACTTGGCCGACTACGTGGGCGAAGCCGACGGCACAGGCATCGTGCACAGCGCACCTGCCTACGGCGTGGACGACTTCAACTCATGCATGGCCAATGGCATGAAGTACACCGACATCTTGAACCCCGTGCAAGGCAACGGCTGCTACGCCGAAGACTTTGCGTTGTTCGGGGGCTTGCACATCTGGAAGGCTGTGCCCGTCATTCTTGAGGCACTGCAAAACGCAGGTCGCTTGATGGCCACCCAAGCCATCACGCACAGCTACCCACACTGCTGGCGTCACAAAACGCCCGTGATCTACCGCGCGGCGGCACAGTGGTTCATCCGCATGGACGCGTTTGACAGCACCACCGAAAAAACCACGGGCAAGTTCATCACCGACAAGTCGAGCAAGTCGCTGCGCGAACTCGCCTTGAACGCGATTGACCAAACCAACTTCTACCCCGAGAACGGCCGCGCGCGTTTGCGCGACATGATCGCCAACCGCCCCGACTGGTGCATCTCGCGCCAACGCAGCTGGGGCGTGCCTGTGCCGTTCTTCTTGCACAAAGACAGCGGCGAGTTGCACCCACGCACCATGGCCATCATGGACCAAGCGGCGGACATTGTGGAAAAAGGCGGCATCGAAGCATGGAGCCGCGTGACGGTCGAGGACATCCTCAACCAGCCCGGCGACGACGCAGCCAGCTACACCAAGAGCACCGACATTTTGGAAGTGTGGTTTGACTCAGGCTCCACCTTCCAACACGTGCTGCGCGGCAGCCACAAAGACGCTTACGACCGCGCGCCACACCACGCGCAAGGCCCAGAAGCTGACTTGTACTTAGAAGGCCACGACCAACACCGTGGCTGGTTCCACAGCTCGTTGTTGCTCGGCTGCGCTTTGTACGACCGCGCGCCCTACAAAGGCCTGCTGACCCACGGCTTTGCCACCGACGGCCAAGGCCGCAAGATGAGCAAGAGCTTGGGCAACACCGTCGCGCCACAAGAAGTGACCGACAAAATGGGTGCCGAAATTTTGCGCCTGTGGGTCGCCAGCACCGACTACTCGGGCGACCTCAACATCGACGACAAAATCTTGGCCCGCGTGGTCGATGCGTACCGCCGCATCCGCAACACGCTGCGCTTCTTGATGGCCAACATCAGCGACTTCGATGCTGCCAAAGACGCCGTGGCGTTTGACGATTTGTTGGAGATCGACAAATACGCGCTGTCTCGCGCCGCCCAAGTGCAGGCCGACATCTTGAGCCACTTTGACAAGTACGAGTTCCACCCCGTGGTGTCGAAGTTGCAGCTGTATTGCTCGGAAGATTTAGGCGCGTTCTACCTCGACGTGCTCAAAGACCGTTTGTACACCACAGCGCCCAAGTCGCTCGCTCGCCGCAGCGCACAAACCGCGTTGCACCAAATCACCCATGCGTTTGTGCGCTGGATGGCCCCGTTCTTGAGCTTCACCGCGGAAGAAGCATGGCGCACGATTGGCAAGTCGGAATCCATCTTCTTTGAAACCTTCACCAACCTCGGCGCGACCAACACCGCGTTGATGGACAAGTGGGGCACGCTCCAGCAGGTGCGCGAAATCGCCAACAAAGAAATCGAGAACAAGCGCACCGAAGGTGTGGTGGGTGCATCGCTGCAAGCAGAGCTGGTCATTCACTGCGACGGCGCAACGTATGACGCACTCGCCTCATTGGGCGACGATTTGAAATTTGTGTTCATCACCTCCAAAGTGTCTTTGATGAAGGTCGCAGGTGCGGGCTTGACGGTGGAAGTCAAAGCCAGCGCAGCGACAAAGTGTGAACGCTGCTGGCACTACAGCGACGACGTGGGCCACAACCCCGCACACCCCACCCTGTGCGGCCGTTGCGACAGCAACTTGCACGGCGACGGTGAAGTGCGTCACTTCGCCTAAAAGTCGCACGAAAGAAAGCTGACATGGCACGCCACACCTTCATTCGCAACACCACCTCGTTTTGGGTGTGGATCAGCGTCGCGGCATTGATCTTGGTGGCCGATCAATTCACCAAAGTGTTGATGGTGGGTACGTATCAATTGGGCGAAGGCTTTGCCGTGACCAGCTTTTTCAACATCGTGCGCGTGCACAACGAAGGCGCTGCGTTTTCGTTCCTCGCCACGGCGGGTGGCTGGCAACGTTGGTTCTTCACAGCGCTTGGGGTGTTGGCCACATTCGGCATGGTGTGGATGCTCAAAAGTCACCCCGGTCAAAAACTGTTTGGCTTTGCCATCGCCTGCATCTTGGGTGGTGCTTTGGGCAATGTGATGGACCGCGTGTTGTACGGCTACGTGGTGGACTTTCTAGATTTTTATTACGCCGGCATTCACTTCCCCGCGTTCAACGTGGCCGACTGCGGCATCAGCGTGGGCGCGGCTTGCCTCATCTTGGATGAAGTGCTGCGCGTGCGCCGAGGCAACTGAGCATGCAAATACTCGCCCCTACCACCGTCAGCGTTGACCAACTCAACGCCACGATTGCCCACAAAGGCTACGGCTTACTCAGCGCCAGCAGTGTGGCGCAATGGGTCGGCTGTGGCTTGAACGAACTCCTCGCGCTGTCGCCCGATTGGAACGACATGCCGCCTGACAACTACCTCAAAGACGGTGGCCGTTATCGCCGCCGCCGCCACAGCAGTTTTGTCTTTGAAAACCACACACTCCGCCAAGTACCCCACCGCGCACATTGGCAGTCGCTCGACTACAACGCGCTGCATGGCGGCATGGAGCGTTGGTTTGAACCGATGCGCGAGGCCACGGTAGCGACGCCTGCTTGGACAAAATTGCTCACGACATTGGCCAACACCGCAACCCAAGTACGCGGCACGCCCAATACCAAGTGGTGCATTGAAGCGCATCAGTTCCGCATTGACACCACAGACGGCATTGGTCGCCCCACGCCCGAAGGCGCGCATCGCGATGGCGTCGATTTTGTGGCGGTGTTCATGCTCGGACGCGTCGGCATCAAAGGCGGTGAGACCCGCGTGTTTGAAGCCAACGGCCCGCAAGGCGAACGTTTCACCCTGAGCGAGCCTTGGTCCTTGATGCTGTTAGATGACACCCGCATGATCCACGAAAGCACGCCCATTCAGCCGTTGGCTGAGGGCGGTCATCGCGACACGCTCGTGCTCACCTGCCGCGCAGACAAGTTTCAGGACGCCGAGCCCAGCGCCTGAAACCGCCGCGCTGCCATCACAAAGTGATGAGGGTGCAACCCGTGGTCTTGCGGGCTTCCAAGTCGCGATGCGCTTGGGCAATGTCGGCCAAGGGGTAAGTTTGGTCGATGTGAATCTTCACCTTGCCGCTGGTCACGGCTTCAAACAAATCGTCGGCCATCGCTTGTGTGCTTTCGCGCGTGACGATGTGGCTGAACAAAGTTTGGCGTGTCACATAGATCGAACCCTTGGGGCCCAAGATGCCAGGCGAGAACGGGTCAACTGGGCCCGAGGCATTGCCAAAGCTGGCCATCAAACCAAACGGGGCCAAGCAGTCGAGCGACTTGTCCCATGTGTCTTTGCCCACGGAGTCGTAGACCACCTTCACACCTTTGCCGCCTGTGATCTCTTTCACACGCGCCAAGAAGTCTTCGGTGTTGTAGTTGATGACGTGCGCAGCACCATTGGCTTTGGCCAACGCGCACTTGGCATCGCTGCCTGCGGTGCCAATGAGTTGGTAGCCCAAGGCCTTGGCCCATTGGCAAGCGATCAGGCCCACACCGCCAGCAGCAGCGTGGAACAAGATGAAGTCACCTGCGTGCAAACCACCTTGCGGCAAGGTGCGCTTGAGCAAGTACTGCGCGGTCAAGCCTTTGAGCATCATGGCGGCACCGGTTTCAAACGAAATCGCGTCTGGCAATTTGCACACGCACTTGGCGGGCATCACACGCTCTTCGCAGTAGCTGCCGGGGGGTTGGCTGGCGTAAGCGGCGCGGTCGCCTACTTTCAAATGGGTCACGCCCTCGCCCACGGCTTCGATGATGCCGCTGGCTTCCATGCCCAAGTGCAAAGGCATGGGCAGTTGGTACAAGCCGCTGCGTTGGTACACGTCAATAAAGTTCAAACCAATGGCTTTGTGGCGAATGCGAATCTCGCCTGGGCCGGGCTGGCCCACATTCACATTGACGAGCTTGAGTTGCTCAGGGCCGCCGTGTTGTTCGATGATGACTGCTTGGGTCATGGGTGATGCTCCAGTAGGGTTGAATTTTTAAGATGCCGAATCCTGCCACGAAACCCTTGGCGGGGCTGTCACATGGGTTATTCACCGCTCGGGTACAGTGCTGCCCTTATGTCTGTTGTTCCTCATGCTTTGACGCCGCGCAATGCGGCGCTTTTATTGATTCCTCCAATGTTGTGGGCCGGCAATACCGTGATGGGCCGCATGATTGCGGACCTGATTCCACCACTCACCCTCAACTTCCTACGCTGGGCTTTTGCCTTTGCATTGCTGCTGCCTTTGGCACACCACATGCTGCGCCGCACCAGTCCTTTATGGCTGCACTGGAAGCACTACGCCGTTTTGGGTTTATTGGGCATGGGGTGCTACAACAGCTTGCTTTATTTGGCGTTGCAAACGTCCACCCCCATCAACGTGACCTTGGTGGGGTCCAGCACGCCCGCCTTCATGCTGCTGATAGGCGCTTTATTTTTCAAACAAACGGTACGCAAACGTCAAATGCTAGGGGCCCTGCTGTCCATCGTGGGGGTGCTGCTGGTGTTGTGTCGCGGCGATTGGCAAGCCCTGGCCAAAGTGCATTGGGTCTTGGGTGATGTGTTCATGCTCATCGCCACAGCTTGTTGGTCTTGGTACAGCTGGTTACTGGCACGCACACAAGAACCGACCGAAGCACGCAGCAGCTGGGCTCATTTTTTGATCTCACAAATGGTGTTTGGCGTGTTGTGGTCTGCAAGTTTCAGCGGCGCGGAATGGTCAGGTTTCACAGGACTCACAGAGGCGCACATCGATTGGGGTTGGCCTTTGATCGCCGCGCTGTGTTACGTGGTGATTGGCCCATCATTGCTGGCCTATCGCTTATGGGGCTTAGGGGTGCAACGCGTCGGACCCAATATTGCGGGCTTCTTTTTGAACCTCATTCCTGTGTTCACCGCCACCCTATCTGCCTTGTTGCTGGGAGAGATGCCTCAGCTGTACCACGCCACCGCCTTCGTGCTCATCATCGGCGGCATCGTGGTGTCGTCGCGCAAGTAACTTAAAACGTCCCCGCGTACAGGCCGCCATCGGGCAAGATGTTTTGCCCCGTGATGTAGCCCGCTTGCACCGAACATAAGAACGCACAAATCGCACCAAACTCTTCGGGCGTGCCAAAGCGCCCTGCTGGAATTTGCGCTTGTTGCACCGCACGAATGTCAGCCAAGCTTTTGCCTGTCTTGTCAGCCGCGGCTTTGTGTGTCGCGGCCAGACGGCCGGTGTCAAACTTGCCTGGCAGCACGTTGTTGATCGTCACACCTTGCGCCGCAATGCTGCTGCGTGCCACGCCCGCCACAAAGCCTGTGAGACCCGAACGCGCACCGTTGGACAAGCCCAAAATGTCGATAGGCGCCTTCACCGCGCTGGAGGTGATGTTGACGATGCGACCAAAGCCACGCGCCGCCATGCCATCCACCGTGGCTTTGATGAGTTCAATCGGCGTGAGCATGTTGGTATCGACTGCCTTCATCCAATCGTCGCGCTCCCATTTGCGGAAGTCACCGGGGGGTGGGCCACCGGCATTGGTCACCACGATGTCAAAGTTTTTTCCGGGACCACCGGTCACTGACCAAATGGCATCGCGGCCTTCGGGTGTGGTGATGTCTGCGGCCACCGTGAGGATGGTGCTGCCGAATGGACGCAACTGCGCGGCCGCAGCGTGTAGCGCCTCAGCACCCCGCGCCACCATCACCACATGCACGCCTTCACGCGCCAACGCTTGCGCGCAGCCAAAGCCCAAACCTTTGCTTGCACCGCCGACCAATGCCCATTTACCTTTGAGTCCTAAATCCATCACTTCGCTCCGTACTTGGAAACAATAAACACACCACTCAGCACCAACAAGGTACCAACGCCAATCCATACATTGAGAGGCTCGCCCAACACCCACACGCCTAACGTGATGGTAGCCATCGGGCCAATCATGCCCGTTTGCGCCGTCAATGCGGCACCGATGCGCTCAATCGCCATCATCACCATCAGCACAGGCGCAACGGTGCACGCCAAAGCATTCAATACCGCCAGCCACAACACCTCCACCGGCACCACGGCGGCAGACAGAGGGCGCAACAAGACAAACTGCACGATGCAACACACACACGCCACGCTGGTGGCCCAACCCACCAAACGCAAAGACCCCATGCGTTGCACCAACTGGCCACTGAAAATCAAGTACACGGCGTAGGTGATGGCGCTGCCCAAGATCAATGCACTGCCAAGGGCCACGTTCGCGCCTGACAAGCTCAGCTCATGGGCAAACACCAGCAACACCCCGCTGTAGCTCACGGCCATCGCCAGCATGCGAATCGGTTGGATGGGCTTTTTGTACAAGACCCAACCGAGCAACACCACCAGCGTGGGGTTGAGATACAGAATCAGCCGCTCCAAACTGGCGGTGATGTATTGCAGGCCCAAAAAATCAAGATAGCTCGACAAGTAGTAGCCCACAAAGCCCAGCCCCACGATGCTCAACACATCTCGGCGTGTCAGTGGGTTTTCACGGGCCACGGCTTGACGCTCCGCCCACAACCCCATCGCGATGAAAAACGGCAACGCAAACAACATGCGGTACATGATGACCGTGACGGCATCGACCCCATACACATAAGACAGCTTGACGATGATGGCTTTGCCACTGAAAGCAATGGCACCCGCCGCTGCCAACAAAAGCCCTGAAAGCGCTGGACGTTGCACAAAATCCATTCTTAAAAATAACCACTAAGTCTTGAGTTTATGTGAGCTCAAAACAAAGTCGTGTCACAAACGCTCAGTACCATTAGGGGGTATGTCTTCGCTTGAACTCACCCTTTTGTATCTGTGCGCGGCTGTGGTCAGCGTGGTGGGTTGCCGGCTGCTGCATTTGCCAGCCATGCTGGGCTATTTGTTTGCCGGCGTGGTGATTGGCCCCAACGCTTTGGCATTGGCCAACGACTCTGCCGCGGTCGAGCACTTGGCCGAATTTGGCGTGGTGTTTTTGATGTTCGTCATCGGCTTGGAGTTCAACCTACCCAAGCTCATGCGCATGCGCAAACTGGTGTTTGGTTTGGGCCTGGGCCAAGTGGTGCTCACCTTGGTGGGCGCTTTGCTTTTCAACCTCGCCGTGGGCTTTGCCCTCAAAGAGTTGGGTTACATCTGGCGCTTGAGCTGGCAAGCCTCCATTGCATTGGGCAGTGCGCTGGCCATGTCGAGCACGGCCATCGTGGTCAAGCTCATGGCCGACCGTGTCGAACTGGAGTCACCTCACGGTCAACGCGTCATGGGCGTGTTGCTGTTTCAAGATTTGGCCGTGGTGCCCTTGCTGGTGCTCATCCCTGCGCTGGCCGACATGGGCGAACACAACCTGTGGAAAGTGCTCTCCATCGCCATGCTCAAAGCCACCGTGCTGGTGGGTCTGCTGCTGTGGGGCGGTCAACGCCTGATGCACAAATGGCTGCACTTGGTGGCCCGTCGCAAGAGCGATGAGCTGTTCATGCTCAACCTCTTGTTCATGACGCTCGGCTTGGCATGGCTCACCGAGTTGGCGGGTTTGTCGCTCGCCATGGGTGCGTTCTTGGCCGGCATGTTGATTGCCGAAACCGATTTCAAACACAAGGTGGAGGCCGACATTCGCCCCTTCCACGACGTACTGCTCGGCTTGTTCTTCATCACCATTGGCATGAAGCTCGATTGGGAAGTGCTGATCGACAGCTGGGGGTGGGTGCTGCTGCTGTCGCTCGTGCCTTTGTTCCTCAAAGCTGCGTTGGTATTTGTGCTGGCACGCATCACCGGCGCTCCTGCGGGGGTCAGCCTGCGCACAGCGTTGTACTTGGCCCAAGCGGGTGAATTCGGTTTTGTGTTGCTCTCGCTCGGCTTGCAACACGCGCTCATCCCCGCTGCATGGATGAGCCCCATCTTGGCGTCGATGGTGCTGTCGATGATCGCGACACCGTTTTTGGTGATGCATGCAGATCGCATCGTCAACCGCCTCATCAGCAACGATTGGTTGCTGCAGTCGCTCGCCCTCACCGGCATGGCGCAGCGTTCGCTCAAGATTGAACACCACGTCATCGTGTGTGGCTATGGTCGAAGCGGCCACAACTTGGCGGATTTGCTCACGCTTGAAAAAATTCCTTACGTCGCCCTCGACTCCGACCCAGAAAAAGTACAAATGGGCCGCGAGCATGGCCACCATGTGGAGCTGGGCGATGCCACCCGCTTCTCAAGCCTCATGTCTGCCGGCTTGGTGCGTGCCGCAGCCGTGGCCGTGACCTACCCCGACTTGCCTTCGGCTCTGAAGGTGTTGGCGTGGGTCAAAGAACATGCCCCGCACGTGCCCGTGATCGTGCGCACCCACGACGACGAACATCTGGAAGACCTACGCGCCGCAGGTGCTGCCGAAGTGGTGCCCGAAGTGATCGAAGGCAGCCTCATGCTCGCCAGCCAAACCTTGGCCCACATTGGCATTCCTTTGAAGCGCGTGATTCGTTTGGTGCAAGGCCAGCGTATGACGCGTTATGCCTTGATGCGGGACGTGCTCAAGCACAAGTTTGAAAAACCTGAAGCGTGAAGCCTCGCGTCATGCGATACAGCCTCACTGAGGCTCGGTCTGCAAGTACCGACACCAAGCGCTCAACGACTCATGCACGGGATGCATGGCCAAACACCCCTCTGGCAAATTCCACCAAGCTTGATCGTTTGGCCCGACGTGACTGAAGTTGAATTGCAAACTGTGGGCTTGCACATCCACATTGAACGCATCGCCATCCAACGCCCAATGTGTGCATTGACCTGATGCCACTTGCGCCAACACATCCAACACCTCCTGACAACGTTCAACCGTGTCCACATCGCTTGTGAGCCACGCACACACAAAGCGATTCAACGGATGATGCAAATCGACTTCACCCGCATCCCCCACCCACTCACAGGCGGGATAACGCACGGGCTGCGCGGCACTGCCAGGCACCGGTGCTTGTTCTTGCATGAAGCAGCGAAGTGACATGGCTCAACGACGTTTGCTGTACACGGGGTAGGCGGTGACGCGTGGCTCTAGGTAGCCCTCCACGCGCACGCCACTGGGCGTGAGCGCACTCCACTTGTCGCCACGAATGGTTTTCGTGGGGCTGAACCATGCGGCGTTGACCTCACTCACCACTTGCTCCGCCGTCCAGTCTTTGGGGAACATGGTGTTGGGCATGGGGTTGCCATTGCGGTCGGTTTTGGTGATCCATTGGCCTGCATGTTGTGGGTCTGCCATCTGCACTTGGGCACGGTACACACCCGTTGCATCGGGCGCAGAAGCGGTTCCTTCTATCAGTCGCACATCGCCATTGAGCAAGGTGTGGCCGCCAGTGGGCTCACCCGTGTGGCGTTTGTAGTCAGCGCCGATGATGTGTTTGAAATCAATCGGTGAGTTACTGACAGGCAATGCCGCCTCTTGCACAACAGCAACATGCTTGACTTGCTCATGCGGCGCTTTGTACGAAAAGAATGCCGACAGCGCAACGACCGCCAGGGCCAATACAAGACGACTCAATTTATTCACCCCTCACCTCTCCTTCACGTCGTGGGTCAGCACCACCTACCCACACGCTTTGTTTCTCTTGTTTTTGTTTGACCACCGCTTGCAAGCCGCTGGTCAGGGCTTGTTCGCGCACCTCATGGCCACGCTCACGCAAGGCCGCAAGCGTAGCAGGTGCGAAACGCCCGCCTTCCAAAACGAATGGCCCACCCACACTACCAAAGTTAGGCAATGCGATGGCTTGCTGCGGGCTCATGCCCCAGTTCAACATGCCGTACAAAGTTTTGGTCGTGAAGTGAATGATCATCGCGCCGCCAGGACTACCCAAACTCGCCACCAAATCGCCCGTGGCTTTGTCAAACACCAACAAAGGTGACATGGATGAGCGTGGGCGTTTGTTGGGCTGCACACGGTTGGCGACCAAACGCCCCTGCGCATCACGCGGCGCAAAGCTGAAATCGGTCAACTCGTTGTTGAGCAAAAAACCTTTGACCATTTGACGCGCGCCAAATGCATCTTCAACTGTGGTGGTCATGGCCAGTGCGTTGCCCTGTCCATCCACGATGCTGATGTGCGAAGTGCCGTACTCGGGCTGATCGACCATCGGCGAAAAACTGCTGCGCTGCGCACGCACAGGCACACCGGGTAAGGCTTGCGGCATGGCGGTGGGTCGAATGAGCTTGGCGCGTTCACGCACATAGGCAGGGGCCAACAAACTTTGCCACTCGCCACTGGGTGGTGGCACAAAGTCGGGGTCGGCCACGTATTGCGCCCGATCGGCAAACGCAAGGCGCGAGGCTTCGGCATACAAATGCAACCAACGTGCATCCGGTGCACCATCTGCCGCGTCGGCGGGCGATGGCATGAGCGACGCCGGCGTGTGCTGCAACATGCCCACAATTTGCCCCACAGCGATCGTGCCCGAGCTAGGTGGTGGAAAGCCACACACGCGGTACACGCGCGCATGGGCCGCATGATCAAAACACAAGGGGGTGCGTTCTTTGGCTTGGTAGTTGGCCAAGTCACTCAAGGCCAAACGACCTGGGTTGCTTGCGTGCTGCTGCACTTTGCGCACGATGGCCTCAGCAACTTCGCCGCTGTAAAACGCTTGCACACCTTCCGTGGCAATGCGCTGAAACACGGCCGCCAGTTCAGAGTTGCGCAACACGTAGCCCACAGGGTGTGGCTCGCCATTCGCTTGGTAAAAGTAAGTACGTGCCGCGGGGTCGAGACGCAAATACGCATCCGCCTTGAGCTGTGCGTACAAACGCGGACTGATGGCAAAACCTTGTGTGGCCAAGCGCATAGCAGGCTCAAACAACTGAGCCCACGGCAGCTTGCCATGCTGTGTATGCGCTTGTGCCAACATGCGCAACACACCAGGTGTGCCTACCGCACGGCCACCAACAGCCGCCGCATGAAACGCAAGTGGCTTGCCATCAGCACCCAACAAGAGTTCTTCGCTTGCAGCCGCAGGCGCTGTTTCCCGACCGTCAAACGCTTGCACATGGGCCCCTGCGCTATGCAGCAAAAAAGCGCCGCCGCCAATGCCACTCGATTGCGGCTCGACCAAGCCCAACACCATTTGCACAGCAATGGCGGCATCGACCGCAGAGCCCCCAGCCTTGAGCACATCAACCCCCGCTTGTGTGGCGAATGGGTTAGCACTGGCCACTGCCCATTTGTGCAACACCACTTCTGGCTTCGCGCTAAAACCTGTCGCGATCTCAGGCTGCAATGGCGCAGCAGATACTCCAGTTCCTTGCAAAACAGAACGACAAGCAGGCAATGCCACCACAGCGGTGGCAATCAATGCCCACACACGACGGTTGAAAGGTTTCATCACACACGCCTCATCAAAAAAAACGGCACCCGAAGGTGCCGTTGGTTTGCAAAAGGTGAAATTCACCCTTGCATTGCCTTAATCTTCCACGAAGGCTTCTTCGCGTTTGGACTTGATCGAGGGCAATAGCACAATGACCAAGAGCATAGCGGCAGCAGCCAACAAACCGGCAGACAAAGGACGTGTACCAAATACGGTCCAGTCACCGCGCGACAGCAACAAGGCGCGACGCAGGTTCTCTTCCATCATAGGGCCGAGGATGAAACCCAACAGCAAGGGAGCAGGCTCCACACCCAACTTCATGAAGATGTAACCGATCAAACCAAAACCAGCCACCATCCAAATGTCGAAGGTGTTGTTATTGGTCGAGTACACACCGATCGCACAGAACAGCACGATGGCGGGGAACAAGAAGCGGTAAGGCACAGACAACAACTTGATCCACATGCCGATCAATGGCAAGTTCAAGATCACGAGCATCAAGTTACCAATCCACATCGAGGCAATCAGACCCCAGAACAACTCGGGGTTGCTGGTCATCACTTGTGGGCCGGGTTGGATGTTGTGAATCGTCATCGCACCCACCATCAAGGCCATCACGGCGTTAGGTGGAATGCCCAAGGTGAGCAAGGGGATGAACGAGGTCTGTGCACCGGCGTTGTTGGCCGATTCAGGCGCAGCCACACCGCGGATATTGCCTTGACCGAAAGGCACTTCACCGGGCTTGAGGGCTGTTTTCTTTTCGATGGTGTAAGCCGCAAACGCAGCCAACAAAGCACCGCCACCAGGCAACACGCCGAGCAACGAACCCAACGATGTACCGCGAATCACCGCAGGCAACATGTTCTTGAAGTCTTCCTTGGTGGGGAACAAACCTTCCACTTTGGCCGTGAACACTTCGCGTTCGTCTTCGGGTTGCGACAAGTTCGAAATGATTTCGCCGTAACCGAACACGCCCATCGCCACCACCACAAAGCCCACACCGTCGGTGAGTTCGGGGATGTCAAAGCTGAAACGTGCCACGCCAGAGTTCACGTCGGTACCGATCAAGCCCATCAACAAGCCCAACACGATCATGGCAATCGCCTTGAGCAATGAGCCCGAAGCCAACACCACCGCGCCCACCAAGCCCAAGATCATGAGCGAGAAGTATTCGGCAGGGCCGAACTTGAACGCGAGTTCTGTCAAAGGAGGCGCAAAGGCCGCCAAGATCAAAGTACCCACAGAACCAGCGAAGAACGAACCCAAACCAGCCGCCGCCAACGCAGGACCTGCGCGACCTTTGCGAGCCATTTGGTAACCGTCGATGGTAGTCACGACCGATGATGATTCACCAGGCAAGTTCACCAAAATCGCGGTGGTCGAGCCGCCGTATTGGGCACCGTAGTAAATACCGGCCAACATGATGAGTGCCGACACAGGCGGCAACGCATACGTGGCGGGCAACAACATGGCGATGGTGGCCACAGGGCCGATGCCTGGCAACACGCCAATCAGCGTGCCCAAGATACAGCCGATCAAGGCGTACAACAGGTTGATGGGCGTGAACGCCACACCAAAACCCAGAGAGAGGTTTGCAATCAAATCCATTTTTTATGTCTCCCGGCTTAGCCAGCAATAAAGGTAGGCCACACAGGCATTTGCAACTTCAGCAGCAAGATGAACGCCACGTAGCTGCCAGCTGACAAGATCGTGGCCAACAGCAGCACGTCTTTCAACACAAACGAATCACCGGCTTTGCTGGCAATCAACACCAAGGCGTAAATCGCAGCAATCAAGCCCATCGCAGGAATACCAAAGCTAGGCAACCCGGCCAACAAAATGCCAAACACGATGTTGGCACCCAAGATGAAGATGATGGGCTTCCATGCGAACTTACCAATCGGCTCGCCATCTTCGGTGTGTTCCACCAAAGAGTAAAACGTGATGAGCGCACCCAGCACGGCCAAAAAGATGCCGAGCAGCAATGGGAAGTAACCAGGGCCCATGCGAGCACCCGTACCCACGGTGTAGTTGGTCGCACCCCATGCGAAACCACCGCCGACCAATGTGAACATCAGGCCGGAGAAAAAGTCTTTTTGACTTTTGATCATTTGATCTCCTCTATCCAAAAGCAAATATGCGCTGAATTATGGAGTTCGACCTAGGTACGCTTCGATGTGGGTTCCACCTATGTTGAGTAACACAGATGTCAGGGGTAAACCCTTAATTTATCAGGCTTTCAGGGGCTTGAACACGCGCAGCCATTTGGTTGCAGGCAAAGGCCAACGTGCTTGAATGGCCTCGGCACGCGCCATCAGTTCTGCACGCTTGGGGTGCGTGGGCGTGCGCTGCGCCAGCACCACGGTGTTGCCTTCGCGTGTGGGCTTGAAGGCCCACAACGCATCGGCCCCAAACGCCTGTGCCATCTTCTCCACGCTTTGCGCAAAGCTGGAGCTGCGACCAAACAAGTTGACCGTCATGAAGCCTTCGTCGGTCAACAGTTGTCGGCAATGGCCGTAAAACTCTGCGCTGTCGAGCACGGGTGATGCGGCTTCATGGTCATACAAATCGACTTGCAAGGCATCAATCTGGCCGCGCCAATGGTCATGCTTGGCCACCTCTGCGGCATCACCCAACACCACTTGCAGCTTGGCGCTGTCGGCCGGCAACTTGAACCACAAACGGCACGCGGCCACCACTTGGGGGTTCAGCTCAATGGCTGTGGTTTTCATGCGCAGGTGCTTGAACGAAAACTTGGTGAGTGCCGCAGCGCCCAAGCCCAGTTGCATGGCGTGCAGCTTGCCCACTCTGTCGATGTCCACAAACAAAAGCCACGCCATCATGCGTTGCACGTATTCGAGGTCAATGTCAAAAGGCTTCTCGATGTTCATCGAGCCTTGCACCCACGGCGTGCCGAGGTGCAGATAGCGGGTGTCGCCGTAGTCAGAGAAATTGACTTCGGGGAGTTGGAGTTTTTTCTTGGTTGCCATTGCGTTGTTTTCGTTGTTTATCCAGCCATGCCTTCGACCACAAAGCGCACGCGCTTGTTGCCTTGCCATTCATCGGCCTCTAAGCGAAAGGCCAAATGCGCCAATGGCGGCAATGGGTCGACGCGGCCAAACCAAATGCCATCGACGGGTTGACCTTGGTGACGCAGTTTGAGGGCCAAATGTTTTTCGCCCACCAAGCGCTGGCCCAACACCTCGACCTCTTCACTGAACGTGGGCGGTGCAAAGCCTTGGCCCCACACTTCGCGCGCCAAGGTGTCGGCCAATTCAGGGCGACGGTATTCGGGCAGCAACGGGCCATCGGTGTCTAGGCGGCGTTGCAAGGTGGCTTCGTCGAGCCACTCTTGCGCCACCTCTTGCAAGGCTTCTTCAAAGGTGGCGAGGTTGTCCTCTTCCAAGGTGCAGCCCGCGGCCATGGCATGGCCACCAAAGCGCAGCAACACACCGGGGTGACGCTTGGCCACGAGGTCGAGTGCATCGCGCAAATGAAAGCCGGGAATGGAGCGACCCGAGCCTTTGAGCTCATGCCCTTTCCCCGCCGCTTGGCTGGGCGCAAACACAAACGTGGGGCGGTGGTGCAAGTCTTTGAGCTTGGCCGCCACGATGCCCACCACGCCTTCGTGAAAGTCAGGGTCGAACACGCACAGCGCAGACGGTGGCTCCTCTTCGGGGTCAAACATTTCTTGCGCCAGCTCTAGGGCTTGCTCGCGCATGTCGCCCTCAATCTCGCGGCGCTCGCGGTTGATGCGATCAAGCTGTGTGGCCAACTCGGTGGCGCGGCCTACGTCGTCGGTGGTCAAGCATTCAATGCCGAGGGTCATGTCCGACAAACGACCCGCAGCGTTGATGCGCGGGCCAATGGCAAACCCAAAATCTTGCGAGGTACATGCCTCGCTTTTACGCCCCGCGGCTGCGAACAAGGCGGTCATGCCCGCAGGCATTTGCCCTTTGCGTACACGCGCCAAACCTTGGGCCACCAAGCGGCGGTTGTTGGCGTCGAGCTTGACCACGTCGGCAACCGTACCCAACGCAACGAGTGGCAACAAGGTATCCAGTTTTGGCTGCTGTTCTGCGGTGAACACGCCCCGCTTGCGCAGCTCTGCGCGCAAAACCAGCAGCACATAAAACATCACGCCCACACCCGCGAGCGATTTGCTTGCAAACATGCAGCCAGTTTGGTTGGGGTTCACGATGGCATCAGCCTCGGGCAACACCGCCGCAGGCAAATGGTGATCGGTGACGAGCACTTGCAACCCCAAGGCGCGCGCACGTGCCACGCCCTCGACGCTGGCAATGCCGTTGTCCACGGTGATGAGCACATCGGCACCGCTGGCTTTGACGCGCTCAGAAATGGGAGGCGTGAGACCATAGCCATCCACCACGCGGTCGGGCACGATGTAGCTGACGTGCTTCGCGCCCAACAAACGCAAGCCTCGCAAGGCCACAGCGCAAGCGGTGGCCCCATCGCAGTCGTAGTCGGCCACGATGCAAAGCTTTTGATTGGCAGCCATCGCGTCGGCCAGCAAGGTGGCAGCAGCTTCAACCCCTTTCAAACCGGCGGGCGGCAGCAGTTGCGCGAGCGATGCATCTAAAGTGGCTGCGTCTTGCACACCGCGTGCGGCATACAAACGCGCCAGCAGCGGATGCACGCCCGCTTGTTCAAGCGCCCAAATGCTGCGTGGCGGCATGTCGCGTGGGATGAATTGCATGGGCTTAGTCTTTCAAAGGCGCTGCGGCCAACACGGTGTCTAAAGAATTCGGTGCGAAGCGTTGGCGCACGCGTTGCCATAGCGAAGGTTTGGCGCTGTCGTACACATGAAACTCATGTTCGCCACACAGTACCAAGCGCTGTGGTTCGCCTGCAGCCACACGGGCCAGCAGGGGCGCGATCACCTGCGCATCGACGTGTTGCCACGCTTCTAACCAACCGATGAGGTCTTGTTGCAAGGCGCTGTCGCGCAGGGTTTGAACCACGACCGGCTCTGAACGCAGAGGCTGCGATGCAGGCAGCGCGCCTGTGCCATGTACCCAAAACGAGTTGATGGTCAAACGACGTGCCTCGTTGATGGGATGGGTGTAGAGCAGCATTTGCATTTCGTTTTGCAAACGGCGCAGCAGTTGCGCTGCCGAACTCAACGGCGAAGTGGTGTGGCCACCCACCAGCCAAGGGTCGATGTTGCGGCCAATCACGCGGTCGAGCGAGGCCGTGGGCAAGTCGACAAACAACGCCGATTGCGCCAACCATTGGCCCGGCTTGTAGGGGTGCAACGCAATGCCGTCTTCGGCAAAGAAACTTTGCATGACTTGAAACAAGGTGGCGTCTGTCGCCTCGTCGATCTGCAAATGCGCGGGGTCGCCCAAGGTGACTTGGCCGTTGCTCACATGCCAGTTGCACAAGCTAATGAAGGCCCACCCCTGAGATGCGTCATGCCCAGCCGCGTCCAAATCATGGGCAGCGGCCGCACGCGCGGCGCTTGGCAAAGCACCATCGGCCACGCGCCAGCCCATGGCTTGCGCCCACGCGCGCTCGTGGGGCGGCGAGAGCGTGGCGAGCAAGGGTTCTTGCATTTGATCGACTTGCACGTCCACGCGTTGGGCTTGCGCAACCCAAGCGCGCAGGTGGGGCAACTCGGCCTTGGCCAACACCGATGCCTCGGGGCCGTGCAGGGTCCACAGCGAAAACGGAATCAGGGTTGTGTCGCGCACAGAATGGATCAGCACAGAAGTCATAGCCCCGATTGTCCGTGATGCCGCCTTGCACTCTGGTCACTGCGGGGATAATTCAGCCCACATGCAAAACACCTCGTCCAAACTTCCCTACGAATTGCTGATTGGCTGGCGTTACACCCGCGCGGGTCGTGTGTCGGGGCGCAACGGCTTTATCTCGTTCATCTCCGGCGTCTCCATGCTGGGCATTGCGCTGGGCGTAGCCGCGCTCATCATCGTGCTGAGTGTGATGAACGGTTTTCAAAAAGAGGTGCGCGACCGCATGTTGGCCGTGGTGTCGCACATCGAGTTGCTTGCTCCCGGCGGCGAAGGCTTTGCTGATGTGAACGCGCTCATCACCCAAGCCAAGCAAAACACCGAGGTGGTGGCCGCAGCGCCCTTCGTGTCGCAACAAGCCCTGATGGCACGTGGCGAAGACATGCGCGGCGCGATGGTGCGCGGCATCGATCCCGAGCCCGAAACACAGGTGAGCGACTTCACCTTGCAAATTCCACCCGAGGTGCGTGCCACCTTGCAGCCTGGCAACTTCAACGTGGTGCTGGGCGGCGAGTTGGCGCTGTCGATGGGCGTGCGCGTGGGTGATCAAATCACGCTCATTGCACCGGGCGGGCAAGTCACCCCCGCGGGCGTGATGCCACGCTTGAAACAACTGCACGTGTCAGGCATTTTTGATTCGGGCCATTACGAATACGACGCCTCGCTCGCGCTGCTGCACATGGCAGATGCGCAGCGCATCTTCCGCCTCGAAGCCCCCACGGGTGTGCGCCTGAAAATCAAAGACAGCCAACAAGCCCGCAGCGTGGCGTATGACCTGTCGGTACAACTCGGCCCCGACGTGATCGTGCGCGATTGGACGCGTCAAAACCGCACCTGGTTTGCCGCGGTGCAAGTGGAAAAACGCATGATGTTCATCATCCTCACCCTCATCGTGGCGGTAGCGGCGTTCAACCTCGTCACCACGCTGGTGATGACGGTGACCGACAAACGCGCGGACATCGCCATCCTGCGCACGCTGGGTGCCAGCCCGAAAAGCATCATGGCCATCTTTGTGGTGCAAGGCGCCACCGTGGGTGTGCTCGGCACGCTGGGTGGTTTGTTGTTGGGACTGTCGGTGGCGTTCAACATTGACGTGATCGTGCCTGCCATTGAATACCTGTTGGGCGCGAGCTTCCTGCCGCGTGACATCTACCTCATCAGCCGCATGCCCAGCGACCCACAAGCGGGCGACATTTGGCCGATTGCCATCATCTCGTTGGTGTTGGCGTTTTTGGCCACCATTTATCCCAGCTGGCGCGCCAGCCGCGTCAACCCAGCTCTTGCCTTGCGCTACGAATGAGGCCTGACATGCATACACCTGTTCTCACCGCCCACAACCTCAGCCGCCGCTTCACCGAAGGGCCGCTGGATGTGACCGTGTTGCACAACGTCGACCTGTCGGTCAACGCGGGCGAAACACTCGCCATCGTCGGCTCATCGGGATCGGGCAAAAGCACCTTGCTGCATGTGCTGGGCGGCTTGGACGAGCCCACTTCGGGCAGCGTGTCGCTCATGGGCCAGCCTTTGGCGGGCCTGAGCGCCGCCGCCTTGGGCGATTTGCGCAACCAGCACTTGGGCTTTGTGTATCAGTTCCACCACTTGCTGCCTGAATTCAGTGCGCTCGACAACGTGGCCATGCCCCTATGGATTCGCCGCATGGACCGCGCTGCCGCCAGCGCCCAAGCACAGGCCATGCTCGAAGCCGTGGGCCTTGGCCCTCGCATGCACCACCGCCCCGCCGAGCTGTCGGGTGGCGAACGCCAGCGCGTGGCCATCGCCCGTGCGCTGGTGACGCGCCCCGCGTGTGTGCTGGCCGATGAACCCACGGGCAACCTTGACCGCCACACGGCCGACAACGTCTTTGCACTGATGCTGCAACTGGCCCGCGAACACAACACCGCGTTTGTGTTGGTGACGCATGACAACGCCTTGGCCGCACGCTGCGACCGCCAACTGCACCTGAGTGCAGGCATTTTGCAAAACAGCTGAATCAGCCGTTGAACAAACGCCCCCGCGCGTTTTGCGTGATGGCTGCCACGCACGGGTGCGAAATTCGGCGCTCGACCGAGACCGCAAAAAACTCTTCCACCAACTCGTCGCTGCGGCCAATCACATCGACACCGTATTGCGCCACGGTTTCTTTTTCTAAGATGCCGGGCGACATGAAGACACCCCGCCCTTCGCGGCCAAACGCCGTCATCAACGCGCCATCGTCAAACTCGCCCACCACCCGCGGCTGAATTTTGTGGCGCACCAGCCAGCCATCGAGCTGCTGACGCACGGACGACGATGAGCCTTGAATCAGCATGGGCGCATCGTGCAAACACTGCGGGAACTTGCCCTTCAACGTGGCGCGCAACGCAGGCGTGCAAAAAAAGCTCATGGGCGTGGTGCCCAAGGCGTGGTTAAACGCCTTCACGCTGATGCGCTTGGACAGGGGCTCATCAGCAATCACCAAATCAAGGCGGTGCAGCGCTAGTTGCGCCAGCAAATCTGGAAATTTGCCTTCGCTGCCAATCAAACGCACGGGCTCGGCAATTGACAAGGCAGGCTCTAACAAGCGATACGCCACCGACTTGGCCACCGAGTCAGCCACCCCAACCCGAAACTCCAAGGCGCGCGCGCCCGCTTGGGGTTGGGCCATGGCCGATTCCATCTCAGCGCCCAACGCAAAAATATCGTCGGCATAGCTTAAGGCTTTGCGCCCGTCTTCCGTCAGTTCAAGTTGGCGACCACTTTTGCGGAACAGTTTTCGGCCCAAGCTCTCTTCCAACAGTTTGATCTGCCCCGACAAGGTTTGCGGCGTGGTGTGCAGCTGCTCGCCCGCACGCATGATGCCGCCCGCGCGTGCCGTGACCCAAAAATAATAGAGATGCTTGAAATTCATGCCGCTTAAAACTTCGATTTTTTCGAATAAATAAAGTAATAAATACGAATTTACACGAAGTAATCTTCTGCGTAAAGTTCACCCCAGTCTGGCAAGCAGCCAGCTAAAACACAAAGGAGCATCCATGCGTTTGAGTACCAAAAGCCGTTTTGCCGTGACCGCCATGATTGACATGGGCATGCGTCAACACCTAGGCCCTGTGTCGCTGGCCGCTATCAGCCAACGCCAGCACATCTCCATTTCGTACTTGGAACAGCTCTTTAGCAAAATGCGCCAGCACGGTTTGGTGGAAAGCACACGCGGCCCCGGCGGCGGCTACACCTTGAACCGCGATGCGCACCACATCAGCGTGGCTGACATCATTTGTGCCGTCAACAGTCCCGACGAAAAAGAGCATGTGTCTGAGGAGGCGCAAAAGAATGGCTATGTCTCCACAGACGCGTTATGGTCACAGTTGAATCAAAAAATGGAAGACCACATGCAAGCCATTAGCCTGCACAACCTCATTGCAGAGCAGCTCTCCAAAGCTGAACAAGCACCGACCAACAACTCACCCAAGCGCGGCGTGTTCGTTCAAAAACCGCAAGCCACGGTCACGCGCAGCGTGCCGAACTCGGTGTTCGCTTTGGGCAACGTGTAAGCCACGCACGATGTGGATTGACACCCATTGCCACCTCGACGCTGCGGAGTTCGACAAAGACCGCGCAGCCGTCCACCTGCGCGCCCGTGCCGCTGGTGTGGTGCCATGTGTGATCCCAGCCGTTGCCGCAGACAACTTTGACAAAGTGCGTGTCTTGGCCCACGCGCAGCAAGACGTTTATGCATTGGGCATTCACCCGCTCTATACCCCACAAGCCACCGAGGCGCATTTGGCACAACTCGATGCAGCGCTACACGCCCACCGCGACGACCCGCGCTTGGTGGCCGTGGGCGAAATTGGCCTCGATGGTTTTGTGCCTGAGATCAACACGCCCGAGGCGCTCGCCAAGCAACAACAGTTTTACAAGGCCCAGCTCCAGCTCGCCCAACAGCACCAACTGCCCGTCATCTTGCATGTGCGTCGCAGTGCGGACTTGTTACTCAAAGGCTTGCGCAACACGCCGGTGGTCGGTGGCATTGCCCATGCTTTTAACGGCAGCTTGCAGCAAGCGCAGGCTTTCATCGCCTTGGGTTTCAAGCTCGGCTTTGGGGGCGCACTCACGTATGACCGCGCCTTGCAACTGCGCCGCTTGGCCACTGAGTTGCCACTCTCTGCCATCGTGCTCGAAACCGATGCGCCCGACATTCCCCCGCATTGGCTCTACACCACAGCAGAGCAACGCGATGCAGGCCACCCCCAAGGCCGCAACGAACCTGCCGAGCTGCCACGCATCGCACAAACGTTGGCAGATCTGCGAGGCCTCTCTTTAGAGGCGCTGGCCCAAGCCACCAGCGCGAATGCACGCGAGGCCTTGCCACGCCTACAATGAAGGCGTGACTTCAAACATCCTCAACGCCGACCTGCACTGCCACTCCGTCGTCTCGGATGGCACGCTCACGCCAGAGCAATTGGCCGCTCGCGCCAAAGCCAATGGCGTTGAACTGTGGGCCTTGACCGACCACGACGAAGTGGGCGGCCAAGACCGCGCACTCGCCGCCGCACAAGCCAATGGCTTGAAGTACCTCACAGGCGTTGAAATCTCCATCACCTTTGCCAACAAGACCGTGCACATCGTCGGCTTGGGTTTTGACGCACACAACGAACAACTGGTGAACGGCCTGCGCCAAACACGCGGTGGCCGCAGCGAACGTGCGCAAGAAATGTCAGAAGGCTTAGCCAAAGTCGGTATTCACGGCGCTTACGAAGGTGCCCTCAAATACGCAGGCAACCCCGAGCTGATTTCGCGCACCCACTTTGCACGCTTCCTCGTCGAGACCGGCGCCTGCCAAGACACCAACGAGGTGTTTCGCCGCTTCCTCACCGAAGGCAACCCCGGCTTTGTGCCGCACCGCTGGGCCTCACTCAAAGATGCCGTGCAGTGGATTGTGCAAGCCGGTGGCATGGCCATCATTGCCCACCCAGCGCGCTACGGCTTCACACCCAACGAAGAGTTCGCGCTCTTCACCGAATTCAAAAACCACGGCGGCCAAGGTGTCGAGGTGGTCACCGGCAGCCACACACCTGCCGAGTACGTGACCTACGCCGACATGGCCAAAGAGTTCAACCTGTACGCCTCGCGCGGCAGCGATTTCCACAGTCCCGATGAAAGCCGCATTGACCTCGGCGTGCTGCCTTGGCTACCCGGTCAACTCACCCCCGTGTGGGAAGCGCTCGCCGACCGCATTCAATAATGGCTCAGTTTCTTCAAGTTCACCCCGACAACCCCCAACCCCGTTTGCTCAAACAAGCCGTGCAACTGCTAGAGCGCGGCGGCATCGTGGCTGTGCCCACCGATTCGAGCTACGCCTTGGTGTGCCACCTCGACGACAAGTCAGCTGTCGAGCACATGCGCCGCATTCGCCAAGTCGACGAGAAGCACCACCTCACCCTGATGTGCCGCGATTTGTCTGAGCTGGCCAACTACGCCCGTGTGGACAACCGCCAATACCGCTTGCTCAAAGCCGCCACCCCCGGGGCCTACACCTTCATCTTGGAAGCCACCAAAGAAGTGCCCCGCCGCGTCAGCCACCCACAGCGCAAAACCATTGGCCTGCGCGTGCCGCTGAACAAAACCTTGCTTGACTTGCTCGAGCTGCACGGCGCGCCGCTCTTGGCCACCACGCTCATCGCCCCCGGCGAAACAGACCCCATGAACGACGCCGAAGAAATTCGCGACCGCTTGGAGCATGACCTCGCCGCTGTGATTGACGCCGGCGCTTGTGCGCTCGAACCCACCACCGTGGTCGACCTCACGCCCATGGACGGCGGTGGAGACCCCGAGCTCATCCGTGAAGGACGCGGCCCGTTGAGCACTTTGGGCCTGTGAACGGCACCTGGCCTAGGCTCAAAGTATTGAACGCGACCATTGAATGAGACAATTGCATCGTGAATTTCCCTGAGCTCATTCAAACCATTCTGATTTACGGCTTGCCCGTGGTGTTTGCCATCACGTTGCACGAAGCCGCCCACGGCTATGTAGCGCACTTGCGCGGCGACAACACCGCATGGATGATGGGCCGCGTCACGCTCAACCCCATGCCGCACATCGACCCCATGGGTACGTTGGTGATGCCCATCGTGCTGTTTTTGGCCACGGGTGGTAACTTTTTGTTTGGCTACGCACGCCCCGTGCCCGTGAACTTTGGCCGCTTGAACCACCCCAAGCGCGACATGATTTGGGTCGCACTGGCGGGCCCCGCCGTCAACTTCATCCAAGCTTTTGTGTGGGCGTTTGCGATGTACGGCCTCATTGCCTTGGGCGTGGAAGAACGCTACTTCATCGAAGTCTGTAAAGCCGGCGTCAAAGTGAATGCCGTGATGTTTGCATTCAATTTGTTCCCTTTGCCGCCCCTCGATGGTGGCCGCATCTTGGTGGGTTTGCTGCCTTGGAAGCAAGCCGTGTGGTTGTCGCGCGTCGAGCCTTATGGCTTTTACATCGTGATGGCTTTGGTGGTCTTGAAAGTCGTCGACACCTTGTGGATGGCCCCCATCATGACCCTGACCTTTGAGTTGCTGAGCCTCATGCTCAGTCCGTTTGAATTTTTACTGAAGCCTTGAACATGAAAGAACGCGTTCTCTCCGGCATGCGCCCCACCGGCGCTTTGCATTTGGGCCACTACCACGGCGCTTTGAAAAACTGGGTGCGTTTGCAATCTGAGATGGATTGCTTCTACTTTGTGGCTGACTGGCACGCCCTCACCACGCACTACGAAAACCGTGAGGTGATTGAGAAGAACGTGTATGAGATGGTGATCGACTGGCTCGCTGCCGGCCTCGACCCCAACCAATGCACCATCTTTTTGCAAAGCCGCATCCCCGAACATGCCGAATTGTTCACGCTCTTGGCCATGGGCACACCGCTGGGTTGGTTGGAGCGCGTGCCGACCTACAAAGACCAGCAAGAAAAGCTGAAAGACAAAGATTTGTCCACCTACGGCTTCTTGGGCTACCCCCTGCTGCAAGCCGCCGACATCTTGATTTACAAAGCCAAGCACGTGCCCGTGGGCGAAGACCAAGCCAGCCATGTGGAGCTGACCCGCGAAGCCGCACGCCGCTTCAACCACCTGTACGGCCGCGAAACCAACGCGGAAGAAAAAGTGCAAGCCTCTCTGGCCAAGTTGCCCAAAGACAGCGTCAAGCGCTTTGAAAAATCGCGCAAGGCCTATCAAGAAACCGGCGACGCCAAAGCCATGGAAGGTGCCTTGGGCTACATCGCCACGGCCCCTGAGTTGGACGAGCAAGACCGCGAACGCTTGAACGGCTATTTCAAAGGCACCGGCAAAATCATCTTGCCCGAGCCACAAGCCTTGCTCACCGAAGCCAGCAAGCTGCCAGGCTTGGACGGCGCCAAGATGAGCAAGAGCTACAACAACTCGATTGCCATTCGCGAAGACCGCGCCACGATTGAGCAAAAGGTCAAACGCATGCCGACCGACCCGGCTCGCCAAAAGCGTACCGATGTGGGCGATCCAGACAAATGCCCCGTCTGGCAATTCCACATGGTCTACAGCGACGAAGGCCAACGCCAATGGGTCACCCAAGGCTGCAAAACTGCGGGCATTGGCTGCTTGGACTGCAAGCAACCCATCATTGAAGCCATTCTGCGCGAGCAGCAACCCATGCTCGAACGTGCCGAACCCTACATCAGCACCCCCAAGGTGGTGCGTGACATCGTGGATGCGGGTACTGAAAAAGCACGCCTGACTGCGCGGGAAACCATGCGAGATGTGCGCTCTGCAATGGGGCTAAACTACTAATATTGATTCAGGAGTAATAAAAATGAGTATGTACATCATTGACGACCACCCTTTGGTTCGCCAAGCCATTGCCATGTTGTTGCGCCGTATGCGTCCCGCATCAAAAGTTGTTGAATTGGAAAAGTTCAGCGAATTGCAAGCTGCCATCATCAAAAATGGGGATCCCGAGTTGTTTGTACTCGACTTGTTGCTCCCTGGCGTCAAAGGCACCTCTGCCGTCAAAGACATCAAAACCATGTACGCCAACGTGCCTTTGGCCGTGATTTCGTCCATGCCTGCAGGCGAAGCTGAAGAAACCTGCATCGAGGCAGGTGCCGACATTTACATCGAGAAGTCCACAGCTGCGAACGAAATCTCGTCCGCCATTCACGGTTTATTTGCAGCAGAGCATGGTGACGAAGAACAAGCCATGGCTGTGGGAGAAACCAAGTTATCGAAGCGCCAAAAGCAACTCATCGTCATGCTCGACCGTGGTTTGAGCAACCGCGACATCGCCGCCGAGTTGGACATCAGCGAACACACGGTGAAGGTTCACCTGTGGCGCTTATTCCGTCGTTTGGACGTGAAGAGCCGCACGCAAACGCTGCACTTTGCACGCACCAACGGTTTGCTGTAATTCACGGCACCCCAACAAAAAGCCCCGCACTGCGGGGCTTTTTTATGCGCCATTCAAACCTGCGTTTAAGGCGTGGCTTGCAAGGTGTCACGCACCATCAAGTTCAAGCCCTTGGCGCCGGGCTTCACAGGGGTGAGGCTCACACCGTAGTCTCCGGGCTGTGCGGTGGCTTGGCCGCTCTTAGAAATACGCACGCGCACGGTCACCTCGTCCATGCCCGAGAGCTTGGCGTTGGGGCTCATGGCCAAGCTGTCGTCGAGCGTGAAGTCGAGCGGCAATTTGTCGGCGGTGGTGCGCAAAATCGCAATCGGCATGCGCGAACCTGTGACCGGCGTGGCGTACACAAACACGGTGTCGGTGGGGGCCACCAAGCCTTGGAGTTCTTTCACCAAAGTCACACGACCGCTGATGCTGCTGGCAGCCATCGCAGCCTTGTTGGCTGGCATCTCTGCGGCGGCATTGGTGGCGCGTGGCGGAATGGCTGGCAAGCCCATCTTGTCGCGGGCTTCGGCAATGGCGCGGTCGAGCTCAGGCGCGTCGGGCGAATCGGCAGGCACCACTTCGCGGGCACGCTCCCAATAACGCAAAGCGGTATTGAAATTCATCTCGGCGTACGAGGCACTGCCCGCCAAGAACAAGGCATTGAGGTGGTGTGGATCCGCCGTGAGCACACGTTGGATGATGGACCACGGTTCGCCCGCAAAACTACCGCCGTTGTTTTGGGCCAGCACTTCGGCGCGTTCAATCGACAAGTTGTCATCGCGGCTCAGGGTCAAGGCTTTGGCATACGCCTCGGCCGACTCTTCATAGTGCGCACGCGCACGTTGCACGCGGCCCAGCATGACCCAACCCTCCATGCTGTTGGGCTCATCTTGCAAACGGCGTGTGAGCGCAGTGGCCATCTCGGTCAGCTTCTCTGGCGTGACTTCAGCCGAGGTATCCGTGCCTTGCGTCAAGGCGCGGGGGTCAAGTGCTGCTGGCGTTCCCAAGATGCTGTACATCAACATCGAAGCCACAGGCACCACAAACACCAGCAAACCAATGCTTAGCCACGGCTTGCGCCACACAGTGGCTGCAGTTAGGGGCGATGGCTGGGGCACGTCGACCACAACCGCATCGCCCACATCAGCGAGCAAGCGCTCGGACAACTCATCACGCGCGGCTTTGAGTTCTTCGTAGTTGAGGTTGCCCATCACGAACTCGCGGTCGAGCTCGGCCATTTGGTCTCGGTACACCGCAGCATTGGCCTTGACGGGGTCGTTCACCGCCTCGGCTTGGTGCGCGGCCACGCGTGCGCCTTGTTGCGAGCCGCGCCACAGCGCGACGCTCAACACGAGCAAGACCACCGCGATCATGGCGACGGCGACATAAATAAAAGCGAGTGCGGGATTCACATCAACCTTTCAACAGTTGCTTGGCGCGCTCACGCGCTTCGTCGCTCAACGCGGCAGGCGCGGCCAACGCACGGCGCTGGCGCAAATACATGCCCAATCCAACCGCCGCAATCACGAGCAACAAAAACGGACCAAACCACAACACCCACGTCAATGGTTTGACCTCGGGGCGATACAGCACAAAGTCGCCATAACGGGCGACGAGAAAGTCTTTGATCTCTTGGTCCGACTTGCCCGAACGAATCAGCTCGCGCACCTCACGACGCAAATCGTCGGCCAACTCAGCGTGCGAAGACGCCAAGGATTCGTTTTGACACACCAAGCAGCGCAGCTCTTGCGAAATGTCCACCAAGCGCGCTTCGAGCTTGGGGTCTTCAGCCATGAGCGGCGCCTCACGTCCGGCGGCCAAACCTGAAGAAGCGACCACCGCAGGCTCAGGTGCCAACGACGCAGCCGTGGCTTGTGCCAAGGCCGTTTGTGGTGCAAACCAAATCGCCATCGAAACGCTGAGCGCATAAACGCCATTCAAGGCGCCTTTCATCCAAACACGTTTCATGATTTGTTCAACTCCGCAATCAAGGGCAAGATTTTTTCAGCCAGCAACGCGGGCGAGACCGCACCCACAAACTTGTAGCGAATCACGCCGGCCTTGTCGATGACGTAGGTTTCGGGCACGCCGTACACACCGTAGTTGATGCCCACGCGGCCATCCATGTCCATCACCGAGGTCACGTATGGATTGCCATGGCGCTTGAGCCACACCTCACTGCGCTCACGCGCGAGCTTGAGCTTTTCGTCAAACGGCGCTTTGTACGCGGGATCTTGCGGTTGAATTTCTTTGTAGCTCAGGCCCACGATAGGCACTTGGTTTTTCTCAGCAAAGGCCACCAACACGGGGTGCTCTTCGCGGCACGCTACACACCAAGTGGCCCACACATTGAGCATCCACACTTGGCCTTGCATGTCTGAAGGCGAGAACTTGGCATCGCCCCCCTCCAAGGTGAACAACGTGAAATGCGGGGCAGGCTTGCCAATCAACGGCGAAGGGATTTCGCGAGGGTCACGCTTCAAGCCCACGGCCAAAAACACCACCAAGCCGATGAACAACACCAGCGGGATCAAGACTTTTTTCATTTGCGGTATCTCCGGTCCAACGCGGCCAAGAGGCCACCCAACACCATCAACACAACGCCGCCCCACAGCCACGGCACAAAGGGCTTGTAGTACACGCGCATGCTCCACTCGGTGCGCGCATCGTCCAGCGGCTCACCCAGCGACACATACAAGTCGCGCATGAAGCCTGAGTCAATGCCAGCTTCGGTCATGGGCATGGCCGACGAGAAGTAGCGGCGCTTCTCGGGTTGCAAGATTTCAATGATCTTGTCGTTGCGCAGCACTTGCACATCAGCACGCACAGCCTTGTAGTTAGGGCCGCGCACTTCATCAAGGGAATTGAGGCGGAAGGTGTAGGGCGCGATGGTGACCACATCGCCAATTTGCATGCGCACATCCCGCTCGACCTCGTAGCTCTTCACACCGGTGATGCCAATGACCAGCACCGCCATACCGAAGTGCGCAAGGTGTTGCCCCCAGAACGACGCGGGAATACGACCGGGCTTGTTCACACGCGCCAGCACTTGCTGTGCAGTGCCCAAGGCCACCCACAGCCCCAAGAACAAACCAAATGCGGCACCGATGGACCACGCGCCCAAAGCAAACGGCAACACCAGCGCCAAACCCAATGCGCTGGCGAATGTCCAGCGCAGCTTGAACACAATCTCGCGCACATTCGCATCACGCCAACGCGCCACCGAGCCGGGGATGATGAGGAACACTGTCGGCACCAACAGCGGTGCAAACACGGCGTTGAAATAAGGCGGCCCGACAGAGAGCTTGCCCAAGTTCAGCGCATCAATGATGAGCGGGTAAATCGTGCCTAACAACACCGCTGCGGTCGCCACCACCAGCAACACACTGTTGGCCAACAAAAACGATTCGCGCGACACCAACTCCATGCGACCCCCCAAAGCCACACGCGGCGCACGCCACGCAAACAAGGTGAGCGAGGAGCCCACCACCACAGCCAAGAAGATCAAGATGAACACACCGCGTTTGGGGTCAGATGCAAACGCGTGCACCGACGTGAGCACGCCCGAGCGAACCAAGAACGTGCCGAGCAACGACAACGAGAACGCCGCAATCGCCAGCAACACGGTCCACGCTTTGAAGCTGCCGCGCTTCTCGGTCACCATCAACGAGTGAATCAGCGCCGTGCCCACCAACCAAGGCATGAGCGAGGCGTTTTCAACGGGGTCCCAAAACCACCAGCCGCCCCAGCCGAGTTCGTAATACGCCCACCATGAACCGAGGCCAATGCCAAAGGTGAGGAACATCCAAGCCACCACCGTCCAAGGGCGCGACCAACGCGCCCAGGCCGCATCCAAGCGACCACTCATCAAAGCCGACACCGCAAACGCAAACGCCACGGCCATGCCCACATAACCCATGTAGAGCATGGGCGGGTGAATCACCAAGCCGGGGTCTTGCAGCAAGGGGTTGAGGTCGCGACCATCCAAGGCCGCAGGCAACAAACGCTCAAAGGGGTTGGAGGTCGTCAAGATGAACAACAAGAAACCCACCGAAATTAAACCCAACACGCCGATCACACGGGCCACCATGTCGAGCGGCAAGCTGCGCGAGAACACGGCCACTGCCACAGTCCACAACGAGAGCAACAACACCCACAGCAAGAGCGAACCTTCGTGACCGCCCCACACCGCCGCAAACTGGTACGGCTTGGGCAGCAAGGAGTTGGAATGTTGCGCCACGTACTGCACCGAAAAATCGTTGCCCAAAAACGCAGCTGCGAGCGCACCAAACGCAAACGCCACCAACACGAACTGCAAAGCTGCGGTAGGACGCGCCAACGACTGCAAGGTGACTTGCGTTTGCGCATCGCGCACCAAGGTGCCGGCAATGGGCAACACCCCTTGCATCAACGCCACCACAGCGGCCAAGATGAGGGCGAAATGACCGAGTTCTGGAATCATGGTTTGACCTTCAAGGACTGCGCGGCTTTGGCGGCTGAGGCTTGGTCCATCGCGTGCTGCGCTTCGGGCGGCATGTAGTTTTCATCGTGCTTGGCCAACACTTCGCTGGCAACAAACACGCCGTCATCGCCCAACTTGCCTTGCGCGACCACGCCCTTGCCTTCTTTGAACAAATCGGGCAACAAGCCCATGTAAGTCACAGGCATTTCATGTGCGGTGTCGGTGATGACAAAACGCACGGTACTGCCCTCGCCTGCGGCGGCGTTGTCACGCACCAAGCTGCCTTCTTTGACCATGCCACCGGCACGGAACACACGGCCTTTAGGCGCTTCACCATTGCTCACTTGTGTGGGCGTGAAGAAGAACACCAAGTTACTTTGAAACGCGTTCAGCACAAAAGCGGCCGCCGCACACAACACCACAATGCCAGCGGCAATCAGGGCGAATCGTTTGGTTCTGGGTTTCATCCTCACATCACTTTCTCAACAGACGATGCTTCGTCCAGCAATTGGGCCACGGCCTGTTCGGTTTTGACTTGACGCAGCACAAGGCGATGCGCCCAACGGGCTTGCCAAACCTCCACTACCATCAACAAGGCGGTCACACCCACACTGCCCCACACATACACGGCATAGCCGCCCATGTGCCAAAACTGGCTCCAGCTTTCCCACCTCATCGCGTCACCTCTTCGAGTTCGTGCACCCACGTGGCGTGGCTGTCGCGTTGCAAGATCAGCGTGCGCACGCGGTACAACACCAAGGCAATGCTGTACGCCCAAAACGCCAGGGCCACCAACAACATGCCCCACAACATCAGCGCGGCCATGCTGGGCGCTTGGGTCAGCGATACCGACGCACCTTGGTGCAAGGTGTTCCACCACTTCACCGAGAAATAAATGATGGGCACGTTGATTGCGCCCACGATGGCGATCAACGCCCCAGCGCGGTCGCTGCGGCGCGTGTCGTCAATCGCAGACGTCAACGCGATGTAGCCCAAGTACAAGAAAAACAAAATCAGCTCAGATGTCAGGCGTGCATCCCACACCCACCACGCGCCCCACATGGGCTTGCCCCACAGTGCGCCGGTCCACAGCGAGAGAAACGCAAACAAGGCACCGGTGGGGGCCAAGGCGCGGGTCATCATGCCCGACAGGCGTGTATTGAAGGTCAAGCCCAACACGCTCCAAAACGCCATGGCCAAGTAAATGACCATCGACATCCACGATGCAGGCACGTGCACAAAGATGATGCGGTAGCCCTCGCCTTGCTGAAAGTCAGTGGGCGCAACGGCAAAGCCAATCCACAGCCCCGCGACCATGAACGCGGTGGCCAACACCGCAAACCAAGGCCACGCTTTGCCCGCCAAACCATAAAAGGTTTGCGGTGCCGCGTAGTGAAACCAATTGATATTTTTCATTCCAACGCAATCCGTAAAGCTGCTGCACACGCCAAAGGGCTAAAAAATGCGGCCGGCAACAGCATGGCCATCAAGATCGAAAAATGCGCCTGTGCGCCCAAACCACTCGCCTGCGCTTCGACAGCGCCCGCGCCAAACACCAGCACAGGAATGAACAAAGGCAACACCAAGAGCGACAACAACACACCGCCCCCACGCACGCCCAAAGTCAACGCAGCGCCAATGCCACCGACCAACGACAACACCGGCGTGCCGAGCAACAAGGCCAAAGTGAGAGTGGTTAAGGCGTCAGTCGACAGGTCAAATTGCAGGCCTAAAACCGGTGCCAATAATACCAACGGCACCCCGGAGACCAGCCAATGCGCGAGCAGTTTGGCGCTCACCAACCAAGCCAGCGGCGTGGGAGACAAGGCCATTTGCTCCAACGTGCCGTCGCGGTAATCCGCCTCGAACAAACGCTGCAACGCCAACATGCTCGACAGCAGCGCACCCACCCACAAGACGCCGGGTGCCACCAAGCGCAAGGTATTCAGCTCGGGGCCAATGCCCAGAGGAAAGAGCGCAGCGACGACCACAAAAAAGAACACCGCTGTCAGCACCTCGCTTTTGCGGCGCAGAGCCAACAACACATCACGGCGCAGCACCGCCATGAACGCACCGCCACTCATGCCACGCCCCTCAGTCGGTAAGTTTGCACCGCCACCTCAAGGCCTTTGGTGCTCGCCAATGTCACAGGCTGATGGCTGGTGAAAAGCACCATGCCGCCGTTGGCCACATGCTCGGCCAACAAGCCGCGAAGGCCATCGACCGCCTTCACATCCAGCGCCACAAACGGCTCATCCAGCACCCACAGCGGGGCTTGGCTGGCCAACAAACGCGCCAACGCCGTGCGGCGTTTTTGGCCTTGCGACATCACGCGCAACGGCAAGTGCTCGCGCCCGCGCAGGCCCATGCGCGCCAAGGCCACCAAGGCTTGTGTCTCGCTCAACGCGCGGCCCGACACCGCCGCATCAGACATGAGGTTTTCTAAAGCGGTCAGCTCTTCTTTGAGCGACAAACCGTGGCCCAAATAAAACAAAGACGAACGAAACGCGGTGGCGTTTTTTTGAATGGGTTGATCGTCCCAACACACCTCGCCTGCATCGGCAGACGACAAGCCACACACGATGCGCAGCAAACTCGTTTTGCCCACACCGTTGTCGCCCTCTAGGTGCAAGGCTTGGCCAGGATGCAAAGCAAAGCTGACATCGGCAAACAAAGGCTTGTTGCCACGGCTGCAAGAAAGGTGTGAGACGCGCAACATGGTTTAAATGAAGGTCCCGGCGCAGGTGAGCACTTGGCCGCCCGTGCTCATCTTGAAACGCGCAATGCCTGCGCTGCGGGTGGTGTTGACACCGCCGAGGTCGAGCGTGCGCACACCGCGCTCGCGCAACTCTTCGATGCCTTTCCACAAAATCAGGTTGTGGGCGTGCAGGTCACGACCTGCATCGCTGGTCCAACCGACTTGATACGTCGCGGCTTCGCCGTGGATCAAAAACATCATGCCGGCCACGCGGTCTCGGCCGACATCGGCACGCATCGTCAAAATAGTTTTGGCGGGCTGTTGGCGCGAGGGCACATACAGGTCAAAGAACTGCAAAGGCAAACCGTGCAAGCCACGTTGTTCGCGCTGCTGCATTTCGGCATCCAACAACCAACGGTATTGACCGGCGTTGGTGCCCACGCGGTGCACAGTCAGCTCCGAATTTTCAGCACCGCCTAAGCGGTGACGCCAACGCTTGTCGAGCTGCGCGCGCAGCTCGTCCATCGACAACGTGAGGTCGAGCATCACGGTGCTGTGCCCTGTCATCACACGACGCCAGCGCGAGAGGCCCAGCTCTGGGCTTTGCGCTTCTTGCGGCGTGAAGGCGACCACGCGCAAGTTCTTCAACGGAATGGTTTTCTTGAGCGCTTTGTACACACGCGCTTTGTCAGCGCTCGACAACGGCTGCAACCACACAGGCCCGAGCGAGCACAGAGCCATGTGAGCGATGCCGCCCACCAAGGGACGCACGATGAACTGGGCCAACGCCACAGGCGCGCCGTCTTGTTCGACGAAGGCGCGCAGCACGCCCACGCCTAAGGTTTTCATACACGCGCCATAAGCCCAGTCTTGCTGCAAAGGCGCAGCGGCGGCGGCATGGTGCGCGTCCCACTCGGGATAGCTCAGAGTGTCCCAGCTGACTTTCATGCGCCTAGAATCCTCGCACCATGTTGAACAAACTTCGCCTTCGCCGACAAGCCGAGACCGTGATGGGCCATCGCTTGGAAGAACCCCGCCTCACGCTCGTGTTTGTGCTGTGGGTGTTTGTGTACGTGGGCCTGCCCCTGCTGGTCATCAGCAGCGTGATTGATTTGCTGATTCAACAAATCACAGGCAGTTGCACCGGTTTTTGGTGCTGGTTTTAAACAAAGCGTCATCGTTGTGTGCACAGCCCTTAGCGGGGCACGCTGCATGGCCCTGTGATGTTGATGCGCACTTTCTTGCCCATGTAGGTGGTGTCGTGATACGCCGACACGACCACCGTGGCTTGGTCAATCCGAATTTCCGACTCTGCCCCCGTGACCTTGTGCTTGCGAAACGCGCCCATTTCTTTGGCAGTCGTTAAATTTTTGCCGGTGTAGTCTTCCGTCGCCAAGCTGTTGGCGATCAAGGTGTAAGGCTCGGGGCCATTCATCTTCAAGAAGATGTTTTTACCCATCGCTTGAATTTCAATCACCACTTTTTGCGGCTTGATCTTCACGTCTTCCGCCGTCGGGATCGTGGCCTCTACCTCGCAAGGCATTTTGAAAGTTTGGGCCTGTGCAGCGCTAGCAATCAAAGCACAAGCCAACAGCAAAATTTTCAGCGTACGCGCAAAGTGCATGGTCATGGCTCCCATTTTAAGAAGACGGCGCATCGGTCTTGCGGTGCGCCACGCGCTGCGCACGGTAAATACCTGAGTGGCCGGAGCACACATAGCTCATCACACATGCCAGTGCAGCGAACACACCTATCTCTGCACCAAACAACTCCATCGCCATCAGGGTCGAAGCAATTGGGGTATTGGCTGCACCAGCAAACACCGCCACAAAACCCACAGCCGCCAACAAAGCAAACGGCACATCCAACAACGGGGCCAAGGCATTGCCCAAGGTGGCACCGATGTAGAACAAGGGCGTGACTTCGCCACCTTTAAAACCGGTGCCGAGCGAGGCGATGGTGAAGAGGGCCTTGCCCAAAAAATCTGTGGGTGCCAGCGGATGCGCAAACGCCTCCACCATCACAGGAATGCCCAAGCCGATGTAACGGTCAAAGTCACCCCACATCACCACTGCGGCAATCACCGCACCGCCAATCAAAGGACGCAAGGGCGCATAAGCGATGTGCTTTTTCATCAAACTGCTCAAGCCATGTGTGCCATCGGCAAACAGCTTGCCTGCCCAACCAAACACGGCCCCAGCCACCACCATCGCAGCCAACAGCCACACGGTGATGTGCGGCACATGGCCCACGGCATAGGGCGTGTGTTGCACGCCCCACAGCAAGCCGACTTGGTCGGCCACCACGGCAGCCACCGTACAAGGCAGCAAGGCATCGAGGCGCAAACGACCAATGGCCAACACTTCGAGCGCAAACACCGCACCGGCCAACGGAGTGCCGAACACAGAAGCAAAGCCCGCGCTGATACCGGCCATCAACACCAAGCGACGGTCGACGTGGTTGAGCTTGAAAAAATGCGTGAGCTGGTCGGCCAAAGCCCCGCCCATTTGCACCGCCGTGCCTTCGCGACCCACCGATGCGCCAAACAAATGCGAGACCACCGTGCCGCCCAACACAAACGGCGCCATGCGCAAGGGCACCACTTTTTTGGGATCGTGGATTTCGTCGATCAACAAGTTGTTGCCCGCCTCGACGTGTTGGCCAAACTTGAGATACAACCAGCCTACCAAGAAGCCCGCCACAGGCAAGCCCCAAATCAGCCAACGGTTTGCTTCGCGCGTGTGTGTGGCCCAGTCAAGGGCGAAGAGGAAAAACGCAGAGGCAGAACCAGCCAGTGCGGCCACCACCGTCGCCAAAGCCACCCACTTGGCCACGTAGCGCAGAAGGTCTAGCTTGGAAGATGGCGCAAGATGCGGCATGTGTCGCCCTGTGAGACTGACAACCGAATAAGAAAAAAGCCGTTCGTTGACGAACGGCTTTTTCGGTTTGGCGGAGAAGGAGGGATTCGAACCCTCGGTAGGGTCGCCCCTACGCTTGATTTCGAGTCAAGTACATTCGACCACTCTGCCACTTCTCCTGATTCGGTGTCGTTTGTCGAAGCCGCAATTCTATCAGGGGCGGCGTGCGCCAGCCCCACCCAAGGGCTGCACCACCACGCCCGCACCAGCCGGTGCGCCTGCGTTGCTCCCCACGGGACTGACGGTCATCCAAGCCACGGAGCCGCTGAACAAGCCACTGTCTTCAATCTCAATCGTGGCCGAGCGTTCGGCGCGGGTGAAAACGAGCAAACTCTTTTTGCCACGCACCGACGCCACCATGGTCCAGCCTTGCCGTGGCATCTGCTCGGCAAAGAAGTTGTAGGTTGCGTTGGCATCCACAGGAGACTCAAACACCGCACGCCCCAACCAGCCCTCGCCCACGCCAAAAATCAAAGAGTCTGCGGTACGCAGCTTGGTGCCTGTGGGCAAAGGCATGCGGCCAAACTGATCCATGCTGGGACGCTGGCTGTTTTCACCATTGCTCTGTGCATCGTTGGTACTCGCACAGGCTGTCAACAAGGCCACAGCCAACAAAAGAATTAGTTTTCTCACAGCATGCATCCCTTCAAATTTTGATGACTGTATCAGCCCCGCAGCTCAACCATGCCACCCATGTAGGGGCGCAGGGCCTCAGGCACGCGAATGCTGCCATCGGCTTGCTGGTAATTCTCGAGCACCGCCACCAAGGTGCGGCCCACAGCGAGGCCTGAACCGTTCAAGGTGTGCACGAGTTCGTTCTTGCCTTGGGCATTTTTGAAACGCGCTTGCAAGCGGCGCGCTTGGAAGGCTTCGCAGTTCGACACCGAGCTGATTTCTCGATAGGTGTTTTGCGCGGGCAGCCACACTTCGAGGTCATGCGTTTTGGTCGCACCAAAACCCATGTCGCCTGTGCACAGGAGCATGACGCGATAAGGCAAGCCCAGCTTTTGCAACACGGCTTCAGCGTGGCCGGTCATTTCGTCCAAAGTCTCGTAGCTCTTGTCGGGGTGCACGATTTGCACCATTTCCACTTTGTCGAACTGATGTTGGCGAATCAAACCGCGTGTGTCGCGGCCTGCGCTGCCCGCCTCGGAGCGGAAGCATGGGGTGTGCGCGGTGAGCTTGATGGGCAATTCGCTTTCGGCCATCACCACGTCGCGGACAAAGTTGGTCAACGGCACTTCGCTGGTGGGGATGAGGTAGAGCGCCGTGCTTTCGCTGGTGGCTTCGCCTTCTTGGCCGCCCTTCTTGGCGGCAAACAAATCTTCTTCAAACTTGGGCAACTGGCCCGTGCCTTTGAGGCTGTCGGCGTTGACGATGTACGGCGTGTAGCACTCGGTGTAGCCGTGCTCTTGCGTTTGCACATCGAGCATGAATTGCGCGAGCGCGCGGTGCATGCGGGCGATCTGGCCCTTCATCACGGTGAAGCGTGAGCCCGAGAGCTTGACGCCCATTTCAAAGTCGAGGCCCAAAGGCTCGCCCAAGTCGACGTGGTCTTTGGGCTCGAAGCCCAAGGATGCTGGCTCGGTGCCGGTGGGGCTCCAGCTGCGCAGCACCACGTTGCCGTGTTCGTCTTCGCCGGTAGGCACGCTGTCGTGCGGCAAGTTGGGCACCGCCAACAACAAGGTTTGCAACTCGGCTTGCAAGGCATCTAAGCGCACGGCCGAGGTGTCGAGTTCGGTTTTGATGTCGGCCACTTGGGCCATCACGCCGTCGGCACTCTCGCCTTTGGCCTTGAGCATGCCGATTTGTTTAGACAGCGCGTTGCGGCTGGCTTGCAATTCTTCGGTGCGCGTTTGCAAGGTTTTGCGCTCGGCCTCTAAAGCTTGGTAAGCCTCGACGTTCAAAAACGCTTGGGGATTTTTGCGGGTTTCGAGTTTGGCAATGACGCTGGGCAGGTCGCGGCGCAATTGGTTGATGTCGAGCATGTACTTCGTCCTTTGAATATTTATTTCAGTCCCTTGGGGAGCGGGAATTTGATGGTTTCTTCCACGCCATCGAGCGTGCGCACCGACACCGCGCCCAAAGCGCGCATGCGGGCAATGACTTGTTGCACCAAGATGTCAGGGGCCGAGGCACCTGCGGTCAAGCCCACACAGGTTTTGCCAGCAAACCAGACTTCTTGCAGTTCATCCGCGTTGTCCACCATGTAGCTGGGCACACCGGAGCGTTCGGCCACATCGCGCAAGCGGTTGCTGTTGGAGCTGGTGGGGCTGCCTACCACGATGACCATCTCGACCTCTTTGCTCAACACCTTCACCGCGTCTTGGCGGTTTTGGGTGGCGTAGCAAATGTCTTGCATCTTGGGCTTGCGAATGTTGGGGAAACGCGCCACCACCGCTGCGGTGATGTGCGCTGCATCGTCCACGCTCAAGGTGGTTTGTGTCACCACCGCCAAGCGTTCGGTTTGCTTGGGGTTGACCTTGGCCACGTCTTCAACGTCTTCCACCAAGTAAATGCCATCGAGCAACTGGCCCATCGTGCCTTCGACTTCGGGGTGGCCTTTGTGGCCAATCATGATGAACTCGAAGCCCTCTTTGTGCAGCTTGGCCACTTCCACATGCACCTTGGTCACCAAGGGACAGGTGGCGTCAAACACGTTGAAGCCGCGGCGTGCCGCTTCTTCTTCCACCGCCTTAGGTACGCCGTGCGCGCTGAACACCAGCGTGGCGCCTGCGGGCACTTCGGCCAAGTCTTCGATGAAGATGGCGCCGCGGCTTTTGAGATCAGCCACCACAAAGGTGTTGTGCACGATTTCGTGGCGCACGTACACGGGCGCACCAAACTTGTCGAGCGCACGGTCCACGATGTCGATGGCGCGGTCCACGCCCGCGCAAAAGCCACGCGGCGCGGCGAGGACGATTTCTTGTAGCTGCTGGCTCATGGGTGTTTACAAAACGCCAATGACTTGCACTTCAAACGTCACGGGCTGGTTAGCCAGCGGGTGGTTGAAGTCAAACAACACCGCGTCATCGGTGACTTGTTGGATCGCACCTGCAAATGCGCCCTTGCCTGTGGGTGCTGGGAACTGAACCACATCGCCCACGTTGTATTGCTCGTCGGCATCGCCAAATTCTTTGAGCAAGTTCTTGCTCACCCATTGCTGCATGTCGGGGTTGCGCTCGCCAAAGGCCTCGCCTGCGGCCAGCTCAAACGTGGTGTGCGTGCCTTCTGCCAAGCCCAACAAATGTTGCTCCAACGCAGGCGACAACTCACCCGAGCCCAGCGAGAGCGTGGCGGGTTTGTCGTTGAACGTGTTGATCACGTCGCCTTGCGGTCCCGAAAGCCGATAGTGCAGCGTTAAAAAAGAATCGGGGCCGATGGTAGGGTGAGCGTTGGATGCAGTCATAGGACTCTTTTTGGTTGAACCGCCTATTGTAGAAAGCTCTCACCATGGACCGTATGCCCGAACCGATGTCAATCCAGCAGCTGCCCGTGGAGATGCGCCCACGCGAAAAACTGCTCAAACACGGCGCTGCGGCGCTGACCGACACCGAGCTGCTGGCCCTCTTCCTGCGCACGGGCATCAAGGGCAAAAGCGTGTTTGTGATGGCACAAGAACTGCTCGACCGATTCAAGGGCTTTGCGGGCCTCATCCACGCCAGTGCGTCGGAGCTGAAAACCTGCAAAGGCATGGGCGGCGACGCCAAACGCTCGCAGCTGGTGGCCGTGCTCGAAATGGCCCGTCGCGCCTTGACGCAAGAATTAACCGAAACCACGGTGATGAATTCGCCCCAAGCGGTGAAACAATACCTGCAACTCGAACTCGCCCAACTCAAACACGAGGTCTTTGCTGTGTTGTTTCTTGATGCCCACAACCGCTTGCTGTCGTACCAGCCCATGTTTCGCGGCTCACTGTCGCAGACGATGGTGTACCCACGTGAGGTCGCCAAAACCGCCCTCGCCTTGGGCGCGGACGGCGTGGTGCTGGCTCACAACCATCCGGGCGGCACGGTCAAGCCCTCGCAAGCCGACATGAAACTCACCCGCACGCTGCAAGAAGCGCTCGCCCTGATTGACGTGACCGTGCGCGACCACATCATCGTGGCGCAAGGCAAGTATTTATCGATGGCCGAAGAGGGGCTGCTGTGAAAGCCAAATCGCTACAAGACTTGGGCGCGATTCGCAAACAAGTGAACGATGCAGCCCAAGCAGCAGCCGCTGCCGAGGAAGCCCGCAAAGAAGCAGCACGCCGCGCTGAGGCAGAGCGCAACTTATTCACCCACGCCGTCGGCAACGTCAAACCCATCGCAGCCAAAGCGCGTGTGCTCATCACCCCACAACGCCCTGCTGCGCGCCCGCTGCAACAAACACTAGACGATCAAGCTGCTTTGGTCGAGAGCATGAGCGACGAGTTCGATGTGAGCACACTGCTCGACGTGGACGACCAACTGAGCTTTCGTCGCCCCGGCATTGGCACCGACGTGACGCGCAAACTGCGCAAAGGCGAATGGAGCATTCAAGGCCAGCTCGACCTGCACGGACTGCGCAGCGACGAAGCCCGCGAAGCCGTGGGCCAATTTGTGCGCGATGCCAAACGCATGGGCTGGCGATGCGTGCGTGTGGTACACGGCAAAGGCTTGGGCTCACCCGGCAAAGAGCCGGTGCTCAAAAGCAAAGTGCAACGCTGGTTGGTGCAAAAGCAAGAAGTGATTTGCTTTGTGCAAGCCAAGCCCTCAGACGGTGGCGCGGGGGCATTGGTGGTGTTGCTGGGGCCGAGTGCCTCGTAACCCTCAAACGCTTGTGCAGCAATCGCTTTAGAACGTGACGTCTCGGTTGCGCATCCAATCCGCCGTTTGAAAGAAGCTGTTTTTCAAACGTGTGCGCAAGCCTTCGGGCACCTCTGTTTCGCCCATGGCTTGGTCCATGCACGCCACCCATTGGTCGCGTTCTTTGATACCAATGGAGAACGGCATGTGACGCATGCGCAGGCGAGGATGGCCGTGTTGTTCGACGTAGTAGTCAGGCCCGCCCAACCAGCCGCACAAGAACATGAACAAGCGCTCGCGGGCGTTCGCCAAGTCGGGGCCGTGGGTGGCACGCAAGTCCAAATAGGCGGGCTCTAAGTCCATCAAGTCGTAAAAGCGGTCGACCAAAACGCGCACGCGCTCTTCGCCGCCGATCCACTCAAACGGGGTGTCAAAAGGTGGTTTTTCTTCGATTTGCATGGCTTGAATTGTCTCAACGTTATGCCTCGCCGCCAGCAATGAGGTGCCACAAATCTTCTGCAGCAGGTGTCATTTCTGAGCTTTGGCGATAGAGGCGAATCTCAATGGGCAAATGCCATTTTTTTGTTCCTGCCAGCTTGAGCTGACCGCTCGTCAGTTCTTCTTGAATTAAAGAACGAGGCAGCCAAGCGATGCCTCGCCCAGCCAAGGCCATGCTCTTGAGCAAAAAAGCGTTGTGTGCCGTGAACGCAAATGACACATTGGCACCAGGCACGTGATCCGAATTTTCAGAAAAAAGATGCTTCAATTTGGCCCGCACCACACGCCCCAAACCAGACGCTTCGCTGTACTCCAAAATCGGCAGCATCACAGGCGTATCGAGTTCGAAAAGTACATGGCCAGCGGCATTCACACCTGCGACGGGCAGCAGCATGTCGTCATCCAACTTGACCATCGGATAAGCCCCTTCGTCCAACTTGCCCGCCACATCGGGGTTGCCGTAGCAAAGTAGAAACTGAACCCGCCGCTGCACCATCAAGTCCTCACAGGCTTGCGAGTTGTCAGTCATGGTTTGAATCGGTCCTAATCGCAACCGCGTCTCCAGAGAGCCCAACCACTTCGGAAAAAACAAGATCGACAGCGAATGCGTGGTGGCAAACCGCAAACTGGCAGAGGCCAAATCCTGAGCCGCTCGGGCTTTGATGCGCGCAGCCTCAAGCGCTGACAGTGCGCTCTGAATCAAGGGCTGAAACTTTTTACCCGCAGGCGTTAGCTCGACCGGATGCGCCGTGCGGTCCACCAAATCGACGCCCACCCACTCCTCAAGAGAACGGATATGACGACTCAATGCGGGTTGCGCAATTGCGCGGATTTCCGCCGCTCTGGAAAAGTTGCCCGTATCCGCCAGCGTTAAAAAATCCTCTAACCAATCAAGGTCTAAAGGTCTATTTCCTGGGCCCATGGTTCACCTTGGATAGTTTTATGCAATTTTAGTATTGGACTTGTTTTGGGCGGGCATCGACCATAGCGCCATCACCACTCACCAACCAAGGAAAACCCCATGCCGTCCATCAAAAACTACCGTGGCATCATCCCCGCCATTTCATGCCCGTTCACAAGCGATCACAGAATTGATGAACCAGCTCTGCGCAAGTTAGCGTCATGGCTGGCGACACACGATGGCGTGGTCGCTGTCATGACGAACGGCCATACAGGCGAAGTGTTTTCACTCACGCCATCTGAGCGCGCTGAAGTCACACGCATCGTGGCAGATGAACTCAAAGGCAAGATGCCCGTCATCTCATCCATCGTGTGTGAAGGCTTGGCCGATGCAGCTGAACATGCCCGAGCCGCCAAAGCAGCGGGCGCTGTTGCCTTAGATGTCATGCCACCCCACCATTGGCTGCGTTTTGGTTTCACCCCCAAGCATGCGCTTGAATACTTTGAAGCCCTTCACAAAGCCGCGCCTGATTTAGATTTGGTCTGCCACGTCTACCCCGCTTGGACACGTGCCTCTTACTCTTCGCAGTTGTTGGCTGATCTGGCTCGCTTGCCTTATGTGCAAGCTTTCAAGGTGGGTCAGCGCGACATGAACAAATACGCACGTGACATTCAAGCCATTCGCGAAGCCGATGCCTCTAAGTCAATTTTGACTTGCCACGATGAATACCTGTTGGCCTCGATGGTGCAAGGTGTGGACGGCGCATTGGTCGGGTTTGCCACTTTCATTCCACAACTCATCATTGATTTGTGGAACGCTGTCAAGGCAGGTGATTTGAACAAGGCCATCGCCATTCAAGCCATCATCACGCCTCTCAAAGATGCCGTGTACGGCGGTGGTGAACCCACAGGCGAAGCACATGCCCGCATGAAAGGCGGGATGTATTTGGCCGGCGTACTGGAGGCCCCTACGGTTCGTCCTCCCACCGAAGCACCCAATGCCAAAGAAATGGATGCCCTGCGCGCAGCGGTGAAGCAGGCTGGATTGCTCAAGCGTTGATCGGTTAACGACGTCAGGAGACTCAGATGAAAAGAAATACCTTTTTACGCGTCGGACTTGCGAGTTTGGCTTTGGCAGCTTTTGGGGCTTGCTACGCACAGAACTATCCAAGCCGTCCCGTGCGCGTAGTAATTCCATTCCCACCAGGTGGCACTTTAGACACACTGGGACGTACGCTGGCACAAAAACTCAGCGACCAAATGGGGCAACCCTTTGTGGTCGAAAACAAGCCCGGTGGCAACGGCACCATTGGCGCAGATGCTGTCGCCAAAGCACCAGCTGATGGCTACACCCTGTTGTTCAATGCCTCGACCTTCACGACAGCGCCCATGACGATGAAGCAAGTGCCGTACTCTGTCGTGAAAGACTTTGCGCCGGTGGCCTTGGTTGCCAAAGCACCGCTGTCAGTGGCCATCAATAAGAACCTGCCCATCACCGATGTGAAGTCACTCATCACATACGCAAAAGCCAATCCAGGAAAAATGACCTTTGCCGTCGGCTCAATTGGTTCTGCGGGGCACTTGTCCACCGAGCTTTTGAAGAAAACCGGAGGAATCGATTACACCGTTGTTCCCTATAAAGGCACGGCTCCCGCCTTTCAGGATTTGATTGGCGGTCAAATCGATGGCTTCATCGATCCCATTCTTGGCTCGCTTCAGTATCACAAGAACGGCATGCTTCGCGTGATTGCCGTGACCTCTGCGGCTCGCACCCCCAACCTGCCTGATGTCCCCACCGTGTCCGAGACCATTCCTGGCTACGAGTTTTACAGCTGGTACGGTCTATGGGCACCTGCAAAACTTCCTGCAGACATCAAGACACGCTTGAATGATGAAGTGAACAAAGCACTCTCGCCTGATGTCCGTGAAAAATTCACACAGCAAGGACTGCTGATCAACGGCGGCAGTGTGGAAGATTTCGTGAAGTTCCAAACCAACGACATTTCACGTGCACAAAAGATCATCACCGAGGGCAATATACGTGTCGAATAAAACGCAGATGCCTTTACCTTGTGCCGTCATCACGGGCAGCAGCTCTGGCATTGGACGATGCATCACAGAGCACCTGCTGAACAACGGATGGCGGGTCATTGGTTTGGACATCGCCCCCTCTGCAATTGAGAACCCTCATCTGACAACAATCCAGGTGAACTTATCAGATGAAAGCAGCATCACGTCCGTGGTCAACGCTCTGCCAAACGCAGAGGCATTCATCCATGCCGCTGGTCTCTTGCGTGTGGGACGCTTAGGGGAACTCAACAGCGACAACGGGGAGTTGATGTGGCGAATTCACACGCAAGCCGCCATCAGTCTGTCGAACGTGCTGATTCCTCGCATGGCGCAACAACAGCAAGGACGTGTGGTGTTCATCGGCAGTCGTGTGGCGCAAGGCATGCCGGGACGAAGTCAATACGCAGCCACGAAAGCTGCGTTGATCGCACTGGCGCGCAGTTGGGCCAGCGAAGTGGCATCCGCAGGTGTCACGGTCAACGTCGTATCGCCTGCCGCAACACAAACCACCATGTTGTCTGACCCTGCGCGTGCCACCAGCGCCCCCAGATTACCGCCTTTGGGTCGCCTGATTCAACCTCAAGAAATTGCGGAATTGGTCGCGTTCTTGCTCTCCCCTTCGGCAGCCGCCATCACCGGACAAGACATCGCCATTTGCGGCGGCGCTTCTCTCCCCCATTAAAAATTGTGCACTTATGAAAATCGTCAACATCCTCGAATCCACACGCCCTATCAAGTCGGACATTCGCAATGCCTACATTGATTTTTCGAAAATGACCCTGAGCCTCGTGGCGGTGGTCACCGATGTCATTCGCGATGGCAAGCCCGTGATTGGCTATGGTTTCAACTCAAATGGCCGGTATGGTCAAGGGGGACTCATTCGCGAACGCTTCTTGCCTCGCATTCTTGAAGCTGATCCAGCCTCACTCTTGAACGCAACAGGCGACAACCTAGATCCACACAAAATCTGGGCGCAAATGATGATCAACGAAAAGCCAGGCGGCCATGGGGAACGTTCTGTGGCGGTGGGCACGATTGACATGGCCATTTGGGATGCCGTGGCCAAAATTGCAGAAAAACCGCTCTACCAATTGCTCGCTGAACAGTATGGTGATGGCACCGCCAATCCGCATGTATTTGTCTATGCCGCTGGCGGTTACTACTACCCAGGAAAAGGCGTGGAAGGCCTGCAACGCGAAATGACCAGCTACTTGGAGCGTGGTTACTCGGTCGTCAAAATGAAAATTGGTGGCGCCAGTTTGGCAGACGATTGCACACGCATTGAGTCCGTCCTCAACATCCTTGGCCCAGGTCAACAACTGGCAGTCGATGCGAACGGTCGATTCGACCTTGAAACTGCTGTTGCTTACGGCCGCGCCTTGTCTCAGTACCCGTTGTTTTGGTATGAAGAGGCAGGAGACCCTCTGGACTACGAACTCCAAGCGCGATTGGGTGAGGTCTACGCAGGCTCGATGGCGACGGGTGAAAACTTGTTTTCGATGCAAGATGCCCGCAACTTAATTCGTCACGGGGGCATGCGCCCCGACCGAGATTGGTTGCAATTTGATTGCGCTTTGAGTTACGGCTTGGTGGAGTATCTGCGCACACTCGACATGCTCAAAGAGCACGGCTGGTCCCCCAAACGTTGCATTCCGCATGGGGGGCACCAAATGTCTTTGGCCATTGCAGCAGGGCTGGGTTTGGGTGGCAATGAAAGTTACCCCGATTTGTTCCAACCCTACGGCGGCTTCCCCGATGGCGTCAAGGTCAACAACGGCTATGTTGATTTACCCGCATTGCCCGGCATCGGCTTTGAGGGCAAATCAGACCTCATTGCTGAAATGCGCGCCTTGGCTTCGTAAGCACGGGGCGAGCCGATTCAAGGCAACTTCAAATGCTTGGCGGCTTCACGCACCGTCAAGCCCGAGAGTTGCTTGCGGTGCTGCACCAAAAAGTCGGTCACGGCTTGCGGGTGCCAGCGTGCATAGTCACGCAGGGCCCAGCCGATGGCTTTGCGGATGAAGAATTCTTTTTCATCGGCCAGTTGCAAAGCGTAGCCAAACAGGCGCACGGTGTCGGTGTCTAAGCGCCAACCGAGCTGATGCAGCATGGCCGAGCGGCGTACCCAATGGCTGGGGTGCTTCAGCCACACATCCATCACCTGCGCAGCGTTGGCGTTGTGCGGGACGGCCGCGTGCAACACCTCGGCAATGACGGCGCTCATGCCATCAACCGTTTCCCACCATGGCTCGCGCAGCAGCAGGGCTTGCAACGCAGGCAGGTCGTTTACATGCAACAAGGCACTGTGTTTGCGCAACAAATCTACGGCGGTGTAGCGGTATTCGCGCTCGGGCTTTTGCCACAGTAACTCGGCCACCTGCAACAACTCAGTCGATGACGGCCACACGACCTTGCCAAGGTCACGCACAGCTTGGCGGCGCACGGGCGCGGGCAGGCCGAGAAATTCAAACTGGTTGAGCAAATACGCCTTCATCGCTTGGGCTTTGGCGGCATCGGCCAAAGGTATGAACGCGCGCTCAAGCGCTTTTACAAACTGTGGCGGGATCATGTGGCTTGACGCAAGGTTTGCACCACGGGGCGCTGCAACACATCGCGCAAGCCCCACCAACCAGCGGCCAGCGCCAGCAACGCCCCAACCACAGCGCCCAACAAAGGCACCCACAGGCTGGCCGTCCAAGCGAACTCAAACACAAAGCGGGCCAAGCCCCACCCCATCGCCATGGCCACACACGTGGCCAGCACACCAGCCAATGCACCAATGCCGGCCAGCTCAGCACGTTGCACATTCGCCAGCAGTTGGTTGGATGCGCCGAGCGCACGCAACACCGCGTATTCACGCGCGCGCTCCTCGCGCGTGGCGGTGACGGCGGCAAACAACACCACCAACCCCGCAGCCAGCGTGAACACAAACAAAAACTCCACCGCGCTCACCACTTGGCCGAGCACGCTTTGGACTTGGTTCAAGGTAGCGCCCATGTCGACGTTGGTGATGTTGGGGAAGCGTTGGATGAGTTGGTTGTCGAACGTTGGCGCTTTTGCCGTACCTTCGCGTGTCACGCGCTGAGGCGCACGAAATGCGGCAATGTAGGTAGTGGGAACATCAAAGCCAGCCCCTGTGTCGATTCGGCTGACGGGGTACATGACAAAGAAGTTGGCGCGCATGGACGCCCAATCCACACGTCGCACCGAGGTGATGCGCGCTTCGTGCAACACACCGGCCATGTCAAAGCGCAAGCTGTCGCCGAGTTTGAGCTTCAAGGTTTTGGCAATACCTTCTTCGATGCTCAAACCATCGGCTTCTTCGGCTTGCCATGTCCCTGCCACCACAGTGTTGTGCTCGGGCTGTTGTGCGCTGAACGACACATTGAATTCGCGGTCGACCAAACGCTGCGCGCGTTCTTCGGTGTAGCTGTCGGGCGTGACGGTGTTGCCGTTCACCGCCACCAAACGCGCGCGAATCATGGGGTACCAGTCGAGCTTGTGCACACCGGCTTCGTGCAAGGTTTTCAAAAATGCGTCGGTTTGCGCGGGTTGGATATTGATGACAAAACGATTAGGCGCATCTACCGGCGTGGCATTGCGCCAGCTGCTGATGAGGTCGGTGCGCAACAGCACCAGCAACGCCAAGGCGAGCAAGCCCACGGCCAAGGCGCTGACCTGCACCACGGCATACACGGGTCGCGCACTCACCTGTCGGGTGGCCAACATGAGCCACGCGGGCGAACGCTCCTCCACCACACTGCGGCGCAACACCTGAACGGCCAGCCATGCGGCGCCGGCAAACAACAACACCGCGGCGGCAAAACCGCCAACCACCATGAGGCCGAGTTTCAAATCACGGCTCACCGCAACCAGCAACAGCGCAAAACCTGTGAGGCCCAAGGCCCACACACTGAGCGTGGTGGCTTTGAGTTCGCCCACGTCGCGGCGCATCACGCGCAGCGCAGGCACGCTGGCAAGTTGCAACACGGGGGGCAACCCAAACGCGAGCAACAAGGTCAAGCCTGTGCCTAAGCCATACACCACAGGCCACGCGCTAGGCGCTGGCAAGGTGGTGTCCACCAAACCTTTGAGCAAGGCCACAAACACCAAGTGCACGGCATAGCCCAGAGCCAAACCCAAGGCACTGGCAAAGGTGCCGACACACACAAACTCAGCGCTGTAGGCCAGTGCAATGTGGCGCTGGCTCAGGCCCAACACGCGCAGCATGGCGCAGTCATCCAAATGGCGCGCCGCAAATGCGCGTGCGGCCAAAGCCACAGCCACTGCACTGAGCAAGGCGGCCAACAACGCGACGAGGTTCAAGAACTTCCCCGCACGGTCCAAGGTTTGGCGCATCTCGGGGCGGCCCGCTTCGAGCGATTCCACGCGCACGCCGCGCACCTCCGGCCTTTTGCTCTCGGCTTCTGCCCAAGCTTGAAAGTTTTTGGTGGCAGCCTCTGACCCCACCACGGCGTAACGCCACGTCACGCGGCTGGCGGGTTGAATCAAGCCGGTGGCTTCGAGGTCGGCACTGTTCATCAACACGCGCGGCGCAAAGTTCATGAAGCCCGCGCCACGGTCGGGTTCGTTCACCAACACACGGCTGATGCGCAGGCGGCTGTTACCCAGCAACACGCTGTCGCCCACATCCAGCCCCAAGGCTTCTAAGCCCGCGGCCTCGACCCACACTTCGCCGCTGGCGGGGATGGTCGCGGTTTTCTCAAGCGCTGGTTGACTCGCATTGGCGGCATCACGCGCAGCACTGTCGTTGCTCAATGCGATTTGGGCTTGCGCCAAGCTGGCCGCGACTTTGAGTTCACCGCGCAGCGGGTAACCGGCCTCTACCGCTTTGAGTGCCACCAATCGGCTGTTGCTCTCAGCGCCGCTTTGCGACTGACCGCGCGCCATGGTGGGAAAACTCAAAGTGGTCGCGCCTTGCAGACCCTCCTGTTGAGCACGTTGCACGATGTAGACGGGCGTCGCTTGGTCGCTCACCACCACCACATCGCCGCCCAACAGTTGGCGCGCATCGCGTTGCAAACCGCCATTCAAACGATCGGCCAAAAAGCTCACCGAGCTGAGTGCTGCCACGCCCAAGGCAACGGCCACGATCAGCAAGCGCAGCTCGCCCGCGCGGGCATCACGCCACAAGGTGCGCCACGCTTGTGTCCACCACGTCACGCCCGTGAACACTGTGTGTGCATGCGTACGTTGAAGTGCAGTCGTTGGCTGCGCGCTGCCTGCTGACGTCAGTTCGCTCATGCGTGTTGCACCTTGTGCACGCCACCGACCGCCAGCTCGGGCTGCAACTGCAAACGCGCCGGTGCGGTGTAGCAAAGAAAGTGTTTGTTCGTCGCACGGCCGATGGTGCATAAGCCCAAGCGTGTGGCCACGTCGTAGCCCATTTGCGTCATGCCGCTGCGCGACACGACCACCGCCACGCCCATTTGCGCGGACTTCATCACCATCTCACTGGTCAAGCGGCCGGTGGTGTAAAAAATCGAATCGGCGTCGGCACGCACACCGTGCATCCACATCCAACCGGCGATGGTGTCGATGGCGTTGTGGCGGCCCACATCTTCGACAAACATCTGCATCTGTTCGCCACTGAACAAGGCACAGCCGTGCACCGAACCTGCCGACTTGTAGGTAGTTTCTTGCACGCGAATGGCATTGAGCACGCCATACAAACGCGCTTGGCTGATGCGCGCATCGGGCAGCACGATGCCATCGATCTCGCCCATCAAATCACCAAACACACTGCCCTGACCGCAGCCGGTGGTGACCACGCGTTTTTCGGTGCGCGCCGCGATGTCTGCAATGCCTTGGTGGGTTTTAACAGCCGCCACACCCGCACCGTCTTCGCCCGCATCCCAGTCCACCGTGATGGACTCCACATCGCTCACATCGCCCACCAAACGTTGGTTGCGCAAATAGCCCAACACCAACAACTCGGGGTGCGCGCCCAAGGTCATGAGGGTGACGATTTCGCGTTTGTCCACGTACACCGTGAGCGCTCGTTCGGCGGGGATGGAGACCTGTTCGCGCACGCCGTGCTCGTTGACCACGTCAATGTGGCGGGTCAGTTCAGCTTGTGCTTGGGTGAGATGCGGCAACACGGCAGAGGTAGAAGATGCGATAGACATAAGCTGACAAGGCTACAACAAAAAGGGCCGCCACCTTGCGGTGCGGCCCGATGCACAGCGGCGCTGTGTGGGTTACTTCTTGGCCGGGGCAGCAGGTGCTGCGGCTTTGGCAGGCGCTGCGGCGACCGCAGGAGCCGAGGCAGCAGCAGCTGGTGCAGAAGCCGCGGCCTCTGGTGGCGTGTACACAAACTTGCCAGGGTCAGCACACGCGGGCGTGGCTTCGGGCTTGCCTGCTTTGGCTTTGTTGGTCTTTTGCACGTGGGCAGCCACTTTGTCTTGCGACTTGCAGAGCAAGTACGCATCGACCTTGCCTGCGTGTGCAGTTTTGGCAGCTGCCTCAGCCGCTTTGGCCTTGGCTTCGTCGTTAGGGGCTGGCAGTTTGGCAAAGGCCGTGGCGCTGGCTGCAGTCAAGATCAGTGCGAAGAGTGCTTTGTTCATTGTGGTTCTCCTGTTCAGCGCGTCAAACGTGCGCTGTGGTGCCCGAGCTTTCTTCGGAGCGATGGGCTGGAATCTTGCCGGCCTTGATGTCGTCGTGCCAGAGTTCGTGGTGCTCTTTGGCCCATGTCTCATCCACGTAACCGGTTTGCATGGCTTTGTAAGCGCCTTCCATACCGATGGTACCCATGTAGATGTGTCCCATGAACATGGCCATCATCAAGAGCGTTGCCACGGCATGAATCATGTGCGCCATTTGCATGGTGCTGCGCTCGTACACGAGCAAGGGAATGACTTTGTCGAGCACCAAGCCAGACGCCACCACCACCAAACCTAAGCCGAACACACCCGCCCAAAACACCACTTTTTCACCCGCGTTGAAACGGTGTGAAGGCACCTCTTGGCCGCTGAGCAAACCGCCGCCTTTGAGAATCCAGGTGATGTCTTCCTTGCTTGGCAAGTTGTCTTTCGCAAACGTGATGAACACGATGGTGAGTGACACCGCAAACAAGGGCCCCGCAAAGTTGTGCGCGTTTTTCAGCAGATAAGTGATCCAACCAAAGAGCGTATCGCCGATGATGGGTTGAATGATGAACTTGCCAAACGCCATGGTGATGCCCGACAAGGCCAACACCACAAACGCAATCGCATTGGCCCAGTGGGCCGAGCGCTCAAACGGGGTGAAGCGTTCAATCTCGACACCGGTGGGCGCGCCGTGCATCATGATCATGCCCTTGCGCCAGTAGAACAAGGCAATGGCACCGAAAACGATCAACAACAGCGAACCGCCGTAAGGAATGATCCAGTTGTTGCGCACTTGACGCCAAGCTTCACCACCGTTGGTGAGGCGTGAACCGGGGTACTGCACGAAAGGTTGAATCAACACGCCTGCTTCAGGCGCTTGCGACTTGGGCAAGCTGCTGTAGCCCTCGGCACCCGCGCCGACAGCACGCCACATGGGCGCGTTGTTGCCGGGTTGGACTTTGCCGCGTTCGCCATTGGTTTGCTCGGCGTAACCGGGCGAATCGCTGGCGTCAGGCTTGACGTCTTGGATGTTGACGCTCTGGACGGCCGGAGCCGCCGCAGGCGCTTTGTCTTGCGCGACAGCCGACAGTGCGAACACGGTCAAGGCTGCACACAACACCGATTGAAAAGAGCGGTACATGATGTGCCCCTTGGTGATCACGGTGCGCGACTGTTGTCGTTCATGCCGTACTGGGCGCGTGCACGCAAGTGCTGCTCCCAGCTGTTTTTGTCGCCCGCTGTCCAACCGGGTTGAACGAAGTGGTTTTCAGCGCCGCTGAAGGCGGTGGCGTCTTTTTTGGTGCCGAGGTTTTGAGCCTTTTCACCGCAAGCGGTGAGTGCCGCCACGCTGAGCACGATGAGTGAGATGCGTTTCATCATTTCTTCACCCCTTCGACTTTGGCGGGTGCTTGGCCAGCTTGCTTAGAGCCGTAAGCCGTGCCCCAACCCCAGACTTCAGCGCCTTTGTTGCGCTTGACCACGCGGTTGCGGAAGATGTCGGCCACCACATCGCCGTCACCGGCGAGCAAGGCTTTGGTCGAACACATTTCGGCACAGGCGGGCAACTTGCCTTCGGCCAAACGGTTGCGACCGTATTTTTCAAACTCGGCTTGGCTGCCGTTGGCTTCAGGGCCACCAGCGCAGAAGGTGCACTTGTCCATCTTGCCGCGCACACCGAAGGTGCCTTGGCTTGGGAACTGAGGTGCGCCAAACGGGCAAGCGTAAGAGCAGTAGCCGCAGCCAATGCAAATGTCTTTGTCGTGCAAGACCACGCCTTCGTCGGTCTTGTAGAAGCAATTCACAGGGCAAACCGCCATACAAGGCGCGTCGGAGCAATGCATACACGCGACAGAGATGGATTTCTCGCCGGGAACGCCGTCGTTCAACGTGACCACGCGGCGGCGGTTCACGCCCCACGGGATTTCGTGTTCGTTTTTACAAGCGGTGACGCAACCGTTGCACTCGATGCAACGCTCAGCGTCACAGATAAATTTCATGCGTGCCATTTAGTTTCTCCTTAGGCGCGTTCGATGTTGCAAACGGTGGTTTTGGTTTCTTGCATCATGGTGACGCTGTCATAACCATAGGTCGTGGCCGTGTTGACCGCTTCACCACGCACCACAGGCGCTGCGCCTTTGGGGTAGTACTTGAGCAGGTCTTCACCTTGCCAGCGACCCGAGAAGTGGAACGGCATCCAAACGGTGCCAGTGTCCACACGCTCGGTCACCAACGCTTGCACGTTCAAACGTGCGCCAGTGGGGCTCTTGAGCCACACGCGCTCGCCGTTGCGAATGCCACGGTCGGCTGCGGTCTTGGGGTTGATTTCCACAAAGGCTTCTTGTTGCAACTCGGCCAACCAGGGGTTGGAACGGGTCTCTTCGCCGCCACCTTCGTACTCGGTCAAACGACCCGAGGTGAGGATGAGCGGGAATTTCTCGTACACCTTGTCGGCCACGTTTTTGTCTTGCACGGTTTTGTACAAGGTGGGCAAGCGCCAGAAGGCTTTCTTGTCCGCGTGGGTGGGGTACTTTTCCACCAAGTCGGGACGCGTGCCATACAAAGGCTCGCGGTGTTGTGGGATGGGGTCTGGGAAGTTCCACACCACGGCACGCGCTTTGGCGTTACCGAAGGGATGGCAACCGTGGTTTTGCATGAACACACGCATCATGCCGCCCGAGTTGTCGGTCTTCCAGTTCTTGCCTTCGGCCAATGCTTTTTCAGCATCGGTGAGCTCATCCCACCAGCCGAGTTTCTTGAGCAACACGTGGTCGAGTTCGGGGTAGCCGGTGGTGATGTCTGCGCCTTTGGAGTGCGAGCCATCTTCGGCCAACAGATTTTTGCCGTCTTTCTCGACACCGAAGTTGGCGCGGAAGTTACCGCCGCCGTCCATGACGTGCTTGGAGGTGTCGTACAGGTTGGGGGAGCCTGGGTGCTTGAGTTCGGGCGTGCCGTAGCAAGGCCAAGGCAAGCCGAAGTAATCGCCACCAAAGTCGTAACCAGTTTCTTTGTCTTTGCCGCCTTTGGACTTCAACGTCTTGACGTCAAACAGGTGCATGTTGCGCATGTGCGCTTTCAAGCGCTCTGGGCTTTGGCCGGTGTAGCCAATCGTCCAAACCGACTTGTTGATTTCGCGCAAGATGTCTTCGACCATGGGTTCGTCCATGCCTTTGACTTTTTGCAGCTTGTAGTTCTTCACCAGCTCTGGGCCAAAGCCGAGCTTTTGCGCCAATTGATACATGATCATGTGGTCAGAGCGGCTTTCCCACAATGGCTCAATGACTTTCTCACGCCACTGAATCGAGCGGTTCGATGCCGTAGCCGAGCCACTGGTTTCAAACTGCGTCGCAGCGGGCAAGAGGTACACAGCGCGATTGGGGTTGAGGTCTTCGGCTTTGCCGGGCATCGCAGCCATTGCGGCTGTGGCCGATGGGTAGGGATCGACCACCACCAACAAGTCCAGCTTGTCCATGGCGCGTTTCATTTCCAGACCACGAGTTTGTGAGTTGGGGGCATGGCCCCAATAGAACACGGCCTTGAGGTTACTGTCTTGGTCGATGAGTTCGTTCTTTTCCAACACACCGTCGATCCAACGCGACACGGTGATGCCAGGCTTGCTCATCATGCCGGGGTTGGCAAAGCGGCCTTTGAGCCAGTCAAACTCAACACCCCATGCTTTGGCGAAGTGTTTCCATGAGCCTTCAACGATGCCGTAGTAGCCGGGCAATGAGTCGGGGTTGGGGCCCACATCCGTCGCGCCCTGCACGTTGTCGTGGCCACGGAAGATGTTGGTGCCGCCGCCGCTCTTGCCCACGTTGCCCAAGGCCAACTGCAAGATACAAGAAGCGCGCACGATGGCGTTACCAATGCTGTGCTGGGTTTGACCCATACACCACACGATGGTGCCGGGGTTGTTCTCGTGCAGCATGGTCGCCACTTTGAGCAACTGGTCGGGCTTGACGCCACAGACTTCTTCCACCTTATCGGGTGTCCACTTGTCCATGACTTCTTCTTTGACCTTGTCCATGCCGAACACGCGGTCGTTGATGTACTTTTTATCTTCCCAGCCGTTCTTGAAGATGATGTGCAAGAGGCCGAACAAGAATGCAATGTCAGAGCCAGAGCGAATACGCACGTACTCGTCGGCCTTGGCTGCGGTGCGTGTGAAGCGTGGGTCGACCACAATCATCTTGCAGCCGTTTTCTTTGGCGTGCAGCATGTGCAACATCGACACAGGGTGAGCTTCAGCGGCGTTAGAGCCAATGTACAAAGCGACCTTGCTGTTTTGCATGTCGTTGTACGAGTTGGTCATCGCACCGTAACCCCAAGTGTTGGCCACACCGGCCACCGTGGTGGAGTGGCAAATACGGGCTTGGTGGTCGCAGTTGTTGGAGCCAAAGTAGCTCACAAACTTGCGCAGCAAATAAGACTGTTCGTTGTTGTGCTTGGAAGAGCCAATCCAGTACACGCTGTCGGGGCCAGAGGTCTTGCGCAGCTCCAACAACTTGGCGCTGATTTCGTCCAACGCGGTATCCCAGCTGATGCGCTCGTACTTGCCGTTGACCAACTTCATGGGGTAACGCAAGCGGAACTCGCCATGACCGTGCTCACGCAAAGCAGCGCCTTTGGCGCAATGTGCACCGAGGTTGATGGGGGAATCAAACACCGCTTCTTGGCGCACCCACACGCCGTTTTCAACGACGGCGTCGACCGCACAGCCCACAGAGCAGTGGGTACACACGGTGCGTTTGACTTCAATCTTGCCCGCGCCATCGTTCACCATGGAGCCAGAGGCATTGGCTTTTTTGACCAAGCTCAGCTGCGTGGCAGCCAAGCCCACGCCAATGCCCAAACCGGAGCGGCGCAAAAAGCCACGGCGGTCCAACGTAGGCAAGGCTTGCGACAAGCCGCGCTGCAAGCGGCCAACAAAGGCAGAGCTGCCTGCGGTGCTGGAGGCTGAATCTGTTTTACGGGTCAACAACATGTGTGGCTCCTTCAGACGCGGGTGGTCTGGTAATAACGCTTGACGTGTTCGCTCAAGCTGTAACCGCCACCGTTCTCAGGTGCGGGGGGGAGTTTGTTCAGTTCAGCGGAGGGGGTGCTGATGCCAGGCATCGCGGTGACAGCTGCTGCGGCAGCGCCTGCGGCGGCGGCACCCATAAAAAATCCACGGCGCGAGGGTGTCGCTTGGTCTGTGGTTTGTTCTTTTTTCATTGTGAGCTCCTCGTTGGATGTGCTTATGCACAACTTTGCATACTGTACCAACGAAGTGGGTTTGTCTAGAGCGGATTAACCACAATCGCTCACAAAAAACAATCACACCATCAGGCTATGTCACCTAAGCGTCACGATGGTTTAGATCAGCATGTCAAAGCCTTGCGCTTCAACACTGACAAACGCGCGTGTCAACTCAGCCAATGCGGCGTAGAAGCGCGCACGCGGCGTAGCCTGCAAAGCATCGCAAAACGCAGGCAACCACGTTTGGACATGCGCGGCAAAAAACTTGGCTTGCTGGGTCAGATTGGACACGGCCACATCGTCACCTGCCACCAAAAAGCGCATGACTTCAAACACATAAGACACATGGTCTTCGGGTTCCGACATGGTGGTGTCGTCACGCCCCAAGCCCAACGCCGCCAAATCGGTGCGCAATTGGGCCAAGGGCTTTTCGTTCAAAAAGCCGGTCAAGAAGTGCGAGGCGTACACATACACCTCAGGCTTGCCCACGCCACCAAACAAAGTGTGGTGTTCGTTGTGAATACTGGCATCGTCCATGTCGCGGGCCACGCCCACGAGCTGACGCCAAGGTTCTTCCAAAAAACCACCCGAGGTGGGAGCATCGGTCGCGGCCACGCGCAGCTGTGCCAGCAGCTCAGGACGCGGTGGCGCGTAGAACAACTCAGAAATCAAACCGTACAACTCGGCGCGTGCGGTTTCTTCGTCAAGGGCGGAGGACAGGTGAAGATCGGTCATAAACGGCTTACAGGATTTTTTGCTCGTCGTCGGACGAGTAGATGTCAATCACGCGGCAATCACCGCACATTTTGAGGCGCTCCAGCGCCGCACCTTGGAACATGGCGTGGCCTGCCAACTTGCCCATCATCGCCTCAATGCCTTTGAGCGTGCCAAACGGTTTGCCGCAGCGCACGCAACCGTAAGGCTGGGTTTCGTTGAGCACGCGCACTTCTTTGCGTTGCGGAGTGAGCAACAAGCGCGGCACCAGGTTGAGCGCCTTTTCGGGGCAGGTGCTGACGCACAAACCGCATTGCACGCAGTTCTTTTCAACAAATCGCAACTGCGGCGCTTGCTGGTTGTCTTGCAACGCGTTCGCTGGGCAAGCGCTGACGCAGCTCATACACAAGGTGCAACTATCTTTGTTGACTTCGACCGAACCGAACAGCGAACCGTCTTTGGGCAAAGCCAAGGCTTCGGGTGCGGCGGCGGTTTTCAAGACCGGTGCGTGTTCGAGCAAGTGGTCGATCACCAAACTCAAAGTACTGCGTTTTTCCGCGGTCACCGCAAACGTGGCGGCGGGCACGGTGCAGCTCAGGCGCTCAGAGCCGGTAGTGAGGCGTTGTAACTCAGCATCGAACTCCGTGGCTTGCGTGGCACGCAGCAGCTGCACAGGTTGACGGCCTGGCTTGGCGTAACCCAAGCCTTCGAGCAGCGCCTGGGCTTGCGCCATTTGCGCTTGCAGGCCATCGGCATATTGCGGAGCCTCTTCGGCGGTTTGCAACACCAACACTTGCGCCGCGCCGTAAGCCAAGGCCGAGAGCCACACATCGAGCCCTAAGCTGGCGGTGTGCCACAAGGACACGGGAATCACATGAGCAGGCACACCCTGCGCCACCTTGAGCTGCGCCGCACGTCCCAGCTCATTCACCAGGGCTTGGCCCGCTTCTTGGCTGTGCAACAAAATGACCGCGTCTTGGCCGCCTGCTTTTTGGTACGTGCTCAGCAATGTTTTGAGTTTCGTCCCCTGCTCGCTGGCACGCGGGTACGCGTAAGTCAGAGCGCCCGTGGGGCACACCGTGGTGCACGCGCCGCAGCCCACGCACAAGTTGGGGTTGACTTTGATTTGTTGACGCGCCTTGTCTGAGCTAACTGCTTCGGCCGAACAAATGTCGACGCAGGCGTTGCAACCTACTTTTTCGTTGCGGCTGTGCGCGCACAGCTTTTGTTTGTATTCAAAGAACTTGGGCTTTTCAAACTCGCCCACCAATTCACGCAAGCTCAGCATGTTGGCAGGGCTTGCGCCACGGAAATAGCCTTGCGGCAACGCATGGCGGTTGAACGCCGTTTGCTCGCGCAGGTCGAGCACCAAGTCGAACTCGGCCGTTTCTTCTGACGCTTGGCGTTGGAAGTTGATCGCGCCTACCGAACCGCAAGCCGTCACGCAATCGCGGTGCGAACTGCACTTGCTCAAGTCAATTTGATAGTCCAAGCCAATGGCTTGTTCGGGGCAAACGGCCACGCACGCGTTGCAACGCGTGCACAGGTCGAGGTCGATGGGGTTGTTGTTTTGCCAAGTCAGCTTGAACGCACCCAACCATCCATCCACGCGCAACACCTGCCCGCCCAACACAGGGTAGCGGCGCGCTTGTGCGCCGCCTGCCTCGCCCGCGCCTTGGGTGAAGATCGTGACGTTCAAGGTGTCGGCCAACAAAGCAGCGGCTTGTTCAGCAGCGTCGAGTTGCCCCAAGATGAGCAAACGCCCTGCACTTTTAAACGTCACCGTAGGCACAGGCTCGGGATCGGGCAAATGTGCAGCAGCTAAAAGTGCGGCAATTTTGGGCGACGCATTTTGGGCATCGCTGCTCCACCCCCCCGTCTCGCGGATGTTGACGAACTTGATGACAGAGGTCTTGGCTTGTGTCTCCACCGCCAAATCGCCAAACAAGCGTTGCTCTTGGGTGCAGGCCACCACCACATCGTCGGTGCCTTGCACGGCTTGCACAAAAGCGCCCGCCTCGCGTCGGCACAGCGCGGTGTGCAGCGTGAGCGGCTCAGACAGGCTTTGGCTCAGTGCCTTCGGGTCGAGGGGTTGGGTCTGGTTGCAGTCGCAAATCAGCGTGGTCATGCGTAAGGGGCTCTGGGTTGGAATGGTTGTCAGCGGCAGTTGGTTCGGGCGCTTCGTCAAACAGGTTCAAGGTTTTGGCGCTGGTCATCTGACGCAGCATAGCAACAGGCAAAGGATCGGGCTGGGTGTAATCATCAATGTAGATGTCCATGCGGTCCATCACATTGAAATGCGGGTCTGCAAACAGCTTTTTCATCGCAGCATTTTTCACATCGGGCGCGACACCCCGGGCCATGAAGCCCGTGAAATCTGACTCCGGCGTGAGTTGTTGCACGTCATCCAGTGTGGGCGCAGGCTGAGCAGTGGGCGTTTCAGGCTCAGGCTCATGAACCGCGGGGGGGGCTGCAACAGGCGCCGTGACTTTCACAGTGGGCTGTTGTGGCTCATCCAGCGGCCGACCTTCGCGCACATCCTGCTTGCGACGCGACCAACGGCTGAGGAAACCATCGTCATTGGCCATGACCACCGCCTCGTATCTTTTCTGTGCTCACCGAAGCGGGATTTCCGAAACGGTCTTGCAGCGCCCGAAAACTATCGGGCCGTTTGCGGCGCTTGGCTTCGACGACCCAATGCGCGTCCATAAATTCAGCCATCCATGCCACCACCTCAGCCGGTGCAGGCACTTGGTCCACGTTTTCTTGCGCATCCAACCAACGACCAGCATCGTGGTAACTCAGGCTCACCATGGTGGGTACCGCCATCACCTCATCGCTGAGACTGGGTTCTTCTTCCATGCGCCACAACACAAACCAACAGGGAGCGGGCGAGACTGCATTGAGGTAGTACCCCTCGGCATCGTCCTTGAACAACTCCACCGTGAAGCCTGGATGCAACCAAATTTGCTCGTCCTCGGTTTGGCGCAAGCAACGCGGCTCGGTGCCAAAGTGTTCGGCGTGCGGCACCAAGTCATGCCCCGTCACGTCTTGCAGCACCCAGCGCCAAGGCTGCCAGCGGCTCATGGCACCCGGCACGCGCTCGCGGCGCATGACGACGGCAACTTGGAGGCTGGGACGCTGTGACATGAAAGAAATCAAGTCTCTTTCGAGATCTTGATGCTCGGAAACTTGCTCGAAAAGTCTTTGGCTTTCGCCGCAATCTTCACCGCCACTTGGCGGGCGACCGCTTTGTAGATGGTGGCCACTTCGCCGTCGGGGTCCGCCACCACGGTGGGCTTGCCACTGTCGGCTTGCAGGCGAATTTGCATGTTGAGGGGCAACGCACCTAGGTAGTCCATGCCGTATTGCTCGGCCATCTTCTTGCCGCCATCGGCACCAAAGATGTGTTCCACATGGCCGCAGTTGGTACACACGTGGACCGCCATGTTCTCGACCAAACCGAGGATGGGCACGCCCACCTTCTCGAACATCTTGATGCCTTTTTTGGCGTCTAGCAACGCAATGTCTTGCGGCGTGGTGACGATGACCGAGCCTGTCATCGGCACGCGTTGGCTGAGTGTGAGCTGAATGTCGCCCGTGCCGGGTGGCATGTCCACAATCAAATAATCCAACGATTTCCAATTGGTTTGGCGCAGCAACTGCTCCAAGGCTTGCGTGGCCATGGGGCCGCGCCAAATCATGGCTTCGTCTTGGTCCACCAAAAACCCGATGGACATCACTTGCACGCCGTAGTTCTCCAGCGGGTCCATGGTTTGGCCGTCGCTGCTCTCGGGGCGGCCTTCGATGCCCATCATCATGGGCTGGCTGGGGCCATAAATATCAGCATCCAACAAGCCCACTTTGGCGCCTTCAGCCGCCAAGGCCAAGGCCAAGTTCGCCGCTGTGGTGCTTTTGCCCACACCGCCTTTACCAGACGCCACGGCGATGATGTTTTTCACTTGCGGCAACAAAGCCACGCCGCGCTGCGCGGCATGGGCCACGATGTCCACCGTGATGTTGGCCGACACGTTGTCCACGCCCGCCACAGTTTTGGCCGCCGCGATCAGGGCTTTGCGGAAGTCAGCCATTTGGCTTTTGGCGGGGTAGCCCAACACCACATCAAACGACACATCGCCGCCTTGAATGTGCAAGTTTTTCAGCGCTTTACTGGTCACAAAGTCTTTGCCCGTGTTGGGGTCGATGACAGTTTGCAGGGCAGCGGTGAGGGTTTGTTCGGTCAAGGCCATAAGAATTTCGATATTTAAGAATGCGCGCAAGTCTAGCGCGGGGCATGGGCAAGCCCAAAAAGCGGGTCAAGCGTGAGACACGCAAGAAAGTCAGTTTTTGCGAGCCACCCAGTAGCTCGCGCCTTCAGCACCATAGCGCTCGTCATGCGGCACATCGCGGTCCAGCTCAAAAATATCGCCGGGCTGCAAATGCCGCGTTTGGCCGTGCATGGTCAGCCACATCTCGCCTCGGGTGAGGATGGCGTGCACGGCAAACGGGTGGGTGTGGGTGTCGAGCACGGTGTGGGGCGGCCAGTCGCGTTCAATCACCTCATCAAAGCCAGCGGCAGTGGCTTGTTGCTTGAATTGGTCAAAGCTAGGCAAGTTCATGCGTGGATTGTCGAGGACTAAAATTAGCCCCCTTGTTCAAAAGGTTTTGCTTACATGTCTTCGCGCCAGCTTTTCGTCACCACCGCTCTCCCCTACGCCAACGGCAACTTTCATATCGGCCACATCATGGAGTACATCCAAGCCGATATTTGGGTGCGCTTCCAGCGTATGCAGGGCCACGCGGTGGATTTCGTGGGCGCAGACGACACGCACGGCGCACCCATCATGATTGCCGCCGAGAAGGCGGGCATCACGCCGCAGCAGTTTGTGGCCAACATCGCCGCAGGCCGCAAGCCTTATTTGGATGGCTTTCACATCCAGTTTGACAACTGGCACAGCACCGACGCGCCTGAGAACCACGAGCTGGCCCGCCAGATTTACCGCGACCTGCGCGACATCCCCGAATCAGAAGGTGGCTCGCTGATTGAGCGCCGCACGATTGACCAGTTCTTCGACCCCGAGAAGAACATGTTTTTGCCCGACCGCTTCATCAAAGGCGAGTGCCCCAAGTGCCACGCCCACGACCAGTACGGTGACAACTGCGAGGTGTGCGGCGCGGTCTATGCCCCCACCGACCTCATCAACCCGTTCTCGGCGTTGTCGGGTGCCAAGCCTGAGCTGAAAAGCTCGGAGCATTTCTTTTTCAAGCTGTCCGACCCACGCTGCGTTGAGTTTTTGGAGAAGTGGACGCAAGACGGCAAACTGCAACCCGAAGTGGCCAACAAGGTCAAAGAGTGGTTCACCGTGCGCACCAACCCCGATGGCAGCACCAGCGAAGGCTTGGGCGATTGGGACATTTCGCGTGATGCGCCTTACTTCGGCATCGAAATTCCAGATGCACCCGGCAAGTACTTTTATGTGTGGCTCGACGCGCCCGTTGGCTATTTGGCCTCACTCAAAAACCTGCTCGACAAACGCGGCGAGAGCTACGACGCCTACATGGCCAACGACCAGCTGGAGCAATACCACTTCATCGGCAAAGACATCGTCACCTTTCACACCCTGTTCTGGCCCGCCATGCTGCACTTCAGCGGCCGCAAGACGCCTAACAACGTATTTGTGCACGGCTTCCTCACCGTCAACAACGGCGAGAAGATGAGCAAGAGCCGCGGCACAGGCCTCGACCCGCTCAAGTACCTGAGTCTCGGCATGAACCCTGAGTGGCTGCGTTACTACTTGGCCACCAAGCTCAACAACCGCAACGAAGACGTGGACTTCAACGCCGAAGATTTCATGCTGCGCGTGAACAGCGATTTGATTGGCAAGTTCGTCAACATCGCAAGCCGTGCTGCGGGCTTCTTGACCAAGCGTTTTGAAGGCCAGCTCACACAAACCTTTGACGCCCAAGGCGCTGCCCTGTTGGCCGACATTCAAGCCGCCAAATCCAGCATTGCCCAAGCGTATGACGCACGTGAGTACGGCAAAGCCAGCCGCGAAATCATGTTGCTGGCCGACAAGGTCAACTCCTATGTGGACCAACACAAACCTTGGGACTTGGCCAAAGACACTGCCAACAACGAAGCGCTGCACCAAGTGTGTTCACTGCTCATCAACGCGTTTGCACAACTGAGCCGCTATTTGGCCCCCGTGTTGCCTTCATTGGCCGACGCGGTCGAAGCCTTCACTGGCACACCCATGAAAGACTGGTCACACACGGGCTTGGTCAGCAGCATTCAACCCTACCAACACCTCATGCAACGCGTCACCCCCGAACAACTCGAAGCCTTGTTTGAACCGCCAGCCGTGGTGGAAGAAAAAGTCACCCCAGGCGGCGAAGAGATTGCGCCGACGATCAGCATCGACGACTTTGCCAAGGTCGATTTGCGCATTGCCGAAATCGTCAACTGCGAAGCGGTGGAAGGCTCGACCAAGCTGCTGCGCCTCACGCTCGATGTGGGCGAAGGTAAAACGCGCAACGTCTTTTCAGGTGTGGCCAGCATGTACCAGCCCGAAGACCTCAAAGGCAAGCTCACCGTGATGGTGGCCAACTTGGCCCCGCGCAAGATGAAGTTTGGCGTGTCTGAAGGCATGGTGCTGGCCGCGAGCCACGCAGATGAAAAAGCGGAGCCCGGCATTTACGTGCTCCACCCCTGGCCCGGCGCAAAACCCGGAATGCGTATCCATTAATTGGGTTCCGACCCCGATTCTTTATGTTCAAACCCAAGTTACTCGACGCGCTGCAAGGCTACAACCGCCAACGTTTTTACCAAGACGTGGGCGCGGGCATCACGGTGGGCGTGGTGGCGTTACCGCTGGCCATGGCGTTTGCCATTGCGTCGGGCCTCAAGCCTGAGGCGGGTTTGTTCACTGCCATCATTGCGGGCTTTCTCATCTCAGCCTTGGGTGGCAGCCGCGTGCAGATTGGCGGCCCAGCGGGCGCGTTCATCGTCATCGTGTACGGCATTTTGGAGCGCTATGGTTTGGCCAATTTGATGATTGCCACGGCCATGTCAGGCGTCATGCTGCTGGCGATGGGCTTGCTGCGTTTGGGCACCTTGATTCGCTTCATTCCCGTGGCGGTGGTGATTGGCTTTACCAACGGCATCGCGGTGCTCATCATGGTGTCGCAGCTCAAAGACTTTTTTGGCTTGCAAGTCAAAGCCATGCCCGCCGATTTCTTTGGCATCTTGCACACCCTCAGCGCCAGCTTCAGCACGTACAACGGCGAGGCCGTGGGCTTGGCGGTGGTGTGCTTGGCCGTGCTTGCGTTTTGGCAACTGGCCTTGCCCCGCTTGGCCCATGTGATGCCCAGCACCAAAAACTTCTCCACCATCCCCGGCTCTATCGTGGTGTTGGTCGGCGCAACCATCGCCGCCAAAATGATGGGGCTGGAAGTAGAAACCATCGCCTCGCGCTTTGGCAGCATCCCCAGCAACTTGCCCGCCTTTGCGTGGCCCGAGTTCACATGGGAAACCGCCAAGTTTTTACTCATCCCCGCCACAACCTTGGCCTTGCTGGGTTCGATTGAGTCGCTCTTGTGCGCCCGCATTGCGGACCAAATGATGGGCGAGGGCCCCTACGGCGACCGCCACGATGCCAACCAAGAACTCATGGCCCAAGGCGTGGCCAACCTCGTCACGCCGTTCTTCGGCGGCATGCCCGCCACCGGCACCATTGCCCGCACGGTAACCAACGTCAAAAACGGCGGACACACGCCCATCGCCGGCATGGTTCATGCGTTCACGTTGTTGGTGGTCATGCTGGTGGCTGCGCCGCTGGCAGGCGATGTGCCACTGGCCGCGCTCTCGGCCATTCTGATGTTTGTGGCGTGGAACATGGGCGAGTGGCGCGAGTTTGTGCACCTGCGCCAGTTCCGCATGACGTACCGCGTCACGCTCTTGCTGGTGTTTGCGCTCACCGTCATCGTCGATTTGACGGTGGCTGTGGAAGTGGGCCTCATCGCCGCGTGCTTGACCTTCATTTACCGCATCTCCAGCCTCAGCCGTGCCGAGCAAGTGCTGGCCGACAGCCATCCCGAGCTAACAGGCCATGAAGCCCAAGTGCAAGCGCATCGCCTGTACGGCGCGTTGTTCTTCGGGGCGGTGAAGTTGGTGGAAGACATGGAAGCTCACCTGCCCGAAAAAACCTTGGTGCTGGATCTGAAAAACCTGATTTACATCGACACCTCGGGCGCGGACTCTCTGATGTCGCTGGCTCGCAACTGCCGCAAAAAGCAGGTGCGTTTGGTGGTGTGCGGCTTGGCACACCAACCACTGGAAATGATGCAACGCTGTGGCCTGCTCCAACAACTGCCCGCGCACGACCTGCACCCCGATTTGGGTCTAGGCTTGGCCTCGGCACTCGGTCGTTAAAATCTTAGCAATCTTAAAAATTCAATCAGGAACCCTGTCATGTCGATTTTTCAACGCGACCACTACACCTCAGAAGCCACGCAGTTCATCGAGTCGCTCAAGGCCAAGAACCCTCAGCTCGAAAAAAGCCAACGTGATGGCCGCGCTTTGCTCTGGGACAAGCACGTGAACACTGAAATTCAGCAAGACATCCAAGCCGGTCGCGTGGCGCAAAAGCCCTACGTGTACCAGACGAACGCTTGATACGCGCGCTCGACTAAAAGCTCACCGTGCATCCTGCCGACCCCACCCTCCCCGCTGACGAGGTCCACACCGCCTCGGCCATGCCCGAGGTGATCGACAACGTGGCCGTGGCCCGCCTGTATGGCGAGCCGCTGTTTGCCATGCCGCAGGATTTGTACATCCCGCCAGACGCGCTCGAAGTTTTCCTTGAG
>Ga0228700_1000104_pt1 | contig 87079 bp, 85 predicted proteins | sample McNCre317_Aug_MG_FD_178019 | JGI IMG/M metagenome (GOLD analysis project Ga0228700, IMG submission 178019) | Freshwater microbial communities from McNutts Creek, Athens, Georgia, United States - 3-17_Aug_MG | ecosystem: Environmental > Aquatic > Freshwater > Creek | place: USA: Georgia...
TGGTTGATTTTGTTCGTCTTCGTTTACTGGCTGTAAACAGCGCAAGTGACGGGCTTCATCCTCGCAAGGGGATGAAGCCAAAATAGTAGTTCGCAAATAGCGCGATAAATAAGCCGACTGACAACCCGACGCGCAAGGTCAAGGCTTTGACCACGGTGGCGCTGTCTTCTTTCTTCTGGGTCAGGCGGTACAGGGCAGTGAAGAGGCTTCCCAAAATAATCAGCAGCAACAGTACTGCGAGCAATTTGCCAATCATGACCTATCTCCGTGACATGTGATGCTTGGAATTATCCGCACATTTTCCTAAGCCATGCGTCAATTTCAATTTCGTTGGATTCCCTTCATTGCCACGGTGTTGTTGATGGCTGTCTTTCTGCGTTTGGGGTGGTGGCAGTGGACGAAGGGGCTGGATGTTGAGCACCAAGTGGCATTGCGTGACGAACGCTCTGCTGTGAATCCTTTGTTGCTCGGCTCGCAGTTGGTGGATGCCAAAGAAGTCGACGGCACATCCGTGGTGGTGCGTGGGCATTACGATGCGCAGCAACAATTCTTTCTCGACAATCAGCAGCACCAAGGTCGCCCAGGTGTGCATGTCATCACCCCTTTGCAAATTGACGGCACACATGTGCGTGTGTTGGTCAATCGTGGCTGGGTGGGGTGGGGCGCATCGCGCAGCGTATTGCCTCAAGCGCCTGTTCCTACAGGCTTGGTCGAGGTTCATGGACGGGCGGTTGTGCCACTCCAAAAAGCACCTGCATTTGTGACGGAGTCTGTGGGCGATACAGGTGCGTTGCACACACGTATCCGTTTGGATGAAATCCAAGCCGCTCAAAACTACCCGCTTCAACCCATTGTGATTTGGCAGGCCTTGACCGATGCGACAGATGGGCTGGTTCGAGAATGGCCTGAGTTGACCGACAAAGCACCGATGCACAAAGGCTATGCGGCACAATGGTTCTTGATGGCAGCCTTGTTGCTGGCTTTTTTTGTGCGCAGCAGCTACCGCAAAGTAAACGTGTAATTTTTATGACTGACTCTAAATCCACAACGGCCGACGAGCCTTTGAGCTTGTCTGTGCATTCAATGCCCGATCCGCATTTGGCGGCTTTACCTCCGTCGGGGCACGGCAAGTTGTTGGCCATGTTGTTGGCGTGTTCGTTGCCAGTGCTGTTGGCGATGGTTGTGTTTTTCGTCATCAAACCCACAGGGCAGGCCAGTTTTGGTGCGCTGATTCACCCCGCGCGCCCGATGCCTGCGGCGTCGTTGCTCAATGCGCAAGAGCAATCGGTGGCCTTGTCTGAGCTCAAAGGCCAGTGGCTTTTAGTCAGCGTGGGGGCGGCTTCGTGCGATGCCGATTGCGCGCAACATTTGTTCATTCAGCGTCAGTTGCGCGAAATGCTCAACAAAGACAAAGACCGTGTGGACCGTGTGTGGTTGGTCACAGACGATGCCCCCATCAATCCAGACGTGCAGCCTTTGTTAGCCGACACAACGGTTTTGCGTGCTTCCGCCTCTGTGCTTCAGGCATGGCTAGGCGAAGCCTCCAGCGCCGATGCCACGCAGCAGTTGGTGGTGGTGGACCCACAAGGGCACGCCATGCTGCGCATGCCTGCCGATATGAATGGCAAACAAGCGAGTGCCGCCAAAAACATGTTGCAAAAGTTGCTCATGTCCAGCGCGGTCTGGGACAAGCCCGGACGTTGATGGCGAGGACCTGTAGATGATGACCGCCAACGTTTTTCGCCAATACAACGCGCTGACCAAGCCGCGTGTGATTCAACTCATTGTGTTTTGCGCCCTCATCGGCATGGTGTTAGCCATTCCAGGATGGCCCTCGGTCGATGCGTGGATGCGCATCGTGTGGGCCTGCTTGGGTATTTGGCTGGTGGCCGGTGCAGCCGCAGCCTTTAACTGTTTGGTCGAGAAAACCTTGGACGCCAAAATGCGCCGCACTGCATGGCGGCCTACGGCGCGAGGTGAGTTGTCGGATGCACAAGCGTTGGGCTTTTCAGTGGCTTTGTGCTCGCTGGGTTCGTTCATCTTGTATGTCTGTGTGAACCCTTTGACCATGTGGCTGACCTTCGCCACCTTCATTGGCTATGCCGTGATTTACACCTTGGTCTTGAAACCCATGACGCCGCAAAATATTGTGATCGGTGGTGCCTCGGGGGCCATGCCGCCACTCTTGGGATGGGCCGCCATCACGGGTGAGGTGGGGCCGCAAGCCTTGCTGTTGTTCTTGATTATTTTCCTGTGGACGCCGCCCCATTTTTGGTCGTTGGCTCTGTACCGCGTCGAAGACTATCGCAAGTCGGGTTTGCCGATGCTGCCTGTGACGCATGGCAACCGCTTCACGCGTTTGCAAATTTTGCTCTACACCGTGTTGTTGATGGCCGCTTGCGTGATGCCATTTGCGATTGGTATGAGCTCGTGGCTTTACCTCATCGTGGCTTTGCTGCTGAGTGTGGGTTTTATCGCCTATGCCGTGGCGTTGATGCGCGAATACTCGGATGAGTTGGCGCGAAAAACCTTTCGTTTTTCGCTCATCCATTTGTCTGCGCTGTTTGCAGCGTTGCTGATCGACCACTACATCAAGGGGTGACGGGCCTGACCCTCAGCACTGGCTCCACAGTTAGGGCTGCTCGGTTCCCCGCCTGACCCAGTTGGCCGCTTCACCATGTGAGGAGGCCCGTCGGGGTCTATTGTAGGTCACATAGAATGCTTGGCTTATGTCGTACCTCGTGCTCGCCCGTAAATATCGTCCTAAAACCTTCACAGAGATGGTGGGGCAAGAGCACGTCGTTCAGGCGTTGACCAATGCGCTGACCACCCAGCGTTTACACCATGCGTATTTGTTCACCGGCACACGCGGCGTGGGCAAAACCACGGTGTCGCGCGTGTTGGCCAAGTCGCTCAATTGCCAAGGCTTAGACGGCACGGGCGGCATCACTGCCGAACCCTGTGGCGTGTGCCAAGCCTGCACCGACATTGATGCAGGTCGCTTTGTTGATTACACCGAACTCGATGCCGCCTCAAACCGCGGCGTGGACGAAGTTCAGAGCTTGTTGGAGCAAGCCGTTTACAAGCCTGTGCAAGGCCGCTTCAAAGTCTTCATGATTGACGAGGTGCACATGCTCACCAACACCGCGTTCAACGCGATGTTGAAGACGCTCGAAGAGCCGCCTGAGTATTTGAAATTTGTGCTCGCCACCACCGACCCGCAAAAAGTGCCGGTCACCGTGCTGTCGCGTTGCTTGCAGTTCAACCTGCGCCCCATGGCCCCTGAAACCGTGCTAGAGCACTTGGACCATGTGCTGGGCCAAGAAAACATTGCCTCTGAGCCACAAGCCTTGCGCCTGTTGGCCCGCGCCGCCCGTGGCTCCATGCGCGATGCGCTGAGCCTGACCGACCAAGCCATTGCCTACGGCGGTGGCCAGTTGCAAGAAGCTGCGGTGCGCCAAATGTTAGGCAGTGCCGACCGTTCGCATGTGTTCCGCTTGATTGAAGCTTTGGCGCATGGCGATGGCAAATCGGTGGTTGAAACCTCTGAAGCGCTGCGCCTCAATGGCCTGAGTGCAGCGGCCACGCTCGAAGACATGTCGATGGTCTTACAGCGCATGGCTGTGTTGCAAGCGGTGCCCGATATGGCGGATACCGACGTATCAGACCCAGAAGCGGCCGAGATGGCGCGCTTGGCGGGCGTCATGCCCCCCGACGAAACGCAGCTGCTCTACAGCTTGAGTCTGCATGGCCGTCAAGAGTTGGGCTTGGCGCCTGACGAATACGCAGCGCTGACGATGGTGCTGCTGCGTTTGCTCGCGTTCAAACCGCAAGCTGCACACGCTGCTTCGGCCTCGGCTGAAAAAAAAACTCTAATTAATCCGACACTCGCGGCTTCGACGCCTGCCTCAACGGCTTCTGCGCCAGCTGCGAATGCGGTTAAGACTGCACCAGTTCCCCAAGTAGTTGCCCAAGTTGTTGTCCAGGCTGAGGCTCAGCCGGTAGCTCAAGTGCTGCCACCGCCACCCGTTTCTGTTGCCGCGCCGCGCCAACCCGAGCCACAGCCTGCGGCCCCCGTGCACGCCTTGCCTGTGCGCGACATGCAGCCGCGGGAAGTCGCCCCTTGGGAGGATGACCCCAGCTACGACCCCGAAGGTGCTGACAGCCCGCATTACGACCACGACTCGGACGCCGCCGTGGTGGCCATGCCTGTGCGTCAACAAGCCGAGCCCAGTGCTGTGTTTGAGCCTCAGGTTCCCACCACCGAAGTGCCGCAGATTGAGGCCACGCCTGAAGGTGAGTTTTGGCACAAGTTGGTCATGGAAATGTCTGCGGCTGAAACCATCAACGCTTTGGTGCGTGAATTGGGTTTGCAGTCACAACTCGTCGCCCGCGACACCGACACGTGGATGCTGCGCGTCGAGCGTGAGTCGCTCAACAGCAGCACCAGCCGCGAACGCTTGCAAAAAGCCCTCGAAACCGCAGGCCACCCTGTGCGTTTGACGGTGGAGGTGGGCCGGGTGCAAGACAGCCCAGCCAAGCGCAATGCCGCCGCTGCCGCGCAGCGCCAAGCGGGGGCCGAGGCCATCATCCTCAACGACCCGTATGTACAAAGTTTGATGCGTGACTACGGCGCCAAGATCGTGCCGGGCAGCATCAAGCCGCTGTAAATCAAACAGTTTTATTTTTTAGTTTTGTAAAAGGGAAGACACCATGTTCAACAAAGGACAACTCTCGGGCCTGATGAAGCAAGCCCAAGCCATGCAAGAAAACCTCAAGAAGGCACAAGACGAGCTCGCGTTCATCGAGGTGACGGGCGAATCAGGTTCAGGCTTGGTCAAGGTGTTGATGACTTGCAAACACGAGGTCAAACGCATCACCATCGATCCCAGCCTGTTGGCCGATGACAAAGACATGCTCGAAGACTTGGTGGCTGCCGCCTTCAACGATGCCGTGCGCAAAGCTGCTGAAACCAGCGAAGCCAAGATGAGCAAGCTCACGGCTGGGTTGCCACCTGGCCTGAAGTTGCCTTTCTAATAGCTGGCTGAGATGAGCGACATCTCCGTGCTCGAAGGCCTGATTCAGGCCCTGCGCCGTTTGCCCGGCGTGGGCGTGAAATCGGCTTCGCGCATGGCGTACCACTTGCTGCAACACGACCGCGAAGGGGCGGAGGTGATTTCGCAAGCGCTGCACCAAGCGGCGAGCCTTGTGCAGCATTGCGAGCGTTGCCACACCTTCACCACTCAGCCCGTGTGCGATACCTGTTTGGACGAAGGGCGCGACACCACGCGTTTGTGTGTGGTGGAAACTCCGGCCGATCAATCGGCGGTGGAGCGCACCTCGGCGTACAAAGGCCTGTACTTTGTGTTGATGGGGCGCATCAGCCCCTTGGATGGGTTTGGCCCGAAAGACATTGGGCTGCAAAAGCTCATGGAACGCGCCAGCGACGGCGTGGTGAAAGAGGTCATTTTGGCCACCAACTTCACCGCCGAAGGCGAGGCCACAGCCCATGTGTTGGGCGAGGCTTTGAAGAAGCGCGGCGTGCAAGTGACGCGCTTAGCCCGTGGTGTGCCTGTGGGCAGTGAGCTGGAGTATGTGGACTTGGGCACCATTGCCCACGCGTTGGTGGATAGGCGCGACGCTTAAAAAGGAAGGCGCAAGGCCTTCACTTATTTTCTGGCGATCTTGGTGTCGCCTTTTGCTTTTTTATAGTTCTTGGCAACGGCTTGCTTTTTGCCAGAGCCTTTGCCGTCCTTGGCTGACGCTGTTTTTGTACCCTTGCTGTGCTTGCCGCCTTTGGCTGATGCTTTGCGTTTGGCCACCGCTTCAGGGGAGAGGTCGAGCGTCCCGTTGTCGGCTACTTGTGCAGCGACATCGCCCAGCATATTGGCGCTGCGCGGAACGAGCAAGGCAGAGCCTGCTTTGATGAGCATGCGTGGCGGAATGTTGTTGATGACGCGGAAATCGGCCTCGCTCATGTTGACGCGTTTGGCCGCATCTGCCACTTTCATGGTGCTGGGGGCAACCCACGCTGTCCAAGTGGCCATGCGTGCGATGGTGGAAGCCTCGTAGTTGCGTTGAAACACTTCAGCGTTGTCCCAAGGCAAAAGGATGTTGGACGAGCCCGCAGCCAAAAGCACAGGGCGATGCGCAGAGGGGTTGAGTGCTTTGAAATCTTGTTCAGAAATTTCTGCCAATTTCGCAGCCACGCTCACGTCCATGTCGCGAGGCAAGGGCACGCTTTGAAAGTAGGGGTGGTTGGGAATGCTGGGTAGGACCACACCGTATTGAGGTGGGTTGCTCACAATGTTTTTCATGGCTTGCAACTTGGGGACGTACATGCGTGTTTCCATGGGCATGTTCAAGTCGGTGTAGCCAGTTGGCAAACCGGCGCGTTTGTTGCGTGCAATGGCTTTGCCTACATTGCCTTCGCCCCAGTTGTAGGCGGCCAAGGCCAAGTGCCAATCGCCAAACATTTTGTGCAGACGCTCTAGGTAGTCAAGCGCAGCACGGGTGGAGGCTTGTACATCGCGACGGTCATCGCGGAACGCGTTTTGTTTGAGGTCAAAGCTCTTGCCTGTTTTAGGCATGAACTGCCACATGCCACTGGCGCGCGCGCTAGACACCGCTTGTGGATTGAAGGCGCTTTCAATGAAGGGCAGCAAAGCCAGCTCGGTCGGCATTTTGCGGGCTTCGAGTTCATCCACGATGTGGTACAGGTACTTGTTTGAGCGCTCTGTCATGCGCTGCAAATAGTCGGGCTTGGCGGCGTACCACTGTGTGCGGTCATTGGCCAAGTCGTTTTCCAGGTCGGGCATTTGGTAGCCCTTGCGGATGCGTTCCCACAAGTCGTTGGGCAAATCCAGCTTGGCCACGCCATCGCGTTTGACCGTGCCTTTGGCAATCGGGCTCAAGCCACCGCTGCCTTCGGGGGTTGCTAAGTTGGCACAGCCCGTGAGCAGAGCAAGGCTAAGGCTACATACAGCGAATAGAAATCTCATTTGAAATCGTTCTTCCATTCACGAAGGGCTGCAAACACAGCCACATCGTCAGTTTGTTCGGTTGCTGAGAGTCCAGCGTGTTGTGCAACGGCGTGTCGCACATGGGGGTGTCGAGCCCGTAAAAACGGGTTGATTTGCAATTCGGTGCCCAGCCGTGCGGGGAGGGTGGGAACACCTTCTGCACGTCGCTGCTGGCATTGCGCGGTGTAGGTTTGCAAGTCGGTGTTGCTGGGTTCTACGGCAAGCGCAAATCGCAAGTTGGACAGAGTGTACTCGTGGGCGCAGCACACCTGTGTGTTGGCGGGGAGTGAGGCCAAAAGGTCTAATGACGCCAGCATTTGTGCGGGCGTGCCTTCAAAGATTCGGCCACAGCCGCCTGAGAACAAGGTGTCGCCGCAAAAGAGGACTGGTGCTTGCGGTGCATGGGGTAAAAAGTACGCCACATGTCCTGCGGTGTGGCCGGGCACATCCAGCACTTGCACGGTTTGGCCGAGCAGTTTCAGCGCATCGCCTTGCATGACGGGCGTGAAAGGCGCGGGCACTTCTTCTCGGGCGGGGCCATACACCTGGGCACCTGTCGCGAGGTGCAACTCGCGGACGCCGCCAGTGTGGTCGGTGTGGTGGTGGGTGACTAAAATCGCGGCAAGTTGTAACCCCTCTTTGGCGAGCGCTTGCAACACAGGTGCAGCATCTCCGGGGTCGACCACCACGGCTTGTTGGTCTTGTTGCCATAACCACAGGTAGTTGTCAGAGAACGCGGGCAATGCAATCAGCTTCATGTCATCCACACCTTTAAAACACGATAGTTTGCCTGACTGGCTGGCCTCACCCGCAGGCCAGTATTTGTGCGCGTGGGAGCAAACGTATTTGGACCGTGCGGTGGTTGATGTGTTTGGGTTTCATGCCTTGCAGCTGGGATTTCCAGCTTTGAATGCGCTGCAAGCCAACCGCATGCCGCACCGTTGGTTGGCCTGCGACACGCATCCACAGCCGTGGCCGTTGGGTCGCGAGGTGGTGCAGACCAATTACGAGGCCTTGCCTTTTTCGGATGCGAGCCTCGATTTGTTGGTGCTGCCACACACCTTAGAGCTGAGCTATGACCCACATGCCACGTTGCGTGAGGTGGAGCGCGTGCTGGTGCCCGAGGGGCGGGTGGTGATTTGTGGCTTCAACCCCAATAGCCTCTGGGGGTTGAGTAAAAGTTGCAGACACGGTTTTGCAGATGTGGGGGATTTCATTGGGCAACGCCGCCTGCGCGATTGGCTTCGGCTGCTGAGCTTCGAGGTGGAATCCACCAGCTTCGGTTGCTATCGCCCTGCGGTGAAGACCGAACCGTGGTTACAGCGTTGGGCGTGGATGGACGAAGCCGGCGTGCGCTGGTGGCCCATCTTGGGCGCGGTGTATGGCATGGTGGCGGTCAAGCGCGTGCACGGCATGCGCATGATGACGCCTTCTTGGAAAAAGGCCACGCCACGTCCGGCGGCCGTGGTGACCACGGCCTCCCACACGGCACTCAAAGGAAAAGAATGAACACGGTAGAGATCTACACAGATGGTGCTTGCAAAGGCAACCCAGGTCCAGGCGGTTGGGGCGTTTTGTTGCGCTCGTCTTCGGGCCAAGAAAAAGAACTCTTCGGTGGTGAACTTGAAACCACCAACAATCGCATGGAGTTGTTGGCTGTGATTGAGGCGCTGCGGGCCCTGAAACGTCCCTGCTCAGTGGCCCTGTATTTGGACAGCGAATACGTGCGCAAAGGCATCACGGAGTGGATACATGGCTGGAAAGCCCGTGGTTGGCGCACGGCGGCCAAGCAGCCGGTGAAGAACGCAGACCTCTGGCAGCAGCTTGATGAGCTCACCCACCAAGGTGACCACGACATTGCATGGCATTGGGTCAAAGGCCACGCTGGCCATGTCGATAACGAGCGTGCGGATGGCTTGGCTAACAGAGGTGTGGAGCAAGCCCTGTCGGGTCGGTGACAGCTTGTGTGAAGCTGTTGTAAAGGTTCATCTGCCAAGTGCGCGCGAGTGGCTTGAGAGGGCCTTCATGCGGCTGCAGCTGGTACATTGTGCGTTGTTCAAATACGCAAAGAATTTTTTGCTCGCTATGAAATACAAGTCTAAGAAATTCACAAAAAAAAGTTGGGTTTTGACACTGGTCGCCTTGGCTGTAGTGGGGGGTGCCGCCAAGTATTTTTGGCCGGCGGCAAATGGCGAGGTGAAAACGCCCATCCAAACTGTGACCACTTTTGTGGTCGAGCAACGCGACTTCCCCGTGGTGCTGGATGCGACAGGTAGCACCGTGGCCGCCAATATCGTGGACATTCGTCCTCAAGTGACCAATGTGGTTTCTAAGGTGCACATCAAAGAAGGTCAAAAGGTCAAAGCGGGAGATTTGTTGATCAGTTTGGACGATCGTGCAGATCGTGCCAATTACGAAAAAGCCCAAGCCACAGCAGACGATGCCCAACGTCAGTTGAGCCGTGCCGAAGAGTTGCTGCGGCAGCAATTTGTGGCGCAAGGGGCGGTGGATACGGCAAGGGCCAATGCACAAGCCGCGCAAGCTGCTGCGCGTGCAGCACAAGCGCAATTGAGTTACGACAACATTCGTTCACCCATCACGGGGCGCGCTGGCATCATCAATGTGTTTCCGGGGGCATTGGTCCAACCTGGCAACACGGTGTCTACCAGCACCACGGCGACGACCACAACTACCCAGGGGGCGATGGTGACCATCACCCAACTCGACCCCATGAATGTGCAATTCACGGTGCCAGAAAGTGCATTGCCTGCATTGTTTGCGGCACAACAAGCGGGGCAAACGCCCACCATCACCTTTCAAATGGGCGATGGCAAAAAGCGTGAAGGTAAGGTGTACGTGATTGATAACCAAGTGGACCAAGCGATTGGCGCGGTCAAGGTCAAAGCTGTGGTGGATAACGCCGATCACACCTTGATTCCCGGTCAGTTTGTGCGCTTGCAAGTGCAAGCGGGCAGCTTCAAGGATGTGTTGGTTGTGCCTTCGCAGGCAGTTGTGACCAATGCCCGTGGTGATCAAGTGTTTGTGGTGGACGCTGAAAACACGGTCAGCATGAAGCCCATCAAAGTGCGCACGCAAAGCCAAGGCTTTGCGGTTATTTCGGGTATCAATGCGGGTGACAAAGTGGTGGTGGAAGGCAAGCAAAACCTGCGACCCAACGGCAAGGTGAAAGAGCATGCAAAGCCAGAAGCAAAGCCTGAAGGCAAGTCTGAAACCAAAGCCGAAGCACAGAAATGACGATTTCAGAACTCTGCATTCGTCGTCCGGTGATGACGATTCTGCTGTCGATGGCGACCGTGGTGGCGGGTGTCATTGCGTACACCAAAATTCCAGTGGCGGCTTTGCCCAGCTTCAACAGCCCCGTCATTCAAGTCTCGGCAACTTTGTCAGGTGCTAGCCCTGAAAACATGGCCGCTTCAGTGGCCTTGCCGTTAGAGAAGGAGTTCTCCACGATTGACGGCATTTCTGTGATCAGCTCAACCAACTTCTTGAGCACCACCAGCATCACGCTTGAATTCAACAATGACCGCGACATCGACAAAGCCGCGGTGGACGTGCAAGCGGCTTTGTTGCGCGCCCAGCGTCGTTTGCCCATTGAAATGACCACGCCTCCGTCATACCGTAAGGTCAATCCAGCGGATGCGCCGGTGTTGTTGATGGCGTTGAGCTCGCCCTCGATGGATTTGTTTGAGGTCAGCGATTACGCCGAGAACCTGATCTCTCCCAACTTGTCCACCATTGATGGTGTGGCGCAAGTGCTGGTCTATGGCCAAAAACGTTATGCCGTGCGCGTGCGCGCCAATCCTGCCAAGTTGGCTTTGAATAACTTGACCATGGACGATGTGGCGCAGGCTGTGAACAAGGCCAATTCCAATGCGCCTGTGGGTGTTTTGGATGGCCCTCGCCAAGCGCTGACCATTTACGCGAATCCGCAGTTGGTTCGAGCCAGAGAGTTTGCCGACTTGCTGATTGCTCAGCGCAACGGTTTGCCGATTCGTTTGTCGGATGTGGCCGTGGTGAGCGAGAGCTACGAGCAAGTTAAAACCAGCGGTTCGTTCATGGGCGAGCGTGCGGTCATCATTGCGGTGCTGCGCCAACCCAGTGCCAACACGATCAAGGTGGTCGATGGCATCAAGCGCATGATTCCGCAATTCGAAAAGCAAATGCCTGCATCCATGCAGATCAATTTGTTGAACGACCGTTCGTCTTCGATTCGTGAGTCTATTCACGACGTGAACTACACCTTGGCGTTGACCATTGCGTTGGTGGTCTTGGTCATCTTCTTGTTCTTGAAGCACGCTGCCGCCACCATCATTCCCGCACTGAGCTTGCCCGTCTCTTTGATCGGTGCGTTTTTCTTGATGTACTGGTTGGGCTACAGCTTAGATAACGTGTCGTTGCTAGGTATTACCTTGGCGGTGGGCTTGGTGGTGGATGACTCGATCGTGGTGTTAGAGAACATCGTTCGCTATGTCGAAGAGGGCATGCATCCGCTCAAAGCTGCTTTGAAAGGTAGCAAAGAGGTGGGCTTCACCATCATCTCCATCTCGATTTCCTTGGTGGCCGTGTTCATTCCCATCTTCTTCATGCCGGGGCCGATTGGCTTGTTGTTCCGTGAGTTTGCGGTGGTGGTGTCGTTGTCCATTTTGGTGTCGGCCATTGTGTCGCTCACCTTGGTGCCGATGTTGTGCAGCCGCTTCTTGCCCAAGCATGGCGAAGAGCCCAAGGACTACTGGATCACTGTCAAGTTCGATGAGGTTTTCCATGCTGTGTTGACCAAATACGAATCCACGTTGGATTGGTGTTTGCGTCATCAACGCCACGTGTTGGCTGTGGCGATTGGTACCTTTGTGGTGACCATTGCCATGTACATCTGGGTGCCCAAGGGTTTCTTTCCTGAAGAGGATTTGAGTCAAATCTTGCTGACCACGGAGGCTTCTGAAGATATTTCTTTCGGCGCGATGCTCAAGTTGCAAGACCAAGCAGCAGAAATGGTCAAGAACGATCCCAATGTGCTGAGCATGGTGTCGTTTGTGGGCGGCGGTGGTGCCAATGGCAACTTGCCCAACAACGGGCGCATGTTCTTGAACCTCAAGCCAAAAAGCCAACGTGCACCGATGCAAAAGGTGCTGGAAGGCTTGCGCGCTAAGTTCCGTACGTTGCCTGGCTTGAACGTGTACATGCGACCCATTCAAAACTTGCAGCTCGGGGGCAAGGTCAGTAAGAGCCGCTACCAGTTCATCTTGCAAAGCGTGGGCTTTGACGGTGTGAACGAGTGGTCGGAAAAAATGGTGCGCCAGATGCGTGCCGATCCAATCTTCCGTGATGTCACCACCGATTCGCAGCTCAAAGGCTTGAACGTGTTGGTGGACATTGACCGCGAAAAAGCGGCCAGTGCAGGCGTGTCTATGTCTGACATTCGCACAGCGTTGTATTCGTCGTATGGTGAGAAACAAATTTCCACCATTTACACACCGGTCAACACTTACCAAGTGATCTTGGAATCCTTGGAAGAAAGCCGCCAATTCGAGGCGGGTTTGAATGACATTTATGTGCGTGGTCGTGCAACGGACCGCTTGGTCCCGCTCTCGAGTGTGGCGAACTTCAAACGCTTCATTGGCCCGACCGCGGTGAACCACCAAGGGCAAATTCCAGCCGTCACCATTTCGTTCAACTTGGCGCCTGATGTGCCGCTGGGGGACGCCACGGCCAAGATTGACCAGTTCACCAAAGACATTGAGTTGCCGGCCACCATCATCACCAGTTATGGTGGTGATGCCGCGGTGTTTCAAAGTGGACAGTCGGGGCAAATCATTTTGTTGATCAGCGCCATCTTTGTGATTTATGTGTTGCTGGGGGTTCTGTACGAAAGCTACATTCACCCGCTCACCATTCTTGCGGGCTTGCCTTCGGCAGCGATTGGTGCGCTCTTGTTCTTGCGCCTGTTTGGCATGGAGCTGACCATCATTGCCACCATCGGCATCTTGCTGCTGATTGGTATCGTGAAGAAGAACGCGATTTTGATGATTGACTTCGCGCTAGAAGCCCAACGTCAACACAACATGACGCCGCGTGATGCCATTCGCACAGCGTGCTTGACGCGATTCCGTCCCATTTTGATGACCACGCTCGCCGCCATGATGGGCGCTTTGCCGATTGCTTTGGGCTTGGGTGCGGGCGCTGAGTTGCGCATGCCTTTGGGCATTGTGGTGGTGGGTGGTTTGGCGTTTTCGCAGGTGATCACCCTCTACATCACGCCCGTGATTTACATCTACCTCGAAAAGTACAGCGGCACCGGCCCGATGGAAATTCCCGCCGAGATGATGCCTTGATGGATGGGGCTTAGATCGCCCCGTCAAACATCATCACATCCACCTCGTCGCCCACCGCGACGTTGCCTTGGGCGTGATGCAACACGATGAGCCCATTGCCTTGCACCATCGAGCTCAGCACGCCTGAGCCTTGGTTGCCGGTGGTGCGCACGTGCAGCGTGCCGTCAGGCGCACGACTGACAAAGCCACGTTGATACTCTGTTCGGCCTGCTTTTTTGCGCAGCGGCTCTAGGCTTTTGGCTTTAAGTAGCGGCGCAGGCTGCGCGGTGCTGCCCATCATGCGCAAGAGCGCAGGGCGCACAAAGGCGAGGAAGGTGACCATCACGGCTACGGGGTTGCCGGGCAAGCCAAACAACACCGACTTGCCAATGCGGCCGACCGCCATGGGTCGACCGGGGCGCATGGCGATTTTCCAAAATGCCACATCGCCAAGCTTCTTCATCATGGCTTTGGTGAAGTCGGCTTCACCCACACTCACGCCGCCGCTGGTGATGATGGCGTCTGCCTCTTGTGCGGCTTTGGCAAAAGCAGCTTCCAAAAGGGCAGGGTCATCGCGCACCACGCCCATGTCAATCACCTCGCAGCCTAGGCGCGTGAGCAGGCCAAACACGGTGTAACGGTTGCTGTCGTACACCGCGCCTTCGCGTGGGGCTTCGCCCAAGCTCAACACTTCGTCACCCGTGGAGAAATACGCCACACGCAAGCGACGGTGCACGCGCACATCGGGCAAACCAAGGCTGGCCACCAAGCCCAACGCTGCGGGCGTGAGGTGTTGGCCTGCTTGCAGTGCAGGTTGACCTTGCATCAGGTCTTCACCCATCAAGCGGCGGTTGTCACCGGCTTTCAAGATGTTGGGCGGGATGGTGACGGTGGTCACATCGTGTGCGTTGACGATTTGGCAAAACTCTTGCGGCACAACGGTGTCTAGCCCGTCGGGCAGGATGGCGCCCGTCATGATCTTCAAGCACTCACCCGCGTTGACTTTGCCTTGCCACGCTTTGCCAGCGAGGGCAGTGCCCACCACGCGCAGGGTGAGTGGTTGGTCGACCTGCAGCTGTGCGGCATCCAATGCAAAGCCGTCCATGGCCGAGTTGTTGTGGGCGGGCACGCTGATGGGCGAGATCACGTCTTGCGCCAACACGCGGCCCAGTGCGTCAAACAAATACACGTCTTGCGAGTCGTCGGCCGACACGGGCTGCACCAGTTCGTGCAAAAACGCGTTGACTTGGCTCACGCTCAAGGCTTGCGGGTCGTAGCCTTGCAGGGCGGCGGCGATGTCGTCGATGCTTTTCATGGCGCGGCGTTTTCCAGAGCTTGCAGATCGGTCAAGGTGTTGACGTTGGCAAAGGCCAGTGGGTCGTCCCCCTTGGCGTCAAAGGGCACCACCACCGTCTTGTGTTGTGCCGTCCACGCATCAATCTTGCGGCCACCGCCGTGGGTGAATTTGACCAAGCTCTCAGACAACTCAATCTTCATCAAGCAAAACACGGGCTGTGTGCGGATGTGGGTTTGGCCTTCTTCATCGGTTTCGGGCGCAGCGGCCATGGCGATGTCGGCGTTGTCGCGCACCAAGGCTGCGGCCAAGCGTTCGGCCAAGTCCAGCGGTAGGCGTGGGGTGTCGCAGGGCACGGTCAACACATAGGGGGTTTCGGCGCGTTCGAGGCCGACTAAAAAGCCCGACAACGGACCAGCAAAGTCAGCCGACGCATCGGGCCACACGGCTGCGCCAAATGATTCGTAGGCCGAGAGGTTGCGGTTGGCGTTGACCATCACGCTTTCAACTTGAGGGCCTAAACGCATGAGGGTGTGCAGCGCCAGCGGGATGCCGTTGAAGTTTTGCAAGCCTTTGTCCACGCCGCCCATGCGGCTGCCGCGGCCACCGGCCAAGATGAGACCGGTGATGTCTTGAGGGGGAATGGTGTGTGTCATGTGCGTTGCAGGGGTTAGCCGCCGATGTAGCTCATTTCCACGCGGCGTGTGGAGGCCGCTTGCTCAGCGGGCAGGGAGGCCCGCAGTTCAGAGTAACGGTCGGTGCGGCCTTGCCAAATGTGGCCGATGGCGGAGGCAATGTCCGCATCGCTGGCTTGGCCCCCGTGGGTCTGGGTGTTGCGCATGAGGCTGCGCAAGTCGTAGCCCTGCGTGGCAAACAAACAGAGGTAGAGCTTGCCTTCGGTAGAGAGGCGGGCGCGGTTGCAGTCGCGGCAAAACGCTTGGGTGACGCTGCTGATCACGCCGACTTCGCCCAAGGCAGGGTCGAACACGCCGGCTGCATTGGCGTAGCCCCAGCGTTGCGCGGTTTCGCCAGGGGCGCTGGCTTCCAGCGCGACCAGCGGGAATTCTTGTTGGAGGCGTTGAATGACATCTGCTGAAGGCAGTACATCGTCCATGCACCAGCCGTTGGTCGCGCCCACATCCATGTATTCAATGAAGCGCAGGGTGATGCCACTGCCGCGAAAGTGGCGTGCCATCGGCAAAATTTGATCGACGTTGGTGCGGCGCTTGACCACCATGTTGACCTTGAGGCCAGTCAAGCGGCCCTGTGCATCTAACCCCAGGCCCACGTCTTTGGCGGCGGCAATGCCGTCGAGCACATCGGCCACAGGAAAGTCCACATCGTTCATGGCGCGGAACACGGCGTCGTCCAAACCATCCAAACTGACGGTGACGCGGTTCAAGCCCGCATCTTTGAGCGACTTGGCTTTGCGCGCCAAGAGCGAGCCGTTGGTGGTGAGGGTGAGGTCGAGCGGCGTGCCGTCGGGCGTTTGGATGTTAGCGAGTTGCTCGACCAAGATTTCAAGGTTCTTGCGCAGCAGCGGCTCGCCACCGGTGAGGCGAATTTTGCGCACGCCGTGGGTGACAAAGATTTTGGCGAGGCGGGTGATTTCTTCAAAGTTCAGCAAGTCGCCGTGGGGCAAGTAGGCGTAGTTTTTGTTGAACACCTCTTTGGGCATGCAGTAGTTGCAGCGAAAGTTGCAGCGGTCGGTCACGCTGATGCGCAAATCGTGCAAGGGGCGGCCTAGGCCGTCGCTGATCATCCCTGTTGCCGCGATGGGGCGCTCGGGGACGGTTGCCGTGAGGGCGAGCAGCCGTTGGTCAACAAGGGGAATCACGCGTTCAGACATGGCTTGGATTGTGCCCGAGCCACGATTCCCCTAAGCCTTGATGTAGATCAGTGCGACAAAGCTTCAAAGCGTGCAAAGTAAGGGCATTGCAATTGATAGGAGTAAAACCATGAAAGCCTTGATCGACCTTTTTTCCACCGACTACGGCCTGATGAGCGTGGCCGTGATTGCCTTTGTGTTGGTGATGGCGGTTTACTTTTTGCGCGTTTTCATGGGTTTGATGGACGAAACCGGTAAAAGCACCCACGAATAAAGGCTTTAAAGACAGCACAGAGACGCAAGCCCCGTGAAAGTAAAATCGGGGCTAATCCTCTGTGTTTCTTTTTTAACTTTTATAACAAGACACCATGTCCCTGAATCAAGTCACCCCCGGTAGCAAAATTCCTGAAGCCTTCAACGTGATCATCGAAATCCCGATGAACTCGGACCCTGTGAAGTACGAAGTCGACAAAGAGTCTGGTGCTCTGTTTGTGGACCGTTTCATGGGTACGGCCATGCATTACCCCACCAACTACGGCTATGTGCCACAAACCATCGCAGGCGACGGCGACCCTGTGGACGTGTTGGTGATGACACCGTTCCCATTGCCTCCAGGCGTGGTGGTGCCTTGCCGTGCGTTGGGCATCTTGTTGATGGAAGACGAAGGCGGCGTGGACGGCAAAGTGTTGGCTGTGCCGACCGAGAAGATCTTGGCGCGTTACAGCAACATCAAGTCTTTGGCTGATATCCATGAGTTGCAATTGCAACAAATCGCCCACTTCTTTGAACACTACAAAGACCTCGAAAAAGGCAAGTGGGTCAAGGTCAAGGGCTGGGAAGGCATTGAGTCTGCCCACAAAGAAATCTTGGATGGCATTGCCAACTACAAGAAGTAATTCTTGGTTGAGGCCATCAAAAGCCCGCTGCCTAGCGGGCTTTTTTACGTCTGCGCTTTATTGAGGTTCTTGGCGTTTGAAGGGGCTGCGCTCGGCCAAGTGGTCGAGGTAGTTCTCGACGCCGGCTGATTCCCGCTCTAAAAATCGCTCGACGGCGTCGGCAAACGCAGGGTGAGCCAGCCAGTGTGCGCTGTAGGTGGCCACGGGCATGAGGGCGCGGGCCATTTTGTGTTCGCCTTGCGCGCCGCCTTCAAAGCGCTGCACGCCGTGGGCGATGCACCAACTCAGCGGCTGGTAATAGCAAGCCTCGAAGTGCAGGCAGTCTACACGTTCGAGTGCGCCCCAGTAGCGGCCATAGGCCACCGCCTGCGGCGTGCCTAAGCCTTGCACGGCGACCAAGCTACTGGCGATGGCACGACCTTCGCGCTCGGCCACAAACAGCACCCAGTTGTTGGGCATGTGGTGTTGCATCTGTTCAAAGAAAGCGAGGCTCAGGTAGGGCGCATTGCCGTGTTCAAGGTAGGTGCGCTCGTAGCATTTGTAGAAAAAGTCCCAGTCCTCAAGGCTGATGTTGGTACCCATCGATGTGCGAAACGTCACGCCTGCATCGCCGACACGGCGGCGTTCTTGTTTGATCTTTTTGCGTTTCTCTTGGGACAGGCTCGCTAAGAAGGCGTCGAAGCTTTCAAAGCGTTGGCCTAGCAGATCGACGTTATGCCAATGGAATTGCACGGTCTGGCGCTGCATCAGACCCAGGGCGTCACAAGCAGCGCGGTCTTCGGGGCTGGTGAAGAGCAAATGCAATGACGAGAGTTTGTGCTGTTGGGCCACCTCCAGCATGGTTTTGAGCAAGGCTTGACGGGCGTTTCCATTCATTGCCAGTAAGCGTGAGCCGGGTACAGGCGTGAATGGCACGGCGCAAGTGGCTTTGGGGAAGTAGTTCAGACCATGGTCGGCATAGGCGTTGGCCCATGCCCAGTCAAACACGTATTCGCCGTAGGAGTGGTCTTTGAGGTAGAGCGCGCTGGCGGCGGCCAAGGCGTCGCCTTGCCATAGCGTCACAAATTGCGGCGTCCAGCCCGTCTCGGGCGTGGCACTGCCGCTGGTGTGTAAGGCCGCAAGGTAGGCATGCTGCATGAAGGGCGAGGGCGCGTCTTGCTGGGCGAGCAAAGCATCCCATGCGGCAGCAGGGACATCGAGCGGGTTCGCGTGGACGCGGATGACATAATCCATTTGCTTTTTTAGACCTGTTTTACTTTGGACACGTGCCTGCTGCCATGACTCTCAAAATTTGTGTTGCTCAATTGAATTTCGTGGTGGGCGACATGGCGGGTAACGCCCAAAAAATCATCGATTGCGCCTCGGCGGCCTATCAAGACGGCGCACGTTTGGTGCTCACGCCCGAGTTGTCGCTGTGCGGCTATGCCGCTGAAGATTTATTTCTGCGCCCCTCATTCATTCAAGCCTGTGATGATGCCTTGAAAACGGTGTCCGCTGCCTTGAGCGGGTTAAAGGGCTTGCATGTGGTGGTGGGCCATCCGTCAGGTGGTGATGAACGCACGCGCTCGGTGTCGGTGCAGCGCCGTTTCAACATGGCGAGCGTGGTGTGTGAGGGCCAAGTGGTGGCGTCCTACGCCAAGCGTGAGCTGCCCAACTACCAAGTGTTTGATGAGCGACGTTACTTCGTGGCGGGCCACAAGCCTTGCGTGTTTGATGTGGCGGGCACCCAAGTGGGCTTGCTCATTTGTGAAGACGCTTGGTTTGATGCGCCTGCGGAGGATGCCAAAGCGGCAGGGGCTGAGTTGTTGGCGGTGATCAATGCCTCGCCCTTCCATGTGGGCAAGGGCGACGAGCGCGAGCAGGCCATGCGCTTGCGTGTGCAAGCCACGGGCTTGCCTTTGATTTATGCGCATTTAGTGGGTGGTCAAGACGAGGTGGTGTTTGAAGGCCGCTCGTTTGCGCTCAACGCCGATGGCGCTTTGGCTGCGCGTGCGCCGAGTTTTGAAACGGCTGCGTTCACTGTGAATGTGGCGCGTGGTGACGATGTGCCGCAGGGGCAGGGTGTTGCGCATGCACAGCTTCAAGTGTCAGGCCAAGTGGCCGAAGACGGTTCGCTAGAAGCCGACTTGTGGCACGCCCTCGTGCTGGGCGTGCGTGACTACATCGGCAAAAACGGTTTTCCTGGCGCGTTGCTGGGTTTGTCTGGTGGCATTGATTCAGCCTTGGTGTTGGCCATCGCCGTCGATGCCTTGGGCGCTGACAAAGTACGCACGGTGATGATGCCGTCTCCCTACACCGCCGAGATCAGCTGGGTGGATGCACGCGACATGGCCAAACGCTTAGGCGTGCGCTACGACGAGGTGTCGATCGTGCCGGAGTTCGAGGCGTTTTTGGGTTCGCTCAAAGCCGACTTTGAGGGAACGCAGCTCGACATCACCGAAGAGAACATCCAAGCCCGCATTCGCGGCACATTGCTCATGGCTTTGTCCAACAAGTTTGGTTCCATCGTGCTGACCACAGGTAACAAGAGCGAAATGGCCACGGGCTATTGCACGCTGTACGGCGACATGGCGGGTGGTTTTGCTGTGATCAAAGACGTGGCCAAGACGCTGGTGTTCAAGCTGGCGCGTTGGCGTAACGCCAACGATCCGTATGGCACAGGCGCTGAGCCCATTCCTGAGCGCATCATCACGCGCCCACCCAGCGCTGAGTTGCGCCCCGATCAAACCGACCAGGACAGCTTGCCCGCGTATGAGGTGCTTGATGAGATCGTGTCTCGATTCATGGAGAACGATCAGAGCTCAGACGAGATCATTGCCGCCGGTTTTGCGCGTGCCGATGTGGAGAAGGTGACCCGCCTGATTCGCATCAACGAATACAAACGCCGTCAATCTCCGGTGGGAATTCGCGTGACTCACCGCAGTTTTGGCAAGGATTGGCGTTATCCTATAACCAATAAATTTCGAGCCTGAAGCAGGCTTTTCCATCGATTCCAAGGACTCTGAACATGAAGCAAATCACCGCCATCATCAAACCATTCAAACTCGAAGAAGTGCGTGAAGCTTTGGCCGAGTGTGGCGTGACGGGTTTGACCGTGACAGAGGTGAAGGGCTTTGGTCGCCAGAAAGGCCACACCGAGTTGTACCGTGGTGCAGAGTATGTGGTGGACTTCTTGCCCAAAGTGAAGATTGAAGTGACGGTGAAAGCCGCTGACGTGGACAACTGCGTCGACGCCATCGTGCGCGCGGCCCGTACCGGCAAGATTGGCGATGGCAAAATTTTCATCACACCCGTAGAGCGCGTGGTACGCATTCGCACCGGTGAGTTGGACGAAACAGCGATCTGACCGTTCGCGTTTAGCTCAAACGCAAAAGCCGCAACCTTTAAAAGGGTTGCGGCTTTTTTATGGCGTGATGTTTGGGTGACGCAGCGCGTCAGACCTGGCTCAACTTGGATTCCGGTGAGAAGCCCGCTGCTTGCACCAGCTCTTTAAGCAGTGCGGTGGGCTCTGAACCGCTGCGGATCAAGTCCATTTGCCAATCGTTCAAGAAACCTTGGCTCACGCTGTTTTGCGCAAAGGCAAGTAAGCCATCGTAATAGCCGTGGGTGTTGAGCAGGCCAATGGGCTTGTCGTGATAGCCCAGCTGGCGCCAAGTCCACACCTCGAAAAATTCTTCAAACGTGCCAATCCCGCCGGGCAGGGCCAAAAACACATCGGCCCGTTCAGCCATCATGTGTTTGCGCTCGTGCATGGTGTCCACCACATGCAGCTCTGTGCAGGCGGTGCGCGTGTTTTCTTTGGTTTGCAAGGCTTTTGGGATGATGCCGACCACGCGGCCACCCGCATCGGCGGTGGCTTGGGCGACGAGGCCCATCAAGCCGTTGTTACCGCCGCCGTAGACCAATTGACCGTTGTGTTGACCAATCCATGCGCCGACCTGACGCGCGACTTCTGCGTATTCAGGCTGAACACCGTGGCGAGAGCCGCAGTAGACGCAAACTGAGAAAGCGGGTGTGTTCATGGCTGCTTTCAAGCAAAGAACTTGGCATAAACGGCTGCTGCCCAAATGCCAAGGCAAAGCAGCAAGCTCAAGAGCACCGCCGCGCTGCCCATGTCTTTGGCGCGTTTGGCCAGTTCGTGCCATTCAGGGCCAATGCGGTCGATGGCCGACTCGATGCCTGTGTTGAGCAGCTCAACCACCATGACCAAGATCACAGTGCCGGCTAACAAAGCCGTTTCAAGCCAAGTTTGGCCGATGTAAAAAGACAGCGGAACGAACACGAAGGCACCAATGGCTTCTTGTCGAAATGCCTTTTCATACCAAGCGGCCTTGAGGCCACTGAGTGAGTAGCCCAAGGCGTGCCAAACGCGGTTCAGGCCTGTTCTGTCTTTTTGTGGATTTGCGCTCATGCGTTGAACTGTAACGCCTAGTCGTTGGCTTTTGGGGGCTCGGTCGGTTGCGCATTCACCAAGCGTGTGCCAGCCAAGGCATCGTGCCAAAACTGACGTTGCGGGTGAAAGCGGCTGAGCAAGGCCCACACCGAAACCCACCCCATGAAGAGCACCGCAGTTTCGCCACCCGTCAGTGCGTAGGGGGCAAGTAGGGCGAGGGGCGGGATGAACCAAATCCAGCTGAAAAGGTAGCGCACGAAGGCTTGTTTTTGACTGAGCGCTTGGCCTTGGGCGTTGACCAAACGGATGTGCCACGTTTTCATGGCCAAGGTTTGACCCTTGTGACCAAACCATGTGAAGTAAATGCCGACCACCAAAAACAAAAAGGCTTGCAAGCCATGCCGGTTGTCTAGCGCGTGGCGCGATTGGCTGAGTGTGCTGAACAAGTAACCTGCGATGAACAACACCCCAAACAAAAGCAAGCCCTCATAGAGCCAGCAAGCCATGCGCCTAGGCAGGCTAGGGGCTGTCAACTCTGGTGTCATTGGGGTGTTGTGACCGTCTCGCTGGCAGTGCTCGCGGGCGCGGCACTGGTCACAGGTGTGGGCAACAAGGTGGCAGGTGCCGCTTGGTCTGTGGCAATGCGTGGCAAGGCCTTGTTGGGGCTTGCTGTCGGTGGTGTGGCGAGCTTGGTGGCTGGCACAGGCTTGACTGCCGGGGCTGCACCCAGCACCGGCTGGACACCTTGTTGTGCCGCAAGCTTTTGCTTTGCTTCAGGGGAGAGCGCTTGATAAGCCTCCCATTTGGCTTTTTTGTCGTCTTGCAACAGTTGCTTGGCATCGGCATAGTTGAGACGAGCCACGGAACGTTGTTGCGGGCTCAAGGCTGCCCACTCACGCATACGCCCTTGGACAGTGGCTTGCTCCTCGCCGGAGAGTTGTCCAAAGTTCTGAGAAACGGCCAACCACTTGCGTTTGTGTGGCTCATTCATCGTGGGCCAAAGTTGGGCCAACGGTGCCAGCGCTTGTTGTTGTGCTTCTGTCAAATCCATCCACAGCGGGCGACCCGGTAGGTTCGGCAAGGCCTTGCTCGTGGCTGGCGTGGTTTGTGCGCAGATCAGCTCGCTGGTGAGCGACACAACGCCGCACAGCAAAAGCTGAGCGGCGAATGTGGCCGTGATCGAGCGTTTGAAAACCATGGTGTGATTATTCTTTGGCGTCGCCAGCAGCGATGGGGTTCTTCAAAAACTGAAGGAAGCCGGGGTCTGCGTAGGCGGCTGGCGGCAAGTCATCCACCAAGAGGGCTGAGTCAATTTCGGCCAATTCATTGGCGCGGTCATCGTCCATGATGTTTTGAATCAGGGCCAAGCCCGCAACCAAAGCAATAAGCGGCAAGAAAGAAGCCAGGCGGCTCCAAATGTTCAGGCCTTCGTCGCCACCAAAGTTCAACAAGGCCGCACCGTTTTGGTGAATGACAGCAGGGCTGGTTTGCAAACGCGTTTGAGGCTTCAGGCGTGCCGCGACAGCGCGTGTGCGTGCTGCACGCAGGCGCTCGGAAATGTCGTGGGGGAGGTCAAGGCTGGCTGAATTCAAGCGAGCAGCCACGCGCAAGCCAAAGTCGTCTTGGGGGTTTGCGGTATGTGTCATGGTTGAATTCCTTTGTTTTTGAGCGCTTTGCTCAGAGCCAGAACTGCCCGAGAGCAGTGTGTTTTGACGCTTCCTTCTGAGCAGCCCATAGCGGCAGCTGTCTCGGAAACGTCAAGATCCTCCCAGTAACGCAGCAAGAAGGCTTCTCGTTGACGTGCTGGCAAATTTTGTATTTCTTCTTCGATTTCGTGGACATTCGCGACGCTGGCGAAGTTGTCTTCGGCGCTTTGCGTGGTTTGGCTGTCGTTGTCGACGGCCAAGGCCTCTAGCAGGTCGAATTCGCCATCGTCTTTGTCCGAGTCGAAGTCGCTGAAGTTGCTGAACAGGGCTTTGCGGGTTTTGTTGCGACGAAACCAGTCCAGCGTCGTGTTCGACAAAATCCGATGGAAAAGCATGGGCAACTCTTCGGCGGGCTTGTCGCCGTAGTGCTCGGCCAGCTTCATCATGCTGTCTTGCACGATGTCCAGAGCCGCTTCATCGTCGCGAACATGGTAGACCGAGCGTTTGAAGGCTCGCTTCTCAACGCTTTTCAAAAAGTCTGACAGTTCTTGTTCGGTGGCCACTGGCTCGGGGGTGAAGTTTCAATCGGGCGCGATTATGGCATTTGCCAAGGGTTTTGCGTGCTAAAGACTGAATTCGGCGCAGGAAGGTGCCATAATCGCAGGCTGCAATTCGACAAAAAAAGGCAAACGGGTCTGGGTCTGACGCGAACCATGCGTCTATGGCTGAAGGTCCAAAGTTTCGATGCTGCCCCACAAGGGTTCGCAAAGAAGCACCCAAGGTTTTTCGTTGACGAAATTCACTCAGGTTAAAAGGTACAAAAATGGATCACACAAAGTCGGAATCGCATTCCGCATCCGCAACAGGCGGACAAGCACAAGAATTGATGGGCGCTGAAATCCTCGTGAAGGCGCTCCAAGCTGAAAACGTCAAGCACATTTGGGGCTATCCAGGCGGTTCAGTTCTCTACATTTACGACGCGCTGTACAACCAAAACACGATTCAACACGTGTTGGTTCGCCATGAACAAGCCGCTGTTCATGCGGCCGATGGCTATGCCCGTGCCACAGGTGATGTGGGCGTGGCGTTGGTGACATCAGGCCCTGGCGCGACCAACGCGGTGACGGGTATTGCCACTGCGTACATGGACAGCATTCCAATGGTGATCATCACCGGTCAAGTGCCCACGCACGCGATTGGTTTGGATGCGTTCCAAGAGTGCGACACCATTGGCATCACGCGTCCCGTGGTGAAACACAATTTCTTGGTCAAAGACGTTCGCGACTTGGCCTTGACGCTGAAAAAAGCGTTCCACATTGCACGCAGTGGCCGTCCTGGCCCAGTGGTGGTGGATATTCCAAAGGACGTGTCGTTCAAGAAGACCACGTACGAAGGCTATCCCGCTGAAGTGCAAATGCGCTCGTACAACCCCGTGCGCAAAGGCCATGGCGGTCAAATTCGCAAAGCCTTGCAACTGTTGATGTCGGCCAAGCGTCCCTACATCTACACCGGTGGCGGCGTGTTGCTGGGCAATGCCTCGCAAGAGTTGCGCACGCTGGTGGACATGTTGGGCTACCCCGTGACGAATACCTTGATGGGATTGGGTGCCTATCCAGCCAGCGCGCCTAAGTTCTTGGGCATGTTGGGCATGCACGGCACGATGGAAGCCAATAACGCCATGCAAAACTGCGACGTGTTGCTGGCCGTTGGTGCGCGTTTTGACGACCGCGTGATTGGTAATCCCAAGCACTTCGCACAAAACGAACGCAAGATCATTCACATCGACATCGACCCTTCCAGCATCTCCAAGCGCGTGAAGGTCGATATCCCAATCGTGGGCGACGTGAAAGACGTGTTGGTCGAGATGATCGACATGATCAAAGAATCTGGCTTGAAGCCCGACGCCGGTGCGTTGAGCAGCTGGTGGGAAACCATCGAGGCTTGGCGCAAGCGCGATTGTTTGAAGTACGACCGTGGCAACACCGAAGTCATCAAGCCGCAGTACGTCATTGAGACCTTGCACAACATGACCAAGGGCACGGACACGTACATCACCTCCGATGTGGGCCAGCACCAAATGTGGGCTGCGCAGTACTACGGTTTTGATGAGCCACGTCGTTGGATTAACTCCGGCGGCTTGGGCACCATGGGCGTGGGTATTCCTTACGCCATGGGTATCAAGCTCGCCAAGCCTGACAGCGAAGTGTTCTGCGTGACAGGCGAGGGTTCGGTGCAAATGTGTATCCAAGAACTCTCGACGTGTTTCCAGTACAACACGCCCATCAAAGTGTTGGCCTTGAACAATCGATTCCTCGGCATGGTTCGCCAATGGCAAGAAATCGAATACGAAGGCCGCTACAGCAGCAGCTACATGGATGCGATTCCTGACTTCGTGAAGTTGGCAGAAGCCTACGGTCACGTGGGCATGCTGATTGAGCGCCCTGAAGACGTGGAGCCCGCGCTGCGCGAAGCACGTCGACTCAAAGACCGCACGGTGTTCATCGACTTCCGTACCGACCCCACCGAGAACGTGTTCCCGATGGTCAAGGCCGGCAAGGGCATCACCGAAATGCTGCTTGGCAGCGAAGATTTGTGATCAGGGAGAAACAGACATGAAACACATCATTTCCCTGATGCTCGAAAACGAACCCGGCGCTTTGTCGCGCGTGGTGGGTTTGTTCTCTGCCCGTGGCTACAACATTGAATCTCTGACGGTGGCGCCTACCGAAGACGCCAGCCTGTCCCGCATGACCATTCAAACGCATGGTTCAGACGAGGTGATTGAGCAAATCACCAAGCACTTGAACCGTTTGATTGAAGTGGTCAAGGTGGTCGATTTGACCGAAGGCGCTTATACCGAACGCGAGCTGATGCTTGTTAAAGTACGTGCCGTTGGCAAAGAGCGTGAAGAGATGAAACGCATGGCCGACATCTTCCGTGGTCGCATCATTGATGTGACAGAGAAGAGCTACACCATTGAGTTGACGGGTGACCTGTCTAAGAACGATGCGTTCTTAGAGGCGATTGACCGCAGCGCAATTCTCGAAACCGTTCGCACGGGCGCATGTGGCATTGGCCGCGGCGAACGTATCTTGCGCGTTTAAATTCAAACCCTGTTCAAAGTATTTTTTAGGAGAACCCCGTGAAAGTTTTTTACGACAAAGATTGTGATCTGTCCCTGATCAAAGGCAAAACAGTGGCCATCATCGGCTACGGCTCACAAGGCCACGCACACGCCCAAAACTTGAACGAAAGCGGCGTCAAAGTCGTGGTCGGTCTGCGTAAAGGTGGCGCATCATGGGACAAAGTGGCCAAGGCCGGTTTGACTGTGATGGAAGTCAACGATGCTGTGAAAGCCGCTGACGTGGTCATGATTTTGTTGCCCGACGAAAACATCCCTGAGGTGTACAACAACAACGTTGCGCCCAACATGAAGCAAGGTGCCACTTTGGCGTTTGCGCACGGCTTCAACGTGCATTACAACCAAGTGATCCCACGTGCTGATTTGGACGTGATCATGGTTGCGCCTAAAGGCCCAGGCCACACTGTGCGCTCTGAGTACCTCAAAGGCGGCGGCGTGCCTTCTTTGATCGCGGTGTACCAAGATAAATCAGGCAAGGCCCGCGATGTGGCGTTGTCTTACGCCATGGCCAACGGCGGTGGCAAAGGCGGCATCATCGAAACCAACTTCAAAGAAGAAACAGAAACCGACTTGTTCGGCGAGCAAGCTGTGTTGTGCGGCGGTGCTGTTGAATTGGTGAAGATGGGCTTCGAGACTTTGACCGAAGCTGGCTACGCCCCTGAAATGGCGTACTTCGAGTGCTTGCACGAGTTGAAGTTGATCGTCGACTTGATGTACGAAGGCGGTATCGCCAATATGAACTACTCCATCTCTAACAATGCTGAGTATGGCGAGTACGTGACTGGCACCGAGGTGATCAACGAGAAATCTCGCGAAGCCATGCGCAACGCATTGAAGCGCATCCAAACCGGTGAATACGCCAAGATGTTCATCTTGGAAGGCAAGACCAACTACCCAAGCATGACCGCTCGTCGTCGCTTGAATGCTGAGCACGCCATTGAAACCGTGGGCGAGAAATTGCGCGCCATGATGCCTTGGATTGCCAAGAACAAGCTGGTTGACCAAACCCGCAACTAAGCATCTGCTTGGTGTATGCGCAAAGGCCACTTCGGTGGCCTTTGTCGTTTTTGTGTGCGGTTGACGCAGCGCTTACACTGTGGGTCTATTTTTCGGAGCGATACGCATGTCAGAACCACAAGATCAAACAGAAGAATTTGTGCCACGCAAGCCCAGCAAGGGCGTGTATGTGTTGCCCAATCTGTTTACCTTGGCAGCTTTGTTTGGTGGTTTTTATGCCATCGTGATGGCGATGAACGGCCACTATGAGTTGGCGGCGATTGGCGTGTTCTGTGCCATGGTGCTCGACAGCTTGGATGGCCGTGTGGCACGCATGACCAACACGCAAAGTGCCTTTGGCGAGCAAATGGACTCTCTGGCAGATATGGTCTCATTCGGCGCGGCTCCTGCTTTGATTTCTTACGAGTGGGCCTTGAAAGGCTTGGGGCGTTGGGGGTGGGTGGCTGCCTTTGTGTACATCTCTTGCGCTGCTTTGCGTTTGGCTCGTTTTAACGTCAACACAGCGGTGGTCGACAAACGCTTCTTCCAAGGCCTGCCTTCACCTGCTGCTGCTGCGTTGGTGATGGGCTTCATGTGGCTGATGACCGAGATGGGTATTTCTGGTCCAGAGGTGGCATGGCCTATGTTTGCTTGGTGTTTGTACTCGGGCTTGACGATGGTGACCAATGTGCCGTTTTACAGTTTCAAAGACGTGCAAATGAAGCAAAGCGTGCCGTTTGTGGTGATTGTGTTGTTGGCGTTGACGATCGCCGTGATCACCATTCATCCGCCCATTGTGTTGTTTGCTTTGTTCATGTTTTACGGCTTGAGCGGTTACGGTTTGTATGCATGGCGTCGTGCCAAAGGAATGCAAACAAGCCTCATCAGCACCTCCACCGATGAGCCGGATGAAGCCGGTTTGCACAAATAAGACACCTCAGGGCGCAAAGTGTTTTTCTTTGTGCTAAATTCGACGTATGACAAATTTTTCGCTGGCTCTACTGCTTCTATCCCCCAACGGGCGGAGTTGGTAGCGCACGCGCAAACCCCACAAGGCCCGTATGCACTCGCAACGGGCCTTTTGCTTTGGGGCTAAATCAAACGTTGCAAGTTTTTTAGGAATCTAGGAGTCCTGACCATGACCGACAAGCTCATCATTTTTGACACCACCTTGCGTGACGGCGAGCAATCGCCCGGCGCCTCCATGACGCGCGATGAAAAGCTGCGCATTGCCCGTCAACTGGAGCGTTTGAAAGTGGACGTCATTGAAGCTGGTTTTGCGGCGAGCTCCAACGGCGATTTCGAGGCGGTGCAAACCATTGCCAACGCCATCAAGGACTCCACCATCTGTTCGTTGTCACGTGCCAATGACCGCGATATCAGTCGTGCTGCGGAAGCTCTCAAGGGTGCAAACCGTGCACGTATCCACACCTTCATTGCCACATCGCCGTTGCACATGGAGAAGAAGTTGCGCATGTCGCCCGAGCAAGTGCTCGAACAGGCCAAACAATCTGTGCGTTTTGCCCGCAACTTGGTGGGCGATATCGAGTTCAGCGCAGAAGACGGGTACCGCAGCGAAATGGACTTTTTGTGCCGAGTCGTTGAGGCTGTGATTGCTGAAGGTGCGACCACCATCAACATCCCAGATACCGTGGGTTACGCCATTCCCGAGTTGTATGGCAACTTCATCAAAACCTTGCGCGAGCGTGTGCCCAACTCTGACAAAGCGATTTGGTCGGTGCATTGCCACAACGACTTGGGCATGGCCGTAGCCAATTCATTGGCTGGCGTGAAGATTGGTGGCGCACGTCAGGTGGAGTGCACGATCAACGGTTTGGGTGAGCGCGCAGGTAACTGCTCGTTGGAAGAGGTGGTCATGGCCATCAAGACCCGTCGCGATTATTTTGATCTCGACTTGAACATCGATGCCAAACAAATCGTTGCAGCGAGTCGCATGGTGAGCCAAACCACAGGTTTTGTGGTGCAGCCCAACAAGGCCGTGGTGGGTGCAAATGCCTTTGCGCATGCTTCGGGCATTCACCAAGATGGCGTGCTCAAAGCGCGCGACACCTACGAAATCATGCGTGCAGAAGACGTGGGCTGGAGTGCCAACAAAATTGTGTTGGGCAAGCTCAGTGGCCGCAACGCCTTCAAGCAACGCTTGGAAGACTTGGGCGTGCAAATGGAAAGCGAAGCCGACATCAACACCGCGTTTGCCAAATTCAAAGAGTTGGCCGATCGCAAGAGCGAGATCTTTGATGAAGACATCTTGGCTTTGGTGAGCGATGAGGCCGCAGCCAATGCCAGCGAACAGTTTGCTTTCGTTTCGTTGTCGCAGCACAGCGAAACAGGTGAACGTCCACATGCGCGTGTGGTGTTCACGGTGGCAGGTAAAGAAGTGAAGGGCGATTCCGATGGCAATGGCCCAGTCGATGCTTCACTCAAAGCGATTGAGTCGCATGTCAAGAGCGGCGCTGAGATGGTGCTGTACTCGGTCAATGCCATCAGTGGCTCGACAGAGAGCCAAGGTGAGGTGACGGTGCGTCTGCAAAACAGCGGTCGAGTGGTCAACGGTGTTGGCTCTGACCCCGACATCGTGGTCGCTTCTGCCAAGGCTTATTTAAGCGCGCTGAACAAGCTTCAGAGCAAATCGGACCGCGTGGCTGCACAAGGTTAAGTGGCAAATATTGATATACCGTATCAATTTTGTTAAATAAGTGACGCAAGTCCTTGATCTTGCGTCACTTTTGTTGGTAGACTCGAACGAATATGTTTTTCAAGCTTAAGGAACGCCACTTGAAACGACTGCTGATTGCCACTTCGCTCGGTTTGCTGACTTCACTGTGCACCATGCACGTCCAAGCCGCCACAAATCAGAAAAAGCCAACGGTTCAAAAAACCAAGCCCTCAGTGGTGAAGACGCACGTACGTCACGCCAAAGCCTTTAAAGCTGCGCCTATCGTGCCATCTTTTGGTCAGAAGGCCGGCTTGCATTCCACCAGCGATATGTTGGACTTGAAGTCCAGCGTGGCTTACGTGATCGACCAAGACACACATGAAGTTTTGCTGAGCAAAAACGACCAAGCTGTTTTGCCAATCGCTTCGATTACTAAATTGATGACAGGCCTGATCATCAGCGAGGCTAAATTGCCGATGGATGAATCCATCACCATCACACAAGATGACGTTGACACTGAAAAAGGCAGCAGCTCTCGTCTGCGCGTCGGCGCAACGTTGACTCGTGGTGAGTTGTTGCATTTGGCTTTGATGGCTAGCGAAAACCGTGCAGCTCACGCTTTGGGACGCACTTACCCAGGTGGCATGTCCACATTTGTGGGCCTGATGAACGGCAAAGCTGCTCAGTTGGGCATGCGCGACACGCGCTATGTGGAGCCCACCGGCCTTTCAAGTCAGAACCAGTCGAGCGCCAAAGATTTAGCCACTTTGGTTGGCAATGCTTACCACGACGCCACTTTACGCCAATTGTCGACTTCGCCTAGCCACAGCGTGGAAGTTGGCAATCGCACCTTGCAATACAACACAACTAACCGATTGGTTAAAAACCCTAACTGGGACATCGGTTTGCAAAAAACTGGCTACATCTCGGAAGCCGGTCAATGTTTGGTCATGCAGGCCAAGGTGTCTGGTCGCAAGTTGATCATGGTGTTTTTGGATTCAGCAGGCAAACTCAGCCGTATTGCCGATGCCGAGCGTGTTCGCAAATGGGTTGAAACGAACCACAGTGCGTTGGGGCGTCCTCAAACCTGATCGCAACTCAATGCATGTAAAAAGCCAGCATCTTTGCTGGCTTTTTTGTTGATCAGGCTTGATTTTCTTTGTATCCTAGCGCATGCGAAATCGCTTGCGTTGTCGCTTGCAGTTTGGGTAGCCAATCTTCATCGAGTCGATCTGCGGGGGCGGAAATAGACAGTCCTGCCACCAGCTTGCCTTGGTCATCATAAATACCTGAGGCCATGCATCGAACGCCCAGTTCCAACTCTTCGTTGTCACGTGCAACGCCGTATTGACGCGCTTTTGAAAGCTCTCTCTCTAGGGCTGGAAGTTGGGTCAAACTGTTTCGTGTTTGACCGCTTAGGCCTGTGCGCGTGGCGTAGGCTCTCACGCGTTGTGGGTCATCCATGGCGAGAAACAGCTTGCCAACCGACGTGAGGTGCAAGGGCGCGCGACCGCCGATGGCTCGAACCACTTGCATGCCGGAACGTTCGCTGAACGCGCGTTCCACATACACAATTTCATCACCTTGGCGCACGCTCAAGTTGACGGGTTGCTGAATCAATTTGTGCAACTCTCGCATCGGTTGAAAGGCGACATCGCGCACGTTCAAACGGCCTTTGACGAGATTCCCTAACTCTAGCAAGCGCATGCCCAAGCGGTAGCTGCCGGCTTCTGGGCGGTCAACAAAGCGGCCAACGGCCAAGTCGTTGAGAATTCGATGAGTGGTCGACGGGTGCAGACCTGTTCGTTCGCTGATTTCTTTCAGCGAAATGGCCTCTTCACGCGAGGCAAGCACATCAATGAGTGTGAACATGCGCTCAATGACTTGAATATTGGGCGTGGTAGGCACGGTAGTTTTACGCATGATTTAATTTTATCATGTGAAATTAAGAGTCTAACCACTCACCCTTGATCAACCGTTGGTGAGGCTGAAAATCGGTTTTGTAGTTCATCTTTGAACTGTCTTGAATCCAGTAGCCGAGGTAGACATAGGGCATTTGGAGTTGTTTGGTTTGTGCGATTTGCCACATCACGTTGTAAGTGCCATAGCTGGTGTTCGGTTCAGGCTCATAAAACGTGTAAACCGCAGATAGTCCGTCGCTGAGAATATCGACGATCGACACCATTTTCAAATGCCGAGTGCCGCTTTCTCGAAATTCAACGAGCCGCGTGTTGACTCGGCTTTGCAGCAAGAACTGTGAGTACTGCTCGATGCTGTCTTCGTCCATGCCGCCGCCAGGATGGCGCAACGTTTGGTAGCGCAAATACATGGCGTAATGCTCTGGATCGAAGCCCAATTTCAGAATGCGCACTTCTAATTGCTTGTGCTTTTCCCAAGCTCGTCGTTGACTGCGCGTGGGGCGATAGGCGAGGGCGTTCACGCGCAGGGGAGTGCAAGCCTGGCAAGCGTCACAGTACGGTCTGTAGGTGAACAGCCCGCTGCGACGAAACCCCTCTTTGACCAAATCTGCGTAGACATCGTCATTGATCAGATGACTCGGTATTGCCACTTGTGAGCGCGCTGTTTTAGTTGGCAAGTAGCTGCAAGGGTAGGGCGCTGTGGCATAAAACTGCACAGTCTGGAATGGCAACTCATTGGGAGTACTCAAGGGATTGCTTTCAGGGGCAACACGTGGTTCCAGTGGTGAGGCTCAAACACCCATGTGCGATGGGATTGTTTGGGGGCGTTGCGAACCATTTCTAAAAAATCAGTGCGTGGCATTTCGCGGGCCCCTAATGAAGCCAAGTGCTGGGTGTTTTGCTGGCAGTCTATCCAAGTTAGCCCATGTGCGCGAGCAAAAGCTACCAAGGCGGCTAAAGCAACTTTTGAGGCGTCAGTTGCGTGTGCAAACATGGACTCGCCAAACAAGGTATCACCCACCGAAACGCAGTACAAGCCGCCGACCAATTCACCGTTGACCCATGTTTCAACGCTGTGGGCAAACCCAGCTTCGTGTAGTGCGATGTACGCTTCCATCATCTCTTCCACAATCCAAGTCCCAGCTTGTCCTTCTCGGGGGGTTTGGGCGCAGTGACGGATGACTTGTGCAAAAGCGCTGTCCATCCGCACATCGCAATCTGGGGTGACGATGAAACGTTGCAGCGTTTTGCGTAACGATCGGTGTAGCTTGAAGTTCTCCGTCTGCAGCACCATTCTTGGGTCGGGTGACCACCACAAGATGGGTTGGCCTTCGCTGAACCATGGGAACATGCCTTGTTCGTAGGCTTCGCACAGTCTCGAGACGGATAAGCCTCCGCCTGCCGCAACCAAACCAGCCAAAGAGCTGCCTTTTTTTTGTGCAAGTTCTGGGGGCGGCAGTGGTGTCTGTGTGTCAAGCCAAGGGATATTCATGTGCTTAATTTTTAATCATTTTTCATGTTGAGAGATGGATTGATTGCCTTGGGTAAAGCAATGGAATTAACTTTTGAAAAAGAGGAATTCTTTGTCATTGCTGCTATTTGATCCTAAAAAATTAAGTGACTTTTGGGAGGATAACTCCCTACAATTCTCGTTTGGTCGCGAAAAAATCGCATCAATTTCGATAAGTTTTCCGGAGCTATTTATGCAACTCATGTGGGTATCAGGGCCCACCGCCTCCGTGCGGACCGTTTCCATCACAGCCAAGAAGGTGCTGGTGGCCGTGTGCGCCTCGGCGTTTGTGTTGGTTGCATTTGGCGTCTTGTTGCACTTCATCGGGTTTCGAATTGCGATTGAGATGAGTCCGAGTCTGGCGCGTAGCCTTGGCGGCGTCACAACTGAGGCTGAGCAGCAAAAAGTAGAAGCGGTTTACCGCGAGCGTTTGGACAATTTGCGCCAAACCATGAACGCGACGGTGCAAGAAATTCGCCAGCTGGAAAGCTTGAAGAATAAATTCATGGAGGTGGCCACGCCCACCAATTTGCGTGACAAATTCAGCAAAAAAGAAGAAGCCCGAGGTGGTCCTTGGGTTGCACCACGCTTTTCAAACTCCCCCTCGCGTGACCTGAGCCAAGATTTCGCATCAGCCTTGGATGAATTCAACCAAACTCAAGCTGCCGTGAAGAACCTCAGCCAAAACTGGTCGGCCCAATTGAGCTGGTTGCATGCCTTGCCTACAGGCATTCCAATGGGCAAAGATTTCCGCGTGACCAGTGGTTTTGGTATCCGCAATGATCCCTTCACCGGCCAATTGGCAATGCACGAAGGCTTGGACTTTGTGGCTGAAATCGGCTCTCCCATCGTGGCAACTGCGGCGGGTACGGTCACACGTTCGGGCTGGGATGCCTCTTACGGCAATGTGGTGGAAGTGAGCCATATTGAGGGATTCACAACCCGATATGCCCACTTGAGCAAGCGCTTGGTCGAGGTGGGGCAAAAAGTCCAACGCGGTGACACCATTGCGCAATTGGGCAGCACAGGTCGATCCACAGGTCCGCACTTGCACTACGAAGTGATGCGCAATGATCGCGTGTTGAATCCAACGCAAATGTTGATGCAAACCACCACAACTGCAAGTGCTCAGTGAGCAATAAGACCCTTGAGAAGGCTGGCCATGTTTGAAAAACTAAAAGACAAATCCCTCTCGCCATCGCAAGAGCGCTTTGACACCATCATTGGCCGAACCACACAGATTTATGGTCGCTTGGTTTTGCTCGATAGCGTGCGCATCGATGGCAAAGTGGTGGGCAACATCGAAACAACCAAAGACAACAAAGTCACTGTTGCAATTGGTAAAACAGGCGAAGTGTCTGGCGATATCACTGCGCATCGTGTGATGGTGGCGGGTAAGGTTGAGGGCAATATTTACGCGGCTGAACGAGTGGAGTTCCATAAAGACTCGATCGTGCAGGGCGATATTTCCTATGGTTCCATCGCCGTGGAGCACGGTGCGCGCTTGCTCGGCTTGGTGATTCAAAACCCCATCAGCTCGGCTGCAGCGGCCAACAGCACTGCCGATGCAAAAAATGTGATCAAGAAGGCCCAAGAGAGCAGCAGCTAATTGAGTCGCGAAGTACAGACGTAAAAAAAGCGCCTCATGAGGCGCTTTTTTAGTTTTAAGGTGGCGGAGCAAGCGGGATTCGAACCCGCGGTGGGCTATTAACCCACACACGCTTTCCAGGCGTGCGACTTAAACCACTCATCCATCGCTCCGAAGCCCGTTATTGTAACAGTGGGCGAGTACACTTCGGCGCTGTTGTTTTTTTCAAGCTTGAAACGCTCGGAGTCCCGCATGAAATTTCGCTTCCCCATCGTCATCATTGACGAGGATTTTCGTTCTGAGAACACCTCAGGTCTAGGCATTCGTGCGTTGGCCGAGGCCATCGAGGGCGAAGGCTACGAGGTCATGGGCGTTACCAGTTACGGTGACTTGAGTCAGTTTGCGCAGCAGCAGTCACGTGCCAGTGCGTTTATTTTGTCAATTGACGATGAAGAGTTCACACCAGGCCCCGATCTTGACCCTGCTGTTTTGAATCTGCGTAACTTCATCGAAGAAGTGCGTCGCAAAAACGCCGATGTGCCAATTTATGTGTACGGCGAAACCAAAACCTCGCGCCACTTGCCCAACGACATCTTGCGCGAGTTGCACGGTTTCATTCACATGTTTGAAGACACGCCCGAGTTCGTGGCGCGCCACATCATTCGTGAAGCCAAGAGCTATTTGGAAAGCGTGCAACCCCCATTCTTCAAGGCTTTGCTCGATTACGCCGAAGACGGTTCGTACTCATGGCATTGCCCCGGTCACTCCGGTGGTGTGGCGTTTTTGAAGAGCCCTGTGGGCCAGATGTACCACCAGTTTTACGGTGAAAACATGTTGCGTGCCGACGTGTGTAACGCGGTAGAAGAGTTGGGCCAACTGCTGGATCACAACGGCGCGATTGGTGAGAGCGAACGCAATGCGGCGCGCATCTTCAATGCCGACCACTGCTTCTTTGTGACCAATGGAACGAGTACTTCCAACAAAATCGTGTGGCATCACACCGTGGCGCCAGATGATGTGGTGGTCGTGGACCGTAACTGTCACAAGTCGGTGTTGCACTCGATCATCATGACGGGCGCTGTGCCGGTGTTCTTGAAGCCCACGCGCAATCATTACGGCATCATCGGCCCGATCCCGCAAAGCGAGTTTGAGCCTGCCACGATTCAAGCCAAGATCAAGGCCAACCCTTTGCTCAAAGGTGTGGATGCCAAGAAGGTCAAACCCCGTGTGTTGACGCTCACGCAGTCCACTTACGACGGTGTGCTGTACAACACAGAAACCATCAAAAACATGCTCGATGGCTACGTGGCCAACTTGCACTTTGACGAAGCATGGTTGCCGCACGCAGCGTTCAATCCGTTCTACGGCACCTACCACGCCATGGGCAAAAAGCGTGAACGCCCCATGCACTCGGTGGTGTATGCCACGCAATCGATTCACAAGTTGTTGGCTGGTATCAGCCAAGCCAGCCATGTGTTGGTGCAAGACTCGCAAAAAACCAAGTTGGACCGTCACCTGTTCAACGAAGCGTATTTGATGCACACCAGCACCAGCCCGCAGTACAGCATCATTGCCAGCTGCGACGTGGCCGCGGCCATGATGGAGCCACCCGGCGGCACCGCCTTGGTGGAAGAGAGCATTGCCGAAGCCTTGGACTTCCGCCGCGCCATGCGCAAGGTGGACGACGAGTACGGCAAAGACTGGTGGTTCAAGGTGTGGGGCCCCGATGAGCTGGTGGAAGACGGCATTGGCCGTGCGGACAGCTGGATCATCAAAGGCAAGGGCAAGTCATCCAAGTGGCATGGCTTTGGCAACTTGGCCGATGGCTTCAACATGTTGGACCCGATCAAAGCCACCATCGTCACGCCCGGTTTGGACCTCAACGGCAAGTTCGACAAAACAGGTATTCCCGCCAGCATCGTCACCAAGTTCTTGGCCGAGCATGGCGTGATCGTGGAGAAGACCGGTTTGTATAGCTTCTTCATCATGTTCACCATTGGCATCACCAAGGGCCGTTGGAACTCGTTGCTGACTGCGTTGCAGCAGTTCAAAGACGACTACGACCGCAACCAACCCATGTGGCGCATCCTCCCTGAGTTCTGCCAGAAACACCGCGCTTACGAGCGCATGGGCTTGCGCGATTTGTGTCAGCACGTCCACACGCTCTACGCCAAGTACGACATCGCACGTTTGACCACCGAGATGTACCTGAGCGACCTGACGCCAGCGATGAAGCCTAGCGATGCCTATGCACAAATCGCCCACCGCAACACCGAGCGTGTGCCGGTGGACGACTTGCTGGGCCGCATCACCACCAGTTTGGTCACGCCATACCCGCCCGGTATTCCGTTGCTCATTCCGGGCGAAGTGTTCAACAAGAAGATCGTGGACTACCTCAAATTCGCACGCGAATTCAACTTGCAGTGCCCAGGCTTTGAGACCGACATCCACGGTTTGGTGGAAGAGGTGGGCGACGATGGCGTGAAGCGTTATTACGCCGACTGCGTCAGAGCTTAAGCACCGCGCGTCAGGCGCTAGCGTTCCACCGCTGGCCTGATGCGCACAAAGCTGGCAAAGCGCGGGATGCCTTTGTCGGTTAAGCCTCTATAGCTATAAGTGACCCACTGGCCTACGGCCGGTGGGTTTTCTCTTTGTGCATCCGTGAACCCAGTGCCGAGTTTGAAGCGCAACCCCTGCGGTGTTTCCACCCACAAGGCGCCAAGACGCTCAGCGTGCTTGCCTTGGCCGGCTTCATGGCGAATCACTTGCGCTTCGGCATCTGCGTGTGGTTTGGCTTTCAGCACATCGGCTGTGCGACCACTTTGGTACAGGCTACCGCCACGGTGCAGCACCAAACCTTCGCCACCCGCTTGCACGGTTTGGTGTAACAGGGCTTTCAATGCGGCATGTGATGGCACTTGGCTTTGCGTCACAGCTTGAACCCAAGGTTTGCCGATTTGTTTGACGAAGCTTTGATACTGCACGATGCGCTCTGTGAACGCTTGGGTTGGCGAGTCGGCATCAAACACCATGAACCGCATGGCGCGCCATGCGCTGTCGGATGCTTGCTTTTGTTGAATCACAGCTGCAGCCTGTTCAAACTGCCCCAGCCCCGCCCAAAGTTCACCCTCAAACGGATGCATAGGCCAAGCCTCGATAAACCAAGTGGGTGGGGTGATTACTTTGCCGCTGCGGCTTAAGAGTTGGTGGCCATTCCAGTAGCCACGTATGCCGTCGTATTTCTCACTCACCCAATAATCGGTGAGCTTTTCATGGCCCTGATACGGGTTGACCAGCCACAGCGCAGGCGGCTGTGTGGCCAGTACGGGGCAGGCGGTGAGGCTGCTGAGGCAGCCCAAGGAGAGATGAGAAAGCAAATCGCGGCGTTGCATGGTCGTCTCCTTGGGGCGTCGCGCCCTCAACAATGGCCACCCGTGTGGCCAGGAGCGCCAGCTTACTCGCCAGCAGGCTCGGCAATGCCACCTACAACTTGGCTAAATCCGCCGTCCACATAGGTAATTTCGGCAGTCACGCCAGCCGCGAGGTTGGACATTAAGAACGCAGCCACATTGCCCACGTCTTCGATGGTCACGTTGCGACGGATGGGTGAGGCTTCGGCCACCACGCTCAAAATCTTGCCAAAGCCTTTGATGCCGCTGGCTGCCAAGGTCTTGATGGGGCCAGCGCTGATGCCGTTGGCGCGTAGGTTGCGGCCTTTGGCACCCAAAGATTCGGCCAAGTAACGCACAGACGCTTCGAGCGAGGCTTTGGCCAAGCCCATGGTGTTGTAGTTGGGCACGGTACGGATCGCGCCCAAGTACGACAGAGTCAACACGGCTGAGTTGTCGTTGAGGTAGGGCAGTGCGGCTTTTGCCATTGCGGGGAAGCTGTAAGCGCTGATGTCATGCGCGATGGCAAAGCCTTCGCGTGACAAACCGTCGAGAAAGTCGCCTGCGATGGCTTCGCGCGGCGCATAGCCGATGGAGTGCACAAAACCGTCAAATGTGGGCCAGTGAGCCGACAGATCTTTGAACATTTGGGTGATTTGCTCGTCGCTGCTCACATCGCAGTCGAAAATCAGTTTGGAGTCGAAGTCTGCGGCAAACTCTGTGATACGGTCTTTGAATCGCTCGCCCACGTAGCTAAAGGCCAACTCGGCACCTTGGTCGTGGCAAGCTTTGGCAATGCCATAAGCGATGGAGCGGTTAGACAACACGCCTGTGATCAAAAGCTTTTTGCCAGCCAGAAAACCTGTTTTTGTACTCATGAAATCTCTCCAAAAAAATCTTGCAGAATTGTCGCATGCGTAGCTTCTTCATTTTGTTGGTGTTTTTCTGTTCTGCTCCAGCGTGGGCGGGGCATGCGTACGCCCAATTTGGGGACATCAAATACCCCGCCAATTTCAAAAACTTTGACTATGCCAACCCCTTGGCCCCCAAGGGCGGCGAGCTGGTGCTGGTGCCGCCTTCACGCTTGTCGAGCTTTGACAAATACAACCCGTTCACCCTGAAAGGGAATGCCGCCCCTGGCCTGAATGGGTTGGTGTTTGAATCATTGCTGACCGGCACCATGGACGAACCGACGACGTCTTACGGTTTGTTGGCCGAAGATGTGAACGTGGCGCCGGATCGCCGTTCTGTGACATTCAAGTTGCGCTCACAAGCCCGTTTTCACAATGGCGACGTTGTCATGGCGGAGGATGTCAAACACTCGTTTGAGCAGCTCATCAGCAAGCAAGCAGCGCCGCAATTTCGAACGCTGTACGCTGAAGTTGCCGGCGTCATCGTGCTGGATTCGCGGACCGTGCGGTTTGATTTCAAACGCGTCAACCCTGAGCTACCTTTGATTGTGGGGGCCATGCCTGTGTTCAGCCGCCAGTGGGGCGGTGAGAACGGCTATCCCAAACCCTTGGACAAAATTGTGACAGACACGCCCATTGGCAGTGGCCCTTACAAAATGGGCCGTGTCGTGTTTGGCCGCGATGTGAGCTACGAGCGCGACAACAACTATTGGGCGCGCGACTTGAATGTGCGCAAAGGCATGTTCAACTTTGACCGCATCACTTACCGTCTGTACAAAGACAACACCGCGCAGTTAGAAGGATTCAAAGCGGGGGAATTTGATTTGGTGCAGTCGTTCATCGCCCGTGAGTGGGCGAGGGGCTACACAGGCAAGCAGTTTGTCAGCCGTGAATTGATGAAAGCCGAGTTCAAACATAACAATGCGGGCGATTTTCAAGGCTTTATGTTCAATACCCGTTTGCCCAAATTCAAGGACGTGCGCGTTCGCGAGGCCATTGAACTGGCGATGGATTTCGAGTGGATGAACCGCCAGTTGTTTTATGGCGCCTACCAGCGTGTGCGAGGCTACTTTGTCGCCAGTGATTTTGAAGCCACCGGCATGCCCGATGCCGCTGAGTTGGCTTTGCTAACGCCCCTGCGCGACAAGTTGACCCCTAAAGTATTTAGCGAAGCTGTGCCGCTGCCGCCACGCACATCGTTAGACCCCAAATCGGGTGAAACCTTGCGCGACCATTTGCGTCGTGCCAAAACCTTGTTGGCCGAGGCCGGCTGGACTTACCGGGATGGTGCCTTGCGCAATGCCAAGGGCGAGCCCTTCACGGTGGAGTTTTTGGACAACTCGGGCACGATGGGCCGTGTCATCACCCCCTACAGCAAGAACCTTGAAAAACTTGGCATTCAAGTCAACTACAAAATCATTGATTTCGCCGTGTTGCAAAAACGCTTGGATGTGTTTGATTTTGAAATCATCAGCAACCGCATCGTCGGCAGCGAGTCGCCGGGAACCGAGTTGATGGAGCGTTTTGGCTCCAAGGCTGCCACCACGGAAGGCTCTGGCAACTTCATTGGCATTCAAGATCCCGCGGTTGACGCCTTGCTGGACAACGTCACCTCAGCCAAAACACGGCCTCAGCTCATCACCGCACTGCGGGCTTTGGACCGTGTGCTGCGCCACGGCCACTACACCGTGCCGCATTGGTATGGCGGGGTGCATCGGGTGGCTTGGCGCAATGGGCGTTTTGAGTTGCCAGCTGTCATGCCGCGTTATTACCAACCCGAAACATGGGCGTCAGCCACATGGTGGGCCACCATTGACAACCGTGCCACTTTGGCGGCGACCAAAAGAGCGGAGCGTGCGCCATGAGCTCGTACATTCTCAGACGTTTGTTGTTGATGATTCCTACGTTGTTAGGCGTTTTGCTGATGACGTTTGTGGTCATTCAGTTTGTGCCGGGTGGTCCCGTTGAGCAAATGGTGTCGCAGTTGCAAGGGCGTGATACAGGTGGCGAGGGCGCCGCGGTCGGTGGTGCTGGCTATCGCGGTCGACAAGGCGTAGATGCGGCGCGCATTGAAGAGATTCGCCAGCAATATGGCTTTGACAAACCACCCGCCGAACGCTTTTGGCAGATGCTCAAACAGTTTGCCGTGTTCGATTTGGGCAAAAGTTTTTTCTATCCCAAAACCGTGTGGGAGTTGGTCAAAGAAAAAATGCCGGTTTCCATCAGCTTGGGCTTGTGGACCTTCCTGTTGAGTTACCTCATTTCTGTGCCTATGGGCGTGGCCAAGGCCGTGCGTGCGGGGTCGACCTTTGACTTTGTGAGCAGCCTGTTGGTGTTGATTGGTTTTGCGATTCCCGGTTTTGTGTTGGGTGTCGCCTTGCTGGTGGTGTTCGGTGGTCAGCTGCAGTGGTTTCCTTTGCGGGGGCTCACATCAGCGAATTGGGAGCAACTGGGCTGGGCCGCACGCATCACAGATTATTTGTGGCACATCGTGCTGCCCGTGACCTCCAGCGTGTTGGGGGCGTTTGCGGTGACCACGCTGTTGACCAAGAACGCCATGCTCGAAGAAATTCGCAAACAATACGTGCTCACCGCGCGCGCCAAGGGCTTGGCCGAGCGCCGCGTGATTTGGAACCATGTGTTTCGCAACGCGCTGATTCCTTTGGTGACAGGTTTTCCGGCAGCCTTCATTGGTGCGTTTTTCACGGGTTCGTTGTTGATTGAAACCTTGTTCTCGCTCGATGGTTTGGGCCTCTTGAGCTACGAAAGCGTGATGCGCCGTGACTATCCTGTGGTGCTCGGTACGCTGTATTTGTTCACGTTGATTGGCTTGTTCACCAAGCTCATCAGCGACCTCTGTTATGTCTGGGTGGATCCGCGTGTCAAATTCGACTAAAGCCTCTTTGTCGCCCAGCCAACGCGCTTGGTTGCGCTTTAGGCACAACCGCCTTGGCTTTTACAGCTTGGTGTTGTTCGTGTTTTTCTTTGGTTTGAGCTTGTTGGCCGAAGTGCTGTGCAACGACAAACCTTTGTTGGCGCGCTATGACGGCAGCTTTTACATGCCCATCGTGCACAACCAGCCCGAGACCACATTTGGCGGTGACTTTGATACGCCCACCGATTTTTTAGATCCCTTCATTCAAGCCCAGTTTGACAAGCCCGGTAACTGGGCGTTGCACACCCTTGTTCCGTACCACCACAGCACGTTGAACTATTTTTCTGCTGCCCCCAATCCTGCGCCGCCCTCGGCAGACAACTGGCTGGGAACCGATGACCGAGGGCGCGATGTCTTGGCGCGTTTGCTCTATGGTTTTCGCATCTCGGTGATGTTCGCCTTGGCGCTCACCTTGTTTGGTACGGTGATCGGCATTCTGACGGGGGCTTTGCAAGGCTTCTTCGGCGGCAAGACCGATTTGGCGATGCAGCGCTTCATTGAGATTTGGAGCGCCATGCCCGAGCTGTATTTGCTCATCATCTTTTCTGCGGTGTTTGAGCCCAGTGTGAGCTTGCTGTTGATCCTGCTGGGCTTGTTTGGATGGATGGGCTTGTCAGACTACGTTCGAGCTGAGTTTTTGCGTAACCGCCAACTCGACTATGTGCGCGCGGCACGTGCGCTGGGTTTGTCCAATGTGCAAATCATGTGGCGTCACGTGTTGCCCAACAGCCTGACGCCCGTGGTCACCTTTTTGCCGTTTCGCATGAGCGCAGCCATCTTGTCACTCACGTCGCTGGACTTCCTAGGTTTAGGTGTGCCACCCGGAACGCCGAGTTTGGGTGAGTTGTTGGCGCAAGGCAAAAACAACATCGATGCGTGGTGGATTTCGCTCTCGACCTTTGCGGTGTTGGTGGTGACCTTGATGCTGCTCACCTTCATGGGCGACGCCTTGCGTGATGCACTTGACCCCAGAAAGGCACGCACATGAGATTGCCTTTGCTCCAAGTGCGCGACTTGCGCATTGGTTTTCAGTCTGAAGATGTCGTCAAAGGCATCAGCTTCAACCTAGACCTGGGCGAAAAGCTGGCGTTGGTGGGGGAGTCCGGCTCAGGCAAGAGCGTGACCGCGCTGAGCTTTGTCAAATTGTTGGAAGGCGCTCGCGTGTCGGGACGCGTGCTTTGGATTGCGCAAGATGAAGACACGTTGCGTCCAGATGCCACCGAGGCGCCTCACACACATGACTTGGTCAAACTCGGCGAGAAGGAGCTGATCAACATCCGCGGTCAAGACATTGCGTTTGTCTTTCAAGAGCCGATGACGGCTTTGAATCCTTTGATGATGGTGGGCGATCAAATTGCCGAAGTGCTGGAGCTCAAACGTGGCATGACGCGCGCAGAGGCGTGGCATGAGGCGGTGGAGTTGTTGAGCTTGACTGGCATTCCCGAGCCTGTGCGCCGTGCCAGTGCCTATCCACATCAGCTCTCGGGTGGTCAACGCCAACGTGTGATGATTGCCATGGCCCTCGCATGTCGCCCGCGGTTGTTGGTGGCTGACGAGCCAACCACCGCTTTGGATGTGTCGCTGCGCGCCCAAATTTTGGATTTGCTCAACGATTTGCAAAAACGCTTTGGCATGGCGGTCTTGCTCATCACGCACGACCTCAACACCGTACGTTACTTCGCGGACCAAGTGTTGGTGATGGAGAAGGGCGTGGTGGTGGAGTCGGGGCAGGTGGATGTCGTGCTGACGTATCCCACGCATCCGTACACCCAAAAACTGATCAATAGCCAGCCACCACGGAATGTGGTGGATGCCAAAAGCAACAGCCCCTCTGTCTTGCAAGCCAGAGCTTTGCGTGTGAGCTACCCCACGCGTCGTGCGGGCTGGAAAGGTTGGTTCAAAGACGACCAATTCATTGCGGTGCAAGGTGCCAGCTTTGATTTGCGCGCTGGGCAAACCTTGGGGGTGATTGGCGAGTCCGGTTCAGGCAAAACCACCTTGGCTTTGGCGACTTTGGGGCTTATTCCGCATGAGGGAACGCTCACCGTTGACGGCTCGGCTTGGCGCGGCGATGCGGCACAAGACTTGCCCTTGCGTCGCAAAGTGCAAGTGGTGTTCCAAGATCCGTTTTCCTCTTTGTCCCCTCGCATGAACGTGCGAGAGTTGGTGTCCGAAGGGCTGACGCTGCATGCGCCAGAGTTGGACGATTTAAGCCGTTTGCGTCGTATTCTGGTGACTTTGGCGGCAGTGGGATTGACCGAAACCGAGTTCCCGGGCCTGCTGCAACGCTACCCGCACGAGTTTTCAGGCGGTCAGCGCCAACGTTTAGCGATTGCCCGGGCCTTGGTGATTGAGCCGCAGGTGTTGGTCTTGGATGAGCCCACCAGCGCCTTGGATGCCACCACCCAATTGCAAGTGATTCAACTGCTGCAAAAGCTCCAGCGCGAGCGGGGGTTGAGCTATTTGCTCATTACCCACGATGTGTCGGTTATTCGGGCCATGGCGCACCATGTCATGGTCATGCAAGGCGGCAAGGTGGTCGAGGCGGGGACGTTTGAGCAGGTCTTGAACAATCCACAGGCCCCGTATACGAAGATTTTGCTAGGGGTCGAAGCCTAAAAATCCCATTTATCCTTTGATAATCAAGCATTTAGGCGCTACAATAAGCGCTTCACGACCAAACGGGCGGGTAATTACCGCTCGTTTTTTTTGGTCGTTTGTTTTTTGAACATTGGATTTCAAGGCGATTTGACGACGTGAGTTTGCAGCAAACAGTAGAACAAACAGTGACCGGTTTAGGTTACGACCTGGTAGAGGTAGAGCGCTCTGCCGGGGGACTCTTGCGCATCACGATTGACATGCCTTGGACCGCAGGTGAGCCCGCGCAGCCCGTTAACGTCGAAGACTGCGAACGCGTCACCCGCCAGCTGCAATTTGCTTTGGAAGTTGACGGCGCCGATTACGCCCGCCTCGAAGTCTCGTCTCCTGGCATCGACCGTCCTTTGCGTCACCAAGCCGATTTCGAGCGCTTTGTGGGCGAAGAGGTTGACCTCACACTCAAGGCCCCCATTGGCGAAGCCGCAGGCGGCCAAGTTGCGGCCAACCGCAAAAAATTCCGTGGCACTTTAGAGCGCACCGATGACGGTGCGGGCTGGCAAATCACTTGGCGTGATGAAGTCAAAGCCAAGCCAGGCCAAAAAGTGAGCCCCAAAAGATTAGCCGAAATGCCAGTGCACGCACTGGGTTTCACGCTGGACGAGTTACGCGATGCGCGTCTGGCCCCGATTGTGGATTTCAAGGGCAAAAAGCCCCGTTGAACGTAGATAAGAGAAGGAGTAACCGATCATGAACCGCGAAATGTTGATGCTGGTCGAGGCAATCTCGCGCGAGAAAAACGTCGAACGCGATGTGGTGTTTGGCGCCGTCGAGTTGGCGTTGGCCCAAGCCACCAAAAAGCTGTACGAAGGCGACGTGGACATCCGCGTGGCGATGGACCGCGACACAGGCGAGTACGAGACATTCCGCCGCTGGTTGGTGGTGCCTGACGAAGCGGGTTTGCAAAACCCAGATGCCGAAGAAATGTTGATGGACGCCCGCGAGCGCGTGGCTGATGTCGAAGAAGGCGAATACATCGAAGAGGGCGTGGAGTCCTTGCCCATCGGCCGTATCGGCGCGATGGCTGCCAAGCAAGTGATCTTGCAAAAGATCCGCGATGCTGAACGCGAAATGTTGCTCAATGAGTTCATGTCACGTGGCGACAAAATTTTTGTTGGCACGGTCAAGCGCATGGACAAGGGCGACATCATTGTTGAATCCGGTCGCGTCGAAGGCCGCTTGCGCCGCAGCGAAATGATCCCCAAGGAAAACTTCCGCAGTGGCGACCGCGTGCGCGCCATGATCATGGACGTCGACCTCACTTTGCGCGGTGCGCCGATCATCTTGTCACGCTCTGCGCCTGAGTTCATGGTCGAGTTGTTCCGTCACGAAGTGCCCGAAATTGAACAAGGCATGCTCGACATCAAATCATGCGCCCGTGACGCTGGTTCACGCGCCAAGATCGCCGTGATCTCGCACGACAAGCGCGTGGACCCCATCGGTACTTGCGTGGGCGTGCGTGGTACGCGTGTGAACGCCGTGACCACTGAGCTCGCTGGCGAGCGCGTGGACATCGTGTTGTGGAGCGAAGACCCAGCTCAGTTCGTGATTGGTGCTTTGGCCCCGGCCAACGTCAGCTCCATCGTGGTGGACGAAGAGCGTCACGCCATGGATGTGGTGGTGGACGAAGAAAACCTCGCCATCGCCATCGGTCGTGGCGGCCAAAACGTGCGTTTGGCTGCTGAATTGACTGGTTGGAAAATCAACATCATGGACGCGGCAGAGTCTGCACAAAAGCAAGCTGACGAAACCCACACCATCCGCGAGTTGTTCATGGCCAAGTTGGACGTGGACCAAGAAGTGGCGGACATCCTGATCGAAGAAGGTTTCACCAGCCTCGAAGAAGTGGCCTATGTGCCCTTGCAAGAGATGTTGGAAATCGAAAGTTTCGACGAAGACACCATCAACGAGTTGCGCACCCGCGCCAAAGACGCGTTGTTGACGATGGAAATTGCACGCGAAGAGAGCGTCGAAGAAGTGTCGCAAGACCTGCGTGACCTCGAAGGCTTGAACGCTGAGTTCTTGCCCAAGTTGGCCGAGAGCGGCGTACACACCCGTGACGATTTGGCCGATTTGGCCGTGGACGAGCTCACAGCCATCACTGGCCAAAGCGAAGAAGATGCCAAAGCCCTGATCTTGAAGGCACGTGAACATTGGTTCACGGGTCAAGAGTAATGGTCATGGAGAGGAATACCAGAAATGACCAGTACCACCGTAGCCGAGTTTGCCAGCGAACTCAAAAAACCCACCGACACCCTGCTTGACCAGCTCAAAGCAGCGGGTGTCACCAAGTCTTCGGCCAGCGATGTGCTGACCGAAGGTGACAAACAAAAGCTCTTGAGCCATTTGCAAGCCAGCCACGGCACGGCTTCGCCTGAGCGCAAAAAAATCACCTTGGTCAAGAAATCGACCACTGAGATCAAACAAGCGGACGCCACCGGCAAAGCACGCACCATTCAGGTGGAAGTGCGTAAAAAACGCACCTTCGTCAAACGCGACGACGAGGTGGCAGCCGAAGCAGCCGCAGCGCCTGAGCCAGCCGTTGTGCAAGAGCCAGCCGCGCCGCTGATTGATCATGCTGAATTGGCACGCCGCGAAGAAGAAGCACGCCGCCAAGCGGAGTTGATTCGTCGCCAAGAAGAAGAGCTGGCCGAAAAGCGCCGCGTGCGTGAAGAGCAAGAAGCGAAAGAACACGCCAAGCAAGAAGCCGCCAAAGCGCAAGCCCAGGCCCAAGCGGCTGAAGCTGCGGCACCTGCTGTTGAAGCGCCTGCTGAAACCTCTGCCGCAGATGCCAAAGCGCAAGCTGCTGAAACCGCACGCGCCGAAGCTGCTGCCGCTTCGAAAGCACGCGCAGAAGAAGACGCCGCACGCGCCGCCGATTTGGATGCACGTCGTCGCAAAGCGTTGGCTGAAGCCGAGGCGATTCGTCAAATGATGAGCTCGCCTGCCAAGACCTTGGTGGCCAAGAAGCCTGAGCCTACGCCTGACCCCAAAGCCATCAAAGGCACGTTGCACAAGCCAGCAGGCGCTACCAACGCACGTCCTGGTGCGCCGGGCGCTGCAGGTGCGGCAGCTGGTCCAGGCAACAAAGAAGTCAAGAGCGCCAAGCTGTCTTCCAGCTGGGCCGATGACCAAGCCAAAAAGAAAGCCATCAAAACACGTGGCGATGCCACAGGTGGCGTCGGCCGCAACAACTGGCGCGGTGGCCCCAAAGGCCGTCGTGACCGCGACCGTGATGACGACCGCGCACCACAAGCACCGGTCGAAGCACGCGTGCTCGAAGTGCACGTGCCCGAAACCATCACCGTGGGCGAGTTGGCTCACAAGATGGCGGTGAAAGCCTCTGAAGTCATCAAACAATTGATGAAGCTTGGCCAAATGGCCACCATCAACCAGCCGTTGGACCAAGACACGGCGATGATCGTGGTGGAAGAAATGGGCCACAAAGCGGTGGTGGCTGCGCTGGACGATCCAGAAGCGTTTACCGAAGAGGAAGCATCTGCTCACCACGCCGAAGCTGTGACACGCGCCCCTGTGGTGACGGTCATGGGCCACGTGGACCACGGTAAAACCTCGTTGCTGGACTACATCCGTCGCGCCAAAGTCGCCTCGGGCGAAGCCGGTGGCATTACCCAACACATTGGCGCATACCACGTGGAAACACCACGCGGCATGATCTCCTTCTTGGACACGCCCGGTCACGAGGCCTTCACGGCCATGCGTGCCCGCGGTGCCAAAGCCACCGACATCGTCATCTTGGTGGTGGCGGCGGACGACGGCGTGATGCCGCAAACCAAAGAAGCCATCAAGCACGCCAAGGCTGCTGGTGTGCCGATCGTGGTGGCGGTCAACAAGATTGACAAACCCGGTGCCAACCCAGAGCGCGTCAAAGGCGAACTGGTGGCTGAAGAAGTGGTGCCTGAAGAGTTCGGTGGCGATTCACCGTTCTGCGAAGTCTCCGCCAAAACCGGTGCAGGCATTGACGAGTTGCTCGAGCAAGTGCTCTTGCAAGCCGAAGTGCTCGAACTCAAAGCGCCTGTCGACGCCATGGCCAAAGGTTTGGTGATCGAAGCGCGTTTGGACAAAGGTCGCGGTCCTGTGGCCACGGTGCTGGTTCAGTCCGGTACGCTCAATGTGGGCGACGTGGTCTTGGGCGGTCAAACCTATGGCCGCGTGCGCGCCATGTTGGATGAGAACGGCAAGCCCATCAAGGCAGCAGGCCCATCGATTCCTGTGGAAATTCAAGGTCTCACCGAAGTGCCTCAAGCGGGCGACGAATTCATGGTCATGTCTGACGAACGACGCGCCCGTGAAATCGCCACCTACCGTGCAGGCAAGGTGCGCAACACCAAGCTGGCCAAGCAACAAGCCGCCAAGCTGGAAAACATGTTCTCCGACATGGCCGCTGGTGAAGTCAAAACTTTGCCCATCATCGTCAAAGCCGACGTGCAAGGTTCGCAAGAAGCGTTGGCTGCCTCGTTGCTCAAGTTGTCGACCGAAGAGGTCAAGGTGCAACTCGTGTACGCCGCGGTCGGTGGCATCAGCGAGAGCGATGTGAACTTGGCCATTGCCTCTAAGGCCGTGATCATTGGCTTTAACACACGCGCTGATGCCGGTGCCCGCAAGTTGGCTGAGACCAGCGACGTGGACATCCGCTACTACAACATCATTTATGACGCTGTGGACGACCTCAAAGCAGCGATGTCTGGCATGCTCACGCCTGACAAGAAGGAAGAGATCATCGGTAACGCCGAGATTCGCCAAGTGCTGCGCGTCAGCAAGATCGGTGCGATCGCGGGTTGTATGGTCACTAACGGTGTGGTGCGTCGCAACGCGAAGTTGCGTTTGTTGCGCAACAACGTGGTGGTCTTCACCGGCGAACTCGACAGCTTGAAGCGTTTCAAAGACGATGCCAAAGAAGTGAAAGAAAACTTCGAGTGCGGTTTGACCATCAAGAACTACAACGACATCGTCGAAGGCGACGTGTTGGAATTCTTCGAAATCAAAGAGGTGGCACGTACGCTGTAAAGCGTCAGTGCAATGAGGCATGGCACGTAAACCGAGCAGCACCCCTAACCGCAGCTACCAAGTGGCCGACCAGATCCAACGCGATCTGGCCGAGTTGATCGCGCGTGAGTTGAAAGACCCACGTGTAGGCATGGTCACGCTGCAAGGCGTGGAGGTGACCCCCGATTACGCCCATGCCAAAGTGCACTTCAGTGTGTTGAATGGTGACCCCGTCAAAACTGCCGAAGGCTTGAACCAAGCCGCAGGCTTTTTGCGCAACGGTTTGTTCAAGCGCTTGCACATCCACACCGTGCCGACGTTGCACTTTGTGTATGACCGCACGCCTGAACGCGCCTCCGACATGAACGCCTTGATTGCCAAGGCCGTCGCATCCAAAGCGAAGGACGACTGACATGAGCGCCGTGGGGCAGTCACAAGGGAGCGAGAAGCCTTCCAGCACACGTATGCCGCGCGTACGGGTGCAACGACGCCCGGTGCACGGCGTGTTGTTGCTCGATAAGCCTTTGGGTTTGTCCAGCAACGATGCCTTGCAAAAAGCCAAATGGCTGTTGCGCGCTGAAAAAGCAGGCCACACCGGCACGCTCGATCCTTTGGCCACTGGCGTGTTGCCTTTGTGTTTTGGTGCGGCCACCAAATTCAGTCAGCTCCATTTGGATGCTGACAAAACCTACGAAACCACCGTGCGCTTAGGTGTGAAAACCAGCACGGCGGATGCCGAAGGCGACGTGATTTCCGAGCGTCCTGTCACGTGTACCGCGGGTCAAGTGGTGGAAGTGCTGGACCGTTTCATGGGCCCGATCACGCAAGTGCCGCCCATGTACAGCGCCTTGAAAAAGGACGGCAAGGCTTTGTACGAATATGCGCGCGCGGGTGAAACCGTCGAGCGCGAACCACGTCATGTGGTGATTCACGATTTAGAGTTGCTGGACATGCAGCTCGACGGTGATGTGCCGTTTTTGCGTTTGCGCGTGACGTGCAGCAAAGGCACGTACATCCGTACGTTGGGTGAAGACATTGCCGAAGCCCTGGGGTGTGGTGGCCATTTGAGCGCGTTGCGCCGCGTGGCCACAGGCCCTTTTGTAGAGGCAGACTGTGTGACGTTGGAAGACCTCACGGCGATGGCAGAACCCGAGCGCGAAGCGCGCTTGATGCCCGTCGAGTGCTTGTTGTCAGACCATACGGCCGTCACATTGGATGCGGAAAATGCAGGTCGCTTCTTGAGCGGCGTGCGTCGTCGTGGCGCTTGGGCGGACCAAGACCGCGTGTGTGTGTTTGGAGAAAACCCACGTGCTTTGCTGGGCAGTGCCCACGTCAAAGCGGGGGAATTGATTCCGGGACGATTGTTGAGTCCCCTTGAAATTCAACAAATTTTGGAAAGATCGCCTGCCAACCAGCCCTCGCTGGCCGAGCAGGCATAAAGGAAGAGAGAAGCATGAGCAAGCAAATTCGCAACATCGCCATCATCGCCCACGTTGACCATGGCAAAACCACCATGGTTGACCAGTTGCTGCGTCAATCTGGCACCTTCGCTGACCACGAAAAAGTGGTCGACACCGTGATGGACAACAACGCCATCGAACGCGAGCGCGGCATCACCATCTTGGCGAAGAACTGCGCCGTGAGCTGGGAAGGTACCCACATCAACATCGTGGACACCCCCGGTCACGCGGACTTCGGCGGTGAAGTGGAACGTGCGTTGTCGATGGTCGACGGCGTGGTGTTGCTGATCGACGCGCAAGAAGGCCCCATGCCTCAAACCCGCTTCGTGACCAAGAAAGCTTTGGCTTTGGGCTTGAAGCCCATCGTCGTGGTGAACAAAGTCGACAAGCCAGGCGCGAACTGCGACAAGGTGGTCAACGCTGCTTTTGACTTGTTCGACAAACTCGGTGCGAACGACGAACAACTCGACTTCCCCGTGGTGTACGCCTCGGGCATCAACGGTTGGACGTCGTTGGAAGAAGGCGCTGCTGGCGAGCAATGGGGCCCTGACATGTCGGCCTTGTTCAACACCATCTTGAAGCACGTGCCACCGAACAGCGGTGACCCTGAAGCACCGTTGCAGTTGCAAATCTCTGCGCTCGACTTTTCCACCTTCGTGGGCCGTATCGGCGTGGGCCGTGTGAGCCAAGGTAAGGTCAAGCCCGGCATGGACGTGTTGGTCATGGAAGGCCCAGATGGTGCATCTGTCAAAGGCCGCGTCAACCAAGTGTTGACCTTCCAAGGTTTGGACCGCGTGCAAGTGACTGAAGCCGGTCCTGGCGACATCGTGTTGATCAACGGCATTGCCGACATCGGTATTGGCGTGACGGTGACCGACCCCAACAATCCTGCACCGATGCCCATGCTCAAGGTGGATGAACCCACGCTGACCATGAACTTCTGCGTGAACACCTCGCCTTTGGCTGGTCGTGATGGCAAGTTTGTGACCAGCCGTCAGATCTGGGACCGCTTGCAAAAAGAACTGCAACACAACGTGGCTTTGCGTGTTCGTGAAACCGACGAAGACGGTATTTTTGAAGTCGCCGGTCGTGGCGAATTGCACTTGACCATTCTGTTGGAAAACATGCGCCGTGAAGGCTACGAGTTGGCTGTGTCTAAGCCTCGCGTGTTGTTCAAAGATGTGAATGGCGAGCGCCATGAGCCCATCGAGTTGGTGACAGCCGACATCGAAGAAGAACACCAAGGTGGTGTCATGCAAGCCTTGGGCGAGCGCAAAGGCGAATTGGTTAACATGGAACCCGATGGCCGTGGCCGTGTGCGTTTGGAATACCGCATTCCTGCCCGTGGTTTGATTGGTTTCACCAACGAGTTCTTGAACTTGACCCGTGGTTCAGGTTTGATCTCTAACATCTTTGACAGCTACGAGCCACACAAGGGCGACATCGCTGGCCGTAAAAACGGTGTGCTGATCTCTATGGATGACGGTGAAATCTTCACCTACGCCTTGGGTAAATTGGACGACCGTGGCCGCATGTTCGTGAAGGCTGGCGATCCCGTGTACGAAGGCATGATTGTGGGTATCCACAGCCGTGACAACGACTTGGTGGTGAACGCCACACGTACCAAACAGCTGACCAACTTCCGCGTGTCTGGCAAGGAAGATGCTGTGAAGATCACGCCTCCGATCGACCTCACTCTCGAATACGGTGTGGAATTCATCGAAGACGACGAGTTGGTCGAAATCACGCCTAAGAGCGTGCGTCTGCGTAAGCGCTTCTTGAAAGAGCACGAGCGCAAGCGCAACAAGTAATCCACTTGTTGGCTGGAAAGCCGAGGTTGATGCCTCGGCTTTTTTATTTAAAAAGGAAACCCCATGTCCACTTACACCACCGATGTGCACGCCGAGCGTGTAGGCCATTTGGGCCTCATCACCCTCAACCGTCCTAAGGCGTTGAATGCCTTGTCGTTGGCGATGGTGCGCGAACTCAACCACGTCTTGCAGCTCTGGCAAGACGATGCACAGGTCAAAGCAGTGGTGGTGCGCGGCAGCAACAAAGAGGGGCCGTTTGGTGCTTTCTGTGCAGGCGGCGACATTCGTTACTTTCACCAAGCCGCGTTGAGCGGTGATGTGACGCTGGAAGACTTCTTCACTGAGGAATACAGCCTCAACCATTTGATTCAAAACTACCGCAAGCCCTACATCGCGCTGATGGATGGCATCGTCATGGGCGGCGGTATGGGCATCAGCCAAGGCGCTGCGCTGCGTGTGGTGACCGAGCGAACCAAAATGGCCATGCCTGAGACTCACATTGGTTTGTTCCCTGATGTGGGCGGTGGCTACTTCTTAGGCCGTTGCCAAGGCCCGATGTGCCCCGCGCACATGGGTGAATACTTGGCACTCACAGGCCATGTGCTGCGTGGCGGAGAGGCACTGCATGTGGGCTTGGCCGATGTGTGTGTGGACGCTGCCGCATTGCCTGCTGTGTGGGATGCGTTGCAACAGCGCGAGTGGGCCACTGGCGATGCCGTGGTGGCATGGCTGCGTGAACAAACTGCAGCCACAACCGCGCAAGCTTTGGCGCAGGTGCCTGCATGGCACAACGCCCCCGTCGACAAGGTGTTTGGTTTAGCTACTGTGGCTGAGATGGAACAAGCCTTGCAAGGCAACGATGAATGGTCGGTGCACACCTTGAAAGCCTTGCACCATCAATCGCCCTTGATGCTGTGCGTCACGCTGGAGCAAGTTCGCAGAGGCAAACACATGACGCTGGCGGAAGACCTGCGCATGGAGCGCGATTTGGTGCGCCATTGTTTTCAAACGGACCATTTGTCTCGTCGCGGTGTCAGCAGCGAAACCGTGGAGGGTATTCGTGCGTTGGCGGTGGACAAAGATCACACACCGAAGTGGCAGCCCGCACGCATTGCAGACGTCACGCCAGAGATGGTGTTGCCATTTTTTGAAAGCCCGTGGCCTGCGTCAGCGCACCCGTTGCGCCATTTGCGCTGAGCCACCATGAAATACGCCCCACTGAAGGGGCGTTTTCTTTTGGGTTTTGCGCGTCTTCAGCGTGGCAGCGTGTGCAGCGGAATGTCTTGGCTGCTCGCCAGTTTGTCCAGCTGTTGACGCGTTTGCATCGCGAGGAATTTGGCAATCGCCTCATGCGTGCTGCGCTTGTGCATGTGCGTGGCGGTTTGTTTAGGCAAGCCTGCGGCTTCGCACAAACGTGCGGCAAAGTGCGGCTCTAAGGCTGCCACTGCGACGCGTCCGTTTTTGCAGGGGTAGACCTTGTAGCCCGCATGTGCGCCACCCACATCGCCGCTGGGCACGGTGAGGCCCCAAGTGCGCGGTAGCGCCAAGTAGGCTGAGGCGTCGCACAACGCGACTTCGTGGAACACGCCTTTGCCTTGCGAACGGCCTGGGCGTTGGCGCACGAGCAGGGCTTGCAGCACCGCCTCAGTAGCAAACAAGGAGCCGCTCATGTCGGCGTACAAACTCGCGGGCATTTCTAGACCATTCACCAAACCGCTGTCGGCTTGGTAAGTTAAATCGTGTCCTGCTTCTTCTGCACGTTCACCCGGTGCGCCCACGATGCTCACCACGCACAGCGCAGGGTAGCGCTTGTGCAGTTCTTTCCACGCCAAACCCAGCTTCACCAACGCCGAGGGGCGAAACGAGGTGATGAGCACATCGGTTTGCGCCAGTTGTTTGTGCAGCGCAGCTTGGCCGCGTTCGGATTTCAAGTCGGCTTGCAAGACCTTCAAGCCTTGGTGCATCACCTCATAAGCAGCAGGCTTGTAAATACCCATCGGGTCTGCCGTGGTCATGCCTTTGGGAGCCAGCGGTTCGAGCTTGGTGCACTTGGCGCCCATGGCTTGCAGCCGCATCACAGCGGCTGGGCCGGGCAGGTTCAACGCGAGGGTGAGAACGCGCACGCCCTTGAGGGGCGCGCTAGAGGATGAGGTGCGAGCGGTGGTGTTCATCCCGCCATTATCGGGCGGGTACAGGGTCGACGCCGGTGCTGCGAATCACGTCAGCGACCTCGGGCGATTGAAAGAACTTGATGAGTTGCTTGGCCGTGTCTTGCTCGGTCGAGCCCTCCACCAACCCGGCGGAGAAGAAGATGGTTTGTTGCACAGACTCGGGCAAGGTGCCGATGAAGTCGAGCTCTTTGAAATAAATCAACTCGCTCACCTGTTGAAAACCCAGCTCGGCATCGCCGCGCGCGACCACAGCACCCACGCGCTCGCTCATGATGCGCTTGGCTTTGTCTTTCATTTCGTCAGCCACGCCAAGCTTGGCAAACAACTCGGTTGACAAATACGTGCCACTGGCGCTGGCCGAGTAAGCGATGGACTTGGCGTTGAGCAAGGTTTGCTTCAAGGCTTCCACGGTGCTGATGTCGGGCTTGGGCGTGCCTTTGCGCACGGCTGCACCAATTTGTGAACGCACCAAGTCCACGCGGCTGCCGGGGATGACATGGCCTTTTTTGACCATCGCTTCCAAGCCACCGTCGGACAAGATGATGAGGTCAAATTTCTCGCCGCGCGAGAAGCGTGTGGGGATCGAGTCAGGCGCGTTGCCCACCGATGCGCCAAACGAACTGATGACTTTGTGGCCGGTTTGTTTTTCAAACTCAGGCACGAGCTTTTTATAAGCCTCGGTGAAAGCGCCGGAGGTGATGACGCGAATCTCCGCCGCTTGTGCCAGCTGCGATGCGGCAAGGAATAAGCCAAGGCCCGCGAGCAGCAGGCGGCGGGTGAGGGTGTTGTGTTGCATGGTCATGTGTTGTCTCCTTGGGTTTTTATTTATTCGCCTGTGATTTTTCGCTCACGAATCACACGGCCCCAGGTGGCTGATTCTTTGGCGATGTACTTGGCCAACTCATCGCGTGTGCCAGGTTGTGGGATGAGTCCGTGGCTGTTGAGTTGCTCCACCACATCGGGTGACTTGAGCACTTTGACCAGCTCGGTGTTCCAACGGTCCAAGATGGGCGTCGGCACTTTGGACGAGGCCACAAACGCGTACCAGTTGGTGGCACTGAAGCCGGGGTAGCCAGACTCCGCAATGGTTGGAATTTTGGGGAGCTGCTTCAAGCGCTGTGCGCCGGTGCTGGCCAAAGGAATCAGCTTGCCGTTGTCGATGTAGGCCTGTGACGTGGAGTAGGTCGAGAAGTAAGCCGCGACGCGACCACCCAACAAATCTTGCAACGCAGGTGCGCCGCCTTTGTAGGGCACGTGCACGGTGTCGATGCCTGCCATATCGTCGAGCAATTCACCGGCGAGGTGCGACGCAGAGCCAGGGCCTGTGGAGGCGTAGTCCAATTTCTTGGGGTTCTTTTTGGCGTAGGCGATGTACTCGGCGAAGGTCTTGATGCCTGTGCCTGCATTCACGACCAAGACGTTGGGAAAGTTCACGCCCATGGTGATGGGGGAGAGGTCTTTGACGGGGTCGTACGCCACCTTCATCATGTGCGGCGCAATGGTGAGCGGGCCGACGGAGCCAAACAAAATCGTGCTGCCATCGGTCGGGCCATTGGCTGCAAATTGATGCGCGATGTTGCCGCCTGCTCCACCGCGGTTGTCCACCACCACGGAGGCGCCAATGTTCTCGCCCAGCTTTTTGGCAATGATGCGTGCGGCCGTGTCGGCTGCGCCACCTGCTGCAAAGCCAACCACCATCGTGATGCTTTTCTTCGGTGGAAATTCTTGTGCTTGAACTGTCAAGGCACTGAGGCCGAGCGCCAGCAAGGCGCAGGTGTTGATGAAGTTGCGTTTGTTCATAGTTGTCCCTTTCAAATTAGTCGCTGCCCAAACCAATGGTGTTGGGTTGTCTTTTTTCTACTGAATACCGCAGCAAGGCCGCTGTTCTAAAAATACCGTGTGCAAACTTGCCGTAGGGCAGGGTGGCAAACAAGGCCATCACCACGCCCAAATGAACGGCCAGCAAAGCGGGCATGGCCACGCTGCCACGACCCAGCCACAATGCCAAGCCGCTCAAGCTGATGAAAAACAGCAGAGCGATGAAACCCAAGTCCATCGGCTTTTGCGCCACATCGCCGTGCGAGGGGTGGCGCTGCAAGTTGAGCTTGAACAAGCCAGCCGTGCCCAGCAACAGGCTCACGCCACCGATGACGCCCAACACTTTCGGAATGCTCGGCAGGTCATAAGGCGCGGCCCAGCCGAATGCGTAGTGGTACACCGTGGCCAAGCTGGTGGCTGCAAAGCACAGCATGAAACCGTAGAAGGTGAGGTGATGTGCGCGACGGCGCGAGAGTGTGAAGGCGTCGTCTTCGTTGTTGCAACCTTCGCCGTGGCCGCCATCCAAATACTTCAAGCGCAACACATCGTGGGTAGCCTCACCTGCGGCAGGTGGTGTGAGTGCGGCACCGCTGGTGGCAGGCGTGATGTCACGCCAAAAACGGCGCACACCCAATGCGAGCGCCAGCGTTGCAAACAAGAACACGGGAGCGAACATGCCCACCAGCAAGTTGTGTGGAAACAGGTTGTAAAAGTTGCCGTCCAAATTGCTGGACAGTAGCGTGCCGTTCATTTGCAAAGTCAACAGCAAGAACAGCGACAAGCCTGCGGCCAAGGCCAACGACAAGGTGAGGCCGTTGCGTTTGTACAGCGCACCCAAGGCCGGTGGCCAGGCGTAGTCGGCATAAGTTTGTCCACGCACTTGGGCCATGGCTTGCGGCACGTTGACGGCGAACTCGTGCGGCGGTGCGTACTGGCACGCGTGCAAGCAAGCGCCGCAGTTGTGGCACAGATTGGCCAAGTAATGGATGTCGGCTTTGTCAAACGCCAAGCGCCGTGTCATGGCGGGGAACATGGCACAAAAGCCTTCGCAGTAACGGCAGGCATTGCAAATTTGCAGCTGTCGTGCGACTTCGGTTTCGGGGGCTGACAACACGACTTCGCCATTGGCCAAGGCGCGTGCGTCGCGGGTGAGGGCCTCAAGCGTTTGCATGTGATGCCTCCTTCAAAGCCAAAGCTGCTTTGGCCGCTTGGGTGCCTGCGATGCGGCCAAAGGCTGTGCCAATCGACATGCCCACACCGGCGGTGTAGCCCTTGCCCAGCACGTTGCCGGACATCATTTCGCCCGCCACAAACAGGTTGCTGCTTGGCACATCGTTGAAGCGTACGGCGGCTGTTTCATCGGTTTTCAAACCGAGGTAAGTGAAGGTGATGCCGGGGCGTAGCGCGTAGCCATAGAACGGCCCTGTGTCGATGGGGCGAGCCCAGTGGGTTTTGGCTGGGGTCACGCCTTCGGTGTGGCAATCGTCCAAGCTGGTGTGATCAAACGTGCCGATGCGACACGCGTGGTTGTAGTCGTTGAGGGTTTGCATGAAAGTGTCTGTCGGCAAGCCCAGCTTTTGCGCCAGTTCGGGCAGTGTGTCGGCTTGCACGCCCGGAAACACGGGCGGCATGAAGCGGCCAATGGCCTTGGCATCGATGATGGAGTAGCCGATTTGTCCCGGCTGTTGGGCCACCAAACGGCCCCAAATGGCGTAGCGCTTGGGCCAGAAGTCTTCGCCTTCGTCGTAGAAGCGTTGACCGTCGCGGTTGACCACCACGCCGAGCGACACGCAGTCAATGCGTGTGCAAATGCCGCCGTCGTACAGCGGCGCGCGCGCATCAATCGCCACCATGTGGGCTTGTGTGGGGTCGCCAATGCGGTCAGCCCCATGCGCCAACATGTGTTTGAGCAACACGCCTTGGTTGAATTGCGTGCCACGAATGAGGAAGTTATCAGCGGGCCATTCGCCGCGCTCGTTTTGGCCCCAGGCTTCGCGTAGCCATTCGCGGTTGGATTCGAAGCCACCCGCAGCCAAGACGCACGTTTTAGCGGTGATGCGTTCGTTGCCGACATAGGCGGCGACGAAGCGTCCGTTCTCGATGTCGAGTTTGTCTACGGGCGCGTTGTAGCGAATTTGCACGCCCAGTTTTTCTGCGCTGCGGAAGTAAGCGTTGACGAGGGCTTTGCCACCACCCATGAAAAACGCATTGGTTCGCGCCACGTGCAAAGCGCCTGAGAGCGGTGGCTGAAAGTGCACGCCATGTTTGCGCATCCAATCACGGCAAGTGGATGAGGCGCGGATGACCAAGCGTGCCAACTTTTCGTTGGTGATGCCGCCGGTGACTTTGAGCAAGTCTTGCCAATACTCTTCTTCGGGGTAGGCGTCGACCAGTACGTCTTGGGGTGCATCGTGCATGCAGCGCAGGTTGCGGGTGTGGCCTGAGTTGCCGCCGCGCCATTCGCGAGGCGCCGCTTCGAGCAGCAGCACCGAGGCGCCGGCTTCAGCGGCCATCAAGGCGGCGCAAAGGGCAGCATTGCCGCCGCCGATGACCAGCACGTCTGGTTCTTGTGTACTTGCTTGGGTTGTCATGTCCTAGAGTGTCGGACGAAACACAGTTGCTGAGAAGTGAAATATCGGCTTTGATTATTTCGTTTTTCGCATCAATGTGTTTTTGCTGTTCTTGGGCTTGAGGTGTGCTTTTTGAATCAGCTCAAAAAACGCCTGAGCCGCTGGTGACAGGCTGGTGTTTTTGTGCCGCAGCAAAGCCACTTTGCGTTTGACCACGGGGCCGGTTAGGGTGATTTTGCGTACGTGAGCGCGGTCACCTTCCAGCAAGGTGGACGAGGGCAGGATGGCGCAGCCCACACCGGCTGCCACCAAGTTGATGGCGGTGGCGTGGTGTTGGACCTCGTAATTGCCGTTGAGGCGAATGCCGTGTTTGGCCAATTGATAGTCCATGAACACGCGCGTGGCCATGAAGTTGCTCACCACAATCAAATCGGCTTCACGCATATCGGCCCAAGTGACCGATGTTTTGCCTTGCAGCGGGTGCGTGTCGCGGCAGATGAAGACCAGCGGGTCATCAAACAGCGGGGTTTCAACCAAATCAGGGTGCGATTCGCCATTCACGGCGATGCCGATTTCGGCTTGGTGGTGCAACACGGCTTGGCGTACCTCGTAAGAGGCGGCATCCAACAAGCGAATGCGGTTGCCCGGGCACACATCGGCGTATTGGCGAATCAGCTGGGGCAGCATGTGCGCCGCCATGCTGGGCACGCAGGCGAGGGTGAAGTTGCCCTTGGCGTGTTGTGACATGTCTTTGAGTCGGCCCACGGCCGAGGTCATCTCATTCACGATGGCGCGTGCTTGAGGCAAGAAATCACGGCCAACGGCCGTGATTTCCACACGGCGTGTGGTGCGGTCGAGCAGCTTCAAGCCCAAATAGGCTTCGAGTTTTTGCACGCGGCGTGTGAGTGCGGTTTGCGTGATGTGCAGTTGCTGAGCGGCTTTGTTGAACCCGCCGAGCTCGGCTGTGACCACGAATGCTTGGATGCCATCAAAATCTATTTTCACGGCGCAATTGTGGATGAAGATGGCACACCAGATTTTCCTGTTGCTGGATTTAGAAAAGAGGTGATTTGCAGGTTACAATGATGGAATCGGGGCGTAGCGCAGCCTGGTAGCGCATCTGGTTTGGGACCAGAGGGTCGTAGGTTCGAATCCTATCGCCCCGACCATAAAAACAAAAAAGGCCTCGTTCTTCGAGGCCTTTTTTCATTTCTGTCCGTAGCTCAGTTGGATAGAGCAACAACCTTCTAAGTTGTGGGTCACAGGTTCGATTCCTGTCGGACAGGCCACTTCCTCTTCAGTTGCTGTTAATTGAACAGCCAATCTGGATGCAAGGCCACATAGCAGTGTTTCTCTCCCAAAAACTGCCCATCAGGACTCACGCAAAAGTTGGCACGGCGAAACTTCTTTTCATCCGTCAGCACGTACGAGCGATAAAGCTCTTTGCTATGTAAGCCGGTCTTGTCTTTGGGAAACAGCATCATGAGGCGTGTAGAGCCACATTCCCCCATCTTGATGCATTCCTTCTCGGCTTTTTCGTCGGTGTAAAACTCAATGTAGACAGCGCCTGGGAATTTGGTGTTCGCTTTGGCAATCTTGATCATGCAGGGCATGTCTTGCGCATGAGGTAGCCCCATGCGATCGGCGAAGGTGTTCATTTCAGCCAAGACCGTTTCTTTGAACTTGGTCTTGATGGTCTTGTGACACACAAAGTAGTCGGCATATTTGTTGGAGAACATCGCCGGTGTCAGCGGGCGATTGTTGCCATCGAGTTTGATCACTGCAGGGTCATACACCGCGCTGACCGCAGGCTTCTTGGCATCCTTGCCATGCCCCCCCCCGTGACCACCACCATGGCCATCATCTTTTTTCTTTTCTTCTTTTTTAGGAGGTGCGCCGTGCCCGTCGTCCTTCTTCTCTTCCTTCTTAGGAGGAGCACCATGGCCATCGTCCTTCTTGCCATGGTCGTCTTTTTTCCCATGGTCATCGGGCTTGCCGTGGTCGTCCTTCTTTCCATGTGCATCTTTGGGCTCAGGCTTGTGCTCCTTCGGCTCGGCCTTGGGGACTTCTTGAGGCTCTTCAAACTTCGGCTTGGCCACACGCTTGTAAACGTAGCCACTGCGCCCCTGTTCGCCTTCTTCTTCCACGTAGTCGAACTTGGGCTTGGGCGGTTCTTCCTTGGCCGCAGGCTTTTTGGGCGGGTCGTTGGCCAACGCTGGCGAGCTAATGACGCTCGTCAGAACCAAGGTGGCAGCAATGAGGGGGGAAGAAAGAAAACGCATATCCCAAGAAGATCGACTGTTCAAGGGTAGGCTTTAGCCCCTTCGGCAAAAAAGCCTCAGGGCACGGTGTAGCAGGTCGTATCGGGGTAGTGCTTGCCTTTGTCGGTGACGCACTGCTGAGAAATCAGTTTGCGAGACATGTCGGACAAGAAGTAAGAGCGGTACAGCACTTTGTCTTTTGGAATCAAGCTGACACTGCGAAACACAGGGCATTGCTCGTTGCGCACGCAGGCTGTGAGGCGCTGTTCGTTCACGTAAAGGTGAATGTTTACGCGACCTGGTGTGAGGCTTTTTTCGGTGCCGATGCTGACCACACAAGCGTCGCCTTTGACGAATGGCAACTCCACCAGTTCGGCAAAGTAGTTCATTTCAGCCACCAACAACTCGCGAAACCAGGGGGCCACGATGCCTTTGCAGTCATAGTAGTCAAGCTTGGTGGTGTGAACCAGAATGTCTGTGAAAGGCTTGTTTTTAGGGCCTAGTAACAACATCGGCTCAGCCCCTGACTGTGGCGGACGAGCCAGCAAAGCACGCGATGCTGCAGGTTTGTCTTGTGCAAAGACGCCTGTCCAAACAGACAGCAACAGGCAGCTCAACAGGAGAAACTTTTTAAACATGACGTCTTTTGATTCGGTTGCAACAGGGCTAACTTTATCAGTTTGTTGTTGCTTGCTAGACACCTTGGCTGAAAAGCGCAAAGGTGTTGAGACATACATCTAATTAGTGTTTGGCAAACTGGGTCGCGCCAAACAACACCTCTTTAGCTTTGTCGTCTTGTAATGGCTTACGCAAATCAGCCAATACCTGCACACCCCGCTGCACCGCAGGGCGAGCTGAAATCAGATCAAACCAAGCTTTGAGGTGCGGGTAGTCGGCCCAATCAATGCCTTGGTTTTGCCAACTGCGCAGCCAAGGAAAGATGGCGATGTCGGCAATGCTGTAGCTGTTGCCGCCGATGAACTTGCTGTGCTGCAGGCGCTTGTCCATCACGCCATACAAACGTTTGGCTTCGTTGGTGTAGCGGTTGTAGGCATAGTCAATCTTCTCTGGCGCGTAGATGCGAAAGTGGTGCGCTTGGCCGAGCATGGGGCCGACGCCGCCCATTTGGAACATGAGCCATTGCAACACCTCAAACTTGGCGCGGTCGCTCTTGGGCAAGAACTTGCCGGTTTTAGAGGCGAGGTACAACAAAATTGCACCCGATTCAAAGAGGCTGATGGGTTTGCCGTCGGGGCCGTGCGGGTCAACCAAGGCGGGGATTTTGTTGTTGGGGCTGATCTTCAAAAACTCAGGCTTGAACTGATCGCCTTGACCGATGTTGACAGGGTGGGCCAGCCAGTCGCGGCCGAGCTTCAAACCACACTCTTCGAGCATGATGTGCACTTTGTGCCCGTTGGGCGTTGGCCATGAATAAACGTCAATCATCTGTGCTCCTTAGCTGCCGCGTGTGACGGGCATGTCAATGTCTTGCGGTGCGCTGGCGATGTGCCGCGCGAGTTCGAGTTTAGCGATGGACTGGCGGTGCACTTCGTCCGGCCCATCGGCCAAGCGCAACCAGCGCTGGGTGGCGTAGGCGTAGGCGAGAGGGAAGTCGTCAGACACGCCCGCTGCGCCGTGGGCCTGAATGGCCCAATCCAACACTTGGCTGGCCATGTTTGGGGCAATCACTTTGATCATGGCAATTTCTGCACGGGCTTCTTTGTTGCCCACGGTGTCCATCATGTAGGCCGCTTTGAGCGTCAGCAAGCGCGCTTGCTCAATCATGATGCGTGACTCGGCAATCCGCTCGTGCCACACGCCTTGGGCCGACAAAGGCTTGCCAAATGCCACGCGCGAGTTGAGGCGTTTGCACATCAATTCCAACGCGCGTTCGGCCGAACCAATGGTGCGCATGCAGTGGTGAATGCGTCCAGGGCCTAGGCGGCCTTGCGCAATCTCGAAGCCGCGGCCTTCGCCGAGTAGCAGGTTGGCGACGGGTACGCGCACATTGGTGAGCGTCACCTCCATGTGTCCGTGGGGCGCATCGTCGTAACCAAACACGCTCAAAGGCCGAACCACTTTCACGCCGGGGGTGTTGGCCGGCACCACGACCATGCTTTGTTGTGCGTGTTTGGGCGCGGATGGATCTGTCTTGCCCATGACGATGTACACCGCACAGCGTGGGTCGCCCGCGCCAGAGCTCCACCATTTGGTGCCGTTGATGACGTAGTCATTGCCATCGCGCACGATGCTGCATTGGATGTTGGTGGCGTCAGACGACGCCACGGCTGGCTCGGTCATCAAAAACGCCGAGCGAATTTCGCCGCGCAGCAAGGGCTCAAGCCATTGGTCTTTGAGGGCTTCGCTGGCGTAGCGCTCGAGTGTTTCCATGTTGCCCGTGTCGGGGGCTGAGGAGTTGAACACCTCGGCCGCAAATGGCACGCGGCCCATGATTTCGCACAAAGGGGCGTATTCCAAATTGCTCAAGCCTGTGGGCGCACGTGGGCTGTGCGGCAAAAACAAATTCCACAAGCCTGCTTGTTGCGCGAGGGGTTTGAGTTCTTCGACCAACTGGGTGGGCACCCAAGCGTTGCCCTTGGCGCGGTTGGCGGCAATCTCTTCGAAGAAGCGTCGTTCGTTTGGATACACGTGGGCGTCCATGAAGGCCAGCAGCTTGGCTTGCAGGTCTTTGACTTTGTCGCTGTAGTCGAAGTTCATGTGGTTTCCTTGTCTTGTTTTATGTCTTAGGCGCGTTGCGCAAACTGCCACGCCAACTCAGCCATGGGGCGTGCGCCCGCACCGTTGGCTTTGGCTTGATCGCTTGATGCTGTGCCTGCTTCTACGCGCTTGGCAATGCCTTGCAAGATGGCCGCAATGCGGAACATGTTGTAGGCGAGGTAAAAGTTCCAATCGGCTTTGAGGTCGGCAGGTGTGGCCAAGCCTGTGCGGTCGCAATAGCGGTGAATGTTCTCGTCTTCGCTGGGAATGCCCAATGCCGCGATGTCCACGCCACCAATGCCTCTGAAGGTGCCCGGCGGAATGTGCCAACCCATGCACAGGTAGCTGAAGTCGGCCAGTGGGTGGCCCAATGTGGACAACTCCCAATCGAGCAACGCCACCACGCGTGATTCGGCGGGGTGGAACATCAAGTTGTCCAAGCGATAGTCGCCATGCACGATGCTGACTTTGCTCTCGTCTTTGGCGCTGGCGGGCATGTTGGCGGGGAGCCATGCCATGAGTTGGTCCATCTCGTCGATGGGCTGTGTGACGGACGCGAGGTATTGCTTGCTCCAACGGCCAATTTGGCGCTCGAAGTAATTGCCGGGGCGGCCATAGCTTTCAAGGCCGCGCTCTGTAAGTTTGACCGTGTGCAGCGCCGCAATGACGCGGTTCATCTCGTCGTAAATCGCCGCGCGTTCGGCGTTGTGCATGCCCGGCAGGGTTTGGTCCCACAGCACGCGGCCTTCAACGTATTCCATCACGTAGAAAGCGCGTCCGATGATGGACTCGTCTTCGCACAGCACATGCATCTGAGGGACGGGTACGTCGGTGCCGTGCAGGCCTTGCATGACTTTGAACTCGCGCTCAATCGCATGGGCCGACGGCAGCAGCTTGGCCACAGGGCCAGGCTTGGTGCGCATCACATAGCTTTTGCGCGGGGTGATGAGTTTGTACGTGGGGTTGGATTGCCCGCCCTTGAACATCTCCAGCGAGATGGGGCCTTGAAAGCCCGTGAGGTGGGTGCTGAGCCATGCGGTCAGCGCCACTGTGTCAACGCTGTGTGCGCTGGGCATGGGCTGGGCGCTTGGTGTGTCGTCCCGGCTCATGCGTGGGCTCCTGTCAGTTGTCGGCTTCGCTGATGTGTAGCAAGGCGTCGCGGTTGCGAATCACCAAACCGCCCGGCTCGATGCGAATGGCATCCTCGCGTTCCATGGCTTTGAGTTCTTGGTTCACGCGTTGGCGTGACGCACCCAAGAGCTGCGCCAATTCCTCTTGCGCCAGTTGCAAACCAATGCGAATTTCTTGGCCATTGGTGAGGCACGGTACGCCATAGCTGCGCGCCAAGTGCAGAAGTTGTTTGGCCAAGCGTGAGCGCAAGGGCAGGGTGTTGAGGTCTTCCACCAAGCCAAACAGCTGGCGAATGCGACGCGCTTGCAAGCGCAGCATGGCTTCGTAAAACTCCACATGCTGGCTGAGAATTTTTTGGAAGTCCGCTTTGGCCACGCACAAAATCGACGTGTCGCCATGCGCGTACACATCGTGTGTGCGACGGTCTCCGTCCAAGATCGCCACGTCGCCAAACCAAATGCCGGGCTCCACATAGGTGAAGGTGATTTGCTTGCCCGACAGCGAGGTCGAGCTCACGCGCACGGCGCCCTTGGCGCAGGCCATCCACTCGTCGGCTGAGTCGCCACGAGCTGCAATCAAATCGCCGTCTTTGCATCGTTTGATGTAAGCGCATCGAAGAATGTCGTGCCTGAGTGAAGGTGAGAGAGAAGAGAACCAACGACCTGTGTTGATGGCCTCGCGTTCTTCGATGGTAAGAATAGGATCGTCCATAGCCTGTCTTGTGTGTGACCTGAAAGTAAGAGTTTGTCACTCAGGAGACCCGCAGCGGCGGCGGGTTTGAGTGGCGTGATTATTTGTAGTTCGGGGCTTCTTGGTTGAGAAAGGCTTGGATGCCAATGCCTGCATTGGGGTGATGCAGATTTTTCACAAACTGGTTGCGCTCTTGCGCCAATTGCGCCGTCAGGCTGTTGACGCTGGCGTCATTGACGAGTTCTTTGATGCTGTTCATCACATTGGGGGCGCGGGTATTGATGCGCTCAGCCAGCGCCAAGGCTTCAGACAAGGCGTGACCCGAATCGACCACACGGTTGACCACGCCAAGTTCGTGCAGGCGTTGCGCGCTGATGCGCTCGCCCAAGAGCAACAACTCAGCTGCCAACTGGCGCGGCAGCGCCTGCGTCAAATGCCAGCTGGCACCTGCGTCGGGCGACAAGGCCAAGTTGCTGTAGGCTGTCGCGAAAACGCTGTCTTCAGCGGCGACCACCAAATCACACATCAGCGCGAGTGAAAAGCCGGAGCCCACAACTGCGCCTTCGACGGCGGCGATGATGGGTTTGGGGAAGGTGCGAATCGCCTCCATCCAGTTGTGCAGGCTCTCGATGATTTGCGCTTGCACATCGGCTGGCTGTTCACGGTTGGCTTTGAGGCGTTGCACATCGCTACCCGCACAAAAGTGCGCGCCTTCGCCGGTGATGACCACGCTGCGAATGTCGGGGTTGGTCTCGGCCACGTTGAGCGCTTCAATGCCTGCGGCATACATGGCAGGCCCCATCGCGTTACGCAGCGCGGGGTCTGACAAGGTCAAGATGAGGGTCTGACCTTGGTTGGTGCTTTTGAGTTGAGCGCTCATGGGGCTTTAGCTTTCGATGTGCATGAGGCTCAAGCCCAATGCGCCACGACGGCGCAACCAAGGGCTAGGGCGGTAGCGGGTGTCACCGTAGACGGTTTGCACGTTGAACAGCACTTCCAAAATTTCGGTGGGGCCGTATTTGTTGCCCATGGTCAGCGGGCCCATGCTGTGGCCGAGGTCGGCCGCGCCTGTGGCTTCGATTTGCTCGGGCGTACACAAGCCTTGTTGGCACATGTCACACGCGATGTTGACGATGTTGGCCACCACACGTTGCGTGACAAAGCCACCACTGTCGCGAATGACCGTCACTGCTTTGCCATCGCGGGCAAAGAGCGCGTGTGCGGCACCGCGCATGTCGGCACGGGTGGCGGGGCTGGTGGCCAGTACGCGACGTTGGGTGAGCTTGTCATCAATCAGCATGTCAATGCCGACGGTGCGTGCGGGGTCCAAGCGCTCGACGATGGCGACGGTGGTCACGTCAAAGCCCAACGGGGCGACGATGGACAGCGCTTGTGCGGAAGGCGATGCGCCAGTTTCAATCTTGGCGCCTAAGTCTTTGAGCAATTGCAGCAACTCAGGGCGGCGCATGGCGCGGGTGGAGACCCACACGGGCGGCATCTCTGTCACGTTGGGTGTGGCTGGCTCGGCGGACATTTGCGCTTCGCCATTTACGTAGGTGTAAAAGCCGGCACCTGTTTTTTGGCCCAACTTGCCCTCGCTGATGTGTTGTGCCGCGAGGTGGCTAGGGCGGTAACGTGGTTCGCTCAAATACTGTTGGTAGACCGATGTGATGGCTTCGTGTGCCACGTCAATGCCAGCGATGTCTAGCAATTGGAAGGGGCCGAGTTGGAAACCCGCTTGGTCGCGCAAGATACGGTCAATCGTGGCGAAATCGGCCACGCCTTCGGATGCGATTTGCAGCGCTTCGGTGGCACCACCCAAGATGCCAATGGTTTTGTAAATGGAGTTCATGTCGACAAAAAACGAAATTCAGCGGCGCACTTGCAATGCGCCAGGGTTGACGATGTTGGTCGGGGTGCCTTTGATGAAGCTCACCACGTTGTCAAAGGCGGAGCCGAAATACAGCTCGTAGCTGTCTTGCTCGACATAGCCAATGTGGGGTGTGCAAATGCAGTTTTCCAAACGCAGCAAGGCGTGGCCTTGCATGATGGGCTCGCTCTCGAACACATCAATGGCTGCCATGCCAGGGCGGCCACGGTTGAGTGCCGTGATGAGCGCGTCAGACTCGATCAGCTCGGCACGTGAGGTATTCACCAGCAAGGCGGTGGGTTTCATGCGTGCCAAGTCGGCCAGTTTGACGATGCCGCGTGTTTCGTCGACCAAGCGCAAATTCAGTGACAGCACGTCACACTCTTCAAAAAAAGCGTCGCGTGAAGTGGCGACATTCAAACCGTCTTTGGCGGCGCGTTCACGTGAGGCTTCGCTGCCCCACATCACCACGCGCATGCCAAACGCCTTGCCGTAGCCGGCCAATAACTGACCAATCTTGCCGTAGCCCCAAATGCCGAGCGTCTTGCCTCTGAGCACTTGACCCAGCCCAAAGTTGGTGGGCATGGAGCCGGCTTTGAGGCCTGACTGCTGCCAAGCTCCGTGTTTGAGGTTGCTGATGTATTGAGGCAGACGACGCATGGCGGCCATGATGAGCGCCCAAGTCAATTCGGCAGGTGCAATGGGTGAGCCAGAACCTTCGGCAACGGCAATGCCGCGTTCGGTGCAGGCCGCAACGTCGATGTGAGAGCCTGCTTTGCCAGTTTGCGAAATGAGTTTGAGCTTGGGGAGTTTGTCCAAAAGTTGGCGGGTGATTTGTGTGCGTTCACGAATCAAGACCAAAACTTCTGCATCGCGCAGTCGGACGGACAACTGGCCAACGCCTTTGATGGTGTTGGTGTAAACCTTGGCTGGGTAAGCTTCTAATTTGGACGCGCAAGACAGTTTGCGCACGACATCTTGGTAGTCGTCGAGGATGACAATGTTCATCCCCCGATTGTGCCTTGTGGCGCGAGCCTACATGCGTTGCGCGTGTAGGCTCGATGTAAAAATCAATGGCGATTTTCCAGTTCGGCCAAGCGATCGAGCTCGGCGCACACATCGGCCATGCGGCCTGAGATGACCATGCGACCCGCTTGGGCTCGGTTGTGTTGGGTTTCCATCACGCGGGCGACGCGCAAAGGCAATGGGCGAGGCGTGCTTTGCAAAGCTTGTGCGGGCATGAAGCCGCGAACTGCGTTTTGCAGAGGATTCAAGAGGCGGTAAGCGCCAAAAAGTGCGAGGCTCATGGTCGTTCTTTCTTTACATCATCATGGTGTTACGGATGAGGCCGACGGCCAAACCCTCAATTTCAAAAGGCTCGCCCGGTTCAACCACAATGGTTTTGAAGTCGGGGTTTTCAGCGAGCAGCTCAATGTGGCTGGCGGTTTTGCGAAAGCGTTTGACGGTCACGTCTTCGCCCAATCGAGCCACCACGATTTGGCCGTTCTTGGCATCGCGGGTGGATTGGACGGCCAGCAAGTCGCCATCCATGATGCCGGCGTCGCGCATGGACATGCCACGCACACGCAGCAAGTAGTCGGGTTTGCGTGCAAAGAGGCTGCTTTCGACAAAATAGGTTTGGTCGACATGTTCTTGCGCCAAGATGGGCGAGCCGGCGGCCACACGCCCCACCAAGGGCAATGAAAAACCAGAGGGTGATGCGCTGAATGAGCTTTCTTGGTAGCTGCGTGAGTTGCCACCTTTGAGACGAATGCCGCGAGAAGTGCCACTCACCAACTCGATGGCACCTTTGCGTGCCAAGGCTTGCAAATGCTCTTCGGCCGCGTTGGCAGACTTGAAACCCAACTCAGCCGCAATTTCTGCACGGGTAGGTGGCGAACCGGTGTTGGCAATGGCAGACTGGATGAGTTCCAGAATCTGTTGCTGACGGGCGGTGAGTTTTGGCATTTCAATCATCGGTTCAACTCCTGCACAATGTGTGTCTTGAGGGATGTGACTGTTTGCACATCCAGTAACTGTATTTTTAACCAGCTTTTTAAGTTTTGCAAGCCATGAATGCAAAAAAAACTAAAAAAATCGTTGTTTTAGCCACAGGCGGCACCATCGCGGGCTTGGCGGGCGATGCCATGCAGCCTCAAAACTACACCGCAGGGCAGGTTGGGGTTGCCGATTTACTGGCTGGCATCGTGCAAGACGGTGTGACGCTGTTGACGGAACAAGTGGCTCAAATCGACAGCAAAGACATGTCATTTGCGGTGTGGCAAAGCTTGCTGGGTCGCGTCGCGCATGGGTTGGCGCAAGAAGATGTGCAGGGCGTGGTCATCACCCACGGCACAGACACGCTCGAAGAAACTGCTTACTTTTTGCAAACCGTGTTGCAGCCCGCCAAACCTGTGGCGTTGACGTGTGCCATGCTGCCCGCGAATGCGCCTGACAGCGATGGCCCCGGCAATTTGACAGAGGCGTTGGCTTGGGTGCAAAAACCAGCCGCAAAAGGTGTGACCGTGGTGTGTGCTGGGCAAGTGCATGCCGGCGATGCCCTGCAAAAAAGCCACAGCCACCAGCGCAACCCGTTCACCTCGCAGGCGTTGGGCGCGCATCCTGCATTTTTGAAAGTGCCCAGCGTCTCGCAGGTGTTGGCTTGCAAGGCGTGGCCGCGTGTGGAGTTCGTGCTCAACCATGCAGGCGCCGATGGGCGCTTGGTGCGAGCCTTGATGGCGCACGATGCTCCCCAAGGCTGGGTGGTGGCGGGCACAGGCAATGGCACGCTGCACCATGATTTAGAGGCTGCGTTGCTAGACGCGCAACAACAAGGCGCGCAAGTGCTGCGTGCCTCGCGCTGTGCGTGGGGCGGCGTGCAGTCGCGTGAGGCCGATGTGTTGCCGCATGCTGGCCCCTTGACCGCGGTGCAGGCGCGTGTGGCCTTGGTGTTGCACTTGCTTGCGCAGCAGGCCTGACAAATAAGCCAACAAAAAAGCCGCTCAACAGAGCGGCTTTTGACAAGCGTGATGCTTGGTTGACGCAGCTTAAGCAGCGAGTGCTTGGAACGCGCGGTCTTTGATTTCTTCCACCGAGCCTGTGCCGCTGATGGCGCGGTACTTGGGGGCTGCAGCGGCGTCGGCCTTGGCCCAGCCAGAGTAGTAGTCCACCAAGGGGCGGGTTTGTGCGCTGTACACGTCCAAACGCTTTTTGACGGTTTCTTCTTGGTCGTCGGCGCGTTGCACCAATGGCTCGCCAGTTTCGTCGTCTTTGCCTTCCACCTTGGGTGGGTTGAATTTGACGTGGTAGGTGCGACCAGACGCAGGGTGTGAACGACGGCCACTCATGCGTTCGATGATGGCGTCAAAAGGCACGTCGATTTCGAGCACGTAGTCGAGCTTCACGCCAGCTGCCTTCATGGCATCGGCTTGAGGAATGGTGCGTGGGAAACCGTCAAACAAGAAACCTTTGGCGCAGTCGTCTTGGGCGATGCGTTCTTTGACCAAGTTGATGATGAGGTCATCGCTCACCAAACCGCCCGCATCCATCACTTTTTTAGCTTCGATGCCCAGTGGGGTGCCAGCTTTCACTGCGGCGCGCAACATGTCGCCGGTGGAGATTTGGGGAATGCCGTATTTTTGGCAAATGAAGGTGGCCTGAGTGCCTTTACCGGCACCGGGGGCGCCCAACAGAATGAGTCTCATGTGTGGTCCTAAAGAACGATACGTTTTAATACTTAGTCGAGGATAGCATGCGCATCCCTTCCAAAGCCTTACGCGGCGGCGCTCAGCAGCGCACGGACACGGGCGAGATCTTCGGGCGTGTCCACGCCAGGGCCTGGCGAATGGTCGGTGACGTGGACCGCAATGCGGTGGCCGTGCCACATGGCGCGCAGCTGTTCGAGCGATTCGGTCACTTCAATTGGCGCTTGCGCCAACTTGGGGAACTCTCGCAAAAAGCCCACGCGGTACCCATACAAACCGACATGGCGCAGGGGAGCAGGCGTGGGCAGGGCCGTGATGCCTTGGCTGAACCCATCACGCCACCAAGCAATCGGGGCGCGGCTGAAGTACAGCGCGGTGTTACGGGCATCAAGCACCACTTTCACCACATTGGGGTTGGCAAAGTCTTCCACGCTGTCAATCCCGTGGGCCAGCGTGCTCATGTTGCAATCGGTGCGGGTTTGCAGCAATTGGGCGGCGGCGTCAATCGAAGCGGGGTCAATCAGAGGCTCGTCGCCTTGCACGTTGACCACCACATCGCTGTCTTGCAGCTTGAGCAAGTCGCAGGCTTCGGCCAAACGGTCGCTGCCAGAGGGGTGGTCGGTGCGGGTCAACACAGCGTCAATGCCGTGCGTTTGGCAGGCGGTCACGATGCGCGCATCGTCAGCTGCCACCACCACACGCGAGGCGGCCGAGAGTTTGGCGCGTTGCGCCACGCGCACCACCATCGGTAAGCCGGCAATGTCGGCCAAGGGCTTGTCGGGCAGGCGGCTTGATGCCATGCGCGCTGGAATGAGAACGCAAAACGACATTTACGCGTCCAGCTCGGCGTCGGTCAGGGGGCGGGCTTCGTTTTCTAGTAAAACCGGAATGCCATCACGCACAGGGTAGGCGAGGCGCGCGCTGCGCGAGATGAGTTCTTGCGTGTCGCGTTTGAATTCGAGTGGGCCTTTGGTCACGGGGCAGACCAAGAGTTCAAGCAGTTTGTTGTCCATGGGGTGATGATAACTTTGCGTGTTGTGCAGCCGTGAGGTGCTGGTCCATCACGGCCAAGAGTTCGGTAGGCAGGGTGGTTTGTAGCGGGACAGCCCAAGCCTTGGGGTGATGCACCCAAAGCTTGACCGCATCTTTTTCGGTGCACAGCACATCACCTTGTTCGGTGTCGATGTGCAGGGATTGCAAATCCGCATGGTCCGCTAGGGCTTGGGTTTGCACCACATTCAGGCCTTGCTCTCGGAGCATGGCAAAAAATACCTCGGGCTTGGCAATGCCGGCCAAGGCTTGCACAGGGGTGTCCCACCAGCTGCTGAGTGAGCGTTGGGTGCCATCGGCTTGCACAGCGTAGTCGGCCAAGCCACGCGACACGGCAAATTCGTTTGGGCCAGCGTCGCCTGAGCTCTTGATCACTAAACAGGGTATTTCTTGGGTTGATGCAACCGAGTGCAGCGGCTTGCGAGGCCAGGCCTCGCGCAACGGGCCTGTGGGCAGCAAGTGGCCATTGCCGATGCCACGTTCGTCAAACACACACAATTCCAAATCGCGCTCTAGCGCGAGGTGTTGCAAGCCATCGTCACACACCAACACTTGCACGTCAGGGTGTAAGGACAGCAGGGCTTGACCTGCATCCACGCGACTGATGCCCACAAACACAGGCACTTGGCAGCGGCGCGCAATGAGCAAGGGCTCATCACCGACGTTGTGTGGGTTGCTGCTGGGGGTGACGGCCAAGGTGCTCGATGTTTTGCGGCCATAGCCCCGCGAGAGCACGCCCACACGCCAGCCTTGTGCTTTCAAGTGCTGGACCACGGCCATGGTGATGGGCGTTTTGCCGACACCGCCCACCATCACATTGCCCACCACGATGACGGGGACAGGCAAGGTGTGCGTGCTGTAAAAACCGCGTTGGTAGAGCGCGCGACGAACGGTCACAAGGCCCGCAAACAGCCAGCTAACCGGGCGCAGAACAAGGGCTAGAAACTGACCAAGGGGATTGCTTGTCCAAGTGTCTTGTCCGTTCCAAGCTTGGGTCAATGCCTGTGTCAGCGTGTGTTTCAGACCCTGTGCCTGCATGTCGCCCAAGTTGCGCGCGTTGCTCATGGGCGCGAACCTCAATCGGCTTTGCCGCCGGATGACTGGGCTGCGAAGGTGAGTTGGTTCAAACCATTGCGGCGCGCGGCTTCCATCACCATCATCACCGATTGGTGGCTGGCTTGCGCATCGGCGCTGATGATGATCATCGGGCTGTCAATGCTTTGCGTGGCTTGTGCCAGCGCTTGGCTCAGGCCTTGTACATCACGCGTGTTCACCAAGCGGCGGTTGACACTGAACTGGCCTTCGCTGTTGATAGACACAATCACCTCGTGGGGGCGTTCTTTAGGGGCGGCGGCATCGGCAACAGGCAAGTTCAGCTGCATTTCTGTGAACTTGCTGTAGGTGGTCGAGAGCATTAAAAAGATCACCACCACCAACAAAATGTCGATGAACGGGATCAGGTTGATCTCGGGTTCTGGGCTCTTTTCGCGATGAAACTTCATGGCTAGCGTGGTGTTTGTTATTTCAAACGTGCACGCATGGCGAGCAAGTGGCGCACAAAACGCTCAGCATCAAGTTCCAGACCCAACACATACGCATCCACACGGCTGCGCAGGTAGCGCCAAAACATCAGCGCTGGAATGGCAATGATCAAACCAAACGCCGTGTTGTACAGGGCCATTGAAATGCCTTGCGCCAGTTGCACGGGGTTGCTGGTGCCTGGGGCTTGCGAGCCAAAAATGTCAATCATGCCAATGACCGTGCCCAGCAAACCCAAGAGGGGGGCGGCAGAGGCGATGGTGGCCAATGCCACCAAATACTTTTCCAACTCGTATGCGGCTTTACGACCGGCAGACTCCATGCTGGAGCGCAAGTCTTCAGCGCTGATGAGCGGTTCATCCTTCATCGCATGCAGGCCAGACGCCAACACGCGGCCCAACACCGAGTTGTCATGCAGTTGCTGCATGGCTTCTTCGGAGGGCAGGTTGTTCTGCGAGACTTTCAGCGCTTGATCCAGCAAACCCTCGGGCGCCACCAAGTGCTGGCGCAGGCTCATCAAACGCTCAATGACCAAGGCCAACGCCAAAACCGAGCAGATCAACAGGGGCCAAATCGGCCAACCAGCCGCTTGTATGATGGTGAACAAAGCCAACACTCCAGAGAATTTTTATGGCACCAATTATGGCGCACCTACCCATCCACATCATCTGTGGATAACTTTGGGGATAAGCTTTGGTGCCACCCTACAAATCCCGCATGAATGGGGCGATTCAACAAATTGACCGAAAATTGAGCGCAAAAAAACTTATACAAATCAATGACTTGCTACGTGGATTCGTTGTTTCATTGATTTATTGTTCAATCTGAGAGAAAAATATTTTTTGTGGATGAGTCGTCGATGACACCCCCTGAATCGCTAGGTTTGACGCCCCGTATCTGGGCAGTTGGTGCGCTATGCCGCGCCATTGCTGACGCTTTGGATGCGCGTTTTAACCCTGTCGCCGTTCGGGGGGAGATTTCCGGCTTCACGCGTGCGGCCAGTGGTCATTGCTACTTCACCCTCAAGGACGCAAGCGGGCAATTGCGCTGCGCCATGTTCAAACGCGCGGCCCAAATGCTCGACTTCCGACCTGTGGACGGCGAGCTCGTCGAAATCAAGGGCCGTTTAGGTGTATATGAGCCGCGTGGTGAGTTGCAAATGGTGGTTGAACACATGCGCCGAGCTGGGCAGGGTGCGTGGTTTGAACAGTTTCTGCAACTCAAAGCCAAGCTCGAAGCCGAAGGCCTGTTTGATGCTGAACGCAAGCGCCCCATTCGCACGATGCCGCGTGGCATTGGCGTGGTCACTTCGCTAGGTGCGGCGGCTTTGCATGATGTGGCCACCGCTTTGCAGCGCCGTGTGCCGCACATCCCTGTGGTGCTGGCACCGTCGCTGGTGCAAGGGCCCGATGCGCCGCCGACCTTGGTGCAAGGCTTGCAGCAACTCAGCCAACAGCCCAACATCGATGTCATCTTGCTGGTGCGTGGCGGCGGGTCGATGGAAGACCTTTGGGCGTTCAACGATGAAAACTTGGCCCGTGCCATCGTGGGCAGCCCCGTGCCCGTCATCAGCGGCGTGGGCCATGAAACCGATTTCACCATTGCCGATTTTTGTGCCGATTTGCGCGCGCCCACCCCGACGGCAGCCGCTGAAATGTGTGCACTGCCGCAGGTCGAGCTGTTGTCGAATTTACAGCTGTGGGTCGGTGCCTTGCAAACCTTGGCCCACCGTCACCTCGACACCCAAGCGCAGCGCCTTGACCGTGCCCAAGCCCGATTGGGCCGCCCATCCGAAGGCTTGAACACCGAAAAAATGCAGCTCCTGCGTTGGCAGCAGCGCCTCAGCCAAGCGGTCAACACCCGAACCCAGCGCTGCCACAACGAATTGGCCACCTTGGCCAGCAGTTTGGCCCGTGGCGTGCAACAAACACCAGCCACCGCCCGCGAACGGCTGCACCGCGCCGAACTGCGTTTGCAGCTGCTCGACCCCAAACTCGTGCTGCAGCGCGGTTTTGCGTGGCTCAGCGATGCCGATGGCCAAGCCGTTACCTCGGTGGCGCAAACGCAAGAAGGCCAAGCCCTGCAAGCAACCCTTGCTGATGGCGTGGTTGATTTGCGTGTGGCACCATCCACCCACATTTAGTTTTTACAATTCACGTTTTTACACAAGAGGACTTCATGGAACACACGCTCCCCGCACTGCCTTACGCCATCGACGCATTGGCCCCTCACTACTCCAAAGAAACTTTGGAGTTCCACCATGGCAAGCACCACAACGCCTACGTTGTGAACCTGAACAACTTGCAAAAAGGCACTGAGTTCGAAGGCATGGCGCTGGAAGAAATCGTCAAGAAGTCCAGCGGCGGCATTTACAACAACTCAGCCCAAATCTGGAACCACACCTTCTTCTGGAATTGCATGAAGCCACAAGGCGGCGGCGAGCCCACAGGCGCTTTGGCTACCGCCATCAACGCCAAATTCGGCAGCTACGCCGCTTTCAAAGAAGCCTTCGTCAAGAGCGCCGTCGGCAACTTCGGCTCTGGCTGGACATGGTTGGTCAAAAAGGCCGACGGTTCTGTGGACATCGTCAACATGGGCGCCGCTGGCACACCGTTGACCACCGGCGACAAAGCCTTGTTGACTGTGGACGTGTGGGAACACGCTTACTACATCGACTACCGCAACCTGCGTCCTAAGTTCGTTGAGACGTTCCTCGACCACTTGGTGAACTGGTCTTTCGCTGAAAGCAACTTTGCTTAATCCAGCGTGGCTCAATGGGCTGTGAAGCCTGTTGAAACGTGAAAAAGCCGCCTATCCAGGCGGCTTTTTTGTGGCTGAGCGCAAGCGCTTAAGGCTTAAACGCCACGCCACTCAAGCGGCTGCCAGCCTTTAGCCCTTTCTTGGCAAACCAGCCTTGGTGCATTTCCAGCACAAAGCGCACAGGCTTTTCTGAGCAGTGCGAGTCGGTGGTTTGCGGCTTCATGTCCGCCAAGTTCACGATGGTGCCGTCGTCGGCCACAAAGGCCGCCGTCAGCGGCAACAGGGTGTTTTTCATCCAAAAGCACTGCGTGGCTGGCTGCTCAAACACAAACAACATACCTTCGTGTTGTGGCATTTCTTTGCGAAACATCAGGCCTATGCTGCGTTGGTCAGGCGTTTGCGCCACTTGCGTGTCGATTTGGTACATGCCCGCTTGCAGCTTGATGCGGGGCAGGTTGGTTTGAGGCGTATCTTGGGCCGTTGCTGCAAAGACCAAAGATGAAAAGAGGAGGGTGAGCAGAGCGCGTTTCATGTCCGTGACTGTATCGCAAGGTCAGGGGCTGCTGTGACGGGGACACCGCTGAAAAGCCTTGTCAGCGCTGGCTAGAATCGAACAAGAACTCACACACCACAGGAACCGTTCGCTCATGTCTTACCAGCACATCCAAGTGCCCGCTGCAGGTCAAAAAATCACCGCCAATGCAGATGCCTCGTTGAACGTGCCCGACCAGCCCATCATTCCCTTCATTGAAGGCGATGGCGTGGGGCGTGATGTGACCCCTGTGATGCGCAAAGTGGTGGATGCTGCTGTGGCCAAAGCCTATGGCGGCAAGCGCCAAATCCAGTGGATGGAAGTGTTTGCCGGCGACAAAGCCGCAGGCATTTACGGTGCTGAGACGCGTTTGCCCGAAGAGACGGTGCAAACCTTGCGTGACTACAAGGTCTCCATCAAAGGCCCCTTGAGCACGCCTGTGGGCGGCGGCATTCGCTCCCTCAATGTGGCGCTGCGCCAAGCGCTTGATTTGTTTGTGTGTCTGCGTCCCGTGCAGTACTTCAAAGGCGTGCCTTCTCCTTTGAAAGAGCCTGAAAAAACCAATATGGTCATCTTCCGTGAGAACTCGGAAGACATCTATGCCGGCATTGAATACGCCGCCGAAAGCGCCGAAGCCCAAAAGCTGATTGAATTTTTAACAGCCGAAATGGGCGCGACCACCATTCGTTTCCCTGCATCTTCGGCCATCGGCATCAAGCCTGTATCCATTGAAGGCACGCAGCGCTTCATGCGCAAAGCCATTCAGTACGCGATTGACCACGACAAGCCCAGCGTCACCATCGTGCACAAGGGCAACATCATGAAGTTCACCGAAGGTGGCTTTCGCGATTGGGCCTTGGCGTTGGCCCAAAAAGAGTTTGGTGCCACTTTGATTGATGGTGGCCCTTGGTGCCGCATCAAGAACCCCAAAACGGGCAAGAGCATCATCATCAAAGACGTGATTGCCGATGCCTTTTTGCAGCAAATTTTGATGCGTCCTGCCGAGTATTCGGTGGTGGCGACCTTGAACCTAAACGGCGACTACATTTCTGACGCCGTGGCCGCGCAAGTGGGCGGCATTGGCATTGCCCCTGGTGCCAACCTCTCAGACACCGTGGCTTGCTTTGAGGCGACGCACGGCACAGCGCCCAAATACGCGGGCAAAAACTACGTCAACCCCGGTTCCATGATTCTGTGCGGCGAAATGATGCTGCGCCACATGGGCTGGACCGAGGCTGCCAACACCATCTTGCACGCGATGGATGCCGCCATCGCCACCAAACGCGTCACGTATGACTTTGCCCGCTTGATGGACGGCGCTGAGCAGGTGAGTTGCTCAGCCTTTGGCGATGTGATGATTGAGCAAATGTAAGTAGCCATGCCGACGAAGAAAACAACGCCCAAAATTCAACAGCCCGACCGAGACGATGGCGGATCGGTCGTTTTAGAGCGCCTCACGCAGCGCACCAAGCCGCCGCAGATGTTTCAGGTGCTGATGCTCAACGACGATTTCACGCCCATGGAGTTTGTGGTGGTGGTGTTGCAAGAGTTTTTCAGCAAAGACCGAGAACAAGCCACGCAAATCATGTTGCAAATCCACCTAGATGGCAAAGGTGTGTGTGGCATCTACAGCAAAGACATTGCCGCCACCAAGGTGGACCAAGTGATGGACGCCGCCCGCAAGGCCGGCCATCCGCTGCAATGCGTGGCAGAGCCCGTCGCCTAACGGACACGCGAGCCCTCCGCGAACTTATCGTTTGCACTAAAGAAACAGACCTATTGAATAAACGGCTTTTGTTTCCATATACATTTGAATCTCAGTTGCAAGCACCGAAGGAAACCACATGATTGCTCAAGAACTAGAAGTCAGCTTGCACATGGCCTTTGTCGAGGCCCGTCAACAACGACACGAATTCATCACCGTCGAGCACTTGCTGCTCGCCTTGCTGGACAACCCCAGCGCCGCCGAAGTGCTGCGTGCGTGTTCAGCCAACATCGACGACTTGCGCAAGTCGCTCTCCAACTTCATCGCGGACAACACGCCTCAGGTGTCGGGCACCGAAGAGGTGGATACGCAGCCCACACTGGGTTTTCAGCGCGTGATTCAGCGCGCCATCATGCACGTGCAGTCCACCGGCAACGGCAAAAAAGAAGTGACTGGCGCAAACGTGCTGGTGGCCATCTTTGGCGAGAAAGACTCGCACGCGGTGTACTACCTCCACCAACAAGGCGTGACGCGCTTGGATGTTGTGAACTTCATTGCCCACGGCATCAAAAAGAGCGACCCACCTGAAGCCGTCAAAGGTGGTGAGTCCAACCAAGCCGAGCAGGAAGAGGGCGGTGCAGCCGCTTCTGAAAAGAACGAAAAAGCCTCTCCGCTGGAGCAGTTCACCCAAAACCTCAACCAAGCCGCCAAAGACGGCAAGATTGACCCGCTGATTGGTCGCGAGTACGAGGTCGAGCGCACGATTCAAATCCTGTGCCGCCGCCGCAAGAACAACCCGCTGTTGGTGGGCGAGGCAGGCGTGGGCAAAACCGCGATTGCCGAAGGCTTGGCATGGCGCATCACCCAAGGCGATGTGCCCGAGATCTTGGCCGAAGCCATTGTGTACTCGCTCGACATGGGCGCTTTGCTGGCCGGTACCAAATACCGTGGCGACTTTGAGCAGCGCTTGAAAGGCGTCATCAAATCGCTGCAGGGCAAGCCCAACGCGATTTTGTTCATCGACGAAATCCACACGCTCATTGGCGCGGGGGCGGCTTCCGGCGGCACCTTGGATGCGTCCAACTTGCTCAAGCCTGCTTTGTCGAGCGGCCAGCTCAAGTGCATTGGTGCGACCACCTTCACCGAATACCGCGGCATCTTTGAAAAAGACGCGGCCTTGAGCCGTCGTTTCCAAAAGGTCGACGTGGTCGAGCCCACCGTGCCTGAAACCGTGGACATCCTCAAAGGCCTGAAGTCGCGCTTTGAAGAGCACCACAACGTCAAATACGCCTTGGCCGCGCTGCAAGCGGCGGCCGAGCTGAGTGCCAAGTACATCAACGACCGACACTTGCCCGACAAGGCGATTGACGTGATTGACGAAGCCGGTGCTGCGCAACGCATCTTGACAGCGTCTAAGCGCAAGAAAACCATTGGCAAGGCCGAGATTGAAGACATCGTGGCCAAGATCGCGCGCATTCCACCCGCCAATGTGTCGAACGACGACCGCAGCAAGCTGCAAACCATTGAGCGCGATTTGAAGAGCGTGGTGTTCGGCCAAGACAAGGCGCTTGAAGTGCTGGCTTCCTCCGTGAAGATGGCGCGCTCAGGTCTGGGCAAAGCCGACAAACCCATTGGCGCGTTCTTGTTCAGCGGCCCCACGGGCGTAGGCAAGACCGAAGCGGCCAAGCAATTGGCCTACATCATGGGCATTGACTTGATTCGCTTTGACATGTCCGAGTACATGGAGCGTCACGCCGTGAGCCGCCTGATTGGTGCGCCTCCCGGCTATGTGGGTTTTGACCAAGGTGGCTTGCTGACCGAAGCCGTGACCAAGAAGCCGCATTGCGTGCTGTTGCTCGACGAGATTGAAAAAGCCCACCCCGACATCTTCAACGTGCTGTTGCAGGTGATGGACCACGGCACCTTGACCGACAACAATGGCCGCAAGGCTGACTTCCGCAACGTCATCCTCATCATGACGACGAATGCTGGCGCTGAGACCATGAACAAAGCCACCATTGGCTTTACCAACCCGCGCGCCCCTGGCGACGAAATGGGCGACATCAAAAGCCTGTTCACGCCCGAGTTCCGCAACCGTTTGGATGCCATCGTGGGCTTCAAGGCCTTGGACGAAAACGTCATCATGCGCGTGGTCGACAAGTTCTTGTTGCAACTCGAACAGCAGCTGGGCGAGAAGAAAGTGGATGTCACGTTCAGCGATGCCTTGCGCAAGTACTTGGCCAAGAAAGGCTTTGACCCGCTCATGGGCGCACGCCCGATGCAGCGCCTCATCCAAGACACGATTCGCAAGGCCTTGGCCGACGAGTTGCTGTTTGGTCGCCTCACCGAAGGTGGCCGCTTGAGCGTGGACATCGACGACAAAGACGAAGTGCAGCTCGACATTCAGCCGTTGCCTAAGAAGGAAAAGTCATCGAAGGGCGAGCAAGCGGCGTCTGAAGAGCCCGCGGCCAGCTAAGGTTTGTTGCGGTTTCGCACGCCGCGCTGATTTAGCCGTTTCAACAAAAATGCCGTCTGTGTTGCCACAGACGGCGTTTTTTTATGGGTTGCTCTGAAATTAGCGGTTCTGCCCAGGGGCTTAGCGTCTGCGCCCACCCAAAATGCTGCCCATCACCCCGCGCACAATCTCGCGGCCCACGGCTGAGCCGATGTTGCGCACGGCCGATTTCACCATCACCTGCGCCAGCCCTTGGTGTTGACCGCCGCGTGGGCCGGTGGAGCCGAACAGGGCATCGCCCAGGCCAGCCAGCACTTGGTCGGTGACGGAAGGCTGTGCTGGCGCTTGGGTGCTTGTGTTGGCTGGCGCAGCGCCAGCCGCCGTATTGCCCACCCCATTACCAGCCCCATTACCAGCCCCATTACCAGCCCCATTACCAGCCCCATTGCCAGCCCCATTGCCAGAAGCCGCCGCAGGCGCCACGCCTTTGAGGCGTTCGTAAGCCGATTCACGGTCCACCACTTGCTCATACACGCCCGCCACGAGTGAGTTGGCCAGCAAGGCTTGGCGCTGCTCGGGCGTGATGGGGCCTAGCTGGCTGCCGGGTAGCAGCACATACACCTGCTCGGTCTCGCTCGGGCGGCCCTTGGCGTCGAGCATGCTGACCAAGGCTTCGCCCACGCCCAGCTCGGTGATGGCTTTTTCAATGTCCAATCCCGCTTTGCCGCGCATGGTTTGCGCGGTGGCCTTGACCGCTTTTTGGTCACGCGGCGTGAAGGCACGCAAGGCGTGTTGCACGCGGTTGCCCAGCTGGCCCAGCACGGTTTCTGGCACATCCAACGGGTTTTGGGTGACAAAGTACACGCCCACGCCCTTGGAGCGAATCAGTCGCACCACCAGTTCAATGCGCTCAATCAGCACCTTGGGCGCTTCGTTGAACAGCAAATGCGCTTCGTCAAAGAAAAACACCATCTTGGGTTTCTCCACGTCGCCGACCTCGGGAAGTTGCTCAAACAACTCCGAGAGCATCCACAGCAAGAACGTGCCGTACAGGCGAGGGGCGTTCATCAGCTTGTCCGCCGCCAAAAGGTTGATCATGCCCATGCCGCGTGCATCGGTTTGCATGAAGTCTTGGATGTTGAGCATCGGCTCGCCAAAAAAGGCATCGCCGCCTTGGGCTTCAATCTCCAGCAGGGCTCGCTGAATCGCGCCAATGCTGGCGGCGCTCACGTTGCCGTATTGGGTGGTGAAGTCGCGCGCGTGTTCGCCCACGTGTTGCAGCATGGCGCGCAGGTCTTTGAGGTCGAGCAGCAACAGGCCTTGGTCGTCGGCGATTTTGAAGACAAGGTTCAACACGCCCGATTGGGTGTCGTTCAGGTTGAGCATGCGGCCCAGCAAGAGCGGACCCATGTCGGAGATGGTGGCGCGCACGGGGTGGCCAGACTTGCCAAACACGTCCCACAGCGTGGTGGGGCAGGCCAAGGGTTCGGGCATGGGCAAGCCACGTTCTTGGATGGATGCCGCGAGTTTCGGAGGAATGCTGCCCGCTTGGCTGATACCGGCCAAATCGCCTTTGACGTCGGCCATGAACACAGGCACGCCGATTTTCGAGAAGCCTTCGGCCAGCGTTTGCAACGTGACAGTTTTGCCGGTGCCAGTCGCGCCTGTGATGAGGCCGTGGCGGTTGGCCAGAGCTGGCAACATGTGGCATTCAGTCGTATTGCGACGTGCAATCAGCATCGGTTCGGCCATCGAAAGTTCTCCATCTGTTGAAAAGTAAAATAACCAGATAAGGTTAATTCAATTCAAGAGGATTTTTCGATGGCTGGCCACAGTAAATGGGCAAATATTCAACACCGCAAAGGGCGTCAAGACGAAAAGCGCGGCAAGATTTGGACACGCATCACGCGTGAAATCATTGTGTCGGCGCGCCAAGGTGGCGGTGATTTGAGCATGAACCCCCGTTTGCGCTTGGCCATTGAAAAAGCCAAAGCGGCCAACATGCCCGCTGACAACATCAAGCGCAACGTCGACAAGGCCACGGGCAACTTGGACGGCGTGAACTACGACGAGATTCGCTACGAAGGCTACGGCGTGGGCGGCGCGGCCATCATCGTGGACACCATGACCGACAACAAAGTGCGCACCGTGGCTGAGGTGCGTTTTGCCTTCAGCAAAAACGGCGGCAACATGGGCACCGAGGGCTCGGTGGCCTTTCAATTCAAGCATTGCGGCCAACTGGTGTTTGCGCCGGGCAGCAATGAAGACCAAATCATGGAAATCGCGCTCGAAGCGGGCGCTGACGATGTGATCACCGATGACGACGGCGCGATTGAAGTGCTGACGCCACCGGCCAGCTTTGAGGCTGTGAAGAACGCTTTGGAAGCCGCGGGCCTCAAGCCCGAAGTGGCCGAAGTGACTTACCGTGCAGACAACACCATCGAGCTTGAGGGTGATGACGCTGCGAAGATGCAAAAACTTTTGGATGCGCTGGAAGACCTTGACGATGTGCAAGAGGTCTATCACAACGCTGCACTATGAACGTCTTAGTTATTGGCGGCGGTGGCCGCGAACACGCCTTGGCGTGGAAAATTGCCCAATCCAACAAAGTGCAAAAAGTGTTTGTGGCCCCCGGCAACGGCGGCACGGCACGCGACAAGCGCTTGGACAACATCGACATCACCGATGTCAAAGCCCTGCGCGAATTTGCGCAAGGCAACGGCGTGGAGCTGACCGTGGTCGGCCCCGAAACACCATTGGCGGCAGGTGTGGTGGACGAGTTCCGCGCCCACGGCATGCGCATTTTTGGTCCCACCAAAGCTGCGGCGCAGCTGGAAAGCTCCAAGGCATTCAGCAAGGCGTTCATGAAGCGCCACCACATTCCCACGGCTGAATACGAAACCTTCACCGACGCCCAAGCCGCACACGACTACGTGAATGCCAAAGGCGCACCGATTGTGGTCAAGGCCGATGGCTTGGCCGCCGGCAAGGGCGTTGTGGTGGCGATGACCGCCGCCGAGGCGCACGAAGCGATTGACTTCATGTTGCTCGACAACAAGCTGGGTGTGAGCCACAACGAAGGCGGCGCGCGCGTGGTGATTGAAGAGTTTTTGCAAGGCGAAGAGGCCAGCTTCATCGTCATGTGCGACGGCAAAACCGTGTTGCCCTTGGCCACCAGCCAAGACCACAAGCGTTTGCTCGATGCCGACCAAGGCCCCAACACCGGCGGCATGGGCGCGTATTCGCCAGCCCCCGTGGTCACGCCCGAGGTGCATGCCCGCGCCATGCGCGAGATCATCTTGCCCACCATCAAGGGCATGGAAAAAGATGGCATTCCATTCACCGGCTTCTTGTACGCTGGCCTGATGATTGACCCACAAGGCCACGTCAAAACCCTCGAATTCAACTGCCGCATGGGCGATCCCGAAACCCAGCCCATCATGGCCCGTCTTAAAACCGACTTGGTCGATGTGCTCATGGCAGCCACGGCCACCAACGCCGAAACGCGCTTTGACGACTTCGAGTTGGAGTGGGACCGCCGCACCGCCATTGGCGTGGTGTTGGCAGCGCACGGCTACCCCATGAGCCCTCGCAAGGGTGATGCCATCACAGGTTTGCCACAAGACACCGACGATGTGGTGGTGTTCCACGCGGGCACACAAATGAAAGACGGCCAAGTGGTGACCAGCGGTGGCCGCGTGTTGTGCGTGACCGCACTGGGCGGCACCTTGAAGCTGGCGCAGCAGCAGGCCTACGACACCATCAAAGGCATTCACTTTGATGGCGTGCAATACCGCACCGACATTGGTTACCGCGCCATTGCGCGATAAACCTTGATGGCCATCAACACCGAGTTCAGCAAGCCGCTGGCTGTGCCATGCAAGCCCCAAGCGTGGGCCGCATGGCTGGTCAAACTCATGGGCTGGAAGATCGAGTTTGACGGCTTGCCCGCCAAGCAAGGCGTGCTCATTGGCTACCCGCACACCAGCAACTGGGACTTCATCACCATGATGCCGGTCAAGTGGGCCGTGGGTTTGCCGGTGCAGTTCTTTGCCAAAGAAAGTCTCTTCCGCATCCCGCTGTTTGGCCGCTGGATTCGCTTCATTGGCGCCGTGCCGATTGACCGTTCATCGCCCAAAGGGGTGGTGGGCGAGATGGTGGAGGCGCTGAAACAACACAAACAAACTGATGAGCTGCTATGGATTGGCCTCTCGCCCGAAGGCACGCGCAAGCTGACCGATGGTTGGCGCAGTGGCTTTTACCAATTGGCCTTGGGCGCGGACGTGCCGCTGTGCATGTTGCGCATTGATTACGGCACCAAGGTCGCCAAAATCAACGACTTCATGCGCTTGACGGGCGATGTTGCCGCCGATTACGCCCACATTGCCCAGGTGTACGAAGGCGTGCAGGGCTTTCATGCCCACCAAGCCGCGCCGATTCGCCCATTGCCGCCGCGTGTGCCGACAGCCCAAACAACTTCTTAATGGCCATTTCCATGACTAACCAAACTCACGCACACGTTGTCGCCGCCGCTCGCGAGTACCTTGTTGGCTTGCAAAGCCGCATCACGGACGCGATTGAGGCCAAAGACGGGCAAGCCAAATTTTTGGTGGATCACTGGGAAAAAGGCCCGGGCGAGCAGTTGCAAGGCAACGGCATCACCAAAATCTTAGAAAACGGCCCTGTGTTTGAGCGTG